>Ga0207647_10003115_pt1 | contig 12457 bp, 15 predicted proteins | sample KBSCornC2_FD_184295 | JGI IMG/M metagenome (GOLD analysis project Ga0207647, IMG submission 184295) | Corn rhizosphere microbial communities from Kellogg Biological Station, Michigan, USA - C2 (SPAdes) (version 2) | ecosystem: Host-associated > Plants > Roots > Rhizosphere ...
AGACCGCGATCGGCAGCAGCATCAAGCCGCCCGCGGTGAGCTGCCACGCCGTCAGCGACAACACGTCCGCTCCCCCACGCCACCGAGCCGAGAGCACATACCCGACCGACGACACGAGCATCGCAGCCGCCGACGCCGCGACGCCCTTCACGCTGATCGCACTGCCCCCGCCGATCATGAGCACGACACCCGCCAGCCCGACGACCGCCCCGCCCATATGCGTGCGCTGCGGACGCTGCCCGGCCAGCGCCCACGCCATCAGCAGCATCGCGAGCGGCGAGGCGGCCATGATGCTGGCGGCGACGCTGGTCGGCAGCGACTCGGAGGCGACGTACAGCAGGACGAAGAACGTCGTCGTGTTCAGCAACGCCAGCACCGCCGAGCGCCACCACCACACCCCGCTCGGCAGACGTCGCGTCAGGCCCAGCAGCACGAGACCGGCCGGCAAAGCCCGCAGCGCGGCTCCCCACAGCGGACGATCCGCCGGCAGCAGCGAGCGTGTGACGTAGTAGTTCGCGCCCCAAGCCAGCGGCGGAACCGCTGTCAGGACGATCCATCGACGGGTAGCTTCCACGGAAGGAACCATAGCTTCCATGGAAGCTACCGCGATAGGCTGATCCGCGTGCGGGAACAGAATCAGGGACAGGAACAGAGACACGAACAGCCACAGCAGCGGTCATCAGAAGACCGGGTGGCGCAGATCCAGGAGGAATGGCGCCGCGAGCGCCCGGATCTGGACGTCTCCCCGCAGGCGGTGATCGGCCGCCTGCACCGCCTGGCCGCCCGGCTGACCGCCGAGCTGACCCTGGTCTACGAGCGCTACGGCCTCGGCGAAGGAGAGTTCGACGTCCTCGCCGCACTCCGCCGTGCGGGCACCCCTTTCGAACGCGCCCCCGGCGAACTGGCCGCCCACACGATGGTGACCACCGGCGCGATGACCAAGCGCATCGACCGCCTGGAACAAGCCGGCCTCGTCACCCGCCGCCGCGCCGAGAACGACGGCCGCGCCCGCGTCGTCGCCCTCACCGAGGCCGGCCGCCGCCTGATCGACGAGGCGTTCACCGCGCACATGCGCAACGAGCACCGTCTCCTCGCGGTCCTCGCGCCCGAGGAATCCGCCGCACTGGCCGGACTGCTCAGCGCATGGCAGACGCGACTCGACGGCGAGGGGCCCGCCGCCTAGCGGCAGAAGGTGGTGCGGCCGACCCCGAACCGAACTGCGCCCGGCGCTTGGTCGGGTGCTCAATTCGGCGCTCGGCCCGGCGCTCGGCCCCGGACTCGGCCCCGATTCCGCGCCGCGCACATCTTTCTACCGACCCCGCCTACATCTTCCGGCGACCCCCGTCATCCTCCGGGACTATCCCCCTGTCCCCTCCCAGCCGGACGCCCGCCGCCACCTGCCGGGGCTACCGTCGTCGCGGACCCGGCGCCCAGCCGCGGCCCGCACGTCCACCAGGAGGCGACTGTCATGATCGAGGCTGCGGGCCTCACCAAGAGATACGGCGACAAGCTCGCCGTCGACGACCTGTCCTTCGCCGTGCTTCCCGGTCAGGTGACCGGGTTCCTCGGGCCGAACGGGGCCGGCAAGTCGACGACGATGCGGATGATCCTGGGCCTGGACGCGCCGACGTCCGGGACGGTCACGGTCAACGGCAAGCCGTTCGACGCCGCGGACCATCCGATGCGCGAGGTCGGCGCGCTGCTGGACGCCAAGGCGATCCACGGCGGCCGCTCGGCCTACCACCACCTGCTGTGCCTGGCCCAGACCAACGACCTGCCGGCCCGCCGGGTCGGGGAGGTGCTGGAGCTGGTCGGCCTGTCGGACGTGGCGCGCAAGCGCTCCAAGGGGTTCTCCCTGGGCATGGGCCAGCGCCTGGGCATCGCCGCGGCGCTGCTGGGCGATCCCCGGGTGCTGATGTTCGACGAGCCGGTCAACGGGCTGGACCCCGAGGGCATCCTGTGGATCAGGAACCTGATGAAGGCGCTCGCCGCCGACGGGCGGACCGTGTTCGTCTCCAGCCACCTGATGTCCGAGATGGAGCACACCGCCGACCACCTGCTGGTGATCGGGCGCGGCCGGCTGATCGCGGACTGCACGGTCGCCGAGTTCATCGAGCGCAACTCCGAACAGCAGGTCAAGGTCCGCAGCCCGCACGCCGCCAAGCTCGCCGAGCTCGTCACCGCCGCCGGCGGCCGGGTCCGGTCCGAGGAGGGCACGCTGCACGTGGCGAACCTTCCCCTGGAGCGCGTGGGCGACCTGGCCTTCGACAACGGGATCCGGCTGCACGAGCTGACCGCGGTCCAGGCCTCGCTGGAGGAGGCGTTCATGGAACTGACCAAGGACAGCGTCGAGTACCACGCCGCCGTCCCCGCCGCCCAGCGGGCCCAGGCCACCGCCGAGGTCGGCGCCGCCACCGAGCAGAAGGCCGAGGCCTGACGATGACCACCCTGACCGCCGTCAGCCTGCCGCCGGCCAAGGGCCGGGCCGGCTTCCCCGGCGCGCTGCGCTCGGAATGGACCAAGATCCGCTCGGTCCGCTCGACCACGTGGACGCTGCTGGCCACCGCGATCGTCACCATCGGCATCAGCACCCTGTTCGCCTGGGGCCAGTCCGGCCACATGGGCCGCGAGGACCTGGCGACCTTCGACCCGGTCCGCAGCTCGATGTTCGGGATCGTGTTCGGCCAGCTGGTGATCGTCGTCATCGGCGCGATGACGCTGTCCGGCGAGTACACCACCGGCATGATCCGCACCTCGCTGTCGGCGATGCCCCGCCGCGGCGTCGTGTTCGGCGCCAAACTCACCGTCTTCACCGTCGTGGCCCTGATCACCGGCCTGTTCTGCAGCTTCACCTCGTTCTTCATCGGCCAGACGTTCTTCCACGACGTCACGCTGCGCACCTTCGGCCCGGTCAAGAACGGAGCCGCGGACCAGCCGGTCCCCTCGGCCCCGGTCCACGTGCACCTGTCGACCACACTCGGCGCGCCGCACGTGCTCCAGGCCGTGATCGGCGGCGGCCTCTACCTGGCGGTCAGCAGCCTGCTGGCCTTCGGACTGGCCGCGCTCCTGCGCCACACCGCCGGAGCCATCACCGCGGCCATCGCGCTGCTGTTCGTGACGTTCATCATGACCCAGTTCCTGCCGCACGACTGGGCGGCTCACGTCGACAAGTGGGTCCCGTTCCTGGCCGGAAGCCAGATCTGGGGAGTCCGCAAACTCGGTGACGACTCCATCTCGATGTTCTCGGCCTGGACCGGGTTCGGCGTCTTCACCGCCTACGCGGCGATCGCGATCATCGGCGGGGCGATCCTGTTCCGCAAGCGCGATGCGTGAAGGCTGATATCACCGAACCGCACAGAACGCCGAGGAGAGCGAGAGCGCAGATGACCGACACCGATCCGCACATCCACGTGGAACAGAAGGTGCTGGAAGCCGGGCCCGACACCCGCAATCTGCTCTCCTCGGCGCTGGGCCGCACCATCGACGCACCGTCCGTCGTCACTACGGGTTGCGGACTCCAGGTGCCCTACGCGATGACCTCGCCCCGCCCCGAAAGCGTTACCTGCCTGGCCTGCCGCGAATACGCGCACGCCGAATACCTGCGCGCCGCCGAGCAGATCGCGCGCCTGGGCCGTGGGCCGATGTCCGGCGTGGACGTCAGCGGCGACCAAGTGGCCGGTGCGGTAGCGCGGCTACGGGATCTGGCCAGGAGATTCGCAGGCTGACTCGTCATGGCGCCACCGGTCAGTCGGCCGTCGAAGCCGTGGTCGCGGAGTCGGCTGGCTTGTGTGCCTGCTCCGCCGTCGCAGCCCAGCTGGCCAGCAGGTTGAGCGCGTCCTGCGACGCCGAGCCGAGTTCGGCACTGTAGGCGTTGAGCCGCAGCCCGGGGTCGGTGACCAGGTCCATGGACTCGTAGCTGAGCGTCAGCTCGCCGACGACAGGATGGTGCAGCTGCTTGAGGCCCGAGCGGTGGAAGCGGACGTTGTGGTCGGCCCAGCGGACGCGGAAGACCTCGCTGCGCGTGGACAGTTCACCGATCAGGTCTGACAGCGCTTTGTCGTGCGGGTTCCGGCCCGCTTCGGCGCGCAGTAGGGCGACAGTGTCGGCGGCGTGCCTGGGCCAGCCGTCGTAGAAGGTCTGGGCGGCCGGGTCGAGGAACATGAACCTGGCGATGTTGGTGGGGCGGACCGGGCTGTCGAACAGCGGGGCGAACACGGTTCGGCCCAACGTGTTCGACGCGAGGACGTCCATGCGGCCGTTCCGGATGTAGGCCGGCGCCATCGCCATGGTGTCCAGGAGGCGCTGCATGCTGGGCCGGACCCGCTGCTTGGCCGGACGGTGGCCGGTGGGCGTCGCGGCGTTGGCGGCGCGCGCCAGGTCGAACAGGTGCGTCGTCTCGGCCTCGTCGAGGCCCAGGGCGCGCGCCAGGGCCTCCAGGACCCGGTCGGACACGCCGCGGGCGTTTCCGCGTTCCAGCCGCGTGTAGTAGTCGACGCTGACCCCGGCGAGCATGGCGACCTCTTCCCGCCGCAGTCCCGGCACCCGCCGGTGCTCGCCGCCGTACGCCGGAAGGCCCGCCTGATCCGGCGTCATCCGCGCGCGGCGCGTAGTGAGGAAGTCACGGATCTCGCTGCGAGCGTCGATGTCGTTGCCGCTTTCGATGTCGTTGCGCCGGTCCATGCCTCGACGGTACTTCGGGCCGCTCCGGCCTGGGAGGTTCCGGCAGTACCTGGAACATCAAGAACTCCCTGGCCGGTACGGATACCGCTTGGATGAAGGGGCAGGAGAGCGCGACACGCGAGGAAGGCGGATAACTCATGCAGCACGTCACACTCGGATCCCTGGAGGTCGGCCGCATCGGCTTGGGCGCGATGTCGATGTCCGGCCACTACGGCCGCGAAGGCCTGGACGACGCCGAGGCCATCCGCACCATCCACCGCGCCCTGGACCTGGGCGTCACCCTGATCGACACGGCCGAGATCTACGGGCCGTTCGCCAACGAGGAGCTCGTCGGGCGCGCCATCGCCGACCGCCGCGAGCAGGTGGTCCTGGCCACCAAGTTCGGCTTCGTGTCGCACTCCGGCGGCGGCCCGGGGAACCTGGACAGCAGTCCGGCCAACATCCGCGCCGCGGTCGAGGGCTCGCTCAAGCGCCTGGGCACCGAGTACATCGACCTGTACTACCAGCACCGCGTCGATCCGAAGACCCCGATCGAGGACGTCGCCGGGACCCTGGGCGAGCTGGTCGCCGAGGGCAAGGTGCGGCACATCGGCCTCTCGGAGGCCGGTCCGGAGACGATCCGGCGCGCGCACGCCGTGCATCCGGTCACCGCCGTGCAGTCCGAGTACTCGCTGTGGACCCGGGACCAGGAGCTGAAGGTGCTGCCGCTGCTGCGCGAGCTGGGCATCGGCTTCGTCGCCTACTCCCCGCTCGGCCGGGGGTTCCTCACGGGCGGGATCCGCTCCCGGGCCGACCTGGCCGCCGACGACACCCGGACCGGCAACCCGCGCTTCATCGGCGAGAACTTCGAGCACAACCTGCGGCTCCTGGCCGAGGTGGAAGCGGTCGCCGCCGCGGCCGGAGCCACTCCGGCCCAGGTCGCGCTGGCCTGGCTGCTGACGCGGGGCGAGGACGTCGTCCCGATCCCCGGCACCCGGCACGTGCACCGGCTGGAGGAGAACGTCGCGGCGGCGGACGTGCGGCTCACCGACGAGCAGATCGCCGAGCTCACCGGTCTGACTCCGGCGGCCGGCGACCACCACAACGAAGCGCAGATGCAGATGCTGGAGCGCTGAGCTGGGCGACCCAGGCCGATCCGGACCTTGCTCAGGCCGAATCTAGCTCAGGCCGAACCCGGCTCAGGCCGAAGCCAGCTTGGGTCGCACCTGGCTCAGGCCGAACTCAATCTACATTCCTCTGGAAGGAGCCACCCTCATGAAGGCAACCCTGATCTACGGCGCCGGCGACGTGCGCGTCGGCGAAGTCCCCGACCCGGTCCTCAAGCAGCCCACTGACGCGCTGGTCCGCGTCGTGCGCGCCTGCATCTGCGGCAGCGACCTGTGGCCGTACGGCTCCAAGGCCGCCACCGCGACCGGCGACCGGATCGGCCACGAGTTCCTCGGCGTCGTGGAGGACCTCGGCAGCGAGGTGTCGGGGTTCTCGCGCGGCGATCTGGTGCTCGCGCCGTTCGTCTGGTCCGACGGGACCTGCGACTTCTGCCGCGAAGGGCTGCAGACCTCGTGCCGGCACGGCGGGCTGTGGGGGCGCGACGGGGTCGACGGCGGCCAGGGCGAGGCCGTGCGCGTCCCGCAGGCCGCCGGGACGCTGGTCAAGCTGCCGGTCGGCGAGGACTCCGCGCTGCTGCCGTCGCTGCTGACGCTGTCCGACGTGTTCTGCACCGGGCACCACTGCGCCGTCACCGCCGGCGTCGGCCCCCGCACCACGGTGACGGTGATCGGCGACGGCGCCGTCGGCCTGTCGGCCGTGCTGGCCGCCCGGCGCCTCGGCGCCGAGCGGATCATCCTGATGGGACGCCACAAGGAGCGCACCGACCTGGGCGTCGAGTTCGGCGCCACCGACGTCGTGGCCGAGCGCGGCGACGAGGGCGTCGAGAAGGTCAGGGAGCTGACCGGCGGCGACGGCACGCACACCGTGCTGGAGTGCGTCGGCCTGGAGCAGGCCGTCGACACCGCCTTCGGCGTCGTCCGCGCCGGCGGCACGGTCAGCCGCGTCGGCGCACCGCAGTACGACAAGGTGTCGTTCGGCTTCAGCGACTTCTTCCGCAACATCACGCTGACCGGCGGCGTGGCCCCGGCGCGCGCCTACATCGAGGAGCTGCTGCCCGACGTGCTCGAAGGCCGCATCGAGCCCGGCCGCGTCTTCGACCGCACCGTCGGCCTCGACGAGGTGCCGGACGGCTACCGGGCGATGGCTGATCGGACTGCGCTGAAGGTCCTCATCAAGCCCTGATACGCGCGCCCCGGCTACCCGCGTTCCTGATCTGCCAGATGCGCGTTGACCCGCCCGAGCAGGGCGAACAACTGCGCGCGTTCATCAGGGGCCAGCGGTGCCAGGATGCGCTCGTTGACCTCTTCGAGCACCCTGGCGAGCTCCGCCAGTCGGCGGCGGCCGGCGGGGGTGACGGTGATGACGTTGCGACGCTTGTCGGCGGGGTCGGGTGCGCGGCGGATCCATGCACCGGCTTCGAGGTCGTTGAGGACCGCGACCAGGTCGCTCTTGTAGATGCGAGTGCGGCCGGACAGTGTCGCCTGGCTCGCGGGACCGAATTCGGCGAGGTCGGCGAGGACGAGGAAGTGGTCGCGGTGGGCGCCCACCGCGCGCAGGGCGCCGCCGGCGACGCGGCCGCTCTGCACGGCGGTCATGCCGACAAGGCGCGAGAACTGGCTCCTGAGGTGCTCGGGGGTGTCTTCGCCGCGGTCGAAGAGCAGGTCGTCGCCGGTGTTCATGGGACCAGCCTACCCGGTTGCGTTAGTGGCACTAACGATGTAGATTCGTTGGCGAACCCAACGTTAGTAGAACTAACGAGCCAGGCGAACCCACGAGGAGACGAACCACCATGACCGCGACCGCCAACACCGCCCGCCCCGCGACCGCCACCGCCACCGCACTCAACCCCCGCATCATCGGCCTCGCGCACTACGCCGGCCGCGCGATCCTGGAGGCCGTGCTCGCCCGCCACGGCGCGACCTTCCAGCAGAGCGTCACGCTCCGAGCCATCGCATCCGCCGCCGAGCCCCTCAGCCTCGACGAGCTCATTGCCCAGGTCGACGACTCGCTCAAGCTCGGCAAGCCGGCCGTCCGGGAGGTCGTCCAGGAGATGACCGACGCCGGGCTCATAGAGGCGCAACCATCCCGAGTGGCCCTCACCGAAGCCGGCCGCGAACTCCTCGACCGCACCACCGCCGAGACCGCACCCATCTCAGCCAAGCTCTACGCCGGCATCCCGGCCGAGGACCTCGCCGTCGCGGGCCGCGTGCTGACCCTGATCACGCAGCGCGCGAACGCCGAGTTGGCCGGCCTGTGAGGCTTGCTCACGATCGCTGCGAACCGATCGGGTAAGGCCCCTTCTTCGCACCGTTGGACCAGACCAGGATCAGCTCCGTACTCCCCGGCGAGACCGGGTGCGCGTACCCGAAGCACAGCTGGCCGGGCGAGAGCACGGTGGGTTCCGGCGTGTCGTCACAGTACCCGTGGGTCGGGCCGCCTTCGCACGGCGACGTGCTGTTCACCTGCACCGAAGTGACGTCCGCCGGCGGACTGAACCGATAGATGCCGACCCGTCCGGGCTCGTCGCCGGCCGGGCGAATATCCGGAACGCCTATCGACATAGCAGACGTCTGATTCACTTTCGTCGGCTAGCATTGTGACGTGGGACGTTCCGTTTTCGATCGATGTCGATCTCCCCGACGCGTCCGGCATCGTCTCCTTCGACGCCGAAGCGACCGTCACGTCGATGTCCGGGACCGCCGACCGATGGCTCGCCGAAGTCCCCGAGACCGGCGCGAAGTCCTCAGACGGCTGTCCCTATAGCGTGCGCGCGCTGGTGACGCGGGTCCTCGGCCTGGGGCCGGGCGCGACTGCGCGCTCGTTGACGCCGTCCCGGTCTGGACGCTGGCTGGTGATGCAGGCCTGGCGCATGGAGGCCGCCGACGGACCCGAGGCCGTGGTCTCGATCGGACCGGCGGGACCGGCTGATCTGGTGGCGCTGATCCTGGACGTCTACGGACTGACGGCGCGGGAACGCCGTCACGCGTCGCTTCGGCTCCGCTTCGTCTCAGAACCCGACCCCGCCTCCCGCTTGCTCAGTGGTTGATGAGAACCTGAATCCCGCGGGGGATGTCTCAACGGGGTGGGGGGTCGACGCGTACTATGCGCGGCAAGAAAGTCATGATCACAGCTGCGGTCACCGCGGTGGCGATCGTCGGGGCCACGGCGTGGCACTTCGCATCTGCTTCTTCGTCCGACAAGACGTCCGACACGGCGTCCTCGCAGCAAGCGGCCGGGCAGTCCTCGACGGGTGCCGGGGCGACGCCGACCGTCGCGCAGACGTCGCCGGCCGGCGGCACAACACCGACCGCCTCGCCGGGCACGCCGGCGGCCTCGTCCGCCGACCCCTCGGCCCTGGGCGTGTTCGCCAGCGACGGCACGACGCTGCTGAGCACCTTCCCCAGCCTGAGCGCCATCACCAACGCGCTGCCGGCCGGCAGCCGCACCGTGACGACGATCGATCCGCGCTACCAGAACGCCGCCTCCACCGCGCTGAGCAGCCACCCCGACTCCTCGATGGTCGTGCTCCAGGCGAGCACCGGCCACATCCTGGCCGCGGCCTTCGAGGGGCCCCAGGACGTGGACCCCTTCCAGGCCACGCTGGCGCCCGGCTCGACCTTCAAGGTGATCACCGCTGAGGACCTGCTGCGCAACGGTCTGACGACCAGTTCCCCGATGCCGTGCATCACGAAGAACACGCAGTACAACGTCGTCAACGACTCCCCCAGCCTGACGAACTCCAGCGCGACGCTCGACTACGCCTTCACCTGGTCGTGCAACACCTCGTTCGTCGGCAAGCTCGGCCTGCTGGACAGCTCCGGGAGCCCGCTGGACAAGGAGTCGACCACCTACTTCGGGCTGAACAAGCAGTGGAACCTGGGCCTCGGCGCCGCGACGTACGGCGCCAGCGGCGCCGAGAACGTCCCGGCCGCCTCCGGCGGCCAGTTCGCCCAGGAGATGTTCGGCCAGGGCGGGATCACCGTCTCCCCGCTGAACATGGCCTCGGTCGCCGCGACCGTCGACACCGGACGGTTCCACCAGCCGGTCCTGCTCCCGAACCAGAAGCCGCTGGCCACCGCCACGCCGCTGAGCAGCCACGTCGACTCCGAGCTCAAAACCCTGATGCTCGACACCGTCACCAAGGGCACCGCGAAGTCCCTGCGGGGCCTCAGCCCGGCGGTCGGCGCGAAGACCGGGACCGCCGAGCCCGGGAACCAGGGGCCGAACAACAGCTGGATGATCGCCTACCAGGGCGACATCGCAGTGGCCTGCGTCGTGCAGGGCGGCAACTTCGGCGACGACTCCGCCGGCCCGGCGATCGCGGCGATGTTCAAAGCCGCGGCGCGGTAGCCGTCAGGGCGGGGCGGGGTCAGCGGCCCGGGACGGCCAGATCGCCTTCGACGTACTGCGCGCGGCCGTCGGCGAACGACCAGTCCTCCGGGCCGTTCTCGAAGAAGCCGATGAACAGGTCCTTGCCGTCGACGCCGGCTGCCGAGAGCCGCTCGGCGAGCGCCTTGTAAAGGCGCTGCTTCTCCTCCACGCCGCGTCCGCGCTGGGTGAAGATGTGCACGATGACGGCGCCGGGTCCGCGCTCGAAGCCGAGTCCGGCGTCGAGGGCGACGATCTCGTCCGCGTCGTGCTGCGTGACGATCTGGAAGCGGTCGCGCTCGGGGATCCGCAGCACGTCGACGAGCGCGTGCTGCACGGCGTCCGCGACGGCCCCGACCTGCTCGGGGCTGCGGCCGCGGATCATGTCGATGCGTACCAGGGGCATGGTCGTACTCCTTGCGCTGGCGGGAACGAACCGAACATAACCGGCGTTCTCCCGAACAACCTGCGGAGTTCGTCTTGCCGACGTCGCTGCAGAACGCGCACCGGGTCCGTCCACCTGCCGACCTTCCCACCTCGTGTGACGATGGGCTCGGGGCGGCCGACTGGCCGCCCCGATCTGCGTACTGGGAGAGCCCGTCATGGAGAAAGTGGTCAAAGGCCTGGACCGAGCTGTAGAGGCTGTCGGGGAGCAGAAGTCCCTGGACGGCGTCAGTGATCGGGTGGCCGGCGCGGTCTCGGCCGTGACGCGACAGACCCCGGTGAAGAACCTGCTGTCCGGCAGCCGGTTGGGCCATCCGCTGCACCCGGTGCTGACCGACATCCCGATCGGCGCGTTCGGCATGGCCTCCCTCATCGACGTGACCGGCTGCCGCGCGGGCGCCGCGACGGCCCGCCGCCTGGTCGGCGCGGGGCTGATCGCCACCGTCCCGACCGCGCTCGCCGGCGCGTCCGACTGGTCCGCGACCTACGGCCCGACCCGGCGCGTCGGCCTGGTGCACGGTCTGCTGAACACGACGGCGACGCTGATCCAGGCCGCGTCCTGGCTGGCCCGCCGCCGGGGACGCCGCGGGCTCGGGACGGCGCTGAGCGGGCTCGGACTCGGCGTCACGGCCGCCGGCGCCTACCTCGGCGGCTACCTGTCCTTCACCCGCGGTGTCGGCGTCAACCACACCGCCTTCCAGTCCGCCGTCAGCGAGTGGACCGACGTCGCGGCGGCCGCGGACCTGGCCGAGGGCCGGCCGCTGCGGGTCGAGGCCGACGGCGTGCCGGTGGTGCTGGTCAAGCACAAGGGCGCCACGCACGCGCTGTCGGCGACGTGCACCCACGCGGGCGGACCGCTGGACGAGGGCGAGATCGTCGACGGCGACGCCCTGCGCTGCCCCTGGCACGGCAGTGTCTTCCGGCTGACCGACGGCAGCGTCGTGCGCGGCCCCGCCGCGGCCCCCGAGCCGCGATGGGACGTCAAGGTCGAAGGCGAGCGGATCCACGTGCGGTCCGCTCAGTCGTGAGCCTCAGGCCGAACGGCGGCGGCGCTTCGATAATCTAGCCGCGGTCGTACCAAAAGGAGAGAACTGTGACGAGGATCGGACGCGAGGCCGGGGATGTCGCCTGAGCCGCCGCTCGCGGACGAGGCGTCCCCGCCGGTCCCCACGCTGGTGTGCGACACCGCGGCGCTGATCGACGCACTGCCCGACACCGCCGGCGTGCTGTGGAAACTCGCCGAGTCCGGCCGGCAGCTCGACGCCAACGTCGTCCACCAGCCGGCGGGCCGGCGCGTCGAGACGCACCGGGAGCCGGACCTCGACGTCCTGCTCCTTGTCCTGTCCGGCGACGGCATCCTCGGCGTCGGCGACGAGGACACCCCGCGCCGCCTGGACTCGGGCATGCTGATGTGGCTGCCGCACACCTCGGCCCGCAGCATCACCGCCGGACCGGGCGGGCTGACCTACTTGACCGTGCACCGGCGCCGTCCCGGCATGCAGATCCGTCCCGCCGCGACGCGCGACGGGGCCGCCTGACCCGGTCCGGGCCCCGAGCAGCCCGTCACTATCGAGCAACACCTGAAATAGAAGGCCCCGGATCTCGGCTGCACACTGGTGACACACCCCCGCGAACGACACCGGCGCGTCCGGAGCAAGGTGGAGCACCGATGGATGAGCAGGCCGACAGGCAACGGGTGCGCCGCTGGCGCGAGCTGCTGGCCAGCGAGCGGGACGCCGCCCACCTGTACAGCCGCCTGGCCGCCACCGAGACCGGCGAGCGCCGGGCGATCTTCGAGGAACTGGCCGACGTCGAGCGCCGCCACGCCCGGCACTGGGAGGGCAAGCTCGAGGCAGCC
>Ga0207647_10003119_pt1 | contig 12451 bp, 12 predicted proteins | sample KBSCornC2_FD_184295 | JGI IMG/M metagenome (GOLD analysis project Ga0207647, IMG submission 184295) | Corn rhizosphere microbial communities from Kellogg Biological Station, Michigan, USA - C2 (SPAdes) (version 2) | ecosystem: Host-associated > Plants > Roots > Rhizosphere ...
CGGGTCATCAGGTCGATACCGGCGAGTCGCTGCGCGAGCATGCGCAGCGTCGAGTCGCCGACATCACGGAAAAATATTTTTCCCGGTCGGTGGGAGCCAACGTCACCTTCGGCCGAGGCCCAAACAACGACTACACCTGCGACATCGTCGCGCCGGTCGTGAACGGCGTAGTGCTCAAGGCCTCTTACAGCGGTCGCGAGCCCGAGATCGCGTTCAACGGCGCCGCGGACCGGATTGAAAAGCAGCTTCGGCGCTACACCAACCGGCTGAAGGACCATAAGGTCGACGAATCGGAGACTGCGCCCTTCATCGAGAATGCCGCCTACACGATCTTCGCCGGCGCGGTTTCGAGCCAGAGCGAGGCTGACCAGGCCGGGCATCCGATCATCGTCGCCGAGACCCGTGTCGACATCCCGGACTCGAGCGTCTCGGATGCGGTAATGCTAATGGACCTGCGCAACACGCCGGCGCTGATGTTCAGGAACAGCGCAACCGGCGAGTTCAACATGATCTACCGCCGCGAGGACGGGAATATCGGCTGGGTCGAGCCGCATACCGACTGAGCACCAGCAACCTTGATGCGGCCTGGTGCGACCGGTCGCACCATTCACGAGTAATTCGCCCGATGCAGCTTGCCGACTTCCTCGATTGTGACGCGATCAAGACGTCCCTCCCGGGCGGCAACAAGCGCTCGCTGCTTCAACAGCTTGCCAACCTTGCCGCGCAGCGGCTCGGGCTTGACGCCGGCGCGGTGAACGCCGGGCTCACCGAGCGTGAACAACTCGGCTCCACCGGGTTCGGCCAGGGCGTCGCAATCCCGCACGCGAAGATCGATGGCCTCGCCCGGATCTACGGCCTGTTCGCGCGCCTTGGCGAGCCGGTCGACTTCAAGGCGATCGACGGGCGTCCGGTCGACCTTGTGTTCCTGCTTCTCTCGCCGCCCGGCGCGGGCGCCGAGCATCTCAAGGCGCTGGCGGCGATCAGCCGGGTAACGCGGGACGCCGCGACTCTCGAGCGCTTGCGCGGCGCGCGCAGCCGCGATGCACTGGCGGCGGTCCTGATGGGCGCCGACGAACGGGAAGCCACCTGAGCGACCGCCTCCCAACGCACGTCGAGGTTGCGGGCATTCTTCGCCGCGCACAGGCGGAAGGCGGTTTCGCGACAGTAATGAGGAAAGGCGACGAGCACCGAGGGTCGGTGCTTGTGTTCGTGACCAGTCGCGGCGCGCATTGCGCAGTCCTCGAACGAATACTCAATCTCGACGGAAGCTACGGTTGGCAGCGCGTTGGGCCAGCCGAATCGTCCGGTTCCGCTCAAATTGCTGATTTCCTCGCTCGCCGGACACGATTCGACGAGGATTTGTGGGCAATCGAACTGGATATCGCGGACCCCGAACGGTTCATCGCTGAAACAATGTTAACGGGTTGACCCCCCGCGCGACGGGACCGAAACCATTCTCAACAACAAGAGCGGGGGGCATTTCCTCGAGGCGCCAGCGCCGGGGAATGCCACGCGAGACGGGGAATCACAGAGCGCTGGCCAAGTAACGGTCAAGTACGCGCAGCGTTTTCAACGTGGTTCACCGCACGAGATGGCGTGAATTTTGGCTTCTTTTCGCTCAGCTTTGCTGATGGTTGCGGCGCTTACCGCGACGATTGTTGCCCCGGTCAAGGCCGGACCTGCCGCCGAGCCGCTGGTTTCGGTGGCCAACGCGACCCTTCCGTCGATCGCGCTTCCTGATCTGCTCGATCCGAAGGGTCAGCCGGCCCTGTCCGAGCCGGTACCGACGGAGCCTTCGAACCCGGACACCGATCTACAGACGGACACAACGGAGGCGGTCGCGACGGCCAGGCCGACCGGCGATCTGGCGACCATGGTCACCGAACTCCGCGGTCCCGAGGCGGGCAGCCGCGAGCTCGAGTGCCTTGCCACCGGCATCTATTTCGAGGCGAAGAGCGAGCCGCTTACCGGCCAGCTTGCCGTCGGCAAGGTCATTGCGAACCGCGCGTCTAGCGGCGGCCGCTTCCCCAGCACCTATTGCGGCGTGCTGTTCCAGCGCGGCCAGTTCTCTTTCGTCCACGGCCATAGCCTCCCGGCGGTCGCGCACAGCAATCGCCAGTGGCAGACTGCCGTTGCGATCGCGAAGATCGTCGACCAGCGGCTCCAGCAGTCGTCCGTCGGCAATGCGCTCTTCTTCCACGCCCGCTACGTTTCGCCGGGCTGGGGCCTGAAGCGCGTTGCGTCGATCGGCAATCACATCTTCTACCGTTAGAATCTTAGGAGTGGGGCGGGCAGCGGGCGGGCTTCGGCCCGCCCGCTTTCTTTGGGGCGACGACACTCGCCCGATTGGCTGCGTTCTCACATTGTTCTAATGTCGGGCGATGGCCACCCAACCCGATTCTCCCTGCTTCTCCGACGCACCGCCGATTGCCACCGACGTCGCTCGCGGAGTCACCCGCCTGCTATGCCGGCAGGACTTGTTCGCGGTGTGTGAGATGCCGCTGCCCAACGGTCGCCGCGCCGACCTGATGGCGATCGACAGCGGCGGCAGCTTCACCATCGTCGAGATCAAGGTCGCCAAGGCCGACCTCACCGGCGATTCGAAGTGGCTCGATTATCTCGAATATTGCGACCGCTTCTATTGGGCGGTGCCGCCATACCTCGCGAGGATCCTCGACGAGGAACGCTATCTGCCGGGCGAAGCCGGCCTGATTGTCGCGGATCGCTACGACGCGGCGGTGGTGCGTGAGGCCGCTCATCGCCCGCTCGCACCGGCGCGCCGCAAGGCCGAGCTGTTGCGCTTCGCCCGCCGTGCGGCGCGACGGCTTGCGGCTCAGGTCGATCCGTCGCTCGGCGACTTCACTTAGTCGGCTGGGCCTTCTTGGCTTCGATGAGCTTGAGGATATCGCGGGCGCGCGTGTCTCGCTTCGCATAGTCGCGGGCCGAATAGCCGGCCGCGGCATCGGTGCGGTCCGGGTTGGCGCCAGCTTCCAGCAGCTGCCTGACGATCGGCAGATTGCGCTGCTGGACGGCGATGATCAGCGGCGTTTCTCCCATCCGGTTGGCCGCGTCGACTTTTGCACCGAGGGCCAGCAGCCAGGTCACCGCCTGCCCGAAGCCGACGCGCGACGCGGCGATCAGCGGCGTGTCCCCGCCCTTGCCGCCGAGGTTAGGGTCGGCGCCGTTGTTGAGCAGGTAGCCCGTCCAGGTCTCATCGCTTCGGTTGATGGCGATGATCAGGCCGGTGTTCCCCTCGCCGTCCTTCGTGTTGACGATGCCGTTCGGATGAGCCGACAGGGTCGAGATCGCCTTGTCGCCGTCACGCTTCTTGACGGCTTCGACAAATTCGTTGCCCGGCGTGCCCATTTGCGCTGCGGCAGGGGCGGCAGCGAGCGAGCTTGCCGCCAGAACAACAAAAACCAGATGTTTCACGATCTTATGCCCCGAACTGATGCGTGGTCCCGCTTGATTGCCGCGGCTTAGCAGAGCAAGGCTCGACATCAAATGAACGAGGATCGGCCATTCTGGGAACGACCGCTCGCCACGCTCGACCGTGGCGAGTGGGAAGCGCTGTGCGATGGCTGCGGCCGCTGCTGCGTCCACAAGCTCGAGGATGAGGAGACCGGCCTTCTCTATCCGACCAACGTTGCCTGCAAGCTGCTCGACCGGCGCAACGGCCGCTGCCTCGATTACAAGAACCGGATGAAGCTCGTGGCCGATTGCGTGAAGCTCGATCAGAAGAATCTGGACGGGCTTGAGTGGCTTCCCGGAACTTGCGCCTATCGGCTTCGCGCTGCCGGCCAGCCTCTACCCGAGTGGCACTATCTCATCTCGGGAAGTCGCGAGACGGTCCACGAAGCCGGGCAGTCGACCCGCGGCTGGACGGTCAGCGAGGACGACGCGGGCGAGCTCGAATATCATGTGGTCGAACGCTCGCTCTGAAGCGGCGCTGGAGGCGGCGCTTCCGGTTCCGATCGAGGTCCGCCCCATTCGCAACGCGCGGCGGATGCGGCTGCGCTTCGACGAAACCAGCGGGACGCTGAAGCTTTCCTGTCCCTGGCGCACCAGTCGCCGTGCCGCGCTCGCCTGGGCGCTCGACCAACGCGATTGGATCGAGGCGCAGCTAGCCCGCGCCGAACCGGGCGAGCCGTTCGAGCCGGGTGCGGCGATCCCGCTGGAAGGCCAGGATGTCCGGCTGGTGTGGGACTCGGCCGCGGGGCGGACGCCGACATTGGCCGATGGCGAGCTTCGCTGCGGCGGTCCCCGCGAAGGCTTCGCGCGCCGGATCGAGCTTTTCCTGAAGCGTCGCGCGCTCGACGTGATGAGTGTCGAGGCCGCCGACTATGCCGATGCCGCAGACGTCACGGTGCGATCGGTCAGCGTCGGCGATGCCGGGACGCGTTGGGGGAGTTGCTCGTCGCAAGGACGAATTCGCCTGAGCTGGCGGCTGATCCTCGCTCCGCCGGCGGTCCGCAAATTCGTCGTTGCGCACGAAGTCGCTCACCTCAAGCACCTCGACCATAGCCCTCGGTTCAAGGCGCTCGAAGCCCGGCTGTACGGCCCCGGCCTCAGCGAGGCGAAGGCGCTGCTACGCCGCGTTGGGCCGCGGCTGCGACGGGTCGGGCGGGGGCGCTAGCGGATCAGGCGGTGGCTGGCGCGGGGGCTGGCGTTGGGGCGGCGGTTGTCGCTGCGGCTGCGGCTGCGGCGGAAAGGCCTGGTCGAGCTCCTGTTGGCTGGGGTCGCCGGTTCCGTCCGGCCTGACCATCGGTGGCGGGGCCCCCGTGTCCTGCGGCGGGGGCGGCGTTCCAAGCGGCATGCCGTTCTCGTCGACCATCGGCTGCATCTCGTTGGCATCGATCGCCTGGTCGCCGAACATCTGCTCCTCGGGCGTCAGCTGCCAGTCCGGCATCGGGACCTGGGTCTCGAATTGCTCGACCGGACGCCGAGCGACGGCGATGGTCATGAAGTCGTGGAAGGCGCGCGCCGGCGCGGTTCCGCCCTGAAGGCCAGCAACCGGCCGGGCGTCGTCGCGGCCCATCCAGACGCCGGTCGTGAGCCCGCTCGAAAAGCCGATGAACCAGCCGTCCTTGTTCGAGCTCGTGGTGCCGGTCTTGCCGGCGACAGGACGGCCGATCTGCGCCGCGCTGCCCGTGCCCGACAGAACCGCGGACTGGAGGAGGTCGGTCATCTCGGCCGCGACCCACGGCGCAACCAGCACGCGTTCCTCGTCGGCCTCGCGCTGATAGAGGATGTGCCCGTCGGCGGTGACCACCCGCCGGATGCCGTAGGGCGTCACCGCGACGCCCTTGTTGGCGACCGATGCGAAGGCGCGCGTCATGTCGATCAGCCGCACGTCGCTGCTGCCGAGGACCATCGAGGGATAGGTCGAGATCGGGGTCGTGATGCCGAACCGGCGAGCCATGTCGGCAATGGTCGAAAAACCGACCTGCGCGCCGATCTTGGCGGAGATCGTGTTGATCGACCGCGAGAAGGCCTCGCGCAGGGTCACCGGCCCAAGGTTCGTGCGGGTCGAGTTGCGCGGGCTCCAGCCGTCGATCGTCACCGGTTCGTCGACGATCGTGTCGGTCGGCTTCATCCCGGATTCGAGCGCAGAGAGGTAGACGAACAGCTTGAACGCCGACCCCGGCTGGCGGACCGCCTGGGTCGCGCGGTTGTAGATCGACGCGACATAGTCCTTGCCGCCGACCATCGCGCGGACCGCGCCGTCGCGGTCGATCGCGACCAGGGCGCCCTGCGTTCCGTCGGGGGCATTGGCGCGGATCGCTCGGTCGGCGGCGAGCTGCATGCCCGGGTCGAGCGTGGTCCAGACGTCGATCGGCTCGCTGGTCTGGTCGATCAAGGTATCGAGCTGGGGCAGGGCCCAGTCCGTGAAATAGCGGACGCTGTTCTGGCTGGTAGTCTGCTGGATGCGGACCTCTGCCGGGTTGACCGCCGCCGCGGTGTCGGCCGTGATGAAGCCGTTCCGGACCATCGTTTGCAGGACCACGCCGGAGCGCGAGCGCGCCGCCTCGACATCCGCCGAAGGCGAATAGTTGGATGGCGCCTTGACCAGGCCGGCGATGATCGCCGCCTCGCCGAGACTTAGGTGATCCGCGCCATGGCCGAAGAATTTTCGCGAGGCCGCGTCGATCCCATAGGCACCGCCGCCGAAATAAACGCGGTTCAAATAGAGCTCGAGGATCTGGTCCTTGCTGAACTTCCGCTCGAGCGCCATCGCCAGGATGCCTTCCTTGATCTTGCGCACGAAATTGCGGTTGTTGGTCAGGAAGATGTTGCGCGCGAGCTGCTGCGTGATCGTCGATGTCGCGCGGACGCGATGGCCGGTCGTCACGGCCGAGGCGAGAGCGCGGCCGATGCCGATCGGGTCGATGCCGATATGACTTCGGAAGCGGCGGTCCTCGGTCGAGATCATCGCCGCCCTCATTTCCGCCGGGATTCGCTCGTACGGCAGCCATTGGCCGAAGCTCGGCCCCATTTGCACCAGCACCTGGCCGTTGGCGGCGCGTACGCGGATCATCTGGCCGAGATCGGACCGCTTGGTGAGGTCGCCGTAGCTCGGCAGGTATGCGGTTGCGACCGCGACGGCGACGATCAAGCCGAGCAGCGACAGCAGGGCCGCATATGCGAGGCCCTTGGCGATGCCCTTGAAGGTGGAGCGGTCACTTTGCGGTTTGGGACGCGATCGGGCCATTTGCCTGGGTGGGATAGAAAGGTGCGCAGCTGCCGACAATAGCTGCTTCGGCCGCAAGCGCGCCTTGCGCGAGTGAAGGTTAGCAGCGGCTTAACCCTGTCTTAGCCTGTGGCTGCTAGCCCCCTTTGCCATGGGTCGATCCACGCTCTTCGCCGTCGGGCTCGCATTTGGCGCGGTTGCGGCCTTGTCGCCGCAGGCGGCGGCGCAGTGCCGCCTGTGTGACGTGCCGTCGACCCAGCTGCCGGCGGACAGCGCGGACGGCGACGTCGAGCTGCTGGTCGAAACCAGCCTGGATTTCGACCGACTGATCTTCTCCGGCACGGGCTTCGGGGCGGCCACGATGCGCCCCGACGGCTCGAATGGCGCGGAAGGGGTCGTGACCTCGGTCGGGCCTCGAGCGCGCGTCGGCACGGTGCTCGTGCACGGCGCGCCCGGCCGCGCTCTCAGGATCCAGTTCCCGCACCGGATCGAGCTCTATTCGTTGAGCGGCGGTCGAATCACCCTCGACCAGGTATCGACCGACTTGCCGGCCGAGCCTCGGCTCGATGCCGCAGGCAACCTCAGCTTTCGATTCGGCGGGCGGCTGGTGGTCAGCGGCGATTCCGATGGCCAGTATCGCGGCGACCTGCCGATCACCGTCGAGTATCTCTGACGATCACTCTGCTCCGGTGGAATTCCTAAGCCGGCATTAACCATGAGCTTCAGCGAAGCCGTAAGCGCTTCTGGTTAATGATGCGGTGACGATAAGCGAACTAAGTGGGGACGAGTTATGCATAAGACCATCTCAACCGCCGGGGTAGTGCTCGCATCGCTGCTTGCCGCGAGCCCGGCCGCCGCCGTGAGCCCGGCAAGCCAGGCCACCGCCAATGCCAAGATCTACAAGCCACTCACCATCTCGAAGGTGCAGAACCTCGACTTCGGCGTGATCGTGCTTGGAGCCGGCACCTGGGCCGGCGAAGTGGTGAGCCTGAGCCAGGCTGGAGCGCTGACCTGCGGCGGTGGCACCAACGTCACCTGCAGCGGCTCGCCGCAAGTCGCTAAATATCACTTGGTCGGCACCAACAATGCGACGGTGACCGTCAGCTCGCCGGGCTTCAACCTGACGGGGCCGGGCACGTTGGCGTTCACGCCCAATGCGCCGGCGACAGTCGACCTCGGCGCGACAGGGTCGACCACCGGCGTCGATTTCTCGATCGGCGGCTCGATCACGATCGCGTCGACCACCCCGGACGGCGTTTACAGCGGCACCTTCGCGGTGACCGCCGATTATCAGTAAGGCCTTATCGGCTAGCGGCAGTTGCTGCCGCAGAGTGGGGGAGGGGGTTGCCGGCAACGGCGGCCCCTTTTCCATTTCAGTTGCGGATTCATCGTTGACCGCGCGAAGATGGTTGACCGAAATTCAACCATTTCGGTTGTACTCCGCCCGGTCGAGCCATCACTTCTAGAGGGACTGGCACTTTTGGGTCGGAACTGCACCAAGCTCGCATTGACGCTCATTGCCCTGGTCGGCCTCCTGCCGATCGGCGCCGCGGTGCATGCGGCAACCGCGGTCGCGCAGGTCACCGCCCAAGGGGTCAAGCCGCTGATCCTGACAAAGGTCCAGGACCTGGACTTCGGCAGCGTGACGCTCGGGACCGGCGTGTGGAGTAATGCCACGGTTTCCCTGTCGCAGTCGGGCGCACTGACTTGCGCCAATCCAAACGTCACCTGCACCGGCGCGACCATGGTCGCCACCTACAATGTCCAGGGCTCGAAGCAGCAGGCGGTGCGCATCAGCGCGCCGAATGTGACCCTGGTCAACCAAAGCGATTCGACCAAGACCCTGACCCTGGTCACCGACGCGCCGGCCAGCCTGGTCCTCGCCAACAACGGTTTCCCGGGCTCCGATTTCTCGATCGGCGGATCGGTCACGATCAATTCGACCACCGCGGCCGGCGTCTATGTCGGCACGTTCAACGTGACGGTCGATTACTGACCCGCTCGAAGGCGAATTTCCCGTCATGGTTGACCGAAAATAAACCATTTCGGACCCATACCCGCGACGACCGCTCCATCGAGGAGCCAAGTGGGGGTCGTCGTGATGCATTTGTGGACCAGGTCCATCCTCGCCGCCGGGCTGTTCGCCGCGGCATTCCAGCCAACCGCTGCCGTTGCCGGCGTCGGCGACCTTCTGGTCGCGCCGACGCGGCTGGTGCTCGACGGCCGCAAGGGCGCAGAGGTGATCCTCAACAATATCGGCGACGAGCCCGCGACCTATCGCGTCTCGGTCGAGTTCCGCCGGATGACCGAGAAGGGCGAGCTGGTCGACGTCACGGCGCCCAGCGCTACCGACAAGGCAGCCGCGGACATGATCGTCTATGCGCCGCGCAAGGTCACCCTGGCGCCGCATGAGCCGCAGGCGATCCGCATCACGGCGCGCCCGCCCCAGGGTCTGCCGGATGGCGAATATCGGGTCCACATGCTGTTCCGCGCGATCCCGCCGGCTAATCCGGTGGTCCAGGCTGCGGCCGCGCCGGCGAAGGGCGTCCAGTTCCAGCTAACTCCGATCTATGGCGTGACCATCCCGGTGATCGTGCGCCTCGGTAATCTCGACGCCAGCGCCGGAATCGCCAACGTCCAGCTTGAGCACAAGGTTGGCGGCGACGCGCTGGGTTTCGACCTGACGCGCACCGGCACTCGCTCGACCTATGGCGAGGTTCGCGTGCTGAAGGCCGGGGTCAAGGCCCCGATCGCTCTGATGAAGGGCATCGCGGTCTATACCGAAGTGCCCCAGCGTCACGTCAGCGTCCCGCTGGCCGAGGCCTATAGGAGCGGGCTTACGGGACCGGTGACGGTTCAATATGTCGAGACCTTCGACGACGGCACTCACCTCCTCGCCGAGGCCCAGGCGGTGCTCCGCTAGGGGCGCTGACGGGGCGGGGTCGGAGATATGCGCGGCGGCCGTTTCTGGCTGCGCAAGGCAGCGCTGCTGCTGGTGCTCGGCGCCGGCAGCCTTGGCGCATCCGCGACCACGCCCGCCGGCGCGCCGGCACCCAAGCCGTGGACCGCGGATCCTGACGAGCAGTTCCTGCTCGACGTAAACATTCATCAGCTGCGGCTCGGCGACACGGTCCGCGCCTACAATGCACCCGAGGGCACCTGTGTCGTCTTAGGCGACTTTCTGACGGCGCTGGACGTGCCGATGCGCATCGATCTCAGCGCGAAGAAAGCAAGCGGCTGGGCGTTTCGGGAACGGAACACCATCTCGATCGACATCGCCGCGATGAAGGCGACCTACGGCCCGAAGAGCGAGCCGATCGCGCCGGGAACGGTCCGCGAGACGCCCGAAGGCTGGTGCATCCAGGCGCCCGCTCTCGGCCGCTGGTTCGGAGTCACCGTCAGGCCGATGACGTCCGGTTCGGTGCTGTTGCTCGACTCCGACGTGAAGCTGCCAGTCGAACTGGCGATGGAACGCAAGCAGCGCGCCGCCCGGCTGCATCGGGCAAGCTTCGATCTCGCGAGCCTTCCGCAGGTCCGCGTGCCTTATCGAATGTGGCGCGCGCCGGCGCTCGATTTCGTCGTCAGCGGCGGTGTCACCTATCGCGCGAGCAATGGCGTCAAGGTCGACCGCCAGACCTCGGTCTATGCCGCCGGCGAGATCGCGCATCTGTCCTACGATGCGCAGGCGACCACCGATTCGCACGGCAAGCCCAGCATGCTGCGATTGCGCGCTTACCGGTCGGACCCCGATGCTCATCTGCTCGGGCCGCTGAAAGCGACACACTACGGATTTGGCGATGTCGAGGGCTTCGACACGCGGCTGACAGGAGCCGTTGCTGCCGGCCGCGGCGCGATCGTCACCAATCGCCCGCTGACCACGCGGACGGCGTTCGACCGAACGCGGATCGAAGGCGACCTTCCCACCGGGTGGGAGGCGGAGGTCTACCGCAATGGCGAGCTGCTTGGCTTTGCCAAGTCCGATTCGTCGCAGCGCTACGTGTTCGACGACGTCCAGCTTCTCTACGGCGAAAACCGCGTGCGCGTCGTGCTCTACGGCCCGCAGGGCCAGGTCCGCGAGCGCGAGCAGCTGATCGACGTCGCGCAGGACAATGTCCCCAAGGGGAAGACCTGGTACTGGCTCGGTGCGAATCAGCCGAGCCGAGACCTCGTCTCGCTCGAAAAACCGCCCGATTCGAGCCTGCCCCGCGCACAGGCCGCGCTGTCGGTCGAACATGGTTTGGATTCGCGCACGAGCGTCGGGGTGCTCGCGCGCGCGATGCTCGTTGACGACCAGCGGCTGACCTTTGTCGAGGGCACGGTCCGCCGCTCGGTCGGCGCCGCCATCCTCGAGGTCAGCGCCGCCCGCGAATCCAATGGCGGGACGGCTGCTCACGCCCAGCTTTTGGGCAAGTTCGGACCCGTTTACGTTAACGTCGACGCGCTTATCGCAAACGACTTTCATTTGCAGGGGGGTGGCACGCCGCAGACCGTGCGCGAGGTGCGAGCAGCGCTGGATACGCCGTTCAAGATTGGCCAGACGATAATTCCGGCGCACGCCGAAGCCCATTTCGTGCGGCACGTCGATGGCTCCCGCCTGCTGGAGGCGGCGAGTCGCCTGTCGGCGTCGATCGACCGCTTCAACCTTGGTGCCGAGCTTCGGTATCGGAAGGAATATGCGGTGCCGGGCGGCCCGCAGTCACCCAACGAGCTGAGGCTTGGCCTGCTCGGCAGCGGACACATCGGCCCGGTCCGCATTCGCGGGTCCACCGAATTCGACGTCAAACCGTCAGCGCGCTTCCGCAGCGCCGAACTGTCGGCCTATTGGAACGCTTCGGAGAACAGCGACTGGGAGGGTGTGCTGGCATACGACCGCCTCCAGAATCGTGGTCGCGCGCGCCTTACCCACATCATGCGCGCCGAATCCTTCGCGCTGGCGCTGACCGGTGAAGCGACCACCAAGGGCGATCTCGCGCTTGGCTTCAACCTCAACTTCTCACTCGATCCGCGCCATGGCCTGACTCTCTCGCGCCGGCCGCTTGCCGAAGGTGGAATGGTCCATGCCACGGTGTTCCGCGACCTCAACGACAATGGCCGGCTGGACTCGGGCGAGCCCCTGGAAAAGGGCGCTCTGATCACCACCGGTTCGCGCCAGACGCAGCGCAAGACCGATGCCAGGGGTTCGGTGACGATTGGCGGGCTGACCGCATTCGTGCCCGTCCCGGTCGGGATCGACGTGACCAGCCTGGATGACCCCATGCTGACGCCCAAGAAGGCAATCCAGGTGGTGGTGCCGCGGCCGGGCGTCGCCGCGGACGTGTCCATCGCGCTGGTCGGCGGAGGTGATGTCGAAGGCGCCTTGATGAAGAACGGTGAACTCGGGTTCGAGGGCGTCGATCTCGAGCTGGTCGACGGCCAGGGCAAGGTGGCCGGCACCGCGCGCACCGATTTCGACGGCTTCTTCCTTTTCGAGCGCGTGCCCTATGGCGAGTACCGGCTGCGCGTGAACTCGGCGTCGGCAGCGGCTGCTGGAATTGTGTCCGAACTCGGGATTTCGCTCAAGGTCACCACCGAGCGCTCGATCGTGCGCCTCGGGTCGATCCAGGCGCCCCTGGCGCCGCACATCGCGGCAGCCCAGATCCCGGTCGCCACGCCCTGATCTAACTGATGGTGCGGTCGAGAAGACTCGAACTTCCACGGCCTTTCGGCCACAGCGACCTCAACGCTGCGCGTCTACCAGTTCCGCCACGACCGCACGTCATG
>Ga0207647_10003124_pt1 | contig 12436 bp, 12 predicted proteins | sample KBSCornC2_FD_184295 | JGI IMG/M metagenome (GOLD analysis project Ga0207647, IMG submission 184295) | Corn rhizosphere microbial communities from Kellogg Biological Station, Michigan, USA - C2 (SPAdes) (version 2) | ecosystem: Host-associated > Plants > Roots > Rhizosphere ...
GTGGGCAGCTCCGCGACCGGCAGGCGCAGCCGAAGCCACTTGGCCAAGGTCCTTCAGATCGGTGACATCCGTCTGATCGTCAGGAGACGGAATATCGGCTGCGGCGGCCCTTGTCTCTGCGGCGGGGCAGGGTGGGGCCTGGTGCTGCGCGACCTGCATTCTATGGTGATGGTGCACGGGCGCGGTGAGTTTATGGACTGCACGCTTCGCGCTCGGAACGGCAAGCGTTGTCGTAGTCGCCACCAACGGCGGGCACAGGCATAAGGCTGCGCTCGCAAGCACACTCGTCTTCATCAATTTCCCACCCCGATTCTGGGGTGTATAACACGATCACGCCAAATATCTGTTAATAGCGCATAAATTTGCGATGAATTGAGGGAGTCCTGCGTTCATCGCGCCTGGCGAGGACTGGCAGGGGGTGGAGTGTGGGGATCGGGAAAGCCTGATCCTGGACCGAGCCGCCGTTCATCCGCTTGCTCTTCGAGCTCATTGTGTCCGAGCCACAGGCCCGGGCGCGCGCTGCAGCAGAGGCTTCGATGGTCCGGCCCATCCTGCGGGCACAATCAGTTCCTGCGGTGGCGGGCGAGGGTCCTTGACCGGTATTGTAACATTTAGAGCGGTCGGCGCCAGCCTAATCATATCTAATCTGCGGACAGACTCGATGGACTAGGTAAATGCTTGTTACGTTCGAGAAATCGACGGGAGGAATACAAAAATTATACCTCAAAATACTAATGTTTATCGCATATTGGTTAATCTATGACTAAGTTTGTACATTAACCATGGTTATTTAGCATCTATTTACTTTGGGATTTGTTGCGACCGCGTTATGGGGCTCCCGTGTTTCGGGGGTAATGTATGCGTATCGTTCCAGTCTTGCTTGTCGCGGCACTCCTGTCGGCGGCTTCCTCTCGGGCCAGTGCGCAGTCGGTCGCCTATAGGTTCGAGGACGTTTCACTTTCTGGCGCCGGCGACCCAGGGTTGCGCCCTAATCAGCAGATGGTCACCACCTTCGATGGGGATGACACGCTCAACTTCGATGCTGCACGCTCTTCCGGTTATGGGTTCTTCACCGGCAGCCATTTGGGCGTTGCGGCGGACCCGGTCGGCGACGATACGCAATATGTCGCGATCGGAGCGGGCGGCAGCATGCTGTTCGACCTCAGGCAGTACAACACGCCTTCGAGCGTATTGGCGAGCTTGAGTGTCTATTTGGGCTCTGTCGATGTCTATAACGCGATCGACATTATCGGCCTCACCGCGGCCGGTGAGCTCGATTACGCAAATCCGCTTTTGACGGTGACCGGTTCGGACCTGATCGGCAGGGGGCCGTCTCACCCGAACGGCCGCGTTAGCTTCGGTTTCGATGGGAAGGGGCAAATCGGCGGTATCGTCTTCCGTTCGAGCGGGATTGCCTTCGAATTCGATTCCATCGCGGTGGGACTGGATCGTGCGCTGCCGGCTGCAGGACTGGTTGCGACCCCTGCTCCTGAGCCCGCGAGCTGGGCCATGATGCTTGCCGGCTTTGGTGCTGTCGGTGGCGCAATGCGCGCACGCCGGAGGACCGCCGTCGCCTTTGCCAGCTGATCGCCTTCTATTGCTGGTTCTTCCGACTGGGCTGAGACTGGGGTTATGAAGCTTCGGACAAAGCGTAAGTGGGACAGGTGGGGCTAAGATGTGCGCCGAGGCGCGGAACGGTCAGTTCCTGGCGGATCCTGCCCGGTGGAATCTGATTTCGCGGTCGTGGCGCGCGAGAAGCAAATCGCCATCGTCTATCAGCAATGGCGTATTCTTGAAGGCGACCTGCCCGAGGTCATTCGGCTCGAAGCGAAAAGTCAGGTGCAGGCCTTTCGCCGACTCTACGCGGAACGCTTCGCTGGAAAGGTTGAGCATGGGGAGCGCCAGCTGCACCTCTTGGATCCGTTGACCGGCCGGCGTGGGCAGCGAAAGCCCTTCCTCGGACATGCGGCCGCCCGTCGCGTTGCCGTCGCTCCATCGAACAGCCGCTTCGAAGAATTGCGCGTCCATGCCCGAGGGGAGCTGCAGGTCGATGTGGATGCCGTTTCCGCTCGCACTGCCCTGGCCCGCGAGGATGAAGCGGGGCTCCCGAACCGGATCGCCGTCCAGCAGCACGGTACGGCCCGCGACACGCCAACTGCCCGCCGCCTGCTCATCCAAGGCGCCGTAGGACAGCATGTAGCGGAAGCGCCCATTCGGCTGGAGCTCGAGCGCGGCTGCCATTTCCGTCTGGCTGCCGTCATAGATACCGGCCAGAGCCGCGGGATGCGGCTCGCTCGCGGCGGCGGCAAGCACGAGCAGAGGCAGGAAGGCTCCCATTCCGATTGTCTACCACGTCCTCGTTCGACAGGCACATGGAGCTTTCGGCTGCATAGGAGCCCGGAATGGGCGCGACTCGATCGTTGATCAGCGTGGACTGACCAGAGCGCCGCCGATCTGCTGATTAGCGGCGGCTTGCGGGAGCGAGTATCGAGGGTGCGCGCACCAGTAAGTTATTGAAAAAATTGATTGTGTAGGGAGTCGCGAATGAACCGGCCTCCCCGCGAAATCCCTGATACCGGGCGAAAACAACGATTTTAGATAGCATCTTAAGCGGACATTGACAGAGACACCTCGGCACGGCTGTCTCCGAACATGGATGCCCTCGTCGAAGCCATCGCCCTGCTTGGCCTTGCAGTTTCGATTTGGGGCATCTTCCACTGTCTACGAACGGGCGTCGCTACCCCCGGACACTACATCCCATCGAGCCGAGATAAGCAGCCGGTGCTCTTCCGGGTTCAGCTTACCGTGTATGCGCTCGTCGCTTGTGCCTCACTTGCGCTCGCGACCCAATGTGTGAGCCGTGCAGGCTTAGATTGGTAACGCTCGTGACCAGGCGCGACCTGCTCGAAAGCCGTAATCCGGGCACGCTCAGGCGGGAAAGCCGGGCCCTCTGTCAAAGATAAGTGCACTGTCACCGTAATCTATTTGAGCACACCGGTACGCTTGGCGTTCGTGATCGCACGGATGACCTGAGCGCGGTTCTGAAGTTCTGCCTGTTCGTCGTCGGTAAGCCCGTCGCGCGCATAACGCTCTTCCAATATGCCGATCTCGCCCGCCTCCCTGCGCAGCTCCTTAGCTTGCTTATGGGAAAGTCTGCCATTTTCTCGACCATCGTGGATGTTGGACAGGACTTGTTGAACCGTAATGGAGACGGAGGGGGCGTGAGCATAGTCCGGGATCGTGCGAACCACCGGTGCCGGCGGACCATACACCGGAGCGGGAGCGCCCTGCATCGCAGCCGCTGCTACAGCAACCAGCACAAGTATCTGCATCCCTGCCTCCTTCAGTTGGCCTGAAAAGAACAGGACGCGCAATACACCATCACGCATGCCATGATCCACATCTTCTATAGGCCTGTGCTCGCCACAAGTGATCCTTGACCTTTGCCGCTCTATTACGCGGACGCTCGATTGATGCGCCCTAGTCGCCGTTCAGCAGTGCCGCAGCTGGTCCTGAAAGCCGACGTTCGTTCGGTGCCCGCTGAAGGTCCGCTTGCGACCCAATAGCGGGCAATCATACTATCCGCCGAACCCGCGCTTGCGGTCATACAGATTTCCATGCAGCCTCGGGCAATGAAACTCACCGCTTTCTCGTTGGCCTGCGCGCTCCTACTTCTGGCGGCGTGCCAAAAGTGTGAAATTACAATAATCATTGAACTGAGCGGGTCCGAAAAAGCCGCATACCTGGCCATGGAACCTTACCACGCTTGTTATGCAGCTTTTTGTCTAGAAGGTGGAATGTCGAACGGCTTCTGACGAGGAGCTGGGGCGTGTTGGGTATAGATGCCCAGCGGAATTGGAGCGTGCTGCGGAGGCTGTCGATTGTTATTGGATGAGCGACAAACGTAAACGTCGAGACGACCTGCAGCTTACTCTTCCGATCGCAACGCTGGTATTGCGTATCGCAGAGATGACCTTGCCGGCGCATTCGCCTGCGAGTTCATTAAGTGCCGTTTGACAGATTAGCCCGATGACCGCTTTCCACCGGTGGTTAGCGGACATTCAGACGCGCCGCGGATGAACCCAAAAGCGGCCTTTCGTTCAGGCGTGGCAAGGGAGGCCGATCTCTTCCTACGTGCCCGCCGCTTCCGAACCGAGCACCGCGGAGGTGATTGACGACGGCAGCGGTAACGGACGTTCGAACCCGGAGACGAGGGGTAGGACGATCAGGAAGTGCGCGAAATAGTATGCAGCTGCAATTTGGGAGATCATCACAATCCTCGGCGTCGCCAGAGCGCCACCGCAATATCCTAGAATTAGGACGCACGGCACCAAACCCACCCAGTAAAACTTGCGAAACAGCGGCCTATACCGCGCAGAGTGCACCGGGGACCTGTCTAGCCAAGGGAGAAAGAAGAGGAGCGCGATGGATGAGAACATCGCAAGGACGCCCCAGAGCTTTGCCGGGATAATGAAGTCGACCGTGAATGCACGAAGAATGGCGTAGAAAGGCCAGAAATACCATTCCGGGACGATGTGAGCGGGAGTGGAGAGCGGATCCGCGGGCACATAGTTGTCAGCATGCCCGAATGCATTGGGATAGAAGAACAGCACGACGGAAAACAGTGTGAGTGCAACCGCTACTGAGAAGCCGTCCTTCGCCGTGTAGTATGGGTGGAAGGGAACCGTATCCTGTGGGCCCTTCACGGCGACGCCGGTAGGATTGCTGGATCCGGGGATGTGGATGGCCCAAATGTGTAGCACGACGACGCCCGCGATCACGAACGGGAGCAGAAAGTGCAGTGAAAAGAAGCGGTTCAGGGTCGCATTGTCAGGCCCATGGCCGCCCAATAGCCAGCTCTGAATTGAATCGCCGACGAAAGGTACCGACCCGAATAGCCCCGTGATGACCTTCGCGCCCCAGAAACTCATCTGCCCCCAGGGAAGCACGTAGCCCATGAAGGCCGTTGCCATCAGTAGGATCAGGATCACGAGCCCCAAGAGCCAGACGATTTCCCGCGGCGCCTTGTAGGAGCCGAAGTAGAGCCCTCGAAACATGTGGACGTAGACGGACGCGAAGAACAAGGATGCGCCGTTCATGTGTGCGTAGCGGATCAGCCACCCGCCATTGACGTCCCGCATCATGTGCTCGACGCTATCGAACGCGATACCGGTATTCGCAGCGTAATGCATCGCCAAGGTGAGGCCGGTGACTATCTGGATGACCAGGGCCGCACCGTTGAGCACGCCGAAGTTCCAGAAGTAGTTGAGGTTCCGCGGCACCGGGTAGCCCCCGCCGGTCACCCCGTAGATCCACCTCGGCAGCGGAAGCTTTTGGTCGATCCAGCGCATCGCAGGATGCTTCGGCTCGTATTGTTTAGCCCAAGGAAAGCTCACCTCATTCTCCCTCGACCTTGAGGACGAATTTCGACCTGTGCGCGGTTGTCAGAAGCGCCTGCTGCCACGCGCAGCTGCCGCCTGGATGAGCACCTCGATTTCGCGCAGCGCGGCATCGGAAAACCCGCCGTTGCGCAGGATGACGGCTTCGTCGAACGGAGGCTTGCCCCGTATCATGCGTGACACGACGCAATATCTGCGCAGGGCCTCCAGCCGCGCATTCGCCAGCCGGTTGGCCAACCGCACGCCGATGAACTCCACCAGGAAGCGTTTGAACCTGCCCGACTGCTCGACGCTGCATAGACCGTCCAAGCGCGACAGACGAACAACGGTGCGCTCCAGCGACGTAAGTTCGGAAGGAGCGTCTTGCTCGCCCACGCTCTCACTCGGAGCGAGGTCAACACTGCCAGCTCTGAGGGACGCTAACGCACCACCCAGCGGACGAGGCCTACGCTGACTCATCGTTCTTCTCCTTTAAATTGCCGAAGCCGTGCCGCACTGGGAAAGGCCTTGCTCTCGCATCGTTTTCCAAGCTCGACGGGAGACGCATCGTGACCTTGGTTCCGACGCCGAGCTCGCTATCGATCAGCAGGGTGCCGCCGGCCTCACGGACGAACCGATCGACCATGGGCAGGCCGATCCCGCCCGTGCCGTCTGTCTTGGTCGTGAAGAATGGGTCCAGTGCTTGCTCAATCGTCGCCGCCGACATGCCGATCCCCTGGTCCACGACGGATAACTCGACACTCGCCTCGTCTTCGTCACCAGACCCGCGCAATGCTCTAATGGTCACGACGCCCTTTCCGGCAGACGCATCGCGCGCATTGAAGAGCAGGTTGATCAGCGAACACTGAAGGCCGAGTTCGCTGCATCGGATCTTCGGCAGGGCCGGCCCGATCTCTATGTGAAGAATGAGCCCGGGTGGGCCGCCGCGATCAAACTTGTCGGCCACTTCGCGAACGCAAGAGGTCACGTCAGCATATTCAATGTGTGCCGCGTGGCCGCGGATCAGGCGTATTGCGTTCTGCGCAAGCGCCGCGGCCTGATCGAGCGACTCTCGCGCGCGATCCAACATCGGCTTACGCTGCGTTGCCGGAAGATCGGCTCCGCGAGCGACAATGTTGACGGCTGAGCTCGCGACCTGGATCAGATTGCCAAGATCGTGAACGGTTCCGGCTATAACCAAAGACGCGTCCTCTCGCGCTTCTGAGCGGCCAAGCGCCGCCACGCCGCTTGGTGTCGATGACATGCTTCCCTCCCGAATATCTGAGGTCAGTTGGTTCGCGCGTCTGCCCGCCGGAGAAACCGCAGCGGCCGCAGCCCACCCGGTGGGCGTCAGGGCAGTTATCGCGGAGACAGCCGGAAGGCCCGACGCTGGGGCGGCGACCGGGTCGGAGCCGGCCGCCGATAACCAGCTTCCTACTTCCGAGCAGGGGCAGGAACGTTTGCGAGCCACCAATCGAAACGGGTCTTGCCGCGTCTCGCGTCTTCCTCGGGCACCAACGTTCGCTCAGTCACTGCCACTCCGAAATAGGGAGCGGCGGGATCGGCGATGACCTGGCGCGGGTCCTTGTCGTGGGCGAGCGCGAGCCGCACGGGTTGGTCGAGGGTGAAGATGTCGGGGCCCCCGACCTCGATGGTGGTGTTGGCGGGCGAGCCCAATGCTGCTTCAACCACTGCGTCCGCAACATCCTCCGCAGCGATGGGCTGAAACTTGACGGGAGGCAGTCGGACGGCGCCATCAACCATGGAGAAATCGGCGATCGAGCGCACGAACTCGAAGAACTGCGTCACGTGCAGCAAAGTGTAGGGAACGGGTCCACTCTTGATCTGCTGTTCCTGGGCCAGCTTCGCACGGAAATAGCCGCTGTCCTGCAGACGTTCGGTCCCGACGACGGAAAGTGCGACGTGATGGTGGATGCCGGCCGTCACTTCGGCTTCGGAAATGTTGCGCCCTGCGGTGCGGAAGAAGTTCATCGCCGGCTCTTCGTCGAAGGAAGGCGAGTTGGAGACGTCGATCACCACGTCGGCGCCAGCGAACGCTTCGGCGAGACCCTGCCCGGTGATGGTGTCGACGCCGGTGCTCGGAGCAGCCGCGATTGCCTGATGGCCTTTCTGCTTTAGCTTCTCGACCACCTTGGAGCCGATCAGGCCCGTGCCACCGATGACGACGATCTTCATGAGGTAACTCCTTTTGCGAGTGTTGGAAGATGCGAGGTCAGGCGACCTCGAGCGAATGACGCAGCCACTCGTCGAAGCTCGTCGCCCCGAAACGCGGATGATCGCCGCCCACGAGTCCGGCACCGTTCATCTCCGCGCCGAAATATTGCGCCATGGGATCGACGGACACCGTGCGACAATCCTCGTTGGCCGTCAGGATCTCCTCGGCGATGGCCGGCAGCAGATAAGTGTCAGGTCCGGCGACTTCGACGATCTCGTTCGTCGGCTTGGCCAAGGCTGCGCGGACAAGAGCACGCGCCACGTCTTCCCCAGCGATGGGTTGAATTAGAATGGGTGGCAGGCGGAGCGTCTCGCCCTCGCCGCCCTGGTCCACGACCTTGTAGAGGTATTCGTAGAACGGGGTCGACCGCACGATGGTGAACGGGAGCCCGGAAGCCAGGACAAGGTCCTCTTGCGCCTTCTTGGCACGGAAATAGCCGCTATCCAAGTGACCGGCTCCGACCGCCGACAAGGCGACATGATGGCGAACATCGTGGCGCCGCTCCGCGGCAAGAAGGGTTGTGCCGGCGCTCTCAAAAAACCGCTGCATTTGGGCTGCTTCGAAGTAGCCGGAGTTTGAAACGTCAATGACGACGTCGGCCCCGGTGAGGACGGTGTCGAGTCCTTTGCCGGTTGCGACGTTCACGCCCGTGGCCCGCGCTGCGGCGATGACGTGGTGGCCGCCCGACTCCAGCTGCCGCACGACTTTGCGACCGATCTGTCCGGTTCCTCCGACGACGACGATCTTCATCTGCTCGACCCTTTCGATGCTGTAAGGATCGAAGATTGGAGCCCATCCCACCATCGTGCTGACGGCTGCCGAATGCAGGCGAAAGGGCAGATCGACCTCGCCTTTAGCCTAGTGTGGCAGCGCCACCGGGACGCGCGATCGCCAATTGACCTAGTGCGGTGATAAAGATGGCCGCCCATCCTGGACTGAAGGATTGGCGGGACTGGCCATTGGCTCATCTCCGCCTGAACATTGCTCCAATCGATGGTTCTGCACTGTCGTCTTAGCCGTGCTTCGCGCTGAACGGGCGAGCATCGAGCACCCGGCGCCTAATCGGAGGACGCAGCAATGCCGACAATCACCACCGCGGACGGCCACGAGATCTATTACAAGGATTGGGGTGAGGGCCCGATCGTGCTGTTCTCGCACGGCTGGCCTCTGAATGCCGACGCATGGGACGCGCAGATGCTGTTCTTCGCGCAGAACGGCTTTCGCGCGATCGCCCATGATCGCCGCGGCCACGGCCGATCTGCTCAGACTTCGTCGCGCAACGACATGGACGGCTATGCCGACGACCTGGCCACCCTGATCGAAGCTCTGGATCTGCGCGACATCCATCTCGTCGGCCACTCGACCGGCGGCGGGGAGATAACGCGCTACATCGGTCGGCACGGCACGGCGCGCATCGCCAAAGCGGTCCTGTTCGCGGCCGTGCCGCCGCTCATGCTCAAAACGGATGCCAACCCCGGCGGCATGCCGCTCGAGATCTTCGACAAGATGCGGCACGATCTGGTGGCGGACCGTTGCCAATTCTATCGGGACTTCGCCGGCCTCTTCTTCAGCCTAAATCGGCCGGAAAACCATGTTTCGGAAGGAGTGATGGATCAGTTCTGGCGGCTTTGCATGCAAGCTGGGATGAAGAATTCCTACGAATGCATCAAAGCCTTTTCCGAGACGGACTTCACCGAGGATCTCAAGCGCTTCGACGTGCCAACCCTCATCCTGCACGGCGAGGATGATCAGGTGGTGCCCATCGACGATACTGGCCGCAAGGCTGCGAAGTTGATCAAGGACGTGCGCGAAATCTATTACCCGAACGCGCCCCACGGCCTCGCCGAAACCCATCGCGACCGGTTCAACGCTGATCTGTTGACCTTCTTCAGAAGCTGACGGGTCTGCCCGGCGGGCGCGAGTCCGCCGGGCCCATCAGCGGTGGGCGGGCAGGGAGAACCAGAAGCGGGCCCCGCCTCCTGGCCAATTCGACGCGCCAATCGCCCCGCCGTGCGCAGCGATGATCGACTGGCAGATCGCGAGGCCGATCCCCATTCCCTCATCCTTGGTCGTGAAGAAGCTCTGGAAAACGCGGTCCAGGTCTCCTTCCGCGACGCCCGGCCCGTCGTCCCGGATGTTGAGCGTGACGGCGCCGCGTTCGTCCAGGTCCGTAGTGAGCTCGATCGAGCCGGAACTCTCGCTACCCGAATGAATGGCCTGCACCGCGTTGAGCAGCAGGTTCACCACCACCTGCTGCAGTTGGACCCTGTCGCCCCAGATCGGCGGAAGCTCTCGGCCTAGCCGGACGGACAGATCGATCGAGCGCGTCTCGATTTCATGGCGCACGAAGTGAAGCGCCTCGTCCACCACTTCGTTCAGGTCAAGGCTGGCACTGCGCGGCACTTGTCGTGTGGTCATGCCACGAATGCGGTGAACGATCTCTCCTGCGTGCAGCGCATTGTCGGAAATGCGGGCGGTAAGCTGCGTAACCTTCTGCAGATTGGGCTCTTCGCGCGACAGCCAGCGCAGACTTGTTTCCGCATAGGTTCTGATCGCCGAGAGCGGCTGGTTGACCTCGTGCGCAATGGATGAAGCGAGCTCCCCGAGCATCGAGATGCGCGCGGCCCGCGTGTAGTCGGATTGAAGTTGGCGCAGCTGCGCTTCCGTTCGAAGGCGCTCGGTGATGTCCTCAAGCATGATGAGGGTGATGTCGAGCTGTTCCGGCCGAGTGGGGTAAATGACCGACATCGAGACGTCGAGAAGCCTGCCGTCCAACGTGCGCAGCTTCATGACCTCCGAATAGCTGCGCGATCCTTCGAAGTGATTGATCATAACCCGTCGCGCGGACTCAGGCGATGCAGCGAACAGCGGATCGACAGGCCCGACGAGCTCGCTGACGTGCCGCGCTCCGAACAACTCCACTGCGCTCTTGTTGACGTCGGTGATCCGCACGATTTGGCAGGAGCGCTGAATATCGGCCGGATTGGTGTCCAGATAGGCGCCGACATCCTTCAACCCCTTCCTACGAAGATCTTCGAAAATGTCGGCCTGCGCTCTGGAATCGACCTCCAGAAACGCGAATGGAAGATGGTGGATGAGATTGTTGTAGCGCTCCTGGCTGGCGCGCAATGCCCAGAATGAGCGCTCATCCACCGGTTCGGCGAAGATCGCTAGGAAAAGCGTCTGGGCCAGCGCCGGATCGTCGCTCATCCAGGCAGTGAGAACGGGGTCCTTAAGAACCAGCGACTTGACGCGCAGCTTCCGGGCACGAGAGCGCGGCTGGCCGGTGACGGCCCCGACTATCAGCCCCGGAAGGACGTGCCACCCTTCTATGGGCCAAAATTCAAGTATCGACTGACCGAGCATTCGCTCGCGGCCGGCGTAAGATCCGAACAGATGAACGGCGTTCGCGTTAGCCTCGACAACGCGAAGGCGAGCCAGCAGAGCCTTGCTCCAGCCCTGCGGACGATCGCCTGAGGATGCGGCTTCGATCAGGTCGCGAGCTTCCGAGATGTCGAATGCCCAGCAGGCGCCATCGTGCCTTTGTATCTCATGCCCACACGGATCGGCAGCGGACACCTCTTCGCAGGCCGGAGCTAGCATAGCCACCTCACCCGTCCTCCAGTCCAAGCACACCCCTGAGACACTGCAAGAACTCCGCTGTGGCCAACGGCTTGTTGAAGAAGCCGGCAGCTCCCGCAGCTGTCGCTTGTGCAAGGGTCGCTTCATCTTCGGCCGAGGTAACGAAGATGACGGGGATGCTTGATCCCATCGAAATCAGGCAGCACTGAAGGTCGAGGCCTCCCATGCGCGGCATTCGCACGTCAGTGATCAGGCAACTGAAGGTCTTGGTGGCAAAATCGATGAGAAAGCCTCCCGCACTGGGGTAGCCGATGGCTCGCAGGCCTTCGACCTGGAGCAGGCTCAGGAGCGCGTCACGCACCGCTTCGTCGTCGTCAACGACAGCAATGAGAGGGGTATTCGACACCCAACGAGCCCCTTACCAGCGCCTTCCTCGAGGCGCGGCTCAAAGTCGCGGAATCGCAGGGCAAATGTAACCATACTATGGTCTAGGCCGTCGCATCGCGGATCGTGGAAGGAAGCAAATTCCAACCTCGGATCAATTCGCCGAGGCTCGCTGCGTGCATCTTCCTCATTACGCTGCTGCGGTGCAGTTTGACGGTCACCTCGCTGATTCCCAGATCATATCCGATCTGCTTATTCAGACGCCCGCTGGTGACTTCCCGAAGGACTTCACGCTCTCGCGCCGTCAGAGTCTCGTAGCGCTTGATCTGTTGAGCGGTCTGCTCGGCTTCGACTCGCCGGGTGCGATCCAGTTCGATCCCGGCGGAGACCGCGTCGAGTAGTGTCTGGTCTCGAAACGGCTTGGTCAGGAAGTCGATCGCACCCGCCTTCATGGCCTGGACGCTCATTGGGATGTCGCCGTGGCCGGTTACGAAGATGATCGGCTTGGCGTCACCGTTCGCGGCGAGCTGATGCTGCAGGTCCAGACCGCTGGAACCGGGCATGCGCACGTCGAGCACGAGACAGCCCGGACGCTCAGGCAGCGGCTTCTCCATCAGTTCATGCGTGGAGCTGAACCCCTGGGCGTCGATGCCGACCGACTGCATCAGTTCCTCGATCGAGTTGCGCACCTGCGCATCATCGTCGACGATCAGCACCAGCGGCCGATCCAGTAGAGCTGCCTCAGTCATCCTGCGTTCCCTGATCGGTCGTGGCTGGACTCCATCAATGTCACACGCGACCTCATCCGATGAAATCCCGGCTTGGGTCATGATGCTCCCCCCCGATCGGGGGATCG
>Ga0207647_10003125_pt1 | contig 12436 bp, 13 predicted proteins | sample KBSCornC2_FD_184295 | JGI IMG/M metagenome (GOLD analysis project Ga0207647, IMG submission 184295) | Corn rhizosphere microbial communities from Kellogg Biological Station, Michigan, USA - C2 (SPAdes) (version 2) | ecosystem: Host-associated > Plants > Roots > Rhizosphere ...
TGGCGGAGCGGTTCGAGGTGTCGAGGCGCACCATCTATCGCGACGTGGATGAGTTGAGCGCGGCCGGCGTGCCCGTCTACGCGGAGCGCGGCGCGGCGGGCGGCTTCGCGCTGCTCGACGGCTGGCAGACGCGCCTGACCGGCATGACCGGCGAGGAGGCGGAAGCAATCCTGCTCTCCAGCCTGCCCGCCACCGCCACCGACCTCGGGCTGGGAGAGACCGCCGCCACCGCGCGGCTCAAATTATTCGCTGCCATGCCCGCCCAATCGAGCGAAGCCGCGCGCCGCGTCGCGGATCGCTTTCACTTCGATCCCGTGCCCTGGCATCGCCGCCCGCCCGCCCGGCGCGAGGATCTGCGCCTGCTCGCGCGGGCGGTGTGGGAATGCCGGCGGCTCAGCCTGGTTTATGATAGCTGGGCCGGCGCCAAGCCACGCGTGCTGGAGCCGCTCGGCATCGTGCTGAAGGCCGGCGAATATTATTTCGTCGCGATGCGCCGGGGTCGGCCGGCGATCCACAAGCTGGATTATGCGCGCGATCTCGCTCTCTTGGACGAAAGGTTCGATCGCCCCACCGATTTCGACCTGGCCGTCGCCTGGCGCGATGCGCTCGCCCAGTTCGAGGCGAGCTTGCGCCGCGATGTCGCGCGGCTGCGCGTCTCGCGCGCCGCGCTGGGCAGGCTCGGCACGCTCAACGCCGACATGGCCGAGCCGATCCTGGCCGCAACGCCCGATGTGGACGGCTGGCGCGAGGTGGAGGTGCCGATCGAGAGCATCCGGTTCGCCGCGGGCCAGTTGCTCGGCTTCGGCGATACGATAGAGGTACTCGGTCCGGTCGCACTGCGTCACGAGCTGGGTCTGCGTGCGGCGGCAATCCTGTCCTTATATGGGAGAAGCGCGGAATGACGATGGCGACCCTGTCCCGCGCGGCCTATGCCCAAAGTGGGCTGACCCTTGCTTCTTTGGGGCTGGGGATCGTGCTGTTGCTGCAGGCGGGCGGGCCAGCCTCATCCCCCCTCGGCCATGCATTGCCTCTGCTCGCTGTGGCGCAATCGCTCAAATTGCTGTCTGCGATCGCGCTCGGCCTATGTGTGGCGGGGGTGCCGCTGTCGCTTCAGCGCCCCGGGGCGACATTGCTGGGCCTCACCTGCGGCGTTGCTGCCGTCCTGACGATGGCGGGCGCCGCCCTGGCCGGAGCTTATGCGATCCTCGCGGCGCGGCCGACACTGGCCACCCCGATCGCATGGCTGGGCATTGCCTCGGTGGCGCTTATCGGAGTGTGGGTGCTGACGATCCTGTCGACGCATGCGCTGCCGTTGGGCAAGTTAACGCGCATTGCGGGTTTGCTGTTCGGCGCGAGTGCGATCCTCGCGCTGCTGGTTCCAATGGTGGGATTGCTTGCCGCGCTCGCGGGGATCGGCTGGTGGGCGATGCTGGGCCGGGCGGCGGCGCGGCCGCCGGATCGGGATAAGCTCTGATCGAGCCGTCGCTGGGCTATTCAAACAGGGCATTATGTCGGCTGCGGCCCGAGGAAAAGGGGAGCCGGGCCGCAGCCGACCAAGCCGTTACTATTACTGCGGCTTATGCTTCTTCTTGTGCTTCTTCGTGCCAGAGTCGGACGTGGTTGCATCCTGCGCGCTGGCGTCCGTCGGCGCGGCGCTGGCCCCGGTGGTGGCATCCGTGCTGGGCGCGGCGGTCGTCGCATCCGTGGGCGCCGTTGTCGTATCGGTGGGCGTCGGCGGTGACGCCATGCCCGGCTGGGTAGCACCCGCGGGAGCGCCGGCGTCGGGCGCCGTTGTTTGCGCGTTGGCCGCCGCTGCAAAGGCCATCAAGGCAGTGCCGGCGATCATCAGGCGATACATGGAGTACTCTCCTACAGTTGGAGTCCCTAGATGTGCGCTTCTGGCCCGCCTTGCCAGAAAAGGCGCTGCGGCCCGTGGTGCCCTCCGAACGCCCTGTCGTTACTCGTGCGCAAATCGCGGCGGGCCGATCCGGGCCTTTCACGCCTCGGGCCGCGGAACAGCGATCGAGCCCAAGCGATTCACGCTATGCTCCCCAATCGGTGACGCTCGGTGCCTGATCGCTGACGCCCTTCCGGGGAGCGCGGCGCGGTTGAGGAGGAACCCTATGTTCGATCCCGCCCAGGAACGTGAAGACATGGTCCGCTACCAGCTGGCAGGCCGCGACATCAGCGACGAGCGCGTACTCGCCGCGATGCGCGAAGTGCCGCGTGAGCGCTTCGTGCCGACAGAATATGCCGGCCAGGCTTATGACGACGGCCCGCTGCCGATCGGCAACGGCCAGACCATTTCCCAGCCCTATATCGTTGCCCTGATGATCCAGGCAGCAGCGCTGCAGCCCGAGGACCGCGTGCTGGAGGTCGGCGCCGGCTCCGGCTATGCGGCGGCGGTCATGAGCCGGATCGCGCGCGAGGTGATCGCGATCGAACGCCATGCCGGGCTCGCGGATGAGGCGCGCGAACAGCTCGCCGCGCTCGGCTATGGCAATGTCGAGCTGATCGTGGGCGATGGCACGCGCGGCTGTGCGGACAAGGCGCCGTTCGATGCCATCATCGTTTCGGCGGGCGGCCCCGGCGTGCCCCACGCGCTTCAGCAACAGCTCGATTTGGCGGGGCGGCTGGTCATCCCCGTGGGCGACGATCGCAGCCAACGCTTGCTCAAGGTAACGCGGACCGGCGCGACCCATTTTGAGGAAGAGGATCTGGGCGAAGTCGTATTCGTGCCCTTGATCGGCGAGGAAGGCTGGCGCGAAGAACCCGCCGACTGACGGCGCGTACTTAGTTTTGGAAGGCGCGGCGCGTCTTGGTCATGGTGATTTGTGGGCCGGTGAAGAAGACGAAGTTCAGCCGCGGCTTATAAACCAGGGTTATATCGACATAGGGAACGCCGCTTGACGTCCCATGGGTGAATGTCGGTGCGGTCAGATATTCGGATTTGAGCGAGAAGCGCGTCTGCATGATCCTCGCGCTGATCACGTCGTCGGCAGGAGCGGGAAAGAGCGTAGCCAGGCGTGCACCTTCGCCCAGCGCCTGCTGCATGCCCGCATTCGCGGCGAACAGGATGCCCATCTGCGCGGTGCCGATGATGAAGAGCACCAGCACGGGCAGCGCCAGCGCGAACTGCACTGCCGCGCTGCCACGTACGCAGCTCATGACGCGATCGAGCAGCTTGGTCATTGCACGCGCACCGATGCGCTGCCGCTCACCGCAATTGCACTGTTGGTGGCGGTCCGGCCGAATAGCCATGGGAAGGACGGCGTATAGCTGCCCGCGATGCTTACGGACGCAAAGCGTGCGACCTGGTCGCCGGTGTTACAGTCGCCATCGAAGTCAGCCTGTTTCGTCCCGTTGCATTCGAGCCAGGTCGAGACGCTAACCTGCGAAGAAGATGGCGCTGCCGCGCTGGCTTCTGTCTGCATCGCGGTTTGCACCGACCCTGATTGGGAGGTGCGTATGCCGCCGGCACTCGCCATCTCGACGGCGCGCTCCGCCGCCTGCTGCAAGCGCACTTTGGTTGAAAGCAGCCGCGCGCAGTCGATCGATCCCGCCACCGTCACGAGGAGGACCGGCGCAATCATCGCCAGCTCGACCAGACTGGCGCCGCGGTCGTCCCGGCGCAACCGGGCGACCAGATAGCCGAGCGGGCTCATTCGACCAGCCTCACGATGGTCGCCTGGAACGAATTGCCGCCTCCGCCGGGCTTGTCGCAAGTGTTGTTCACGGCAGTGTTACCGATGAAGGTGAGCCGCAGTGCCACTAGCTGAATGCACTTGGTGGTCATCCCGCTCGTTCCGCTGAAGTCCAGCTCCTGCGAAGGGAAATAGAAGCCACCATAAAAGCCAGAACTGGCATTCCCGTTGATAGTGTTTGAACCTGAATCCAGGGCACGGCGATCCTGGTAAAAGATGAGTCCATGGTAAGGATTGGTAGTCAACGTGGTCGCGGCGAGGTTGATCGTTGCGCCGCCGGCGATGTCGAGTGTCGCAATTTTCGAAGCATCAGACGAGCTACTGGTCAGAATGAAGGTAACCCCGGTTTCGCCACCTTCAGGAACGCCGCTGGCATCCACACTGATGTTTGCAGTCGACATAACGTTGAACGATCCGCCATCTATATAATAAATGCCGGGTCGAAACGTCACTGTTCCTTGGATTTTTGTTCCACTAAAGCAGTTCGTCCCCTTAATGCTGCCATAGTCTGTCGCCGATACATTTAATACCTCTTTCGGGCTTACATTCAACGACGTGCACTTCGTGGGAACGGTCGGGTTTGGAACCGATGCATACGGATCCTGTTGTGGCAGCGTATAGGGCAGCAACTGGGTGGTACCGCTATAATTGCTACTGGCGCTCAAACCGCCGACGGCCGCAATCGGCGAGGCCGTGATGCTGCTGCTGCCGCTCGCAATAACGGCTTTCGTCTTGGACGTCGAATTGGTCGCCATGCCGCAGCCGAAATTCACCGACGCACTGCCTGACATTGTGATGCCGGTGACACTGCCGCCCCCGAGGGCCAGCGCGCAATATTGGCCCGCCACGATGACGGCGGCAGTCGCGTGCGCGGAGATGACGGGTACGCTCGACATGAAACTACCCGAAAAGGGCAGCCGCTTCTGGGTGGAAAGGGCGACGCGCACCGCCAAGGGATTGCCCGCGAACGCGCCCGTTGTTGGCGCATTCTTGATGTCGGCGGGCGTGGAGAGCGTGATCACATTGGTGCGCGCCAGATCGGTGTTCGCGGCCGCGACGGCGTCTTTGCCCTGTGCCCTCGCATAGGCGCCCGCTAGCGCGGCCGAATCGGCCTCGCGCTGCAATTGCCGCTTCCAATAGGTCCAGTTAGCCGTGTCGACGGCCAGCCCGGCCGCTCCGATCAGAAGCGGCATGCATGCCGCGGCGAGCACGAGGACGTTCCCGGCTCGATCTCGCCACAAGCGTTGCAGATATACTCGATACACCCCCTGCATCGGATACTTATACAGCGGGAGCGGCTAAATATCTTTCAAGTATTAGGGTAAACAGATTGGCTGGCGCCGTTAACCAATTGTGCCCGATGCAGCCACGGCAGAACCGGAATGCGGGCGCCGATATTGATCCGCGAGGTGGATGATCGTCCGCGCGTGCCGCCCGGCCACCGCAAGCCGGTCCCCGCCATAACCGCCGCCGAGCGCGCTCGCGAGGGGGATGCCGCGCCGGGCCGCCTGCGCCGCGACGAAGCGGTCGCGCGCTTCGAGGCCGGCATCGGACAGTGCCAGTCGGCCGAGCTTGTCGTCGGCATGCGGATCGACGCCGGCCTGCAGCAGGATCAGGTCCGGCCCGAAAGCATCCAGCGCGGCGGGCAGGGCCTGCGCCAGTGCTGCCTGATACGCGTCATCGCCCGTTCCATCCGGCAGGCCGATATCGAGCGTCGAGCGCGCCTTGCGCACGGGGAAATTCTTCTCCGCGTGGATCGAGAGCGTGAAAATATCGTCGCGGTTCGCGGTCAGCTCCGCGGTCCCGTCGCCCTGATGCACGTCCAGATCCAGGATCATGATCCGCCGCGCCTTACCCTCCGCCAGCAGCCGGTTGGCGGCGATCGCCAGATCGTTGAACACGCAATAGCCCGCGCCCGTTTCCGCCCGCGCATGGTGGCTGCCGCCCGCGCTGTTGGCCGCATAGCCATGCGTCAGCGCCAGGCAGGCGGCGAGATAGGTCCCGCCGGGAGAGAGTTGCGAGCGTAGCGATACGCGTTCGGTGATCGCAAAACCGATCCGCCGTTCGGTTTCCGCCGGCACGTCCGCGCGCAACACCCGATCGACATAGGTCGGGTCATGCACCGCCTCCAGCCAGGTGCGCGGCATGATCTCGGGCTGGTGGACCTGCATCGCCACGCCGCTCATGCCCAGCGCGGCCATCACGAGCGCATATTTGTCATGCGGAAAGGTGCCTCCGGGTGGCGCCGGCACGGCATAGGCCGCGTGATGGACGACATGGAGCATCGCGCGTCCTTACCCCGTCGTAGCGCGGTCCGCAGCGATCAAAAGCGTTTGCCTCGTCCCGATACTTCGATATTATCCGAAATATCGAATCAATGGAGAAGCGACAATGCGCCTGCACCTGCATGTGAGCGTGCCCGATCTGGAACCCGCCATCGAATTTTACAGCACCTTGTTCGATGCCGCGCCCGCTGTGGTGAAGCCGGATTATGCCAAATGGATGCTGGAGGAGCCGCGCGTGAACTTCGCCATTTCGGCGCGCGCGCGGACGGCGGGCGTCGACCATGTCGGCATTCAGGTGGACAGCCCCGAGCAACTGGCTGCGCTGGCGTCGCGCCTGAAGGCGGCGGGTGCGACCACCTTCGATCAGGAGGCGACGACCTGCTGCTATGCCAAATCCGACAAGAGCTGGGTGACCGATACGGCGGGGGTCCGGTGGGAAACCTTCTTCACCCATGGCGAGGCGACCGCTTATGGCGAGGATGAGGTCTTGCCCCAGCCCGAGGCTAGCGCCTGCTGCGGGCCGAAGGTCGAAGCGGCCTGCTGTTGATGCAGCTGCCCACCGCCGTCGAGGCGCTCTCCGCGCTGGCCCATGCCAGTCGGCTCGCCGTGTTCCGCCTGCTGGTGCGCGCTGGCCCTGAAGGCTTGCCCGCCGGAGAGCTGGCGCGCGAAGTCGGCGCGCTGCCCAACACGCTCTCCAGCCATTTGACCATCCTCGCCCATGCCGGCCTGATCCGATCCCGCCGCGAAGGCCGGTCGATCCTGTATTCGGCGGACTATGAAGGCATGCGCGCGCTGCTGGGTTTTCTGATGGAGGATTGCTGCGGCGGACGGCCGGAAATCTGTGCGCCGCTGACGGGATCGACAGAACAAGGCGTCTGCTGCCCGTGACGATCGCCCGGAAACTGGTCGCCGAATATGCGGGCACCGCTTTGCTGCTAGCGGTGGTGATCGGGTCGGGCATCATGGGCGAGCGTCTCGCGGGTGGGAACAGTGCGATCGCCCTGCTCGGCAATACGATCGCCACCGGGGCCGGCCTGGTCGTCCTCATCCACATGTTCGGGCCCATCTCGGGCGCGCACTTCAACCCGGTCGTGACGCTTGCGGTGATGTTCGGCGGTCAGATCGACCGGCGGATCGCCGCGCTGTATCTCGTCGCGCAATTCGCGGGCGCGGTGGCGGGGGCCTGGCTGGCGCATGCCATGTTCGGCGAGCCGCTCTTCCAGGTCTCGCATAAGCTGCGCGCGGGCCCGGCGCAGGGCCTGTCCGAAGCGGTCGCCACCTTCGGCCTGATCGGCACGATCCTCGCGACGCAGGCCAAGCGGCCCGACTTCACGCCGATCGCGGTCGGCCTCTACATCACCGCGGCCTATTGGTTCACCGCTTCCACCTCCTTCGCCAATCCGGCGGTGACGGTGGCGCGTAGCCTGTCCGATACGTTCGCCGGGATCGCGCCTTCGTGCGTGCCGCTGTTCGTGGCGGCGCAGGTGGCGGGCGCGCTGGCCGGGATCAGCTTTTTCGGCTGGCTTTACAGGGAGACGTGCCGCCAATGAGCGACTTTCCGATCACCATCTATCACAATCCCGATTGCGGCACGTCGCGCAACGCGCTCGCGATGATCGAGGCGGCCGGATACAGCCCGACCGTGATCGAATATCGAAAGGCCGGATGGTCGCGCGCGCAACTCGAGGCGCTTCTCGCCGCGATGGCGGCCCAGCCGCGCGATGTGCTGCGCGAGAAAGGCACGCCCGCGGCGGAGCTCGGCTTGCTCGATCCGAATGTCAGCGATGAGACAATCCTCGACGCGATGATCGAACATCCCATCCTGGTGAACCGCCCGATCGTCGTCACCCCTCTCGGCACCAAGCTTTGCAGGCCATCCGAAGCCGTGCTGACCTTACTCGATCGCGCGCCCGAGAGTTTCACTAAGGAAGATGGCGAGGTGGTACGCCGGGGCGCCGACCATTAATCTTGCGCATGTGGGCGTCGGGGCGGCAAGCAGATCCTCCCCGCGCATCCGGGTTTGATTCGGTAATCATCCCGACCTGATTTGCAGCAATATTGCTGGGATAACAGGCATAGGCGCATAAACTGTCGCTTGTGGCTTTTCACAAGCTGTGACACTTTGCGCCCATGAATGCGTTTTTCAGTACGATTTGTGTTATCGATCGCACCGGAAAATGATGGCGAGGCAATAGCTTGAACCATCATTTGCCTTCGCACTTACCTCACGGCGCGCGGCGGCAAGACTTGTTTAATCCTCTCGCTCTACCCAGCCAGAGGGGATTTGTATGAGTAACCTGAAGCATTGGTCCAACAATCGGACCGTCCGAATATCAACGCCTGAGGCGGCGGCTGGCTTCGTGCCGGCTGCGACGCTGCCGGAGCCTCGATCCGCTTTGCGCGTCGAGCTGATTCTGTTCCTGCTCCTCGTAGCTACATTCGCGGCGGTTCTGTTCAAGGGTGCGATCGTCGACCGACGTTTCACGCTTGATGCCGATAGCGTCGGCCAATTCGTCCGCTATTGGTTTGCGGACCAAAGCTCGGGCGGCAAATCGACCGCCAGCGGCAGCTCGGCCGGCCAGATGCAGTGGAGTTGCGACCTCCGCGCCGGCTTTGCCTATCCTTATTGCGGATCGGGCATCATCCTGGATGGCGCGCGCAACGGGCGGGGCCGCGACTTTTCCAAATTCCGCACGGCCATTGTCGATCTGGATTATAGGGGACCGTCCCGCCAGCTGAAGATGACGTTCAAGAATCTGGGCCGGGTTGCCGCGACGACGAAATCGAATGCGCCCGAAAAGCCGGTCTTCCTGCAGTTTCCTGCCGTTGTCGGCCACAACCTGGTCGAGCTGAAGCTTGCCGATGCTGCAGTCGAACAATGGTGGGCCTTTCTGAATCGGTCCGCAGCAGATGCTGCCACGCCACAGTTCGACAATGTCGTCGCTATCGAAATTCAGACGGGCGAGGGCGCCTCGCTGGGGCATCATGATTTCAGGCTACGGCGGATAGAATTCGTCGGCTCCGCTTTGTCGGTGGAGAGCTGGTACCTGATCCTGCTGGGTTGCTGGACTGGGATCGCCGCGCTTTATCTGGTCTATCGGATGGTCGGGATAAAGCGTGCTTATGCGGCGCGTCAGCAAATCCTGCTCGCCGAAAGCCGCCTGCTCCAGGAAGCGCGCGATGCCGCCGAGAGCGCCAGTCAGGCCAAGTCGCGCTTTCTCGCGCATATGAGCCACGAGCTGCGCACGCCGCTCAATGCCATCCTGGGCTATGCCCAGATCTTGAAGGCGGGCGGCGAGAGCGAACGCCAGCGCAACGCCGCTCGCACGATCCAGCAAAGCGGCGAGCATTTGTTGTCGCTGATCACCGACATTCTCGATCTGTCGCGGATCGAGGCGGGCAAGCTCGATCTCGCGCCACGGGCGGTCGATCTGCGCCAGATGGCCTGCGGCGTTGCGGATATGATCGCAGTGCGCGCGCAGGAGAAAGACGTCGGCTTCCACTGGGGGGTCGCGTCGGACGTCCCCCGCGGCATCCTGGCGGACGACAAATGCCTGCGGCAGGTTCTGATCAACCTGCTCGGCAATGCGGTGAAGTTCACCGATCGCGGGGAGGTCCGCCTGCAGGTGGGCGTGCTTTCGACGGGCGGGGGGGAAGTGCGGCTTCGCTTCGACGTGCGCGACACGGGCGTCGGGATCACCGCCGATAAGCTCCAGGCCATTTTCGAACCGTTCGAGCAGGCCGGCGATCATGCGCAGCGCGCCGGCGGCACTGGGCTCGGCCTGAGCATCAGCCGCCGCCTGGCCGAAGCGATGGGTGGAAGCCTGCAGGTCGAAAGCACGCCGGGCGTGGGCAGCCGCTTCTGGTTCGATGTGACGCTGCCGCTTGCCGACAGCAGCGCCCTGCCGCCGGCCGTGGTGGAGGCGGAGAGCGGATCGACGCCCCTTCGCGAGCCCCGCGGCGATTTTCCGGCCGTGCCCGCCGGTGCCAGCATGGATCGGCTGCACGATTTCGCGATGGCCGGGAACATGCGCGCGATCCGGGGCGAGGCCGAACGCCTGATCCGCGACGAACCGCATGTCCGTGCGTTTGCGGAGGCGCTGCTGGCGCTGACGCGGAATTACCAGTCCCAGGCGATCCTGGAACTGATCGAAAAGCATAAAAGCGAGAGGGTTGCGGTATGAGTAAGCACGAGGATGAGGAAGGAGCGGCCGGAAAGCTGCTGATTGTCGACGACAACCCGGTCAACCTGAGCGTCGTGGTCGAGCATCTCGAAGAGTCGGGCTACGAGGTGCTGGTCGCGCTCGATGGTCAGGAAGCGCTGAAGCGCGCGGCTTATAGCCGGCCAGACCTGATCCTCCTTGATGTGATGATGCCGGGGATCGACGGTTTCGAAACCTGCCGGCGGCTGAAGCAGGACACGGCCACGGCCGAAATTCCCGTGATCTTCATGACAGCGCTGGACGATATTGCCGACAAGGTGGCCGCATTCCAGGCGGGCGGCGTCGATTATGTGAGCAAGCCCTTTCAGCCGGAGGAATTGCTGGCGCGCGTGCGCACCCACCTTACGCTCCGCCGCGCGCAGCTCAGCCTCGCCGCACAGAACGAGATGCTGCAGGCGGAGGTTGCGGCGCGACGCGAGGCCGAGGCCGCTTTACGCGCATCCGAGCAGAGCTTCCGGCGCCTGTTTGAAACGGCGGACGACGGCATCGCCCTGCTCGATCCCGAGCTCGGCACGATCGTGGATGCCAATGCGCGCATGCAGCACGTCGTGCATCGCTCCCGCGTCGAGCTCATCGGCCGGCGCTTCGACGATCTGCCGACCTTCGCGCTGGTGGACGATCATCGCGCCGCGGCTGACGAGCTCCGGCGCATCGGACTGTTCAAAAGCGATGAATGGACGCTCAAGAGACCCGATGGCTCGGCCATCGCGGTGGAGGTAACCGCCACCGCATGCGAAGCGGGCGGGCGCAAGCTTGCGCAGTGGAATTTCCGCGACATCAGCGATCGCAAGGAGGCCGAGGCGCGCATCCGCTACCTGGCGCTGCACGATCCGCTGACCGGCCTCGCCAATCGCGCCAAATTCTTCGACCGCATGCAGCAGTCCATCGCCGCCGCGCGCCGCAACAGCGGTCGGGTCGCGGCGCTGGCGATTGACCTCGATCACTTCAAGGCGGTCAATGATACGCACGGCCATCTGATCGGTGATCGCCTGTTGGAGGCGGTGGCCGATCGGCTGGAGACCAGCCTGCGTGAGACGGACCTGGCGGCGCGGATCGGGGGCGATGAATTCGTGGTCGCGCTCACCGGCATCGCGCGACGCGAGGATGCCGAACACGTCGCCGACAAATTGCTCGCCGCGATCAACGCCCCGTTCACGATCGAGAACAAGCAATTGCGTCTCTCGGCCAGCATCGGCGTGAGCCTCTATCCCGATGACGGCAATGACGCCTCCGGCCTGATGTCGGCCGCGGACGCCGCCATGTATCGCGCCAAACGTAGTGGCCGCGGGGCGGTACGGCTTTTCTCGCACGATCTGTCCGTCGCCGCCGAGCGCTGGCACATGCTGAGCCACGATATCGGCGGAGCATGCGAACGGGGCGAGTTCGTGCTTCATTACCAGCCCCAGGTCGCGCTGAATGGCTCGGCAATCGTGGGTATCGAAGCGTTGTTGCGCTGGATTCACCCCACGTTGGGTGAGATTTCGCCGGACCTCTTCATTCCCATGCTCGAAGAACGCGGCATGATGGTGGAGGTCGGGCGATGGGTGCTGGAAACCGCCTGCCGCCAGAATGCGCAATGGCAGGCACAGGGGGTTCCGCCCGTGCGTATCGCGGTCAACCTGTCGGCCCAGCAATTCTACCGCGACGACTTGGTGGCTACGGTGGCCCGCACCCTGGAGGTTTCAGGTCTCGCGCCGCGGTGGTTGGAGCTGGAACTCACCGAAAGCCTTACGCTCGATGATGCCGAAATGACGTTGCACATCATGCGCGAGTTGAAAGCGCTGGGTGTCGCGCTTTCACTCGACGATTTCGGTACGGGCTGGTCGTCGCTCGCTTATCTGCGCCGCTTCCCGCTCGATCGGATCAAGATCGATCGGACCTTCATCCGCGATCTGGCGCATCACGAAAGCTCAGCGGCGATCGTCCACGCGATCCTCGATCTGGCGCGCCGTCTCGGCCTCGATTGCATCGCAGAGGGCGTGGAGACGGAAGAGCAGCAGCGACTGCTGATGAAGGAACTCTGCCCCAGCATGCAAGGCTTCCTGTTCAGCCGGCCGGTTCCCGCCGAGGAGATGGCTTCGCTGTTGCACACCGGGGCGCGAGCCAAAAGAATCGAGTCGGTTTAGGATTGCCCCAAACCGCCTCGTTTATCGTTCAAAGGATAGCGCGATCAGGCCGCGGCGGCGCTCCGGCGGCGGCGGCGCATCTGCGCGCCGATCAGGCC
>Ga0207647_10003128_pt1 | contig 12429 bp, 6 predicted proteins | sample KBSCornC2_FD_184295 | JGI IMG/M metagenome (GOLD analysis project Ga0207647, IMG submission 184295) | Corn rhizosphere microbial communities from Kellogg Biological Station, Michigan, USA - C2 (SPAdes) (version 2) | ecosystem: Host-associated > Plants > Roots > Rhizosphere ...
GGGTCGGAGAGATTGAAGGCGGCACTTATCCAGATACGGTGCGACGCTATCTCTCGATGGGTTGCAATCATTGCCTCGAGCCCACATGTATGACCGGTTGTCCGGTCAATGCATACACGAAAGATCCGTGCACGGGTATCGTGCTGCACAGCGCAGAACGGTGCATCGGCTGCCAGTATTGCACGTGGAACTGCTCCTATGGCGTGCCGCAATTCAACACGGAGCGCGGCGTGGTGGGCAAGTGCGATATGTGTCACGAACGCTTGTCCGATGGACGCGAGCCCGCATGTGTGGCTGCGTGCCCGGAAGAAGCGATCCGCATCGAGATCATGAACGTAGCTGAGTGGCGTCGAGAGTACGCCGAACAGGCCAACGCGCCTGGTTTGCCGAACGCGGACGACAGCGTCTCGACAACAAGAATAAGCATGCGACGCGCGCTGCCTCAGGATATGGACCGCGTGGACACCTCGCGCGTGGAACCGCAGCTTCCACACTGGACGCTGATCTTCATGACCGTCTTCACACAGATGGCGGTCGGGGCGATTGCGGCGATGTCTGGCTGCCAATCGATCGCGGGTTTCACGACGGCACGCGCGCCTGCGGCAGGCGTGGTGTTGATAGCGCTGCTTGCGCTAGGGGCATCCACGCTGCATCTGGGTAGGCCCATTTATGCTTTTCGCGCGCTCAGCATGTGGCGCCGCTCCTGGCTCAGCCGTGAGGTACTATTTTTCTCGCTCTTTGCCGGCGCAGCAATTGTGTATGCCAGCCTACTGTGGATAGGCTCGAAGGTGAGTGCCGGCTCGGGCTTGGCCGCGGCCGCGCTGGGACTGATAGCCATCTACGCCAGCGCGCGACTATACATGGTTCCCGCTCGTCCGATGTGGAAGAGCACGCACACCTTGCTGGAGTTCTATCTCAGCTCTGCGATTACCGGGACACTTGCTTCGTCGATCTTTATCTCTGCGCCGCAAAAGACACTGACGCATGTCTCTGCAAGTGCGGGCATCGCACTTGGGATCCAGCAGATGATGAAATTCGCATGGCTGCTGCACTCTCGTCCATTTGAGCTGAGGGCGTCCGGCGCATTGCTGCGCTTTCGCTTTTTCCCGTTGTTCGTCACTCGGCTTTGCACTTTGGGGGTCATTTCCTTCGCACTCCTGTGGTTTGATAGAGGACTTTGGCTCCGCATGCTGTGTCTGGCCGCGGTGGTTGGAATGGAATTGGCGGGCCGCTATCTCTTCTTTGTAAGTGTGGTGCCCAAAAATATGGCGGCTCCGTACCTCAAGGAGAAGCGGGCCGCATGAATCTTCGGCGTTTTCTTGGGATGGATATCGCGCGGGAAAAGTACGCCTTTGCCAGGGATGCCGCAGTGGGTCACATTTCCGCGCAGAAGGTTGCGCATGACTGGGTGAAGACTACCTGCGGCTACTGCTCGGTCGGCTGCGGCATGATGCTTGGCATTCGCGAAGGGCAAGTGGTCACATCGCGCGGTGATCCGGGCCACCCAGTCAGCCGAGGAAAGCTATGTCCAAAGGGACTGGCGGAGCACTATGTGCTTAACGCGGAGAATCGCGCCATGCATCCACTCCTGCGCATTGAGAATGCACTTTCGAGAGTTTCCTGGGATGAGGCGATGCAGACGATGGCCGGCAGATTTCGCCGGGTTGCAGAGCGGTATGGGCCCGAGTCCATCGGCGTCATCAGCACGGGCCAACTGGTGACCGAGGAGTTTTACACTCTCGGGAAGCTGGTTCAGCTGGGGCTTGGAACTTCGAACTATGACGGCAACACTACGCTTTGCATGTCGACCGCGGTCGCCGGTTACAAGCGCTCCTTCGGCAGCGATGGACCGCCTGGCGCCTACGAAGATCTGGCCAGGGCGGACGTGATTTTGCTGATCGGGGCTAACATCGCGGAGAACCATCCGATTCTTTGCCAGCATCTCGACGCCAATCGCGCGAAGACGCTGATCGTGGCCGATCCGCGCGTGACCAAAACGGCGATGATGGCGGACATCTATCTGCCAGTGCGGCCGCGCTCCGATCTTGCGCTGGTGAATGGCATTGCGCACATTTTGATTCGCGATGGTCTGATTGATCGCGAATATATCAGCCAGCATACGAAGGGGTTTGACGAGCTGTGCAGATGCGTTGAGAAGTACAACCCGGAGTACGTTGCGGGCATTACAGGTCTCAGCCCGGAGCTGATCCATAACGTTACTCATCTCTACGGAAAGGCAAAGGCGGCTTTCATTGGCTGGACGATGGGGGTGAATCACAGCTCCAAAGGAACGGAAACGGTGAACGCGATCAATAATCTTGCTTTACTGACCGGAAATGTCGGTCGGGTTGGCGGATCGCCATTCTCCATCACTGGACAGTGCAACGCGATGGGGACACGCGAGAGCGGCTTCACCTCCAGCCTGCCTGGCTATCGCAAGTTTGAAAGCGCAGCCGACCGTGAAGAGCTTGCGAGGCTGTGGAGCATTCCGGCAGAGCGCATTCCCACGGCGCGCGGTCTTGCGTATCCGGACATCATCGACGCCGTACTTAAGAAGAGGATCAAAGCGCTATGGATCATTGCCACCAATCCTCTAGTCTCGTTCCCAAATATTGAGGTGTTGAAACAGGCGCTGGGAGAGCTGGAATTTCTGGTTGTGCAGGATTGCTTCCATCCCACACCGACTACGGAACTGGCTCACATGGTCCTACCGGCCGCTGGCTGGGGAGAGAAGGAAGGGACATACACCAACTCTGAACGACGCGTTAGCAAGGTCAACGCAGCCGTCTCGCCTCCGGGGCAGGCGCTAAGCGATTTCGAGATATTCCTTCGGCTAGCGGATGAGCTTGACTGCCGCGATGAGCTGTTTACTGGCTGGAAGGAACCACGGGATGCCTTTGAGGAGTGGAAGCGTGTCTCAGCAGGCAGGCTCTGCGACTACTCGGGCATCACCTACGAAGCACTGGAAGAAGCAGGCGGGATTCAATGGCCATTTCCGAAGAGTACAGATTCGCCGGCAGACGCAACGCGGCGACTATACTCCGACGGAGAATTCAAGACAGATGACGGGAAGGCTCAGCTCATTTGTACTGAGTGGGAACCGTTTCCCGAGCAGCCCTCCGCCAATTTTCCCTTTGTGCTGAATACCGGCAGGACGGTCGAACACTGGCATACGCGGACGAAGACCGGAGCGGTGGCGATTTTGGAGCAGATATCGCCGCGCGCGTGGTTGGAGATGAATCCAGTGGATGCGAAGCGGCTGATGCTGAGGCCGCACGAACTGGTCGATGTCGTCTCCACACGGGGCCGGGTGCGCCGTGTGGAACTGCGGATCACAGAGATGATTGCGCCCGGGCAGGTGTTCGTGCCGTTTCACTTTGCTGAATGGAACATCAACGAAGTGACGCAGGACATCTTCGATCCGATTTCGCGGGAGCCGAACTACAAACAATGCGCCGTTCGCGTGGAGAGATCATCGCTCGCACCCGGTTAGATAGACCCCTCCCAGAGGCTGCAGTCATGTTTGCTTGGCGGGAGCACCGCGCCGGAGCTCGTCGATAAGAATGACGGCCTCGGCAATCTCGCGCATACTCTTGCGACGATGGCGGCTCTCTTTCTGCATCATGCGATAGGCTTCTTCTTCGTTCACGTTGTGGTCACGCTGCAGGAGCCCCTTTGCGCGTTCAATAAGCTTTCGCGACTCAAGTTGTCCCGACAGAGCGTCTCTCTCGCTCTCCAGGCGAGCCATTTCAATTTCGCCACCCACGAGGAATCCAATGGTGGAGATGGTCTGCACCTCCCACGGTGTGTAGTGATGCGGCTGGCGATGTTGCACATTGATGACGCCGACGAGGCCGCCGCGCGCGAGGATCGGAACCGACAAAAAGGCTTCGAAGGAGTCTTCCGGGAGATCTTTGAAGAACTGAAAGCGCGGATCGCGCAGCGCGCCCGCATCGATCGAGACAGGTTCTCGATGCTCCGCAACCCAGCCTGTGATTCCTTGCCCGATTTTCATTCCGAGCTGATCGATTACATCCGGGTGTGGGTTCTTCGACGCGCGCAGGACAAGCTGGTTCTCCTCAAGGATGTAGATGAAACAGGAATCGCAACTCAGCAGCGTCTCAATAAAGCTCACGATCTGATTCAGCACGACATGCAGCGGATCGGATGCTGCCATACGGCGGCCAATATCGTGCACTAACTGGATAGCATTCAGTTGGCGGGGATCGGGCGGAGCAGCCCCATCCGCATCGCGCCCGGCGGATGGCGTCGGCACCACCGCGCCGGCCTTGCGGGGAACGCTCTGCGCCGCCGCCGTTGGAGTGGATTCCGGTCGAGCCGGCAGACTGCTCCGCTGGGCTGATCCGCGCTTTCCCTCGAGCAGCCGCCCTGCGCATTCCGACGCTTCGTTCATCAGGAAGCCCATCTTGTGATGAGACGGTTCAAAATCGGGCTCTACACCGTGGCGCAACAACTCTTCCGATGTACTCGGTCCGATCGAGAGCACGACCGTCTTACGCAGCGCGGCGCGCAATGCTTCCGCGTCGCCCATCTGCTCGGCAACGCGGAAGAGATGCGTCGCCTGAACTGCCGTCAGGAAGACGACAACATCAATCTCTGCTGCAATGATGGCGCGGATGGATTTTCGCAGCGGCTCAAGATCGTCGGGGAGCGCCCATTGATATACGGGCACTCGTGTCCATTGCACATGGTGCTGGCTAAGGGCATCGAGCAGCTCAGCGTTTACGCTGCCGTATTCCTGCACCGCAGCCCGCAGTCCCTCCAGAGACGGACCAAACGCACCGTCGAGGGCGCCGATCATCTCTCGCCATGTGCACGGTTCGGGCGCTGTGACCGCGACGGGAAGTCCCAATTCACGCACGGCCGCGCTGGATTTGGGACCACGGGTCGCCAGCTTTACCCGCCGCAAAGACTCGATGATGCGAGCACGATCGTAGCGGGACCCAACAATCTCCATAAGCCGGCGAACGCCCACACCGGTCGTGAAAATGATCAGGTCGAAGTCGCCCTGAAGCAGATGTTCTGCAAACTGCAGAGCCTCATGATTGGATTCGAGTGGGACTTCGCGCATGGCGGAGGCGACCGTAGGCTCGCCGCCATAGGTGCGAATCAGTTTCGCGATCTCCGTGGCACGACGGCTCTCCAACGCCAAAACTCGCAATCCGTTGAGGTTGCCGAACGCCATTTTTCATTATTTACCGAAATCGCGCAGCACGCGAGAGAAATGTATTGCAGCGCCTGTCGATCAGACATCTCGTCGATGTGTCCTCCGCGCGGTGACATCAATTTCCTGATTTTCCCTGCGCTCTGTCCCAGCGATAGACGAGCTCCACATATCCATACTGCGCGTTTCGGTCCTCGGGGTAGATTGCGCCGATCACGGTTTTGCCTGAAATATGCGCGTAGTAGAAGTTGATTCCAACAGATCTGGTGGCCTGCCAGTCGGCACTGATGTCAGCCATAGAGGCAAACGAGGAATGTCCGTTTGCCGGGCGGCCGGTATATCCGAACACCTTGTTGTCGTATGCCCCGCCGCCCTGATACCAGAGGTCATTACTAGAGGTAAGCTGCAGCCAGTGCAGATCGGCGCGCACAGTGAGCTTTTTGACCGGCATATCCACGACCTGGACGAAATCGTCAGTGCTGTTCATCAGATTGTAGAAAGGCATGCGAGCGTAGATGCGCGGCGTCGGCAAGATCTGAAAGAAAGTATGGTGCTCGCCATCGGTTGCGTTGTTGTCGCCGCTGCCTCGAAACCATCCGCCGCGCAGCCACGGCGTACTCCTGACCCTGCTAAATTGGTAGCCGCCTTCTACTGCCGCTGCGTTCGCACTGTGATCGAGTGATCCCCAGCTTCCGTTCTGCAGCGCTCCCCAGAGAAGGAAATCGAGCTTGCCTGGACCGGCAGGCAGACTAGCGAGCAGGTCGCCACCGTAGGTGCCGATGCGGATGTTCTGATGATCCGCCGCCCGCAGGGTCATCGCGCGGTTGTCGCTTTTCGTGATGCCGGTACGACCGTCGTGATAACCGATGCCAAAGCCACGCCAGAGCACGTGTTGTCGCCATGCAGCCTTGGTGAAGGCCAGGTATTGAAGATCAACATTCAGCTCCGGATTACCGTTCATGTTGAAGACGCCCTGATCGGCGCGCCCGACCATGGCCGTCAGGTTCCAGCTGGCGGCGCCGTAGTGCGCATCGAGGCCGTCAAAGCTGCGTTGAGCATTGGAGAAACTGAAGTTGCCGATCAGCCGATGTGCAATACGATTCGTCTGTAGCCAACCGAGAGTTGCGTTTGCGGGCTTCGTTTCCTGGCCTTCGATAAATTCGAAGCGCCCCAGGCGGACATTCGTATCTTCGCCATCGAAGTGATAGCGTACAAAACCCTGCTTGAGGAATGCGGCCGCGGGGTCGGTATTGTTGCCGTTGGATGCGTAGTAAGTGCCTCCGAGTCCAAGCTGTCCCTGCGCTGCATTTGTTGAGACCGCATTGCTGGGCAGACCGAGCACAGCGGGTTGCGCAAGCTCGAGCTGCCAGTCCCATTGATCGATGCGTTTCGCGATTCCAATTCTCAGCAGCGATTCGACGTAAGCGTAAGTTTCCGACTTGGGCGGCGCCGCAAACCACTGCCACGTGTCTACACGGGTGCGGTCGTAGATGGAGACGCTTACTGGAAGACCACTCGATGCGGTGGATTGCGCGCGGCACAGCGCAGGAATAACAAGCATCATCAGCACACCGGCAGATACAGCAACAACTCGTTTCATGCCTATTTCTCCTGCAGTTCATGGCTGTTGTGAAGCTCAGAGCATGCGGCCCCAGCAGAGATCGAAGGCCGGCGAGATCAGGCCTCGAGTGCATCCGGAAGCGGTTCCGCAGAGGCGCTTGGGACGGCTTGTTTTGCCTGTGTGGGCTTCACCATCCACAGCATCGGCAATCCGACGAAGAGCAGGCCGCCGACCAGGTTCCCAGCGGTGACGGGAAGCTGATTCCACAGCCACCAGGCGCGCCACGAGATAGGAGCACCCATCGCCATGCCCGCAGGGATGACGAACATATTCACAACCGAGTGTTCATACCCGAGAGCGAAGAACGTGAAAACAGGCAGCCAGCACGCGGCTATTTTGCCGAGCGTAGATCGCGAGGTGAGCGCCATCACCACACCCATGCAGACCATCCAGTTGCAGAGCACGCCTTTCAGGAAAGACAGTGCGAGGCCGGTTGCGCCAAGTTTGCTGTAGCCCAGTGTCTTTGCCTGTGCAGCGACGACGATCAGCGATGCGGCTCCTGTGGGAGGCACTTGATAAAACTGCGTTTGTACCGCCGCATACATCCACGCATAAAGACATCCGCCTACCAGATTGCCGAGGAAAACCCACGCCAGGTTCGCCGTGACACGCGGCAGACGCACTCTGCCTGCAAGAAAGGCGGCGGGCACCATGGCGAAGCTGCCGGTGACCAGCTCCAGCCCGAGGATGACGATCATGGCAAAACCGGCCGGAAAAAGAATTGCACCAATCACTGGTGGCAATCCCTGTGCATTGGCCGCGAACGCGACGGTGGTGGCAAAGCCGAGCAGAGCTCCGGAGAGCAGACCACGCAGCAGTAGTTGGCGAACAGGTAACTGTGATTTGGTGACGCCGCCCGCCAGAAATGAAGCCGCAACCTCTGAAGGCCTGATGTAGTCCATACATCCCTCTCAAAACGCTATGAGTTTGGGGACACAGATAGGCGTGCTCGCGAAAGCCAGGAAGCCACGCGAAACTCGATTGTCTGTCCGGAATCGCTCAAGCGTTGAGCTGGAAAGATCGTTGCGGATCGAAGTTGGCACGCGGCGGGGTGCCGGGAAAGAAGTACTGGCAAAGTCATAGCATAACGTCATCGAGGATTCAAGCACTCGACCGACGAACGCGCGACAGAACAGTGAAGCGAAAATGCCATCCGGACTGTTCGACAGCCTCTTGTCGCTGTGGGCATCACTCGGTATTCTTAGGGAACAGCAGCACCGGAGATTCGCAGGAATCTTTACTCCGACCTCTTACTCCTGACTCCCGTTGCTCCGGCACCCCGCTCCGTGCCATCGACCTGCATCCTTGTGCAGTCTCGGCTCGACCATTCCACCGTCGCTGCCCAGGGGAGCTCTGACACACAACTGAGAACGCGTCTCGCGGAGGAAGCAAGCGGTCGCTCGCTTGTTTCCGCGGAGCGGTGGCGGATGGGTCGCCGGCATTTGCCGCGCTTGTCCGCTCAGGGAGATTCGGAGATGGCGGCACCGCATGACATCATCCCGCAGGAAATGCAGAACACCTTCTCACTCGAGCAGAAGGAGTACCTGGCAGGTTTTCTGCTGGCCGTCGCTAAGCGCGGCGAAACCTTCTTCGTGGGGAATACCGCTTCGGGGCTGATCACCGACGGTTCCGGAGCGGAAGGTGGCAGTCCAAATCTCGCGGCCGTGCCAAAGGAAGACACCTGGTTCGGCACGCCCATCGATGACTTGTGCAAGGAAGAGCGCTGGAAGTATGAAGCCAACCCGCTCGACCTGTGGGACGAGCTTCTGGCTCATGCCAATGAAAATCGATTTCCCGAAGATCGCGATGTCTTTCGCTTCAAATTTCACGGTCTGTTTTACGTCGCTCCTACACAGGACTCGTTCATGCTCCGGCTGCGCACGCCGGGCTGCGTCCTGCACGCTCATCAGATGCGTGGACTCGCGAGAATGGCGGAGGACTGGGGTGCAGGCGAAGCGCACATCACAACCCGAGGCAACATCCAGATCCGTGAGTTTCAGCCGAAAGACATCGTTCGGGTTCTGACGGAAGTACAGAGTCTTGGCATGAGTTCACGCGGCTCAGGCGCAGACAACATACGGAACATTACCGCGACGCCGACCAGCGGGCTTGATCCGCGCGAACTCTTCGATGTGACTCCGCTTGCCCAGGCGCTGAACTTCTACATTCTCAACTCACGCGATCTTTACGGATTGCCACGCAAGTTCAATGTGGCCTTCGACAGCGGGAGCGCTATCAGCGTCGTCGCGGACACGAACGACATCGCATTTGTCGCAACGCGTGTTGCCGAAGGGCGCAGTGTTCCGGAAGGCGTCTACTTTCGCGTACAACTCTGCGGGATCACTGGTCATCGGCAATTTGCGAGCGATTGCGGAATCCTGTTGACGCCGGGTCAGACGGTTGCGGTGGCGGCGGCCATGATCCGGGTGTTCAGGGATCATGGCGACCGCACGGACCGCAAGAAAGCGCGATTGAAATACCTCATCGACCGCTGGGGTATCGAGAGATTTCTGGAAGAAACGGAGAAGCGGTTGGCCTTTCCGCTGGTACGCTTTCCTCTTGCTGAATGCGAACCGCGCGCGGCAATCCATCAGCATGGACATCTCGGTGTGCATCCGCAGCGGCAGTCTGGCCTCTTCTACATCGGGGTCGCAGTCCCGGTCGGCCGGTTGAGTGTGCGGCAAATGCGTGCGATCGCGGAGATCGCCGATCACTATGGTTCGGGCGAGATCCGGCTCACGGTCTGGCAAAATCTGATTCTTCCGAACATTCCGGGCGACAAACTCGAAGCGGCGCAGCGGGCTAACGCTGATGCCGGCCTAAGCGATGCTGCAGGCACCTTTGCCGCTGGAACGGTCGCCTGCACCGGCAACAAAGGCTGCCGCTTCTCGGCGACAGATACAAAAGCTCACGCAGTCTCTCTCGCCGGATTTCTTGACGAGCGATTCAAAGTGGTTCAGCCGGTCAACCTTCACGTTACCGGCTGTCCTCATTCCTGCGCTCAGCATTACATCGGAGACATCGGACTGCTCGGCACCAAGATCGGCGGAGAAGAAGGCTATCAGGTGTTGATTGGAGGCGGCTCGGATGAGCGCCAAGGATTAGGTAGGGAACTCGCGGCAGCTGTCCGTTTCGCAGACCTGCCACTGCTCATGGAAAAACTCTTCAGTTGCTTCCTCCGAATGCGCATGGAGCATGAGTCGTTTCTTGACTTCACGCGCAGGCACCGAATTGAGCAACTAAAGGAACTACTGACGGTGGAGGAGCAAGCGTGAGCAGGTCTGAAACTCTCGTTCCCTACATTCCGGAGGAGGCGCCATTCACCCATGAGCAGCGCGCGTGGCTGAATGGATATCTGGCCGGCCTCTACTCGTATGCTCCGGCAAAGGCGGCGGAGAGCGCGTCATCCAATTTGCACGTGGCCGTGCTGTACGGTTCGCAGACCGGAACCGCGGAGGGGCTGGCACGCAAACTTTCGAAGGAATTAAAAGGGGCGGGTTACACGGTCTCGCTGAATTCGCTCGAAGGGTATATCCCGGCTACGCTCGCGGCGGAGAGAATTGCACTTTTCATCGTCTCGACTTACGGAGATGGCGAGGCGCCTGATTCGGTGCAGCCCTTCTTTCAGCAGCTTTGCGTGGAACATTTTCCGCTACTCGGGGATGTCTCGTACGCCATACTCGCCCTTGGCGATTCGCACTACGAGCACTTCTGCGAATTCGGAAAGAATCTTGATGCAAAGCTCAGGGGCTTGGGCGCAACGGACATTCTGCCTCGCGCCGAAAGCGACGTGGAGGTAGATCGTCCATTCACTGGCTGGAAAAAAGCAGTCATAAAAAAGCTCGCTGAAATGGCAGCGCCTTCAAGCGCCACACATGGCGAAATCCAGCTAAGTGGAGAAACCTCCATAGTCGAGATGTCGGCGCCCACGATTCAGGCTGCCCAGCAGAAGCACACGCGAGAGAATCCTTACTTCTCATTTCTCACGCAAAAGCGGGCACTGACGCACTCCTCTTCCAGCAAATTAACGATTCATTTGGATTTCGCAATCGAGAACTCGGCCCTCCATTACGAGGTAGGGGATGCCTGCGGTGTGATTCCCCAGAACTGTCCCGCACTTATCGATACCATTTTGGGTTTATCGCGCTTCACCGGCAATGAGCCGATCGACATACCAAGAGTTGGCAGTGTGACATTGCGCGAGGGATTGCTTCAGCATTTCGCCGTCACTCGCTTGACGCGCAAAATGCTCTCGGAATACGCAGCCTTCACAGAATGCAGGCAACTTAAGGAACTGCTTATTTCCAGCCAACAGGTCGAACTTGAACGATACCTTCACGGGCGCGATCTGGCTGATCTCCTTGAACAATATCCGAGCGGATTACAGACGCCTGATGAACTGGTGAAAATGCTGCCGCGGCTTGTACCTCGGCTCTATTCCATTTCATCCAGCCCCGCTGCGCACCCGGGCCAGGTTCATACAACGGTTTCCGTTGTGCGCTATCGCACGCACGATCGTGACCGCGGCGGAGTGTGTTCCACGCTGCTTGCCGAACGCATCGAACCCGGGGACAGGCTGCCTATTTATATTCAGCCTAATAAGAAGTTTCGCTTGCCTGAGGATCCTGCTGCACCGGTGATCATGGTCGGTCCGGGTACAGGAGTCGCCCCTTTCCGTGCTTTTCTCCATCAACGGAGGGCCACTGGTGCGTCCGGACGAAACTGGCTCTTTTTTGGCGAACGGCGCTCATCAACAGATTTCCTTTATCGAGATGAATTGGAATGCATGCGCGACGATGGGCTCCTAACGCAACTCGATCTGGCCTTCTCTCGCGATCAGGAACACAAAATTTATGTGCAGGATCTGATGAAGCAGAACGCGCGAGGAGTTTGGCGATGGCTTGAAGAAGGCGCCTTTCTTTACGTGTGTGGGGACGCTACGCGCATGGCTAAGGATGTAGACCGAGCGTTGCATCAAATCGTTGAAGAACAGGGTGGCAATCAGAGGGAAGCCGCCGAAAGTTACGTACAGATACTGAAAGATGATCGGCGCTATCAGCGCGACGTCTATTAAACCTTGTGTGCCGAGTTTTAAGTTAGTATCTCGCGATCTCCAAGATGAATTTGCACGAGTTCACGTTCACATCACTGCCCAAGGACAACGTTGGCACGCCTGGGTCCGATTCATGCACGCAAGAGAGGCAGCCGGCTGGCTCGGAGAAACAATCTCATCTCGGCGGTGGGAGCTTGCCTTCTTGCGCTGACTGGCCTGCAGATGTTCTGCCAACGGTTCCTAAGCACCGGAGCTTGGAAAGACGAGAAACTAATCTGAGCAGTTTTTAGCATCGTCCCTTCCATAGAGTTGATCTTCAGTCCGCCGTAAATGTTGAACGGCGTTCCCGGAGCCAGAAAGGTCGACGTGCGGATCGGGATCTCTCTGTAGTCGTCGGTGCCGTATGAGGTCCCAAACGGACGGGCCACGAAGCGGATGTTGTCGTCGAATGGCGGATCCAAACGACGCGATTTTGAAAGTCTGCTCTCATCATATCTTGACGCGAGACTCCTTAAAGGCTTTGTAAACTCATGTTGCGGCCGGGCAAGCTGCTCAGTTAATTCTCTAAAG
>Ga0207647_10003129_pt1 | contig 12426 bp, 11 predicted proteins | sample KBSCornC2_FD_184295 | JGI IMG/M metagenome (GOLD analysis project Ga0207647, IMG submission 184295) | Corn rhizosphere microbial communities from Kellogg Biological Station, Michigan, USA - C2 (SPAdes) (version 2) | ecosystem: Host-associated > Plants > Roots > Rhizosphere ...
CCATCTCGAAGCTCGAAACCTATGAGTGCGGCATCGTTGCCGAGGGCGACGCACGCGGTCGCTTCTCAGTCCGCTTCTATATGGTCGCCATGCTCTTCATCCTGTTCGATGTGGAGGTGGTCTTCCTGCTGCCCTGGGCGGTGATCTACCGCCATCTGCCGGCGATCACAGGCTCGCGCTACTTCGGCTTCTGGGAGATGGTGGTTTACCTCGGCTTTGTGCTGGTGGGCTTCTTCTACATCCTCAAGAAGGGTGTGCTCAACTGGGCCGCCGACCGGGGGGATCTCTAACTCATGCAGGATGCCTATGACAAAGCCGCAGTCCTTGCCGAGCATGGCGCCAATCCTGCGATTCAGGCCATCCAGGCTGCACAGCCGGATGTTTTGCTGGACGCCAAATTCGACCGCGGCGAGCTGACACTGAAGATCGCTCGCGAGCACATTCGCGCCGCGGCAGCGTTGGTTCAAAGAGCCGGCTATAACTTCCTCGAAGATGTAACGTGCGTTGACTACGACCCGCTTGAGCCGCGCTTCCAGGTCATCTATCACATCCTCTCCCACAGCCTGAAGGCACGTGTCCGGTTGGCTGTTCCGGTGGAGAGCATCGATCCGGAGGTCGACAGCATCACGCCGGTCTGGCCTTCCGCTGACTTCTACGAGCGCGAGGTCTTCGATCTCTTCGGCATCCGGTTTGGCGGACACCCCAACCTGCGCCGCATCATGATGCCGGATGAATGGGAAGGTCACCCGCTGCGCAAGGACTATCCGGTGGAGGGCTACCGTTAATGGCAACAACACCCGAAACCCCGGTCGCTGAAGTTACGAACGCGAAGTCCGAGAGCTCGACCTTCGCCGGTCCAAACGGGCCGACGCCGGTCATGCCCTATGCGGCCAACTTCGCCATAGCGCCCCTGCTCGAACCGCGCTTGGAAGAAGGTGCTCGCGACCGCACCATGATCCTGAACATGGGCCCGCAGCACCCGTCGACGCATGGCGTGCTCCGCCTGGTCCTCGAAATCGACGGTGAGACCGTTCTGCGCGTTGTGCCCGACATCGGCTTCCTTCACACCGGCATCGAGAAAACCTGCGAGGCGAAGTTCTACCAGCAGGTCGTTCCGATGACCGATCGCATCGACTATCTCTGTCCGATGACGAACAACCTTTGCTATTGCCTTGCGGTCGAAAAGCTTCTGCAGCTTGAATTGCCGCCGCGAGCACAGTACCTGCGCGTCCTGCTCAACGAACTGACTCGCCTTCAGTCACACCTGGTATGGCTGGGCACGCACGCCATGGATATCGGCGCGCTCACCGTCTTCCTCTACTGCTTCCGCGAACGCGAGGAGCTGCTGAAGATCTTCGAACACGTCTCCGGCCAGCGCATGATGGGCTCCTACTTCCGTGTGGGCGGCGTTTCGATGGAGCCGCCAGTCGACTTCTATGAGCGGGTGCAGAACCTGCTCAACATCATGCCGTCGAAGATCGACGAGTATCAGAACCTGCTCACCGGCAACCCCATTTGGATCAGCCGCACCAAGGGAGTCGGCCATCTGTCGGCTGAGGACGCCATCGCGCTTGGCGTCACCGGTCCTCCCCTCCGCGCCTCGGGCGTCGATTGGGATCTGCGTCGCGACATGCCCTACTCCGGCTATGAAAACTTCCAGTTCAAGGTGCCGATCTCGAACGACTGCGACGTCTGGGCGCGCTACGTCATTCGCATGGACGAGATGCGCGAGTCGGTAAAGATCTGCCAGCAGGCGCTCGACGGGATGCCCGGGGGCCCGCTCAAAGCCGATGCACCGAAGGTCGTTCTGCCTGATCGCGAAGTGATGAAGACGCAGATGGAATCTCTCATCTATCACTTTAAGATTGTGACCGAAGGATTCGCCGTTCCAGCAGGCGAGGTCTATCAGGCTATTGAATCGCCACGCGGTGAGATGGGCTACTACGTCGTCTCGGATGGCACAGCCAAGCCCTATCGCGTGCATATGCGCAATCCTTCCTTCGCCACCTTGCAGGCTGTCGACAAGATGTGCGCCGGGCGCCTGCTCGCCGACGTGGTTGCGGTGATCGGTTCCATCGACATCGTCCTCGGAGAGATCGACCGGTGAGTGTAGCCATCATGAGCAGCCAGGCGGATGCGGCAGTCGCACGGGAGCTGTGGGCGTCCTTCATCTCGCTCATTCGCAGCTACACAGCGGCGCACGGGCTGAACGGATCGAGACAGGCAGTGCTGGAAGTCAGTGAAGATCACCTCCTTGTCCGCGCCGGCGATCGCCTGCTGACAGTTCGTTTTGATGGCGGGCGCGGTAGCTGGAAGCGCGAGTCGGGCGCAGCGGCCGAGTTCACGCTCGACGAGCACGGCCGCGTCATCGTGAACGGCGAGACAGAAGAGATGGACATGGCGGCAGAGCGGCTGGCGCGGGAGATCATGCGATGAGCCCAGAGATGAATTCAGTACCGAACACAATCTTTTCCCCGGAACTGGCAGCGCGCTTCGACAAGCTGGTGACGCTCTATCCTGCGCGGCGTTCGGCGCTGATTCCCATGCTGCTCTACGCGCAGGATGAGGTTGGCGCGGTCAACGACGCCGTCATCGCTGAAATTGCCCAGCGCATCGGCATCACGGAGCTCGACGTTCGCAACGTCATCAGTTACTACTCACTTCTGCATACCAAGCCTCACGGCAAGTTCCACGTTCAGGTCTGCACCAACATCTCCTGCATGCTGCGGGGCGGCAACGAGATGCTTGCTCACTGCAAGGAAAAGCTTGGCATTGGCAACAAGGAAACGACACCCGACGGCATCTTCTCGCTCGAAGAAGTAGAGTGCATCGGAGCCTGTTGCTGGGCGCCCGCCGTACAGGTCAACTACGACTTCCACGACAACCTGACAACGGAAAAGATGGATGCCGTGCTTGAAAACTACCGGCAGAAAGCGGGCAAAAGCTGATGCCTGAGCTCGTCTCGCATCCCGAAGAAGTCAAGGTCATCTCCCGCCGCTGGGGCCAGGGCGCTGCCGACATCGACAAATACATCGAGCTGGGCGGCTACGCGGCTCTGCGTAAGTGCATCGAGCAAGGCCCGGAATGGGTCATCAACGAGATGAAGACCTCCGGCCTCCGCGGTCGCGGCGGCGCTGGCTTCCCTACCGGCATGAAGTGGTCTTTCGTGCCCAAGCAGAGCGAGAAACCGAAATACGTCCTCGTCAATGGTGACGAAAGCGAGCCGGGCACCTGCAAGGACCATCTGATCTTCCTGCACGATCCGCACTCCGTCATCGAAGGCACGATGATCGCCGGTCTCGCCATAGGCGCGAAGGTCGGCTTCATCTACCTGCGCGGTGAGTATCGCTACCTCATCGAGATCATGGAGCGCGCGCTGGCACAGTGCTACGAGCGCGGCATTCTGGGGAAGAACATCTTCGGCACCGGCTTCGATTTCGATGCCCTCTCTCATACCGGCGCAGGCGCCTATGAGGTCGGCGAAGAGTCCGCCTTGATGGAGTCGCTCGAAGGCAAGCGCGGTGTTCCGCGCATCAAGCCGCCCTTCCCTGCGGTGGTCGGGCTCTACGGCGGCCCCACCGTGATCAACAATGCGGAGACCATCGCCAGCGTGCCCTTTATCATCGAGATGGGCGGCGCTGCATACGCAAAGCTTGGCACGGAACGCAATGGTGGAACTCGCCTCTTCGGCATCAGCGGGAAGGTCAATCGCCCGGGCGTCTACGAGCTGCCCATGGGCTACAACCTCAAAAAGATGATCTATGAAGTAGCCGGCGGCATTCCTAATGGAAAGGCCTTGAAAGCCGTTGTTCCCGGCGGTGCTTCGTGTCCCATCCTGCGCGCCGATGAGATCGATGTCGGCATGGACTTCGACCAGATGGGCAAGGCCGGCACCATGCTCGGCTCGGCTGGCGTCGTCGTCCTCGACGAGACCGTCTCCATCGTCGAATTTGCTCTCCGCACCATCAAGTTCTACCAGCACGAGAGCTGCGGCTGGTGCATCCCCTGCCGTGAGGGCACCGACTGGCTGAAGAAGACCATGACGCGCTTCTACGAGGGCTACGGCACCACGAAGGACATCGACAACATGCGCTACCTCGCCGAAAACATGCTGGGGCGCACCTTCTGCCCGCTCGGCGACGCCGCGGCCATGCCGATGATCGGCTTCTTCAAAAAATTCCGCGACGAGTTCGAGGAGTACATCCGGGCAAATCCATCGGCGCCTGAGTCGCAAGCGCTGGTCGAGTTGGTGGGCGCCTAGCGCGCACGAAAGAGAGTTCATGGCTGACGTAAATCTGACCGTCGACGGCAAGAAGGTGACCGTGCCCGCGGGGACGCTGCTGATTGAAGCATGCCGCGCGGCAGGCATCGAGGTGCCCGCCTTCTGCTACTACCCGGGGCTGTCGCTGTGTGGGGCCTGCCGCATGTGCATGGTTCGCATCGAAAAGATGCCCAAGCTGCAGACCGCATGCACCACGCCGGTCGGTGAGGGCATGACGGTCCACACCGAGACCCCGGAGATCGCGCAGGCACGCAAAGCCACCGTTGAACTGCTGCTGGGAAACCACCCGCTCGATTGCCCCGTCTGCGACGCGGGCGGTGAATGCGAGCTGCAGGATATGACGTTCAAATACGGTGCGCCGACCTCGCAGTATGTCGAAATCAAGCAGCATCGCGAAGAGCAGCAATGGTCGCCCGTCGTCTACTTCGATCGCCCCCGCTGCATCATGTGCTACCGCTGCGTCCGCGTGTGCGGCGAAGGCATGGACGTCTGGGCCCTCGGCGTTCAGAACCGCGGTGCAGGCTCGGTCATCGCCCCCAACCGCCAGGATCACCTGGACTGCGAAGAATGCGGCATGTGCATCGACATCTGCCCGGTCGGCGCGCTTACCTCCGACACCTACCGCTACAAGACCCGGCCCTGGGAGATGAACCACGTCGCCACCGTCTGCACCCACTGCGGCGATGGCTGTAAGACCACGCTTGGCGTTCGCCGCGCAGATGACGGCATGGAGATCGTCCGCGGCGACAACCGTGATAAGAGCGGCATCAACGAAGACTTCCTCTGCATCAAGGGCCGCTACGCCTTCGATTTTGCCAACCATCCCGACCGCCTTACCAAGCCGCTCATCCGCCAGGCCGACGGAAGCTTCGCCACCGCGACATGGGAGCAGGCGCTCGAGCTCGCAGCAAAGAAGCTGAAGGAAGTGCGCGATACAAAAGGCCCGGACGCCATCGGCGTCATCGGCTCCAATCGCACCACCAACGAAGAGAACTACCTGCTGCAGAAGTTCGCGCGCACGGTGTTGGGCACGAACAACATCGACCATCACCGCACCGCCGACTACGTCAGCTTCGTTCGCGCGCTGGCCGGCAAGGCCGACCGTGCCGCTTCCCTGCGCGATGCCGGGACCGCTCCGGCCATTCTGCTGCTCGGCAACGATCCCACGGAGCAGCATCCGGCGCTCGCGTGGGCGCTCCGTACCAATGTCCGGCTCAACAAGGCGAAGCTCTTCCTCGTGAACACGAGTGACATCAAGCTTCGTCGCCAGGCTAAAGCCTTCCTCCACATCCCCGAAGGCGGTTATGCAGATGCTGTGCGCTTCCTCGGCTCGAATGATGCCAACTTCCACGGCATCGAGGGCGCAGCGGACTTCCGCGATGCGCTGCGGGCAGAGCCGAAACTGCTCATCCTCTTCGGATCTGAGTTCCGCGGGCACGACATCGATGCGCTTGTCTCCTTCGGCCTGTCCCTGCCGGACGCTCGCTTCGCCTGCCTCGCCGACTACGCCAATTCACGTGGCGCGGCCGACATGGGTCTGCTGCCTGATCTGCTGCCCGGCTACCGTCCGGTCGCTGCCCCGGGTCCCTTCGCCGAGGAATATCCAAATCTGCCGCAGAAACCTGGCAAGGACCTCATCGAAATGTTCGACGCAGCCGAGCGTGGGGAGTTGGGCGCCCTCTACGTGGTCGGTGCGAATCCAGTCGAACGCTACAACGTCGATCCCGCATCGCTGAAGAACACCTTCGTCATCGTGCAGGAGATGTTCCTCACCGAAACCGCGCAGATCGCGGATGTCGTCCTGCCCGCTGCCAACTTATATGAGAAAGGCGGCTCGGTCACCAACAACTATGGCGATCTTCAGCTGGTGAAGAAGGCCGGGGACCGCGCCGGCGTGCGCTCCGACCTCGAGCTCATCGTTCGAATCGCCGATCGCATGGGCGCCAAACCGCAGCAGCTTGTTCCCTTCGGTCGGGGACTGCGCGCCGACACCGGTCAATCGCGTGGCGCACAGTCCGGGGAGGCCGATCGCCACTCCATCTGGCTTGCATCGCGGCAGATCGAGCCCAAGGTCAGCCCCTTCGATCCCTACGCCGTGCTCGACGAGATCGCTCGCCTTGTTCCCGGTTACGACGTGGAGCGCATGAACCTGCTCGCCGGCAACGATGTGCGCACCAAGCTGGTGTCCATCGAACCCGCTGCTTCCACGACACGTCGCGATCTTGTGCTGCCGGCGCAGGACGCCCTATTCACCTCCGGCACACTGGGCCGCTACAGCGCCAAACTGGCTGAAGTTCACGAATCCCATCGCAAATCCCCTGCGGAAGCCGCAGCCGACTGAACCCAACGAAGCACTGGCAGTTGAGATTGAAAGAAAAGAGAGCCTGAGTGAGTCCGCTGCTGATATACGTGCTGCTGAGCATCGTCAAGGTCGCTATTGTCACGGTCGTCCTGCTCATGTGCGTCGCCTACACCGTCCTCTTGGAGCGGAAGGTCGTCGGCCGCATCCAGAACCGCTTCGGCCCAAGCCGCGTCGGCCCCTTCGGCCTGCTCCAGCCCCTCGCCGACGGACTGAAGCTCTTCCTTAAAGAAGACATCATGCCGACGTCGGTATATCGCCCGCTCTACATTCTTGCCCCTGTCATTGCGTTGGCCTGCGCGCTGCTCTCCATCGCGGTCGTCCCCTTCGGCGCGAACATCCAGTACCGGGGCATCGATCTCTTCCAGATCGCCGACCTCAACATCGGTCTGCTGGTGATCCTCGGTGTCACCTCTGTCGGCGTCTACGGCATTGCGCTCTCCGGCTGGGCCTCGAACAACAAATACTCCCTGCTCGGCTCCCTGCGCTCCAGCGCCCAGATGGTCAGCTACGAACTCGCTCTCGGCCTCTCACTGGTCGGTGTCGTCATCCGCTCCGGCTCGCTCCGGCTCCGCGACATCGTCGACGTCCAGGCCACGCATGGCATCCTCTCTTGGAACGTCTTCGGCGGATTCCAAATCGTCGCCTTCTTCATCTATCTGATCGCCGCCTACGCCGAGACTAACCGCGCTCCCTTCGATCTGGTCGAAGCGGAAAGCGAACTCACCGGCGGCTATCACACCGAGTACAGCTCCATGAAGTTCGCTATGTTTTTCATGGCCGAGTACGCAAACATGATCACCGTCGGCTGCGTCGCCACCCTGCTCTTCTTCGGCGGCTGGACGAGCCCCTTCGGCAACTTGCTGCCTACTCCTCACAACATCGTGATTCAGGCATTGCTGCCGATCTTCTGGTTTGTCATCAAGGTATTTTTCTTCGTTTTTCTGTACATCTGGGTCCGCGGCACGACACCACGCTTTCGCTACGACCAGTTGATGGGCTTCGGATGGAAGTTTCTTGTGCCGCTCGCAATCGCCAACATCATCGTCGCCGCGCTGATCTATGCACCACGATGATGGAGCGCGACGGTGATTTACTATGAAACTTCCGCGGTCTGTCGTCCTTCCTGCTGGTGAATGGCTTTCGGCATGTATCTAGTCATCTTCTTTATCTTCGGAGCACTTTGTATCGCCGGCGCGTTGAACCTGCTGCTGCAGCGGCATCCCATCAACAGTGCGCTTTCGCTGATCGTGGTCATGACGTCACTCGCCGTCCTCTACCTGTTGCTGGGGGCAGAATTCCTGGCTGCCGCGCAGGTCATCGTCTATTCGGGCGCCATCATGGTGCTCTTCACCTTCGTCATCATGCTCTTGAACGCAGGAGAAGAAGAGCGCACCCGCGGCAGCCGCGCTGCCTATCTTGTCGGATTTCCGGGTGTCGCGGCTCTGCTCGGTCTGCTGACGTACATCTTCCTCTCCGTTCGCATGCCGCTCGGGAATGCACAACTCGGCGGCGGTACGCTGGTCACCACCTCCGACCTCAGCCGCGTTCTCTTCCGCGACCTGCTGCTCCCTTTCGAAGTCACTTCTATCCTCATCTTGGTTGCCATCCTCGGCGCCGTAACCCTGGCGCGAAAGGAGGAGTCCTGAGATGGTCGTCCCTATCGCCTACTATCTCGTCCTCAGCGCGATCCTTTTCTCGATCGGCGTTGCCGCCTTCCTCATCAAGCGCAACATCATAACCGTCTTTATGTCGATTGAGCTGATGCTGAATGCCGTCAACCTGACCTTCGTGGCCTTCGCCCATCAATGGCATCAGGTCAGCGGACAGATCTTTGTCTTCTTCGTCATGGTGGTGGCTGCGGCCGAAGCCGCTGTGGGGCTGGCCATCATCATCGCAATCTTCCGCGCCCGGAACACGCTCAACGTGGACCAGGTCAACCTGATGAAACTATGAACGACGGCCTCCATCTCTGGCTTATCCCGGTCCTGCCTCTCGTCGGCTTTGTGCTGAACGGCCTTCTCGGTCGTCGCTCACCTAAGGCACTCGTCTCGACCATCGCGCTCGTCTTCTCCGCGGCGCCCTTCCTGCTGGTCCTGCACGTCTACACCAGCTTCTCCGCGCTCTCACTTCCCTACATTGAGCGGCATACCTCCTGGATTGCGACCTCCACCTTTCACGCCGACTTTGCCTTCGCACTCGATCAGCTCACGCTCGTCATGCTGCTGGTCGTCACCGGCGTCGGCTTTCTCATCCACATCTACTCCGTGGGCTACATGGCGCACGAGGAGGGCTACTGGCGGTTCTTCGCCTATCTCAACCTCTTCATGTTCTTCATGCTCACGCTGGTGCTGGCCGAGAACTTCCTGCTCATGTTCGTCGGCTGGGAGGGTGTGGGACTCGCTTCCTATCTGCTGATCGGCTTCTACTTCAAGAAGCACTCAGCCGTCCGAGCTGGCATGAAGGCCTTCGTCGTCAACCGCATCGGTGACTTCGGCTTTCTGCTGGCAATGTTCCTGCTGATTATCCACTTCGGCACCCTCAGCTTCATCGAGGTCGGCAGCCAGATCGCCCAGCATCCCGATTGGCATGGTGGAGTCCTCACCGCCATCGCACTGTTGCTGGTCCTCGGCGCTACCGGCAAATCCGCGCAGATTCCGCTGTACGTCTGGCTCCCGGACGCCATGGAAGGCCCCACCCCGGTATCGGCACTGATTCACGCCGCCACCATGGTGACCGCAGGCGTCTATATGGTCGTGCGTACGCACGCGCTCTTTGACCGCGCGCCGCTCGCGCTCAGCGTTGTCGCTGTTATCGGAGCAGCCACAGCATTCTTCGCCGCCACCGTCGGCATCCTGCAGACGGACATCAAACGTGTCCTCGCCTACTCCACCATCTCTCAGCTTGGCTACATGTTCCTGGCTTGTGGCGCGGCCGCGTACTCCGCCGCCATCTTCCATCTGGTCACGCACGCCTTCTTCAAAGCGCTACTCTTCCTCGCGGCCGGTTCCGTCATCCACGCAGTCGGTGGTGAGCAGGACATGCGCCTCATGGGCGGCCTGCGCCGATATATTCCCGTCACCTTCTGGACCATGACCATGGCGGTCTTCGCCATTTCCGCCTTCCCACCCTTCGCCGGCTTCTTCTCCAAGGACGCCATCCTCGCCGAAGTCTTTCGCTCCCCGAATGGTGGACCGCTCCTGTGGGCTGTTGGAATCGTCACCGCAGCGATCACCTCCTTCTACATGTTCCGCCTGTGGTATATGACCTTTTTTGGGCACCTACGGCTGCAGCGGGAGACCGCGAATCACGTCGCGCTGCCGGTCGCACTGGACGACGAACTCCTTGCTACGGAGCACTCGACCAATGGGCAACACGCACACGGGCACCCCCATGGACACAGCATCCATGAGAGCCCGCGCTCGATGCTGGTTCCTCTCGTGCTGCTTGCTGTCCTGTCCGTCGCAGGCGGCTGGATCGGCATTCCACATTCTCTCGGTGGCAGCGATCGCTTCGCACGTTTCCTGGATCCAGTCACGCATGGCACCGGCGTCCCCGCATCCTTCGAGCAGGTCTCGATCGCCATGCGCACCGGTGCGCCGATACCGACGACCGAGCCACCCAGCAAGCCCGAGGATCCCCAGACCGAGCGCATGCTGAGCGGCTGCTCCGTTCTCGCCGCCCTGCTCGGCCTGCTGCTTGCCGATACTCTGTACCGCCGCAAGCCGCAGCTCCCTGCCAGAATGGCTGCCGGCTCTCGTGCGCTCTACGGTCTTGTGGTCAACAAATACTGGATTGACGAGATCTATGGCTTCCTCATCGTGAAGCCGCTGCTGATCATCTCTCGCTACATCCTTTGGGGTGGGGTCGACCGCGGCGTCATCGGCGGCGGAGCCCGTGTCCTTGCCGGCGGCACACAAGGCGTGGGCGCCGTATTGCGCCGCATTCAGTCCGGCAATATCCGCTCCTACGCCGGTTGGCTCGCCATCGGCGCTGCCGCCATTCTGTTGCTCGCCTTCTTCGGCTTCGGTGCGCACCTACACATGGGGGTGCGCTAGCCATGGCCTCTATCGATCACTCCGTCCTCACCTGGATTCTGCTGCTGCCCGCCTTCGGCGCCGTCGTTGCCGCGCTTCTGCCCGAGCGAGGCAAACTGGTGCAGAGCTGGACCTTGCTCATTGCGCTCGCCACCTTTGGGCTCACGCTCCACCTGCCCGCGCACTTCGATTACAGCCACAGCGGCTTTCAGTTCGAAATCAATCGCCTCTGGATCGTCTCTCCGCCCATTCGCTATCATCTCGGCGTCGATGGCCTCTCCGTTTGGCTCGTGGTCCTCACCGGCTTCCTCGCTCCCATCGGCGTGCTCGCTTCCTGGCGCGTGATCGATACGCGAATCAAAGAGTTCTATTCGCTCTTTCTGCTGCAGCAGACCGCAATGCTCGGTGTCTTCCTCGCGCTTGATCTGATGGTCTACTACGCCTTCTGGGAGCTCTCGCTCGTTCCCATGGCGATTCTCATCGCGATGTTTGGACGCGATCCCGGCAGCCGCACCAGCTCGCGCGCAGCCATCAAATTCTTCCTCTACACCTTCATCCCCTCGGCGCTCTTCCTCGTCGGCATCCTCGCGCTCTTCGCGCGCACCGGTACCTTCGACTACATTGAGCTGAAAGCCGTGCTCACTCAGAACCCGGCGCTCTTCTCGCCCGCAGCGCTCTGGGTTATCTCGCTCTCCTTCCTCGTCGCCTTCGCCGTAAAGGTCCCGGTCTTTCCCTTGCATGGCTGGCTCGGAGATGTCTTCAGCGAGGCGCCTACCGCGATGGCTATGGTCGTCGCCGGCAAGCTTGGACTCTATTCGCTCATCCGCTTTCACGTTGGACTCTTTCCTTTTGAGTCGCGCCGTGTCGCGCACTGGATGATCATGCTGGCCGTCCTCGGCATCCTCTACGGCGCGCTCGTCGCACTCGTCCAGAACGACCTCAAACGCCTGCTCGCCTTCGGGACCGTCTCGAGCCTCAGCTTCTGCACGCTTGGCATCTACACCTTCGCCATCAATGGCCTTGATGGCGCGGTATTCCACATCCTCAGCGAGTCCATCACCGGCGGCGCGCTCCTGGTACTTTTTGGCGTCATGTATGAGCGGTACGGCACATACGACATCGAACGCTACGGCGGCCTCGCCGCCCGAACGCCGCAGCTCGCCACACTCTTCGTCGTCACCATGCTCGCCCTCATCGGCCTGCCCATCCTCAACGGCTTCGTCGGCGAGTTCCTCACTCTTTCAAGCGGCTTCGCGACCAGCCATCTGTGGGGGGCACTCGGCACAGTAGGCGTCATCCTCAGCGCCACTTACATGCTCTGGATGGTGCAGCGGGTCTTCTACGGCCCCGAGTCGCCGCTGGTCCATCGCTCCCCTGCGCACGATCTCTCCGCTCGCGAACACCTTGCACTGTGGCCCATGGCCGTCCTCATGGTGATCATGGGCGTCTTCTCTCCCTACTGGATTCGCGCTATCGACCGCGGCGTGCACTCGTTGAGCAATACGCCGGCCTTGAACCATCCGGGCGCCGCGCTCCTCTCGAGCCAGTCGCACGAAGGGGAGGCCCAATAACCATGCATCTCTCACGCATCCTTCCCGAAGTCATCCTTACCCTAGCCGGCGTCCTTATCATGCTGGTCGATCCGCTGCTGCCGCGCACCGCAAATCGCAAGTCCACCGGCTGGTTCAGCGTTTTCGCCATGGTGGCAGCCTTCGCTGCCAGCGCCTGGGCGTGCGCCGGGTCGAGCA
>Ga0207647_10003130_pt1 | contig 12425 bp, 9 predicted proteins | sample KBSCornC2_FD_184295 | JGI IMG/M metagenome (GOLD analysis project Ga0207647, IMG submission 184295) | Corn rhizosphere microbial communities from Kellogg Biological Station, Michigan, USA - C2 (SPAdes) (version 2) | ecosystem: Host-associated > Plants > Roots > Rhizosphere ...
TCACCCCAGTTCAGGCGGTCCAGCATGCTTCGCAGCGTTTCGGTGCGCACCAGCGGCACGTCGCCATAGAGGATCAATATGTCGCCTGCGAAGCCGGCCAGCGCATCATGCGCCTGCGCTACGGCATGGCCGGTGCCCAGTTGCTGTTCCTGCACTGCGATGACGGCGCCGCTGCCCTCGACCGCCTTTTCCACCTGGTCGCGCCCCGCGCCGACGACCACCACCTGCCGCTCAGGCTGCAACGCCGCCACGCTGGCGAGCAGGTGGAGCAGCATCGGCCGCCCCGCTATCGGGTGCAGCACCTTGTGCTTCGTTGATTTCATGCGCGTCCCTTGCCCGGCGGCAAGGATGATCACGGCCAGGGGACGGGCGGGCGAGCGGCTGGAGGTCACAGGGGCATCCTTCACGAAAGGGCCAAGAATCTGAGCGCTCTCTGCCATGTTTGACTTGCCTTTGCCACTGTGCAGGCGGCATGAGCCGGCCATGGCCAGCATTCCCTTCGACATTGTCGGTTTTGACCTTGACGGCACCCTGCTCGACACCAGCGGCGACCTGGCGGCGGCGGTCAACTACGCCATTGCGACGGACGGCCGCCCGCCATTCCCGGTGGAGGCGATCCACCCCTTCGTCGGCAAGGGCGCGAAGGTGATGCTTCAGCGGGCTCTCGACGCCTCCGGCGGATATGACGACGCGATGCTGGCCAGGATGCTGCCCATCCTGCTCGACTATTATGAGCAGAATCTGGCGATTCATTCCCTGCCCTATCCCGGCCTGACGGCTGCGATGGACGCTTTGCAGGCGGCAGGCGTGAAGCTCGCCATCTGCACCAACAAGGCGGAGCGCTTCACCATCCCCCTGCTTCATCAGATCGGCCTGTCGGATCGCTTCGCCAGCGTCGTGGGCGGCGACACGGTGGGCATCGCCAAACCGGACCCCGCGCCGATCCACGCCATGGTCGAACGCGCAGGGGGCGGGCGGGCGATCTTCCTGGGCGACACCATCAACGACATTGCCGGCGCGCGCAATGCGGGCATCCCCAGCATCGCTGTCAGCTTCGGCTTCCTGGATGGGCCGGTGGAGGCGCTGGAGGCCGACGCCGTGATCCACCATTATGACGATCTGATGCCCTTGCTGGAAAACTGGCCGGCATGACGCTTCATCTGGAAAGCGACGGTCCGGTCGCGACGCTGCTGATCGACCGGCCACGCCAACATAATGCGATGAACCAGCAGATGTGGGAGCAGTTTCCCCAACTGGTTCAGGAGGCGATGGCGGACGAGGCGATCCGCGTGCTCATCCTGACATCGGCGACGCCAGGCCTCTTCTGCGCGGGAGCGGATATACACGAATTCGCGCGCTGTTCGGGGGAGGAAGACTGGCGCTTCGCCAACCAGGCGGCGATCCGCGCCAGCCAATATGCCCTTGCCCATGCCGAAAAGCCGGTGATCGCGGCGATAGACGGCGATGCCGTGGGCGGGGGATGCGGACTCGCAATAGCCTGCGACCTGCGGATCTGCTCCCCTGCCGCCCGGTTGGGCATCACCCCGGCCAGGCTCGGCATCGTCTATTCGCTGTTCGACACGAAGCTGCTGGTCGACCTGGTCGGGCCTGCGCGGGCCAAGCGCATCCTGTTCACTGCCGCCCTCCTCGACGCGGGTGATGCGCTCGCCATCGGCCTGGTCGACCAGATCGCGCCCGCCCCACGGGAGGCAGCGATGGCACTGGCGCACAGCATGGCCGCCAACGCCCAGCATTCGATCCGTTCGTCCAAGGCCATTGTCCGCCGCATCCTGGATGGACAGGCAGACGACGATGACGAAACGCTCGCCATGTTCCGCGACGCCTTCACCCAGCCCGACTTTCATGAAGGCGTGCAGGCCTTCAAAGAGAAGCGCCGCCCCTCCTTCTGATCTGCTCGTCGACGGTTCATCCATAACGGATGAACATCTCGTCCGATCTGGAAGTATTTGTTAAGGATCGGCTTTTACCCGTCTGGCGGTAGAGACGCCGCGCCGGCTGACGACCGACAAGAGGAACAGGCACAACAGCGTGGGGGAAAATTTCGCCTTCTTCCTGCCCGTCATGATGGCAAGTTTCAGCGTGGTGTTCGCCTTCGTCTGGAGCCTGCGCGTGCGCGCCGCCGGATATTGGAGCGCGGCCTATCTGTGCGTTGCTGGCGGCTTTGCCATGCCGGCGGGATTTGCCCTTGCGCCCTCACCTCTCTGGAGTCTGGCGGCGGACCTGCTGTTCGCCAGCGGATTCCTGCTGTTCAGCCAGGCGCTGCTGGAACGGTGGCGGCCGAACTGGCTGCTGCGGGCGCGGATCGCGATCTGGGCCCTGTCCATATTGCTGTGCGCCGCCGCCCTCCTGTTCGACCATTTGCCCTTCGAACTGGCATCGTCCGATTTCGGCTGTTTCCTGCTGATCGGCCTGCCGCTGATCGCGGGGAGGAGCCGGCTCGACAACTGGTCGGACCGCACGCTGTTCGGGGCGGCGACATTGGTCGCGCTGGACAATCTGATACGCGGCAGCACCATGCCGCTCACATTGTCGGGCGGCAATTTCCTGAACAGCGATTATGCCTTCCTGATGCAGGCGCTGGCCTGCGTCTTTGGCCTGTTCCTGGCTCTGGCGGCGCTCGCGGCGAACATGCTCGACCTGCTCTCCCGCTATCAGCGCGATGCGCTGCATGATCCGCTTTCCGGCCTGCTCAACCGCCGCGGCTTTGACGACGCGGTCGGCCAGAGAGCGCGCAAATTGCCGACACAGGGCAGCCTGATCCTCTGCGACATCGATCATTTCAAGGCGATCAACGACTCCCATGGTCATGCACTGGGCGATCGCGTGATCGTCACGCTGGCGCGCACATTGGCGCGGTTCGCGCCCGCAGGCGCTGTTACAGCCCGGTTCGGCGGGGAGGAGTTCGTGCTCTTCCTGCCCGATACCAATGCTGCCCGCGCGGCGGCCATCGCCAATGACATTCGCGAGAGCCTGGCTCAGGAGGTCGCTGGACAGGTTGGCCTGTCCCGGCCGATGACGGCCAGCTTCGGGCTATCAGCCGTGCAACGGGGCGACGCTTCCATCCATGACGCCATTTCGCGGGCGGACGAGGCGCTCTACGAAGCCAAGACCCGTGGCCGCAACAGGGTGTGCGTGCGCCGGGCGCTCTCGACGCCGGCCACGACGGAACAGGATGTAACCTCGCGGGTCAGCAACGGCTGAAGCGCCGCTTCAAATCCGACGCGGGCCTCCAAATTCTCCGTCGCAGCATCCGGTGAGTGGAAAGCCGGCCCCGGTCTTCCGGACGGCGCTGCAACCGCTCGCTCTCCCCGAAAAAAGGCCGCCCCGAAGGACGGCCTCTTCATCTTCGCGGAAGGCTGCGCGCGATCACATATGGATCGGCTTGCCCGTGACGGCCATGGCCGCTTCCTTGATCGCCTCGCTATGGGTCGGGTGAGCGTGGCAGGTATAGGCGATGTCTTCGCTCGACGCGCCGAATTCCATCGCCTGGGCCGCCTGCGCGATCATCGTGCCGGCAACCGTCGCGATGATCCAGACGCCCAGCACCTTGTCGGTTTCGGCATCGGCAATGATCTTCACGAAACCATCGGGCTCATGGTTGGTCTTGGCACGGCTGTTCGCCAGCATAGGGAATTTGCCGACCTTGATCGCGCCCTTTTCCTTGGCCGCCTCTTCGGTCAGGCCCACGCCCGCGATTTCCGGCTTGGTATAGACGACCGACGGAATCACGTCATGGTTCACGATGCCGGTCAGGCCGGCGATATTCTCGGCGACGGCAATGCCCTCATCCTCGGCCTTGTGCGCCAGCATCGGGCCCGGAATCACGTCCCCGATCGCCCATATGCCCGGAACCTTGGTGGCGAAATCATGATCGGTCTCGATCTGGCCGCGGGCATTGAGTTCCAGGCCGATCTTCTCGAGGCCCAGCCCCTCCGTATTGGGACGACGGCCAATCGACACCAGCACGACATCGGCCTCGATCTTCTCGGCCGCGCCACCGGCGGCCGGCTCGACCGTCAGGGTCACGCCCTTCTTGCCGACTTCCGCGCCCGTGACCTTCGTACCAAGCTTATATTCGAAGCCCTGCTTCTTGAAGATCTTGTTCGCTTCCTTGCGGACTTCACCGTCCATGCCAGGCAGGATCTGGTCGAGATATTCGACCACAGTGACCTTCGCGCCGACGCGGCGCCACACCGATCCAAGCTCGAGCCCGATGACGCCGCCGCCGACGACGACCAGATGGCCTGGCACCTTGTCCAGTTCCAGCGCGCCGGTCGAATCGACGATCTTGCCGCCCGCATTGTCCACCGCGACGCCCGGAAGCGGCGTGACCGACGAGCCGGTGGCGATGACGATATTCTTCGCCGTCACCTTCTTGCCCGCGACTTCCACGGTATTGGCCCCGGTGAAGCTCGCGAGCCCCTTCAGCCAGTCGACCTTGTTCTTCTTGAACAGGAACTCGATGCCGCCGGTCAGGCCCTTCACCGCTTCCTTGCGCTGGCCCTGCATGGTGTCGAGGTCCAGGCTCATCTTGTCGATCTTCACGCCCAGCTTGGCAAGCGCGCCATTGGCCGCTTCGTCGTAAAGCTCCGATGCGTGCAGCAGCGCCTTGGACGGAATGCAGCCGACATTGAGACAGGTGCCCCCCAGCGTCTCGCGGCTTTCGGCGCAGGCGGTCTTGAGGCCCAGCTGCGCCGCGCGGATCGCCGCGACATAGCCGCCCGGACCGGCGCCGATTACCAGAACATCATAATCGAAGTCTGCCATGGTTCACCTTCCTCTGGCGTGATGTCTTACAGGTCGATCAGCAGGCGGGTCGGATCCTCGATCGCGTTCTTCACCGCGACGAGGAACGTCACCGCCTCGCGACCGTCGATCAGGCGATGGTCATAGCTGAGCGCGAGATACATCATCGGGCGGATCACGATCTCTCCGTTGCGGACCACGGGACGGTCCTCGATGCGGTGCAGGCCCAGCACCGCCGACTGCGGCGGGTTGATGATCGGGCTGGAGAGCAGCGAGCCGAAGACCCCGCCATTGGAGATGGTGAAGGTGCCGCCCTTCATGTCCTCCATGGTCAGCGTGCCTTCCTTCGCCTTCTTGCCGAAATTGCCGATCGTCTTTTCGATATCGGCAACGCTGAGCGACTCCGCATTGCGGATCACCGGCACGACCAGACCGTTCGGCGCGGACACCGCGACCGAGATGTCGGCGAAATCATTATAGACGATCTCGTCGCCCTCGATCTGCGCGTTCACGCCCGGAATGTCGCGCAGCGCCATGCAGACGGCCTTGGTGAAGAAACCCATGAAGCCCAGACGGACGCCATGCTTCTTCTCGAACAGATCCTTGTACTTCGCCCGCGCCTCGATGACGTTCGTCATGTCGACGTCATTATAGGTGGTGAGCAAAGCAGCGTTATTCTGGGCTTCCTTCAGGCGCTTGGCGACCGTCTGGCGCAGCCTGGTCATCTTGACGCGCTCCTGCGCGCGGCTCGGGCCAGCCGCGGGACCGGCGGCCGCAGGCGCAGCGGCAGGGCTGGCAGCCGCAGCCCGCGCAGTACCGGCAGCGGCAGCGGCCAGCACATCGTCCTTGGTCAGGCGGCCATCCTTGCCCGTGCCCTTGATCTTGCTCGGATCAAGGCCATGCTCCAGCACCAGGCGGCGCACGGCAGGCGACAGGGTCAGGTTGCCGCCCTCATCCTCCTCGACGGGCGCCGAAGCGGCCGGCGCTGGCGTGGCGGCTTCCGCCTTGGCAGCGGGAGCCGGAGAAGCGGCGGGCGCAGCGGCAGTCGCAGCACCCTCGTTCACATAGCCCAGCAGCGCGCCGACCTCGACCGTGTCGCCTTCCTTGGCGATGATATCGCCCAGCGTGCCGGCGGCCGGCGCGGGCACGTCCACCGCGACCTTGTCGGTTTCAAGGCTGACGATGGGCTCGTCGGCCTTCACGGCATCGCCGGGCTTCTTGAGCCACTGGCCGACGGTTGCTTCGGTAACGGATTCGCCCAGGGTGGGGACTTTGACTTCGGTAGCCATGAGCTTGTTCAGCCTTTCTTCTGGCGACGGATTTCTTCACGGACGCTGTGACCCAGCGCATCGGCGACGAGGGCGCCCTGTTCGGCGACATGGCGCTTGGCGAGGCCCGTGGCGGGCGACGCCGACGCCTTGCGGCCGGCATAGCGGGCGCGCATCGGCGCCTTGCCGGCGGCTGCCAGCGCTTCCTCGATATAGGGTTCCACGAAGAACCATGCGCCGTTGTTGCGCGGTTCTTCCTGACACCAGACGACGTCTTCCAGGCTCGTCATGCGCTCCATGCGCTTGGTAAGGGCCTCCGTCGCGAACGGATAGATCTGCTCAATGCGCACGATCTGCACATCCGTGTCGCCGGCGGCATCGCGTGCTTCCATCAGGTCATAGAACACCTTGCCGGAACAGAGCACCAGGCGGCGAGTGTCCTTGTCGGCCGACCCATTGGGGTCCGACAGGATACGCTTGAAGTGCGTTTCGCCCAGGAAATCCTCCGCCTTGCTGACCGCCAGCTTGTGACGCAGCAGCGACTTGGGCGCCATGATGATCAGCGGCTTGCGGAACGGCCGCAGCATCTGGCGACGCAGGACGTGGAAGTAATTGGCCGGGGTCGTGATGTTCGCGACCTGGATATTCCCCTCCGCGCAAAGCTGGAGATAGCGTTCCAGTCGGGCCGAGCTATGTTCCGGACCCTGCCCTTCATAGCCATGCGGCAGCAGGCAGACCAGGCCGTTGGAACGCAGCCACTTGGTCTCCGACGAAGCGATATACTGGTCGAAGATGATCTGCGCGCCATTGGCGAAGTCGCCGAACTGTGCTTCCCACAACACCAGACTCTTGGGATCGGCCAGCGCGAAGCCATATTCGAAGCCCAGCACACCATATTCGGAGAGCGGCGAGTCCAGCACCTCGAACCGGCCATGCGGCACGGTCGAAAGGGGGATATATTTGTTCTCCGTATCCTGGTCGGTCCAGACCGCATGCCGCTGGCTGAACGTGCCGCGCCCGGAATCCTGGCCCGACAGGCGGACGCCATAGCCTTCCGACAACAGCGATCCGAAGGCCAGCGCCTCGCCGGTCGCCCAGTCGAAATTCTCGCCGGACTTGAACATCTCCGCCTTGGCGTCGATCACGCGCTTCAGCGTCTTGTGGACGTTGAGGCCTTCCGGAATCGCCGTCAGCGTCTTGCCAAGACTATCGAACAGCTTCTGGCTGATCGCGGACTCGACGCTCTGACGGGTCGTTTCCGCGTCGGCCGGCTTGTGCAGACCTGACCAGCGACCGGCGAACCAGTCCGCCTTGTTGGGCTTGTAGCTCTTCCCGGCCTCGAATTCTTCCTCCAGATGGTTGACGAAGTCACCCGTAGCCTGGGCAACGAAATCGTCATCGACCACGCCTTCGGCCTTCAGCCGCGCCGAATAGACATCGCTGACGGGGGGATGCTGGCGGATCTTCGCATACATCTGCGGCTGGGTGAAGGACGGCTCATCGCCCTCATTGTGGCCGAAGCGGCGATAGCACCACATGTCGATCACGATGTCGCGGTGGAAGGTCTGGCGATATTCCATCGCCAGCTTGCATGCGAAGGTCACCGCCTCCGGATCATCGCCATTGACGTGCAGGATCGGGGCCTGAACGCCCTTCGCCACATCGCTCGGATAGGGCGAACCGCGCGAGAATTGCGGGCTGGTGGTGAAACCGATCTGGTTGTTGACGATGAAGTGGATGCAACCGCCGGTATTATAGCCCGACACGCCTGAAAAGCCGAAGCACTCCCAGACGATGCCCTGCCCGGCAAAGGCTGCGTCGCCGTGGATCAGCACGGGCAGCACCTGTTCATGTTTGGCAAGGTCGTCGCGGAAAGTCTGCTGCGCGCGCACCTTGCCCAGCACCACCGGATCGACGGTTTCCAGGTGCGACGGATTGGGGACCAGCGACATATGCACCTTGACGCCGTCAAACTCGCGATCGGTTGAGGTGCCAAGGTGATATTTGACGTCGCCCGAACCGCCGACATCCTCGGGATTGGCCGTACCGCCCGAAAATTCGTGAAAGATGACGCGAAAACCCTTGGCCAGCACATTGGCCAGCACATTCAGGCGGCCGCGATGGGCCATGCCGTAGACGATCTCGCGAACGCCCTGCGCACCGCCATATTTGATGATGGCTTCCAGCGCCGGGATCATCGATTCGCCGCCGTCCAGACCGAAGCGCTTGGTGCCGACATATTTGCGGCCCAGGAACTTCTCATATTGTTCGGCGTGGATCACCTTGGCCAGGATCGCCTTCTTGCCTTCCGGCGTGAAGTGGATTTCCTTGTCCTTGCCCTCCAGACGCTCCTGGAGGAAACGGCGTTCCTCCACGTCCGCGATATGCATATATTCAAGGCCGACATTGCCGCAATAATTGGCGCGCAGGATCGCCACGATCTCCCGCACGGTGGCATATTGCAGGCCCAGCGTACCGCCCAGATAGACCTTTTTGTCAGGGTCGTTCAGGCCGTGATATTCCGGCGTCAGGTCAGCCGGCAGGTCGCGCTGGGTCAAGCCGAGCGGGTCGAGATTGGCAGCCAAATGACCACGTACGCGATATGTACGGATCAACATCTGCGCGCGTATTGCATCGTCAGCCGCGCTTACGGCATCAGCGTCCGAAACCGCCTTGCCATTGGTCTTGGCGGCGGCCTTTACGGCCACTTGCATCTGCGTGGGGTCAAGCGCCCCGGTCAGGTCGTCGGTGTCGATCGGCGGCCAGTTGGTGCGCGCCCAGCTCGGCCCGCGTTCAGCCTCGCCAACTCCGTCAAAAACTTCCTGGTTCTCGTAACCCATTTCTCTTGTCCCATGCCAACCGCGTGCAGTCGCGGAGCGGGGTAACCGATGGCCGGGGTGCAGCCCGGCCATCGCGTTCGGCCGGTTCAGCCCTTCAGCACTTCCAGCAGGGTCGTGCCAAGTTCGGACGGGCTGGCGGCGACCTTGATGCCGGCCGCTTCCATCGCCGCGATCTTGCTCTCGGCGTCGCCCTTGCCGCCCGACACGATCGCGCCGGCATGGCCCATGCGACGGCCCGGAGGCGCCGTGCGGCCCGCGATGAAGCCTGCCATCGGCTTCTTGCGGCCCTTCTTCGCCTCGTCGATCAGGAACTGGGCGGCCTGTTCTTCGGCATCGCCGCCGATTTCGCCGATCATGATGATCGATTCGGTGGCGTCGTCGGCCAGGAAGAGTTCCAGCACGTCGATGAAGTTGGTGCCGTTCACCGGATCACCGCCGATGCCGACGGCCGTGGTCTGGCCCAGGCCCGCATTGGTGGTCTGGAACACCGCCTCATAGGTCAGCGTGCCAGACCGCGAAACCACGCCCACGCTGCCCTTGGAGAAGATGTTGCCCGGCATGATGCCGATCTTGCATTCGCCCGGCGTCAGCAGGCCGGGGCAGTTCGGGCCGATCAGGCGCGACTTGCTGCCGGAAAGGGCGCGCTTCACCTTCACCATGTCCAGCACCGGAATACCTTCGGTGATGCAGACGATCAGCGGGATTTCCGCATCGATCGCCTCCAGGATGGAATCGGCCGCGAACGGCGGCGGGACATAGATGACCGAAGCGTCGGCGCCGGTCTTCGACTTGGCCTCCGCGACGGTGTCGAACATGGGCAGGCCGATATGGGTCGTGCCGCCCTTGCCAGGCGTCACGCCGCCGACCATCTGCGTGCCATAGGCCAAGGCGGTTTCGGTGTGGAAGGTACCGGTGGCACCGGTCATACCCTGGGTGATGACCTTGGTGTTCTTGTTCACCAGAATGGACATGAGCGTCCCTTCATTTTCTGTGGACGTGGCACTTTGGGTCTAAAGGCGAACCGCCCCAGGCTGCGCACTTACCTGGGACGGTCCGGTGCAAGCTCGTTTGGGGCTCAGGCCAGCGAAGGATCAATGCCCTTGCAGGCTTCCAGCAGTTCCTTGACGGCGTCGATCGACACCTGAAGGTTCGCCTTCGCCTCATCGTTCAGTTCGATCTCGACAACCTGCTCGACGCCATCCTTGCCGATGATCACGGGCACGCCGACATAAAGATTGTCGACGCCATATTGACCGGTCAGATTGGCGGCGCAGGGCAACAGGCGCTTCTTGTCGCCCAGATAGGCCTCCGCCATCGCTATCGCGCTGGTTGCCGGCGCATAGAAGGCGGAACCGGTCTTGAGCAGCGCGACAATCTCGCCGCCGCCCGAACGGGTGCGCTGCACGATGGCGTCGATGCGCTCCTTGGTCGAGCGACCCTGCTTGATGAGATCGGGAACCGGGATGCCGGCGACGGTCGAATATTCGATCACCGGGACCATCGTGTCGCCGTGGCCGCCCAGCACGAAGCTGGTGACATCCTTGGCCGACACGTTGAATTCTTCCGCCAGGAAATGATTGAAGCGCGACGAGTCGAGCACGCCCGCCATGCCCACCACCTTGTTGTGCGGCAGGCCGGAAAATTCGCGCAGCGCCCACACCATCGCGTCGAGCGGGTTGGTGATGCAGATGACGAAAGCGTCGGGAGCATTGGCCTTGATGCCCTCGCCCACGGCCTTCATGACCTTGAGGTTGATGCCCAACAGATCGTCGCGGCTCATGCCCGGCTTGCGAGCAACGCCCGCGGTGACGATGATGACGTCGGCGCCCGCGATGTCGGCATAATCATTGGAGCCGGTGATCTTCGCGTCGAAGCCCTCGACCGAAGCGCATTGCGACAGGTCGAGCGCCTTGCCCTGGGGAATGCCCTCAACCACGTCGAACAGCACGATGTCGCCCAGACCCTTGAGAGCCGCGAGATGCGCGAGGGTGCCACCGATATTACCAGCGCCGATGAGCGCGATCTTATTACGGGCCATATGCAATCATCCTCCAAGCCGTAAACTGGATTGCCGAGAAACCGAAACTGCATGAGCGCTTAGGCCTATACGACCTAGGTTTCAACCGCACAAAAGCGTCCATCCCAATTTATCTTTGCAATTCGTTCGCAATTGCATTAAACGACCAATGCCTCTGTTGCTCTCACGCGCTCCTACCCTGGCGCACGGCCCTTCCCCACAGCGGCCACCTGCTGCGCGCCTCCCTGGACGGGAGCGCGCGGCCCCTTTCCTAAGCCTGAATTCTGATCGAATAAGCGGGCCAGCGACGAGCCGAGACTATTTCTCGCCGTGACCCAGCGCCAGATAGTCGTCGGACTGCATTTCCATCAGCCGCGATACGGTGCGCTCGAACTCGAACGCCCCGTCGCCTTCGGGATAGAGGCGTGCCGGCTCCGCATCGGCGGAGGCGAGCAATTTCACCTTATATTCGTAGAGCGCATCGATCAGCGTCACGAAACGCGCCGCCTCATTGCGCTTCTCCGGCCCCAGCACCGGAATGCCGACGATGATGACGCTATGATATTTGCGGGCGATCGCCAGATAATCGGGCGCGCCGCGGGCCTCGGCGCAGAGGCGCTTGAAGGAAAAGACCGCCACGCCCTTCAGGCTCTTGGGCACATGGAGCGTCCGGCCGCCCTGCACCTGGATATCCTCGGCCGGAACCTTGGCCCGGTCTTCCACGGGATAGTCCGTCAGCCGGAAAAAGGCTTCCGACAGCGCCCTTGTCGCTTCCGCGCCATTGGGTGAATGCCACAAGGCGGCATCGCCCAGGCGATCACGGCGATAATCGGTCGGCCCGTTCAGGGTCATGACGTCCAGCTTCGCCTTGATGAGGTCGATGAACGGCAGGAAAAGCTGGCGATTGAGACCGTTCTTGTAGAGTTCGTCCGGCGCGCGGTTGGACGTGGTGACGATTGTCACGCGCTTTTCCAGCAAGCCGGTGAAGAGCCGGGACATGATGGCGGCATCGGCCATATTGTTGACCACCATCTCGTCGAAACAGAGCAGCCGAGCCTCTTCCGCCAGCGACTCGACCACAGGGGGGATCGGATCGCCCGTTTCCGATTTGCGCGCCTCGGCCAGCCGGGCGTGAACGTCGAGCATGAATTCGTGGAAATGCGCGCGCTTCTTGCGCTGGATCTGCACCGTGTTGAAGAACAGGTCCATCAGCATCGATTTGCCGCGGCCCACGCCGCCCCACATATAAAGGCCGCGCGGCGGTTCCGGCGCCTTGCGCAACAATCGCCACAATGTGGAACCACGCGGCGGCGTTGCCTCCAGTTCCTGTTGCAGCCGCTCCAGCCGCTCCGCCGCGGCCCGCTGGTCGGAATCGGGGCGCAATTCGCCCGCAGCGACAAGCGCGTCGTAGCGGGCGATGACGCTGCTCACCCTGGAAGCCTCCTGGCTTCGGGCGCCTTGCGCACGGTCGCGGTCGATGCCGCGATCAATTCATCATCCTGGGAAATGGTCAGGCGCAGGAACATCAGCCGC
>Ga0207647_10003134_pt1 | contig 12419 bp, 7 predicted proteins | sample KBSCornC2_FD_184295 | JGI IMG/M metagenome (GOLD analysis project Ga0207647, IMG submission 184295) | Corn rhizosphere microbial communities from Kellogg Biological Station, Michigan, USA - C2 (SPAdes) (version 2) | ecosystem: Host-associated > Plants > Roots > Rhizosphere ...
CCGAGCGGCGCGGCCGGATGGTGGGCCTGTTTCAGCTGATGGTGGTCACAGGAATCCTCGTCGCCTTTCTATCGAACGCAGCGGTCGGGGCGTTTGCCGATCCCGCCACAGCCTGGCGCTGGAAACTGGGCGTACCCGCACTTCCGGCCTTGCTCTTCCTCGCCCTGCTCTACCGCATTCCCAACAGTCCGCGCTGGTTGATTGCGCGCGGCCGCGAGGCCGAAGCCCGCGTCTCGCTCGAGCTGGTCGGCGTGAAGGATGCCGAGGGCGAATTGACGACGATCCGCGACGCGCTGCGGGGCGAAGCCGAAGAGCGCGCTAGCCGCCTGTCCTGGAGGCTCCACCGCAAACCCATCATGCTGGCCGTGCTGCTTGCCGGCTTCAACCAGCTCGCAGGTATCAATGCCATCCTCTATTATTCCAACGATATTTTCGCGGCCGCAGGTTATGGTCGCCTGTCTGCGGACCTCCAGACGATCGCCGTCGGCGCGACGAACCTTGGCTTCACCCTGGTGGGGTTGGCTCTGATCGATCGCCTCGGCCGCAAGACCCTGTTGGTGGTCGGCGCAGCCGGCATGGCGATTTGCCTCGCGGTGGTCGCGGCGATCTTCTGGAGCGCACTTCCCAAGTCGCTATTGCTGGTGATGCTGGTCGGCTACATGGCCTTCTTTGCGCCGAGCCAGGGTGCGGTGATCTGGGTCTATCTGTCGGAAATCTTCCCGACACGGGTCCGTGCACGCGGCATGGGCATTGGCAGCTCGACCCATTGGCTGATGAATGCGGTTATCGCCGGCATCTTCCCGGTCGTGGCGCGCCATTCGAGCGGCACCCCCTTCCTCTTCTTCGCCGCAATGATGGCGCTGCAATTCGTGGTCGTGCTAGCCTTCTTTCCGGAAACCAAGGGCGTCGCCCTGGAAAAGATGGACGCTCAAATGGAGAGGGGTTGATGCGCACAGCTTTATTGGCCGCGGCAGTGTTAGGATTGCTGGGAGCCGGCATGGGCGCGACGCAGATCGCGCTGGACCCGAACAATCAATTCACGGTGGAGTGGAACAATCGGCTCGGCACCGATTGGCCCTATCTCGCTCGCTATCGTGCGGATAATGCCAAGCTGATGCCGACGCCCAAGCATCCTCGCGTCGTCTTCATGGGTGATTCCATTACCGAAAACTGGGTCAATCGATCCGGCGACTTCTTCACGGCCGGCCGGATCGGCCGCGGCATCAGCGGACAGACCACGCCGCAGATGCTTGTCCGGTTTCGCCAGGACGTAATCGATCTGCATCCAGTCGTGGTGCATATCATGGCGGGCACCAACGACATTGCCGGCAATACCGGCCCAATGACCCCGGAGGAAACGCAGGGCAACATCAAGTCGATGGTCGAGCTGGCGCATGCCCACGGCATCCGCGTTATCCTCGCCTCCGTCCCGCCGGCAGACAAATTCCCCTGGAAGCCCGACGTGGAGGTGGCCGACAAGGTTGTCGCCATGAATGCCTGGCTCAAGGCTTATGCCGCGCGCTCGGGATGCGTCTATGCCGATTATTGGTCCGCGCTGAAGGGGGATGGCCTCGGCATGCGTGAGGGCCTGTCGTCCGATCATGTCCACCCCACCGCGGCCGGCTACCAGGTAATGGCGCCGGTGGCAGAGGCGGCAATCAAACGGGCGCTCGCCTTGGCCACCCCGCGCAAGACCGCGATCGACTGATGCTCTTTGCGGCGCTCGCGCTGGTCACGGCCCAGCCCGACATCGTCGTGCAGACCGATGCAGGAAGGATTGCTGGCGAGGCCCTGCCCGATGGGCGGCGTCTGTTCCGCGGCATTCCCTTCGCGCAGCCGCCGGTTGGCGAGCTACGGTGGAAGCCACCGCTTCCCATCAAACCCTGGGGCGACATTCGCGACGCGACCCATTCCGGCCCCGGCTGCATGCAGATCGACTATGGCTGGAACCACGCCAATGCGATCAACCAGTCGGAAGACTGCCTTTACTTGGAAGTGGCTTCGCCGGATCTGACGCCGGCCAAGCCGCTACCCGTGATGGTATGGATACATGGCGGCGGCAATCGCGCGGGCGGCGGGATCGGCACGATCCAGTCTGATCTAAGCAAGCGTGTCGTGCTCGTCAGCATTCAATATAGACTGGGTGCGTTGGGCTTCCTTTCGCATCCGGCGCTGACGGCGGAATCCCCGCATCACAGTTCGGGAAATTACGCCCTGCTGGACCAGCAGGCTGCGCTGCGCTGGGTTCAAGCCAATATCGCGCATTTCGGCGGCGACCCGCGCAATGTGACTATTTTCGGCGAAAGCGCCGGGGCGCAGGACGTAGGCTTGCAGATGCTGTCACCGCTCGCGCGCGGCCTGTTTCACAAGGCGATCGAGGAAAGCGGCACCGCCGGCTTCGGCATGCCGCCGCGCAGCCTGAAAGAGAATGAGGCGTTGGGCCAGGCGGTGGTCGCGCGCGCGGGTGCGCCCGCCATTGCCGATGCGGCTATCCTGCGCAGGCTTCCGGCGGCAGCACTGGTCGAGGCGGCGGAGAAGACGCCCGTGCCGGCGATCGGCGACAACAGCTATATCTGGCTGCAGTCGGTGAACGACGGGTGGGTGCTGCGGGAGCCGCCAAGCGCGACGCTTGCCCGCACCGGCGGCGCAGCCGTGCCGTTGCTGATCGGCAGCAATGCGCGCGAGTTGGACGGGCTGCACGACGAAGCCCAACTGGAGAACGCCATCCAGCGTACGTTCGGCGCGCATGCGACCGAGGCGCATGCCTTCTATGCCGAGGTTCCCAATCCCGATCTGCGGCGCGGAAACAGGTTGTTGCAGGCCTCGACCGATATGGCCTTTGCCTGTCCCTCTGGCTTTGTCGCGGCAGCACATGTGCGTGGGGGACAGCCTACTTGGCAATATGAATTCGACTATGCGCTTCCCGGCGAGCAGGTTTCGCATAACAGCGAAATTAAGTTCGTCATGCAGGCGCCAGGCAGCTTCCCGGTTGGTGCACCACATCTCCACGCTTATTGGCTAAACTTCGCGCAAACCGGCGATCCGAACGGCGCCGGCCTGCCGCGCTGGCAGCCTTATGCGCCGGGCACGCGCTACATCCGGTTTGCGGACGGCAAGGCCGAGATGCTCGCCGATTTGCGGGGCGCAATCTGTCGGCTGCGAAACCTACCGTGACGGGTTCAGTCCGCCGGCCATAGATAGGCAGCGCCGCGCACGCCCGAGCTATCCCCCCATTTCGCGGCCACGATCTTCGCATCCCAGCCATCGCTGAACGTGTAACGGCTTATGACGGGCGGCAGACGATCATACAGTTCAGAGACGTTGGACATTCCGCCGCCCATTACGAAGCAATCGGGGTCGAGGATGTTGGCGATCACCGCCATGCCGCGCGCGAGCCGATCGACATAATCATCGAGCGTGGCCTGCGCTGTCACGTCGCCGCCACGCGCCAATGCCATGATTTCATCGCCTTGCGGGCGCTGGCCCGTCCGGCGTGCATAATCGTCCCGGAAGCCGGTGCCCGAAATCCATTTCTCCAGGCATCCATCTTGCCCGCACCAGCAGGACGGCGCGGGAAGTTCATCCTCGCGTGGCCAAGGCAAGGGAATGTGGCCCCACTCGCCGGCAATGCCATTGGCCCCTGAAATCAATTCGCCGTCGACCACCAAGCCTCCGCCGCAACCCGTGCCGATGATGATGGCAAAGGTCGTACGCGCGCCAGCCGCCGCACCATCGCGGGCTTCCGACAGGGCAAGGCAATTAGCATCATTGTCGAGACGGATCTTGCGACCCAACGCCTCCTCCAGATCATGCTGAAGGGAGCTTCCATTCAGATAGGTGGTATTGGCATTGCGCATCACGCCGGTACGCGGCGAGATTGAGCCGGGAACGCCGATACCGATCGAGCGCGCGGCACCTGCCGTTGCTTCCACCTGTGCAACGAGCCCTGCCACTGCCCGGATCGCATCGGCATAATTGTCCGGTGTAGGAATACGCTGGCGGGTGAGGAATGCGCCGCCTTTATCGAGCACGGCAGCTTCGATCTTGGTGCCGCCGAAATCGATTCCAATCTGAGTCACGCTTACGCCTCTTACGCCGCCGGTTAGTGGGAGCTGATTGCGGGATCGGCTTCCGCAACGATCCGCGCGCGGCCGGCAGCAAGCGCGAACAGGGTGATCAGCAAATAACAGGTCATCGGAACGAAAAAGGCGGTTGAGCGGCTCACCGTCAGATCAGCGACCTTGGCAAAGACCAAGGGCACCAGCGCGCCGCCCACGATCGCCATGCAAAGCAGGCCCGACGTCGCCGGTGCTGGTGCGGTCGAGCGTTCCAGTGTCAGGGTGAAGATGACCGGGAACATGATGGAATTGAACAGGCCGATCGAAATGGCGAGCGCGGCCGCGTGATGACCATGGATCTGGCTTACGGTGAGGCACAACAAGGCCGCCACGCCGGCGACAAAAGTGAGTAGTCCGCCCGCGGGAATGTGTGTCAGCAGCGCACTCCCCAGGAAGCGGCCGAGCATCGCGCCAAGCCAATAAAGGCTCACCAGCTTACCCGCCTCCACCGCGGCAATCCCGAGGATGTTTGGCTGCTCGAGGAAATTGACCATGGTCGAGCCGATCGACACCTCGGCGCCCACATAAAGGAAGATCGCCCCTGCCCCGAGCAGCGCCCATTTCGCGCCGAAGGCAGCCCCAATTCCTCCGGTGCTCGCCTCGATCGAAGGCGCGGCATCGGTGATCCGATGCCGCACACTGAACAGAAAAGCGGCTAGCAAGACGATGACCGCGGCGATGAAATAATAAGCGATGTCGATCCGGCCGAGCGATTCCACGATTTTGGCCTCGGTCGGCTCACCGCCGGCGAACAAGCCGCCCTGCAGCAAGGTATGCGCGGCAAGATAGGGGCCGATCACCGTGCCGAGCGAGTTGAATGCCTGGCTCAAAACCAATCGGAAATGCGACCTCTCCGGTGGCCCGAGCACAGCCGAAAGAGGATTTGCGGCGACCTGCAAGAGCGTGATGCCGCTTGCGATCACGAACAGCGCAACCAGCACGATCGAGTAGCTGCGGACGTGCGTTGCGACGGGCATCAGCAGGCAGCCGACCACCATTACACCCAGCGCCAGGATTATCGATCGCGCCGAACCCAGGCGGGAATCGATCGCGGCAGCCGGAAGCGACACCACAAAGTATGCCATGAAGAAGGCGAATTGGGTGAGGAAGCCCTGCGTATCGGTTAGCGTGAAGATCTCCTTCACCGCCGGGATGAGCACGTCGTTGACGGACGTCACCGCACCCCAGATGAAAAAGAGCGTCGTCACATAGACAAATGCGAGGCCCTGCCGAGGTGCGCTTGTCGCCAAAGATCCCTCCCCTTATCCCACGCGTTATCGTCGCGCCTGTCCCAGCACTAACCGGCCCGGACGAATTACGAAAGACATTTTATTAAAGCTAGCTTCGACCGGCTTGCATCAGCGCGGACTCGGTCGGCAAGACCCTGTCAAGGAAAGGAAGGATTGCGGCGCCGATCGCCGGCGCATCGCTCGATGTCGCGGCGCGCATCACGGGCGCGATCGCCGGAGCGCGCACCTTGCGGAGCGCGGCGGTGAGCCGGTCGATCAGCGCATCGATCAGCGGTGCCGGAAGGCGACCGCCGATGAGCACCGCCGCAGGATTGACCAGGCAATTTACGGCGACCAGCGGCTCCGTTAGCGAACGCGCCGCGTCATTAAGCCATTCGCGGACGACGGGCATGTCTTCCGACAAGGAATCGAGAGTCTCGATCGACACGCCCGCCGCTTCGAGCCGCGCGAGCAACGCCGAAAGCGAGACCGTGTCCTGCACGGTTGCCCCGGGCACGCCGGCGGTCGGATCGGGCATGAAGCCGATCTCCCCGCTGCGGGCATTTGCACCGCGCGCATAGCTGCCGTCGATCACCAGCCCGCCACCGAGGCCGGCGCTGATCAGCACATAGAAGAAGCTTTGGTGCGTCAGTCCGCTGCCGAACTGCGCCTCGCCGATCGCGGCCGCGGCGGCATCATTGTCGATATGGACGGGGAGCGGCAGCACCTCGCGCACCAGCCCGGCAACGTCTAGGTGGTTCCACACTTCATAGCCTTCCGGCCGGTGCGGCAAGGCAACGCTGCCAAGGTCGTCGGGCAACGCCACCCCCACCCCGATCAGTCGTTTCTCGTCGATTGCGCCTGACGCGCGAATGGCCTCAATTTCGGTGCGCAGACAGCTCAGCACATGTTCGGGCATGGCAAAGCTGATATCCTTGACGGCGCGCGTCCGCACATTGCCGGCGAGATCGAGCGACACGATGGTATAATGGTCGCGATCGATGTTGATCCCGATCGAGAAGCAGCCATCGGGATTTACGCGTAGCCGCAAGGCGGGCTGCCCCCGCATGCCGAAGCGGCGGCCAGCTTCTGCGATCAGACCAAGTTCGAGCAAGCGCTTGGTGATGTTGGCAATAGTAGGCGCGGTCAGCCCCGTAATCGTCGCAAGCTCGGCGCGCGTGATTTCCTCGGCAACGCGGATCGCCTGAAGCACGATGCGCTGATTGTAATCGGCCGCGCGTTCCAGGTTCGTGCCCGAAAGGCTGCTGACCAATCGCGTACCGCGATCGTCGGCGCCGATCCTGCCCGCTGTCGAAACGGCGTTCTGCAACACGCCACCCAAGCTTTCACCCTCCCATGCCATCCCCCGACGGCACCCTTGGTTAGCACGGCTTGGCGTCAGAAAGCACGCATCATCGCAATGGAAACGTTCCCACGGAAAGATAAATGAAATTTGCATTGTTTAATATTGACAGCCGCTCGGCCGAGGCGGAAGAGGACGGCTGCGTAAAACGGCGGCGAAACAGCCGCGATGGTTCGGGAGAGGCTGTAAGGGCACGGCATTAGCCGTTCTGCTCATCCCCTTTCTGCGACCATTTTCAGGGCGTCGAAAGGGAGACACTTTGGTGAAGACACAGATACAGACGACCCGCGCCACCCTCATGGCCGCGGCCTCTCTCATGGCATTGTTGCCGGCTACGGCCTTCGCTCAAGAAACTCCGGCCGCCCCCGCCCCTGCCAATCAAACCGCAAGCGCCGGTCAGGCGACGGATGCCGCCGCCCCGCCGAGCGATGCCAGCGAGCCGGACGTCGTCATCACCGGTATTCGCGCCGCGCAACAGCGCGCGGTCAACATCAAGCGGAATGCCGCTTCGGTCGTCGACGCAATTTCGGCTGAGGACATCGGCAAGCTGCCCGACGTCACCATCTCGGATTCGCTGCAGCGCATTCCGGGTGTGCAAATCCGCCGCGATGCGGGCGAGGGCTCGACCATCAACATCCGCGGCCTGCCGCAGGTCACGACGCTGCTAAACGGTGAGGAATTCCTCGGCGCCAATTCGATCACCAGTGTCCAACCCAATTTCAACGACATCCCCTCCCAGCTCTTCTCCGGCGCGGACGTGATCAAATCGTCGACCGCGGACCTGCTCGACGCGGGCATTACCGGGACGGTCAATCTGCGCACGCGACGGCCGTTCGACCTCAAGAGCGGCATCACCGCAGCCGCGACGGCCGAGGCCGATTATGGCGATAAGGTCAAAAAGTATGATCCCAACGTCAACGGCCTGCTGAGCTGGCACAATGATACGTTCGGTGCATTGGTGTCGGCTGCCTATTCGGACGTGCGGCTCGCCAATCTGCACAACGGCATCGAGGAAGGCTTCGGCGCGACGCTCCATAACGAAGGCCTTGCCGACGCAACCTCGACCGGCGGCTTCTCTCCCGCGAAGCGGCCGCATGGCACCGCGGTCGCGGGTGGGATCGACGTGAATGGCGACGGCGATGCGAACGACACCTTCATCGTCCCGCAGGGCTTCACCGCCTGGGACAAGGTCAATGAACGCAAGCGGCTGGGCATCAACGGCTCGCTGCAATGGAAGATCAACGATGCGCTGACGCTAACCGGCGACGGCTTCTTCACGCACCAGACCGAGTATGATCGCACCGCCGGCCTGCAAATGCAGGACGTGAACTGGCAGGCTGCCGAGTTCGTACCCGGCCAGACGCGCGACACGGGCACGATCGTGAATGGGTATCACCTGAACACGACCCAGGTGTACAACTATGATCTGGGTAACTTCGACGCTTACTCCCAGCTCGATCGCTACAAGTCGCAATCGCAAAATTACAATGTCGAGCTGAAGTGGGACAATGGCGGACGCTTCAAGGCGACGCTGCGCGGGATCTACGGCAAGGCGCATCAGGATTATGATGCGAGCTACACGCAGTTCAGCCTGTCGAACGGACTGCAATGGCAACCCGGCGGCGTCGGTCATTATCCGACGTCACTGGGCGGCGACCGCGCCTTCAACACTGGCGGCTATACGGTCAATACGGTTGCGGGTGCGTCATCCTTGCCGGCGGTGGTCGATTTCACCGGCAACCAGCCGGTCTTCACCCTCCCGAGCCAGCTCACCAGCGAGCTTGGCACGATCACCGATTATGCGCTGAAGACGATCTCGTCCGAAGGCAATTATCATCGCAAGGGCGATATCAAGCTGGTCCGTGCCGACGGCAGCTATGATGCGAACGATAGCATCACTTTCGCGTTCGGCGGTCGCTACAGCGAACGCGAGGTTTCCAACGTCGCTTTCGATCGGGCGGCGCCGCTCTATGGCGGTAACGGCGCTTCCAACCCGGCCGGTTGCCTGGTCAAGTGGAAGGCATTCGACGTGCCGATGAGCGACAGCAGCTGCTCGGCCGGGGATAGTGCGGGCTTCTACACGGCAGGTCTGACCAGGAAGGCGAACGACCCCACGTTCAACGGCCAGGTCAAGCAATATAGCCTGCCGGGCAAGGGCATTCCCGCACTCTACGTCCTGGACCCCCACGCGATGGACAATCCTCTCGCCTTCCAGAACAGCTTCTATCCGGGCAATGTCGAGGTCGGGAATCCCGGGGCGTCCTATAAGGTCGGCGTGAAGCAGACCTCCGGCTATCTGCAGATGAACTTCAAGGGCGACCTGTTCGGTATGCCCTTCGTCGGCAATGGCGGCGTCAAGGTCATCAATACCAAGCTGGACATCACCCAGTTCGTGACCGGCTCGCCGCAGCCCTATGGCCTCGCCAACCTGCCTAATGGCGATGTCGAGACGAAGCGCAGCTTCACCGACATTCTGCCATCCTTCAACGTGGCGTTTAGCCCGACCGAGAATGTGAAGGTCCGCTTGGCCTTCACCCGCACCATGACCCTGCTCAACCTGGATCAATGGGGCGGCGGCCTCACGCCGAATTATGCGATCGACACGAGCAATCCCGGCTCCCCGGTCTTCCGCGTGACGGGTGGCAACTCGACGGGCAATCCGGCGCTGGATCCGTGGCGGGCAACCAATTTCGACGGCTCGCTCGAATGGTATTTCGGTCGCGCGAGCTTGGTCAGCCTGGGCGCCTTCTACATCAACGTCGACAGCTTCATCCAAAGCGGATCGGTGATACGAACCGACCTGCCCGACAATGACGGTGTGGTGCGCAACCGCACCGTAACGATCAGCACCCCGGTTCAGGGGGCGGGCGGAACGCTCAAGGGCCTGGAAGCCGAAGCGAAGCTGTCGTTCAGCGACTTCAGCTTCGTGCCGGATTTCCTGAGCGGTTTCGGTATCGACATCAACGGGACTCTGTCGCCGTCGCATACCAACCAGCATGACCTGGCGGGTCGCGTGATCCCGTTCCAGGACAATTCGAAGTATCAGACCAATGCCGCGCTCTTCTATGAAGCGCATGGCCTGTCGGCACGTGTCGCCTGGAACTATCGATCCAAGCGCGCGGCCCAATCCGACTTTGGCGGCATTTCGGGCCTCGAACTATACCAGGCGCCAACCAACTATATCGACGCCAATATTAGCTACGACGTCACTCCATACCTGACCGTCTACGCCCAGGGGTCGAACCTGACCGGGGAATACGAGAAGTATTATCTCACCTGGAAGGACGAGAGGGCCTACAACAATTTGTACGAGCGCCGCTTTGCCGCTGGCGTGCGCGTCAAGTTCTAACCTCTCCCGTCCCTGCGATGACGGCACCTGCCCGCCCCGGCTTCGGCCTGGGCGGGCGTTTCTTTTCTACGGTCAGGCTGCAATGAGAGCCTCGGGCACGGCAGGAGCGTTTGATGGCGGCAACTAATCCCATCCGGTCGATCGTGATCGCGGGCGGCGGGACGGCGGGCTGGATGGCGGCGGCCGCCCTCGTCCGCCGTTTCGAGCGGCATCCCATCACGATCACCGTGGTCGAATCGAGCGCGATCGGGACTGTCGGCGTGGGCGAAGCCACGGTTCCCGGCATACGTGATTTCTTCCGCGACATCGGCACGAGCGGCGCGGAGGTGATGCAGGCCACCAACGGCACGGTGAAACTGGGCATCCAGTTCGATGGCTGGCGGCATGAAGGCCATCGCTTCTTCCACCCCTTCGGCCTCTATGGCGCACCGTCCCGTGGGGTGCAGTTCCACCAATATTGGCTGAAGATGCGGGCCGCCGGCCGCGAAACCCCGCTCGCCGATTATTGCCTATGCACCGCACTTGCGGAGGCCAATCTGTTCATGCCGCCGCCGGAGGCGCCCCAAGGCGATCTGGGGGTGTTCGATTGGGCGGTGCATTTCGACGCCTCCTTGTTCGCGCGCTTCCTTGCTGCGCGGGCAAAGGCAGCGGGCGTCGCGCATATCGATGCCAAGATCGAAGGCGCCCGGCTGGATGGTGAAAGCGGCAATATCGCGGCGCTGGCGCTCGAAGGCGGCCGCAGCATCGAGGGCGACCTGTTCATCGACTGCACGGGATTTCGGAGCCTGCTCATCGGCCAGACGCTGGGCGTGCCGTATCTCGATTGGACCGCCATCCTGCCATGCGACCGCGCTGTAGCGATGCCATGCTCCCGCAGCGGCCCACTCGCGCCCTATACGCGTTCCACCGCACTCAAGGCGGGGTGGCAATGGCGTATTCCGCTGCAGAATCGCGTGGGCAACGGCTATGTTTATGCCAGTCGCCACATCTCCGATGATGAGGCTGTGGCGACCTTACGAGCGCGTTTGGAAGGCGAGGCGCTGGGGGAGCCCAATTTCATCCGCTTCACCACGGGCAAGCGCACGCAGGTCTGGGCCAAGAATTGCGTCGCGCTGGGCTTGGCCGCCGGCTTTCTCGAGCCGCTGGAATCGACGAGCATCACGCTCATCCAAACGGGCATCGAACGGCTGATCGACTTCTTTCCCGATCGCGACTTCGATCCAGCCCTGGGCGAGGAATATAACCGTATCGCCACCCAGGAATATGAGCGGATCCGCGACTTCCTGCTGCTCCATTATTGGGCCAATGGCCGCCGCGGAGAGCCGATGTGGGATGCGGTGCGCGCGCAAGGACTACCGGAGCCGCTCAGCCGCAAGATCAAGCTGTGGCGCGCGCGGGGGCGTTTCGTGCGCTATTTGTGGGAGTCCTTCGCGGATCCGAGCTGGCTGTCGCTCTATGTGGGGCTCGACGTCATCCCGGAACATTATGATCCGCTTGGTGACTTCTTCAGCGAGGATGATCTTGACAGCGCCTTCGCGAAAATGCGCGAGGCGATCGCGCGAGCCAAGGCTCTGGCCATGCCGCACGAAGAGTTCATCGCCGCCCATTGTCGGGCACAGATCTAGGAGAGAAAACATGGCCCGCTGGATCGCCGCCCTGATGGCGTTGCTGCTGCCGATGGCCGCAGTCGCGCAGGACATCGACCCTAATCACCTGCCTCCTTCGCAGGACCCGAAGCGCACCGCCAACGGGCTCGCCCAGACCCCGCCAATGGGGTGGAATAGCTGGAACAAGTTTGCCTGCAACGTCAGCGAGGCGACGATCCGCGCCACGGCGGACGCGATGGCTTCCAACGGCATGAAAGAAGCCGGCTACCAATATGTCGTGATCGACGATTGCTGGCATGGCGAGCGCGACGCGAATGGTTTCATCACCGAGGACAAAGCGCGCTTCCCTTCGGGCATCAAAGCGCTGGCCGATTATGTCCATTCCAAGGGGCTGAAGTTCGGCATTTATTCCGATGCAGGCGCGATGACCTGCGCCAAGCGTCCCGGCAGCCAGGGCCACGAATATCAGGACGCCATCCAATATGCCCGCTGGGGCGTGGATTATCTCAAATATGACTGGTGCTACACGGGCTCACGCAACGCCGAAGAAGCCTATGCATTGATGGCCGACGCCTTGCGCTCCACCGGCAGGGATATCGTCTTTTCGCTGTGCGAGTGGGGCTCCAACAAGCCATGGCTGTGGGCGTCGAAAATCGGCAATCTGTGGCGCACCACGGGCGATATTTGGGACAGTTTCGACCGCCGCGAGAAGAAGTTCGACTGGGCGCGCAACGTGGTCCAGATCGCCGACCT
>Ga0207647_10003136_pt1 | contig 12416 bp, 9 predicted proteins | sample KBSCornC2_FD_184295 | JGI IMG/M metagenome (GOLD analysis project Ga0207647, IMG submission 184295) | Corn rhizosphere microbial communities from Kellogg Biological Station, Michigan, USA - C2 (SPAdes) (version 2) | ecosystem: Host-associated > Plants > Roots > Rhizosphere ...
GCGCATTGCGCCGATCATGGCTCCAGCGCCGGCCATGTCGTACTTCATCTTCTCCATGCCCTCTGCCGGCTTGATCGAGATTCCGCCTGTATCGAAGGTGATACCTTTGCCGACCAGCCCCAGCACCGGCGCATCCTTGCCGTTCGCGCCGTTCTGTTTGTCCTGTTTCACGTCCGGTTCATAGGTCATCACGATCAGCGCCGGTGGCTCGCCCGAGCCCTGTGCGACCGCCCAGAAGGCGCCCATCTTCAACTCGTGCAGCTTCTCCGTTGAGTAGACCTCGCACTTCAATCCCATCTCCGCGCACATCGCGGCGGCGCGCTGACCCAACACCGTGGGAGTCAACACATTGCTGGGCTCGTTGACCAGCGTACGGGTAAAGTTCTGCGACTCGGCCACGATGACACCTTCATCAAAGCCCTGCTGAATCTCCGCTCGCGTGGACTTCTCGGCCTCCTTCGCGACCACCGAGAGCGTAAGCAGCGAGGTATCCTTGCGATCGCTCTTATAAGTGTCGTAGTCGGCATCCGCCAACAGAGCGCCCTCGACCAAAGCCCGTGACATCAATGGGCAGGGCAGCGCATCGAGATGCTCGTCCGAGAGAGCATGATCTTCGGGAAACGCAATCGCTATCGTCCGCAAGCTGCGTAATTTAGCGATTCGGACCGCTACGCCCCCGCCCTTGCGCACCTCATCCACCGACAGGGATGTCGCTTTGCCCAGGCCCACCAGCAGCAACCGCTCCGGCTTCAGGCCGCCGGGAGCATGAAGCAGCAAAGTCTCTCCCAGCCCCGCCTTGAATTCGCCCGATGCCATGACCCTGGACGCGGCATTCGTCACCGCGTCCGAGGTCGACAGCAGCGCGGGCAAAGGTTCCGCATCATTTCCCGTGGCAACGTCCACTGCAAAGACAGCGAGCATCGGCGTGGCAAATCCCGCTGCATCCTGAAAGAGAAGCTTCATATCCATGAAACCATGGTAGCGCGACTCTCCACCATTCGGCCCAAGTAAGTCCCGGATAAAGCCACTGCCATAGAAGCTTTTCACGAAACCTTTATCGCCGCTGGCTCCGCGCGACCGCTGCTTTGGCTTCCTTGTCGGCCTCACGCCGCCGTTCCGTCTCGCGCTTGTCCCAGTCCTGCTTTCCTTTGGCCAGCGCCAATTCGCACTTCACCCGTCCGTTGCGAAAGTAGAGCCGCGTCGGGATCAGGGTAAACCCCTTCTGCCTCGTCAAGGCCTCCAGCTTCCGCACCTCGGCCTTGTGCAACAACAGCTTGCGCGTGCGCAGGGACTCGTGGTTCATCGCATTTCCATGTGAAAAGGGGCCGATGTGGGCGTTCAGCAGAAAACACTCGCCATCCTTCAGCAGCCCGTAGGCATCCTTCAGATTTGCCTTGCCCTCGCGGATGGATTTGACCTCCGTGCCGCGCAGGGCGACCCCGGCCTCGAACTTATCCGACAGGAAGTAATTGAAGCTGGCAGAGCGGTTGAATGCCGCGTCGCGCATCCCCGAGGCCACCGGGTCGCGGTCCTTGGCCTTCACCACGGGCTTCGGCTGGTGGGCGACAGTCGGATTGGAGAGGGAACGAGGCATGGAATCTTCTACTTTAACATGCTGCAAAGCCAAACCTCACCTGCAGCCGCCAGTCGCGTCTAACCCCTGAAGCCTCCGTCCGAATGAAATCTACCGCACCGCGAATGTTATACTCACCCGAGCGCAACAGCCTGGCAGGCACGGCCCCCGCCGGCAGCGTCCCTGCCTCGTGTGGCCCAGCGGCAGGCGTGCACTCCGGCAGATGCCACACTCTTCACGGTGTAAAGGACGCAAACGGAAGCAGCATGGCTCGCGGCAAAAATTTCGATCTTCGATTACCGGCACTCACAGTCCAGACGCTTCTATTTGTCTTGCTCTTCTCTGGCTTTGCCGCCTTTAGCCCGGCCCCGGCCCACGCCCAGTCCGCCAACACATGGAACAAGCGCGGCCAGGACGCGGAGGTACGCAAGGACTATGACGCTGCCTATGAAGCCTACCGCCAGGCCATGCTCAAGAATCCCAAGGACCTCCGCTACAAGGCTCACTTCGAGCGGATGAGGTTTCAAGCCGGGGTCAGCCACATCGATCGCGGCCGTGTCCTGCGCCAGAGCGGCGACCTAAGCGGCGCGTTGAAGGAGTTCCAACGCGCCCGGCAGATCGATCCTTCCAATCAGACCGCGCAGCAGGAGATCGACCTTATCGAGCACCCCGAACCACCCGGGGCAGCCGCTTCCGCATCCTCGGCCTCCGGCCACGCGTCACGGCAGTCCGATCTGGTCAAGGAACTGAGCACCGTCGCCGGTCCCATCCAATTAAAGCCGGTCTCGAACGATCCCATCACCCTGCACATGGTCGAAGACGTCAAGGTGATCTACCAGGCCATCGGCAAGGCGGCCGGCCTCAACGTTCTCTTCGATCCCGACTACACCTCCAAGCGCATCCCCATCGATCTGACCAACGTCACCCTCTCCGATGCCCTGCGCATCGTCGGCACTATCTCCGGCACCTTCTATAAGCCGGTCACCAACAACACCATCTTCGTCGCCCAGAATACCCGCACCAAGCGCGCAGAGCTCGATGAACAGGCCGTCCAGACCTTCTATCTGACTAATGCCAGCCAGCAGAACGACGCCAACGAGATTCTTACCGCCATCCGCAACCTCCTCGACCCCAGCACCAAGATCTACCTTGTCCCCAGCCAGAACGCCATCGTCATGCGCGCCACGCCGGACCAGCTTCTTTTAGCGCAGAAACTGCTCAACGACCTTGACCGCGCCCGTCCCGAGGTGGTCGTCGACGTCGCCATCCTCGAGGTCAACCGCGACAAGATGCGCAAGCTCGGACTGACCCTGCCGCAGCAGGTCAGTATTACGCCTCAGGCGACTCCGGGAACGACGACGACAGGCTCCGGCACCGGTACCGGTACTGGTACTGGAAACACGCCGACAACGCCTTCCAACTTCACCCTCAACTCGCTCGCCCATCTCAACGCTACCAACTTTGCGGTGGGTATCAGCGGCGCGACTCTCGACGCTCTGCTCACGGACGCGGACACGCGCATCCTTCAGAATCCCAACATCCGCGCCACCGACGGCCAGCGGGCCACGCTCAAGATCGGCCAGAAGATTCCCATCGCCACCGGCTCCTATAACGCCGGAGTCTCCACCGGCCTTGCCAGCATCGGCGTCCAGACCCAGTTCACCTTCATCGACGTCGGCGTCAACATCGACATGACGCCGACCGTCCACTACGACAACGAAGTGACCCTCAAGATGAAGATTGAGGTCTCCTCGCAGCAAAGCTCCGTCACCATCTCGGGCGTGACCGAGCCCATCATCGGCCAGCGCGTCAGCGATCAGGTGATTACCCTCAAGGAGGGAGAGCCCGGCATCCTCGCCGGCATCCTCACCAAGCAGGACAACCTTAGCGTCAGCGGCACACCTGGCCTCGGGGAGCTGCCCTTCTTCAAATACTTCTTCTCCTCACGCAGCAAGGAAGTGCAGCAGGACGAGGTCGTCTTCCTCCTCATCCCGCATATCGTTCGCGAATCTCTCCTGACTCATCTCAATACCCGCGCCATCGACTCCGGCACCGGCCAGTCCATCGAGCTGCGCCGCCTCGAAGGCTCTGCGGAACCCGGCGTCGATCTGGGCAATCCTGTCTCCGGCGCCACCAAGCCCACGCCCACCGGGCCGCCCACAACTGCCGCCAACGCCGCCGCCGCCATGGTGGGGCAACTGGCGCAGCAGGCTCAGCCGCTCACGCCTCCGGCGGATTCTACCGCCCCCATGAACTTCAGCGTCGTTCCGCCCTCGGTGCCCCAGACGGTCGGCAGCACCTTCCAGGTTGCCGTCATGCTCGACCATGGTCGCGACGTCTACTCCGTCCCCATGCAGATGCAGTACAACTCCAAGGTTCTTCAGCTCGTCAACGTCGATGCGGGCAACTTCCTCAGCCGCGATGGCCAGGCGGTGGCTCTCGTCCATCGCGACGACGGCAATGGCCTCGTCACCATCTCCACCTCACGGCCGCCCAACGCCGGCGGTGTCAGCGGGCAGGGAAACCTCTGCACGCTCACCTTCAAGGCCATTGCCGCCGGAGACTCCAACCTCGCACTGGTCAAGGTCGGGGCTCGCAACAGCGCCCAGGCCAATCTTCCGGCCGTCGGCTCCGAGGCCGTGGTGCATGTGAAGTGATGGCCTCGCCTCGCACAAATCCGGGTGCCCCACGTCCGGTACTTGCGGACGTGGTTTCCCATCCCTTGCGAGGCAGCCCCCAGTCCGGCGTCACCCTCGTCGAACTCATCATCACCGTGGCCATCATTGCCATCCTCGCCTCCGCTGCCATCCCCATCGCCCGCTTCCAGGTCAAGCGCGAAAAGGAGCGAGAGCTTCGCCGCGACCTCTGGGAGATGCGCGACGCCATCGACCACTACAAGGACGCCGCCGAAAAGGGGGGCATGATGACCAAGGCCGACAGCATGAACTATCCCCCCGACCTCCAAACGCTCGTCGACGGCGTCGATATTCAGGACAAGAAGGTCAAATTTCTCCGCCGCATCCCCATCGACCCCATGACCAATTCAACCGACTGGGGCCTCCGCTCCAACCAGGACGATCCCGATTCCACCACCTTTGGCGGACAGAATGTCTTCGACGTCTATACCAAGAGTGACGGAACCGCCCTCGACGGCACAAAATACAACACATGGTAGCCATGCCCTCAACTTCCGCACAAAAGCCCGGGGTTGACACTCCACAAATACCCGGGTGCTCCATCCATCTCAGCCCCATCGCGATGGGTGGGATCGACAAATCCCCCCGCGCCGGGTTCTCCTTCCGCCGTCTTATCGCGATGCGCAGGATCAATCGATCCCGCCCCGCAGAGCGGGGCTTCACCCTGCTCGAGCTCATGATCGTCATGGTCGTCATCGGTCTGCTCGCCGCCATCGCCATCCCGTCCTACACCAACAACATTCGCAACGCCAAGGAGGCCGTTCTCAAGGAGGACCTCCACACCATGCGCACAGCCATCGACTCCTACACCGTCGACAAGCAGAAGGCGCCCGACTCGCTCGACGATCTGGTCCAGGCTGGCTACCTCAAGACCATGCCGGTCGATCCCTTCACCCGTCGCAACGACACGTGGATGCCGTCGCAGGGAGAATCCATGTCCACCATCGACCAGACGCAGTCCGGCATCGACGACGTTCACAGCGGATCACAACTGACCGGCTCCGACGGCACCGCCTACTCCACCTGGTAGTCGATTCCAGCTTTCATTCGCCATAGATGATTGCGAAAACCCACGGATTGTTGACGCTCACAAACATACGTCCATACGTCATTCCAACCGAATTCAGCGTCTCCTCAGACATACGTCGTCTCAGCCGAAGCCTGCGTTACTCCAAACACACGTCATTTCGACCGGAGCGAAGCGCAGTGTTCACAACCTGAATGACTTAAGACTTAGGAACGTCCTTCAGCGGCACATGGACATACTTGATCGTCTTCCGGTTCCACGTGTAGGTAATCTCCAGATCGCCGTGCGAATTCTGAATCATCGCCGGATAGGAGAACTCACCCTCGGCGTCTTCGAGCGTGGCGAAGATGTGGAAGTGCTCGCCATCCTTGCTTACCGCCAGGTTCAGCGGAGAGCGACCGCGCGTCGTGTCGTTGAAGACCAGCACGATGCGGCCATCCTTCAGCGCAACCGCGTCGATACCGGAGTTGTTGTTCGGCAGATCGATAAACCGCGCCTGCGTCCAGGTCACGCCGTCGTCGTGGGAATCGGCAACGGCAATCTTCGAAGCCAGCGTCTGCGACCGCGCATACATGCGCAGATGCTTGCCTCCCATTGAGATAATTGAAGGCTGGATGATCCCGACCGTCTTCCTTGGCCCTTTGTCTCTCGCCGCCAGTCCCGGCGATCCCGGCGCGGGATCGGGTGCGGGCGGTTCGGCCTGATCGACTGCCGCTGAAATAGTAATTGGCCCGATCTTGGCCCAGCTCTTCCCGCCGTCTTGGCTCCGCTCCACCCACGCCGCCCAGGTCTTGTAGGCCTCGAACGATGTGCCACTGACGATCGTGCCGTCGGCCTCGACCAGCGGCTTGGCGCGAATCGGCCCCAGCAGACCGGCAGGCAAACCCTCCGGCTTCGACCAGGTCACGCCCTCGTCGTCGCTGTACATCCTTCCCGCCGACCACGTGCCGGGGCTCGGCCCCACCTTGTAATAGAGCCACAACCGCCCATCCCGGGTGTGAAACAGCACAGGATTCCACGAAGGAATATCCTTCTCGCGCTCCATCTCCACCGGCTTGCTCCAGACTCCGTTGATGCGGCGCGAACTCCAGATGGCCACGTCCGGAGCCCGTTCATGCGTGCCTCCGAACCAGGCCGCCATCAGCCCGCCCCCCTTCAACTCCACAACGGTCGAGGCATGGCTGGAGGGGAAGGACGTGCTCCCCAGTGCAAAGATAAACTCTCCGGCGGGCCTCACCTGCGCGGTTGCGGCTGCCGAAAGCACAGCCACCGCCGTTAGAACCTTGGCTAGAAACACAATGGACACCCTCCGAATTCGGTGAAAATTAGTTAACGGCAAATGAAGACAGAACGACGATCTCGCCCGGCTGAATTATTTCCTCACGAGATACCTGCGTTGTAAGAGCATTCTCAAGGTAAGGGCTGGTGCGTTCAATCTGGACCCACTTTTTGCCGCTCCAGTTTATCCTCAGATGCTGCGGCAAAGTGGAGCGGTTCATCACGACCAGCGTCGACTTGCCCTCACCCTCAAACGCAGATGCAAGTAAATTCGGATTGTCGCTTGTCGCCTCTACACGGTGCATCCCTCGCAGGATATGTCTACTGAACGCTCCGAGGACGCGCAGCTCAAAGCTCGACGCAACCGGAATATTCCCTCGACTTTTATCGGCGACCAGCAAGGATCGCGATGCTCCGAAGGTAGGTTGCTCGACATCGAGCAGCAGCCAGCAATACATGATCCCGGCCGCATCCAACACCGTCAGATTCTTGTGATAAAGCTGCCCCACGTTGAAGGCGACTCGGTAGGAAGGCTCCTGATAGTGAGGATCGTTGACGCAGATCTCGGTCGCGAGGAAGGATTTATCTCCACTGGCCGCACGCATCGCCCGCAGCCGCTGGTCGTACATGTCGGGGTTGGCGAAGAACTCCTGGTAGTCATACTCGTGGGTCGCCGTGAAGTCGATAGCCTTCCAGACCGCGGGATCATGTTGCAGGCGCTTGGCGCGATCGATGCCCATATACATAAAGCTCGCGTCGGCCATATGGATCTTGACCGATGAAAAACCCGCCCGGTCAAGCTCCCGGCGCAGAGTCAGCACCATCTGGTCAAAGACCTCCGGCGGCTGCTCCACCTCATTCTGAATCCCGACGATGGCGGGAGCGGAGCCAGTGCGGAGCTTTGCCTGCCTGCAATACTCGACGACGGCGCGAGCGTACTCCTCCGGCTTGGCGGCGCTCTCTACAGCCTTTCCCCAGGCGTCGATGATGGGCTTCCCACTTGTGTGATAAGGCTGCACCGCCCACGATGGCAACGCCCACATCTCGTACACCACCAGCCCTCCCAGCGCCACGGCGCGGCGGCTGTAGTCGAAGTCCGAGACCTCGCCATTGGGGAAGTTGTCACCATAGTAGTGCGGCGTCGCCTCCGCAATATCGTCGAGATTTGACATATCGGGCTTTAGTTGGGTGCCCATCGGGTACTCGCGGTCGATCAGCAGGTTGTACCGCTTCAGCAGCGCCCAATACCGCTCTTTGCCCGCCGCGCTGAGATTGGCGTAGGCCGGGATGCTGGGGCTGCCGCCGAATCCAAGCATCTCCTGATGGCGTTCTGCCGGATTGACCGAGATCAATGCATGGCCTGCTGTTGTCGCGAGCAGTGCACCGGCGACGACCTCGTGCTCCGTGCGGGGCGCCGACAGCATAAGCTGGTGCCGCGTCACATCGAAGACGCAGGATTGTTGCAGCAACTCTTTGCCGTTGACCATGACCCGAAGTCCCAGGTGCGAATCGAGAACGACGGTCAGTGTGCGGACGCGCCCCTCAATCTGCCGCTCATCGTCGCGGACAACCTTGTCGGGAAAGTTCCCCTGTCCCGAATACAACCCGGTCGAGTCGTAGTAGCGCTGAGAGAGACGAATCTTCGACGAGGTCAATTGAACGGTGAATCCGGCACGCGGCCCCGTGAAGATCCACGAGAGCCGAGCATTCTGGGGGATATCGCTATCGATTTTCAAGGTGCGTGTGAAAAAAGCCGGTAATTGTTCCTTGAAATAGACTCTGGGAATTTCGTTCGGCCTTGACCAGCCTGGGCCGATAGGACCGTCAGAGACGAATTGAAAGCTCTGCAACGCACTGCCGTCGATTTGTCCGAGGCTATCGACACTGACGACCTGCTGCGAAAAGAGGGGCAGAGTAATGAAGATACAGAACATCATCATGAAACAGGAAAAGGCCGGGACGGAACGGGCCGCTACACGTACAGGCATCAAGGAACCTCGATGCATTATGCAGATGTCGTCCCGTGGCATGTCAAGGTCGGCAGCCCGAGCATAGTTCCATGGAACCCGTGTTCGTTCCGCAATATGAAATTGTCTGCGCCGTTCGATTCATGGGGGTATTTCGCGAATGCTCATGGTACGGCATTGGCCATAAGTCCGTTGGAGCAAATATGATGGTCCCTTAGTTCAAGTTGAGGAACCTGCATGAATCAGATGTCTCCGACGGAATTGGCAAAGAAGCTTGGAGCCGGACTCCTCTCGTTTCCCGTCACTCATTTCACCGAAGCATACGCATTTGACGAAAAGCCTTACCGCGAACACATCGAATGGCTGCTTCAATTCGCGCCTGCCGGACTCTTTGCGGCTGGTGGCACGGGAGAGTTTTTTTCGCTCACCTTGCAGGAGTTTTCGGCAGTCGTCACGGCCGCGGTCGAGCAAACCAATCATCGCGTTCCGGTAGTGGCCGGGTGCGGATACGGCACGGCGATGGCGAAGGAGTTTGCCCAGGCAGCCCAGCTATCGGGCGCCGATGGCATCCTGCTCCTGCCGCCGTATCTGCTCAAGTCCGAGTCCGCCGGCATCATGGCGCACGTCGAGGCGGTCTGCGCTTCCACCAGCCTCGGGGTCATCTTTTACAACCGCGACAACGCCGTTATTAACGAACGGACGCTGGAGCAGCTATGCGACCGCTGCCCCAATCTCGTCGGATTCAAAGACGGGCATGGCGACATCGAACTGATGACGCGCATCTACGCTCGGCTCGGCGACCGGCTGACTTACATCGGCGGCCTGCCCACTGCCGAGACCTTCGCGCTGCCCTACCTGGAGATGGGCGTCACCACCTACTCCTCGGCGATCTTCAACTTCCTGCCACAGTTCGCGCAGAGCTTTTATGCCTCGGTGCGCAAGCGCGATCATTCAGAGGTCTTCAAGCAGCTTCGCGAGTTTGTTTTGCCGTACATCGATCTCCGCAATCGCCGGAAAGGCTATGCCGTATCGATTGTGAAGGCCGGCATGAGAGCAATCGGAAGGCCCGCAGGCCCGGTTCGCACGCCGCTCATCGACCTCGACCAGAACGAGACGGATGCTCTGGCCGCGCTGATTGCCGGCCGTTCATAATAGCAGCAGCTCAATACCAGAGATCAAAGCAGAATGACAGTGACAGGAGTGATGAAGATGGAAGTTACGGGTGAGATGTTGATCGGAGCGCGGGCCATTCGCGGCACGGAAGGCGAGATTTACGCCGTCAATCCAGCAACCGGCGAGAAGCTGGCCCCGGCCTTCGCCGGAGGCACGGCCAAAGATGTAGACGCCGCCTGCACGATGGCGAGAACTGCCTTCGACGCCTATCGTGCAACCAGTCTTGAGCAGCGCGCGCGCTTTCTCGAAGCCATCGCGCAGGGAATTGTCGACCTCGGCGATCTGCTTGTCGAGCGTGTCATGAGCGAATCAGGACTGCCGCGTCCCCGCGTCGAAGGCGAGCGCGGCCGCACGGTGGGGCAGTTGAAGCTCTTCGCCGCGCTCGTCCGCGAAGGCCGCTGGCTCAACGTCATCGTCGATCACGCCATGCCCGACCGCAAGCCAGCGCCGCGCCCCGATCTTAGGTCGCGGAAGATTCCGCTCGGCCCAGTCGCGGTCTTCGGCGCCAGCAACTTTCCCCTCGCCTTCTCGGTTGCGGGCGGAGACACCGCCTCAGCACTGGCGGCGGGCTGTCCTGTCGTCGCAAAATCTCATCCTTCGCACCTGGGAACCTCCGAGTTGGTAGGACGTGTCATTCAGCGCGCCGTCGCCGATTGCGGCTTGCCCAAGGGCGTCTTCTCGCTCGTCTTCGGTAAGGGAAACGCCGTTGGCGAAGCCCTGGTATCGCATCCGGCGATTCAGGCAGTCGGCTTCACCGGGTCACGCCACGGCGGCCGCGCTTTGGTGGCGCTTGCAGCCGCCAGAGAGGTTCCCATCCCCGTCTTCGCCGAAATGAGCAGCATCAACCCGGTCTTCGTCCTGCCCGGCGCTCTGGCTCAGAAGGCAGAGCAGATGGCGCAGGGCCTCGCCGACTCCGTCACCATGGGCACAGGACAGTTCTGCACCAAGCCGGGCATCGTCCTCGGCATGGAAGGCGTCGCCTTCGACCGCTTCCGGCAGGCTGCCGAAGCTGCTATCGAGGCCAAGTCCGCGACCACCATGCTCAACGCCGGCATTCATAGCGCCTACGAGCACGGCGTCGCGCAGTGGACTGGCCACGACAAGGTCGACAAACTCGCCACCGGCCAGGAGCCTGCAAAGTCCTCCTACGCCGGACAGGCGACTCTCTTCGCGACCAGCGCAAAGGACTTCCTGGCGACGCCTGAGCTCATGGATGAGGTCTTCGGCCCCACCAGCCTTCTGATCTCCTGCGGCAGTGCGGACGACGCGGTCGCAATTGCCGAGCAGCTTGAAGGTCAGCTTACGGCCACCCTGCACATGACGGAAGAGGACACGGAGTTGGCGCGTCGTCTCCTGCCGGTCCTTGAACGAAAGGCAGGGCGAATCCTCGTCAACGGCTTCCCGACCGGAGTCGAAGTATGCCATGCCATGGTGCATGGCGGCCCCTCGCCGTCCACCTCCGACAGCCGCGCGACCTCGGTAGGCACCATGGCGATCGAGCGTTTTCTGCGTCCCATCTGCTATCAGGACTTTCCAGCCGGACTGTTGCCTGAGGCATTGCGAGAGGACAATCCTCTCCACCTGTGGAGGTTGATCGATGGCAAGCTACAGCAGCCGTGAGCGTGCGGGAAAGACCGTCGTCGCCGCCGGAACCGGAAATCTGAAGCCGCTCTATGTGAAACTGCATCCCGACGACACCGTCGCCATCATCGTCAACGAAGGCGGCCTGCCCGCCGGTGCGCGATTCGACTCCGGTCTTGTCCTTGCAGAAGCGATTCCCGAAGCACACAAGGGAGCCTTGGTCGATATCGCGGCAGGCGATCCGATCCTTCGCTATGGCTCCATCATCGGATATGCGAAGCAGGCGATCCCGCGCGGCTCCTGGGTGCACGAGGGAGTCATGCGGATGCCCGAGCCTCCCTCACTCGATAGCCTCCCCATCTGCACCGCGGTCCCAGCCCCGCTGCCACCGCTCGAAGGATTTACCTTCGAGGGCTTCCTCAACGACGACGGTTCAGTCGGTACCAAAAATATCCTCGGCATTACGACGACGGTCCAATGCGTGGCCGCAACCGTCGACTTCGCGGTCAAGCGCATCAAGGCAGAGATCCTGCCGCGCTATCCCAACGTCGACGACGTCATTGCACTGACCCACACCTACGGCTGCGGCGTCGCCATCAGTGCCCCCGGTTCGGAGATACCCATCCGGACGCTGCGCAATATCAGCCTCAATCCCAACCTCGGCGGAGCGCCGATGGTGGTAAGCCTGGGCTGCGAGAAGCTGCAGCCGGTACAGTTGCTCCCGATCACCACGCTACCCGTTCTTTCGGATGCGCCCTACGTCGTCCGCATGCAGGACGAGCAGCATCACGGCTTCGGCGACATGGTCACCGCCATCATGACCATGGCCGAGCGGCGGCTGGTCCAGTTGAATGCGAGAACGCGGGTCACGCGTCCCGCATCCGATCTGATCGTGGGAATGCAATGCGGAGGCAGCGATGCATTCTCCGGCGTGACCGCCAATCCTGCGCTCGGCTATGCTGCCGATCTGCTGGTCAGGGCCGGGGCGACCGTCATGTTCTCTGAAGTAACCGAGGTTCGCGATGCCGTGCATCTGTTGACCGCGCGAGCGGCGAACGAACAGGTCGCCCGCGATCTCATCCGCGAGATGACCTGGTTCGACGACTACCTCGCTCGCGGCT
>Ga0207647_10003142_pt1 | contig 12391 bp, 11 predicted proteins | sample KBSCornC2_FD_184295 | JGI IMG/M metagenome (GOLD analysis project Ga0207647, IMG submission 184295) | Corn rhizosphere microbial communities from Kellogg Biological Station, Michigan, USA - C2 (SPAdes) (version 2) | ecosystem: Host-associated > Plants > Roots > Rhizosphere ...
CTGGGGCCCCGGCTCGCGCATTCCCGCGCTCGTGATCTCGCCGTTCGCGAAGAAGGGCTACGTCGATCACACGATGTACGACACGAACTCGATCCTGCGTTTCATCAGCCGCGTGCACGGGCTCGCGCCGCTCGACGGTGTCGCCGCGCGCGACAAGGCGTTCGCGGCGCGCGGCGCCACGCCGCCGGGCGATCTGACGAACGCGCTCGATCTCGGCTGACGATCCACTGACATCGCTAAGACGGCGACGCCCTGGTGCAACACGGTTGCCCGGGGCGTCGTCGTTTTACTCGCCACGCTATGCGGCGCTACGCAACACCTCGCTCGCCGAACGCGCGGCGTGACGACCGGCCTGCCGGCCGAAGAAGGTCGCGTCGGCCAGCGACAGTCACGCTCGACTTCCTCCCATGTCTCGCCGGCCGCCGCGATGCCGATCCGCGCGATCTCGGGCGGCGCCTGTATGAGCCCGATCCGGCCGACGTCGCGCTGCTGCGCTACCGGCGCGGCGATGTGCAGCGCGCGGTCGACGAAGTGGTCGCGCAGTGCCGCGCCTAAGCGCACGTTCAACGGTCACGCGAAGCTGAAAACGCAGCGGAAACGACGACGTCCCGCCGCCGGCGTCGGATGCCGGCGGCGGGACGTCCATATGCCGCTACGTCGTGGTCGATGCGGCTCGTCAGCCGCCGAGGCGCTGCTCGATCTTCTTCATCGTGTCGGTCAGCTCGGTCGGCAGGCGCAGCTTCAGCGTGTCGAACAACGCCGCATGCAACTTCAGCTCCTCGCGCCATTCGTCGGCGTTCATCGATGTCACCGCCTCGAACTGCTCGCGCGTGAAATCGAGCCCTTCCCAGTGCAGGTCGTCATAGGCCGGCGACACGCCGAACGCATGTTCGCCGCCGCCGCCATTGCCTTCGAGGCGGTCGAGCATCCACTTCAGCACGCGCATGTTCTCGCCGAAGCCCGGCCACACGAACTTGCCGTTCGCGTCCTTGCGGAACCAGTTCACGCAGTAGATCTTCGGCAGCTTCGCGCCCGCGCCTTCGAGCTGCTTGCCGATCTTCAGCCAGTGCGCGAAATAATCGCTCACGTTGTAGCCGCAGAACGGCAGCATCGCGAACGGGTCGCGGCGCACGATGCCTTGCTGGCCGACGGCCGCGGCGGTCGTCTCCGAGCCCATCGTCGCGGCCATGTACACGCCCTCGACCCAATCGCGCGCTTCGGTCACGAGCGGCACGGTCGTCGAGCGACGGCCGCCGAAGATGAACGCGTCGATCGGCACGCCGGCCGGGTTCTCCCAGTCCGCGTCGATCGACGGGCATTGCGATGCGGGCGCCGTGAAGCGCGAGTTCGGATGCGCGGCCTTGCGACCCGTTTCCTTTCCGATTTCCGGCGTCCACGGGTTGCCTTGCCAATCGGTCAGCTTCGCGGGCGGCGTGTCGGTCAGGCCTTCCCACCACACGTCGCCGTCCTCCGTCAGCGCGACGTTCGTGAAGATCACGTTTTCCTTCAGCGTCGAGATCGCGTTCGGATTGGTCTTCACGCCGGTGCCCGGCGCGACGCCGAAGAAGCCGGCTTCCGGGTTGATCGCGTACAGGCGGCCGTCGCGGCCCGGCTTCAGCCACGCGATGTCGTCGCCGATCGTCGTGACCTTCCAGCCGTCGAAGCCCTGCGGCGGAATCAGCATCGCGAAGTTGGTCTTGCCGCACGCGGACGGGAACGCCGCCGCGACGTGATACTTCTTGCCGGCCGGCGACGTCACGCCGAGGATCAGCATGTGTTCGGCGAGCCAGCCCTGGTCGCGGCCCATCGTCGACGCGATGCGCAGCGCGAAGCATTTCTTGCCGAGCAAGGCATTGCCGCCGTAGCCGGAACCGAAGCTCCAGATCTCGCGCGTCTCGGGGAAATGCACGATGTACTTGACCGGGTTGCACGGCCAGCGCACGTCCTTCTGACCCGCGTCCAGCGGATGGCCGACGCTGTGCACGCACGGCACGAAATCGCCGTCCTCGCCGAGTACGTCATAAACCTCGCGGCCCATGCGCGTCATGATCCGCATGTTCACGACCACGTACGGGCTGTCGGACAGTTCGACGCCGATATGCGCGATCGGCGAGCCGAGCGGGCCCATCGAAAACGGCACGACGTACAGCGTGCGGCCGCGCATCGAGCCGCGGAACAGACCGTTCAGCGTCTCGCGCATTTCTTCCGGCGCGATCCAGTTGTTGGTCGGGCCGACGTCGTCGGGCGATGCCGTGCAGATGAACGTGCGGTCCTCGACGCGCGCGACGTCGGACGGATCGGATTGCGCGAGATACGAGTTCGGCCGCTTCTCCGGGTTCAGGCGCGTGAGCGTGCCCTGGTCGACCATCGCCTGGCACAGCGCATCGTATTCCTCCTGCGAGCCGTCGCACCACACGACGCGTTCCGGCTCCGTGAGCGCCGCGATACGCGACACCCACTCGATCAGTTTGCGATGCTTGACGAATGCCGGGGGAGCGATCAGCGCGCTGTGCGTCGCTTCGGCCATGGTGTTATGCGACATGGAAATGTCTCCAGATTATTGGAAGGGGATCGGAGATGCGGGGCGAGCCCGCCAGATGCGGAATGCGGTCGGAGCGCAGGTTGAAGCGACGCGCAAGGCGGGACGCGCGAGCGGAGCGCGTGTCGATGCCGCGATGCGGGCGAGAGAATGTGATGTCTCGTATGAGCGTGCGAACGCGAGTTTCGCCATGCAAGCAACCTGCCGTACAACTCCATGCCGGCCAGCATACCATCGCCGTTATTGGGCGGGCGTTGCGTTGCAACAAGAAACAATTGTGACGACGCGTCGGCATGCCGCTTGCCGGCCGCTCCCTTTTATTGCGTCGACGCATTCGCTTTGGGGACGAAACGGCTCGAAACGTCCGTCCGGCAAGGGTTTCGCGAACGCGGAAAAATCGGCGCGACGCGTTCGCATGCGCTGCCCCCGAACGGGCAGCGGCCGAATTGGCGTTTTCGCTACTCAGGCAAACCCTGAATTAGGTTGCGCACACAAACATCCATCGAGAACGCGTTGTGTGCGCCACCGCTCAAAGCGACGCGCCCGGCAATCCGGGGTAATACGCGCCTGCCGCCATCCCGCCGTCGACGCTAGTTCGACACCGTTGCAATACGACACTTCGTCGCTCGCGAGGAACAGCGTCGCGCGCGCGATTTCGTCAGGCAAGCCGACGCGTTGCAGCGGCACGTGCGTGTAGTGCTTGTCGACTTCGTCGAGCGGTGCGCCGGTCGGGCTCGACATCGCCGTGTTCACGCCGCCCGGATGGTGCGCGCGCTCACGCATGCGACGCCCGGCTACGACGCAATCGTCGAGGAGTGCTTCCCGGCCGCGGCGATGACCGATTCGTACGCGTTCTTCGATGCGGTCGGCGACGAGGAGAAGTTCCAGCGCAACGTCGCGCAGATGATGGACAGCTGCGGACGCTTCATCGATTTCGACAAGATCGACGTGGTGCCGACGAGCCAGTACGTCGTGAACGCGGTGCGCGGATAAAAAAACGCCAACCCGCGCTGAACGGGTTGGCGTCGTGCCGCGGGTACGACGATTACGAGAACTGGTTCATCGTGTTGTCCTTGCCCGCTGCCTTCAGCGCTGCTTCGCCGCTGAAGTATTCCTTGTGGTCGTCGCCGATATCCGAGCCGGACATGTTCTGGTGCTTGACGCACGCGATGCCCTGGCGGATTTCCTTGCGCTGCACGCCGGCAACGTAACCGAGCATGCCCTGGTCACCGAAGTATTCCTTCGCGAGGTTGTCGGTCGACAGCGCAGCCGTGTGGTACGTCGGCAGCGTGATCAGGTGGTGGAAGATGCCTGCTTCACGCGACGCATCGGCCTGGAACGTGCGGATCTTCTCGTCGGCGAGCGTGGCCAGTTCGGTCTGGTCGTACTCGACGCTCATCAGTTGCGCGCGGTCGTAGGCCGACACGTCCTTGCCCGCTGCCTTCATCGCGTCATACACCTGCTGACGGAAGTTCAGCGTCCAGTTGAACGACGGGCTGTTGTTGTACACCAGCTTCGCGTTCGGGATCACCTTGCGGATTTCGCTGACCATGCCGCCGATCTGCGCGATATGCGGCTTTTCGGTTTCGATCCACAGCAGGTCGGCGCCGTTCTGCAGCGACGTGATGCAATCCAGCACGCAACGCGCTTCGCCCGTGCCCGAGCGGAACTGGAACAGGTTGCTCGGCAGGCGCTTCGGACGCAGCAGCTTGCCGTCGCGCTTGATCACGACGTCGCCGTTGCCGAGCTGGTCGGCCGACAACTCTTCGCAGTCGAGGAACGCGTTGTACTGGTCGCCCAGGTCGCCCGGCGTGTTGGTCACGGCGATCTGCTTGGTCAGGCCGGCGCCGAGCGAGTCGGTACGGGCGACGATGATGCCGTCGTCCACGCCCAGTTCCAGGAACGCGTAGCGGATCGCGCGGATCTTCGCGAGGAAGTCCTCGTGCGGCACCGTGACCTTGCCGTCCTGGTGGCCGCACTGCTTTTCGTCGGACACCTGGTTCTCGATCTGGATGCAGCACGCGCCCGCTTCGATGAACTGCTTGGCCAGCAGGTACGTTGCTTCGGCATTGCCGAAACCCGCGTCGATGTCGGCGATGATCGGCACGACGTGCGTCACGTGGTTGTCGATCTTTTCCTGGATCGCGGCCTTGGCAGCCGCATCCTTGGCCGCATCCAGCTCGCGGAACAGGCCGCCCAGCTCACGGGCGTCGGCCTGGCGCAGGAACGTGTACAGCTCGCGGATCAGCGCGCTGACCGAGGTCTTTTCGTGCATCGACTGGTCCGGCAGCGGGCCGAACTCCGAACGCAGCGCGGCGACCATCCAGCCCGACAGGTACAGGTAACGGCGTTCGGTGCTGTTGAAGTGCTTCTTGATGGAGATCATCTTCTGCTGGCCGATGAAGCCGTGCCAGCAACCCAGCGACTGCGTGTACTTGGTCGGGTCCGCATCGTACGCGGCCATGTCGGCGCGCATGATCTTCGCGGTGTAGCGGGCGATGTCCAGGCCCGTCTTGAACTTGTTCTGGGCACGCATGCGGGCAGCCGATTCCGGATTGATGGCATCCCACGCGCTGCCTTGCTTCTCCTTCAAACCAGCCACTGCCTTGATGTCGTCTTGATATTGGGACATGTCTATCTCCTGGGAACGAAGCGCATTTGAGTAAAGGGTTCAGCGTGCCCGCTCCGTGTGACGAAGCGAACTGCATGGACTTAATAGTAACGCCGCCCGGTTCCCTTTCGGCCAACTCTTATATAAGACATAAGATATAAATTTCGCTTGTTTTTCAATGAGATAAGCGCGCGTTTTTGCGATGCAAAACAAGTTTTCAAGCGGCGGGACGGCCACGCGCCGGAAATTCGACCGCCGTTCCGCGATATGAAACGATCTTTCGGCAGTTGGTGCGACGACAGACAGGGCGATCCATGCTCCGGGCTTTTGCCATGCGCATGACAAAACGTCTATACTTGGACAATCCATCGACGGCGCCGAACGCGCCCCTCCTGCCCGGAACGACATGAGCGACTACCCCGTTTTCGACGCGCTGTGCGAGCTGCTGACGACCTCCGGCGCGCGGTTCCGCGTGCTGGATCACCCGGCCGAAGGCAAATCCGACGTGATCGCCGCGATTCGCGGCACGCGTCCCGAACAGGGCGCGAAGGCGATGCTCTGCACGTTCAAGGACGGCGGCGACGCCACCGCGCTCGCGGTGATCCCCGGCCACCTGAAGATCGATTTCCGCAAGGTCGCCGACGCGCTCGGCCGCCGCAAGGCGACGCTCGCGCCGCCCGAACTCGCGGCCGCGGTCACGCGCTGCGTGATGGGCGCCGTGCCGCCGTTCGTGTTCGACGCGAACGTGACGCTCGTCGTCGACCCGGCTCTCATCGAACTCAACGACGAAATCGCGTTCAACGCGGGCCGCCTCGACCGCTCGGTCGTGCTCGACGCGTCCGACTACGTGCGGATCGCCCGCCCGCTGCTCGCCGACATCACGCGGCCGGAAGCCGCCAACGCGCCCGCGCTGCAGGCCAACGCATGACCACGCCGCGCCCCCGACCGCAACTGGAGCAGGCATCGCTGATCGAGCAGGTGCTGCGCATCGCCGAAGGGCTCGGCGCGATGTTCGCGCCGTTCACCGAGGTCGTCGTGCACGACCTGCGCACGCCGGAACACGCGATCCTCGCGATCCACAACAACCTGTCGGGCCGCGCGGTCGGCGATCCGGCGACCGAACTCGGGCTCGCCCGCATCGAGGACGACGACTACCCGCAGGTGCTCGCGAACTACGCGAACCGCTTCGCCGACGGCCGCACCGCGAAAAGCACGTCGATCGGCATCAAGGATTCGAGCGGCCGCTACGTGGCCGCGCTTTGCCTGAACGCGGACGTCACGCTGTTCCGCGGCTTCCAGGGCATGCTGAACCAGTTCTGCAGCACCGAAGGCGAACCCGTCGCCGACACGCTCGACCCGGCCGGCGCGGACGCGATCCGGCAGCGCATCGATGCGTTCGCGACGCGCCTCGCGACCACGCCGCGCGAGCTGAAGACCGACCAGCGCCGCGAGCTGATGCACGCGCTGAAGGCGGACGGCTTCCTCGAGGTGCGCCGCGCGATGGAAATCGTGTCGCAGCACCTCGGCGTGTCGCGCGCCACCGTCTACAACGATGCGAAATGATGCGCGCCCTGCTGCCCCATTGACCGACCCTTCCGACGAGCGACCTTCATGAACACTCCGACCCTCCCCACCTACGACGACGTCGCGGCCGCCGCGGCACGGCTCGAAGGCCACGCGCACCGCACGCCCGTGATGACGTCGCGCACGATCGACGAAGCGCTCGGCGCGCAGGTGTTCTTCAAGTGCGAGAACCTGCAGCGCATGGGCGCATTCAAGTTCCGCGGCGCGTTCAACGCGCTGTCGCGCTTCGACGCGACGCAGCGCCGCAATGGCGTCGTCGCGTTCTCGTCCGGCAACCATGCGCAGGCGATCGCGCTGTCGGCGCGCATCCTCGGCATTCCGGCGACGATCGTGATGCCGCAGGACGCGCCGGCCGCGAAGATGGCCGCGACGCGCGGCTACGGCGGCAACGTCGTGACCTACGATCGCTACACCGAGGACCGCGAGCAGATCGGCCGCGAGCTTGCTGAGAAACACGGGCTCACGCTGGTCCCGCCGTACGACCATGCGGACGTGATCGCGGGCCAGGGCACGGCGGCAAAGGAACTGTTCGACGAGGTCGGGCCGCTCGACGCGGTGTTCACGCCGCTCGGCGGCGGCGGCCTGCTGTCGGGCACGGCGCTCGCGACGCGCGCACTGTCGCCGCACGCGAAGCTGTACGGCGTCGAGCCGGAAGCCGGCAACGACGGCCAGCTGTCGTTCCGGTCCGGCTCGATCGTCCATATCGACACGCCGCGCACGATCGCCGACGGCGCGCAAACGCAGCACCTCGGCAACCTGACGTTCCCGATCCTGCGGCGCGACGTCGACGACATCCTGACCGCGACCGATGCCGAGCTGGTCGACTGCATGCGCTTCTTCGCGACCCGTATGAAGATTGTCGTCGAGCCGACCGGCTGCCTGTCGTTCGCGGCCGCGCGCCGGATGAAGGACGAACTGAAGGGCAAGCGCGTCGGCATCGTGATCAGCGGCGGCAACGTCGATCTCGAGAACTTCTGCGCGCTGGTGTCCACCTCCGCATGACCTTCGGCGCGCTCGGATGGCCTGGATGAATATCCTGTCATCCGCGTGCCGCCGCTTCTTCACGGCGCGTTAAGTTTCGCGCTCTAGACTGATTAGGTGTCCCGCATTCAGTCGTGAAGAAGGAGTCGTCATGAACACGCACGCGATCGTCGCCGCCGCCCTCGCGGCAGCCTCCCTTTCGGCGTTCGCTCAACCGGGCGTCACGTCATCCAGCCTTCCCGCCGCATTGCCGCAAGGCCCCGTCGCGCACGCCACCCACCGTTCGCCCGCCGCGCTGCCGCCCGCCGGCTTCGTGCTCGCGAAGATCGATCAGAACAATACGCCGCCCGATCGCGGCGGCGATCCCAACGGCCGCACGCGCTCCGGCTCGCATATGTAAAACGTGAGCCGGCCGCGTCGGACGGCCGGCCCGCCCCACTGAGTCACCACGACCTCACAACGACGGCAGCGACGGATCGCGTGCGGCGAGGATGTCCGCGGTGCGCCGCTGCAGCACGCCGTCGATCGTCTCCGGTTGCGGAATCAGCCAGTAACGCCCGTCTCGAATGCCATCGAACACCCGCGCGGCGAATGCGTCGGGCGTGAGTCCGTGCGCGTTCAGCATTGCGCGCATCGTATCGACGAAGCCCTGCACTTCGGGCCGGTCGTGCGCGGCACCGAACGGGTCGTTGAAGATGCCCGACTGCACCGGGCTCGGCGCGAGCAGCGACAGCGGATCGCCGCGCATCTCGGGTTCAGCGGCGAGGAAGCGTTCCGACGAGCGTTCGTGCGATGGACAGGCATCGCGCCGAGCCGGTTCCGGCGCGATTGCGGCGCCGCCGACGTTCCGTTTCATCAGACGTGAACGCGGTTCGATTGCGCCAAAAAGAAAGGACTTCGAAAGCATTCGGCGAACACTGACGTTTTTTCGCATCCCTTCGGTCGCCGACGATTGACGCGCCGGAGCGCTCGCCATTACGCTTGCGCGCTGATGGTTCCCGGGAACGGGATCAAAAGGGAACGCAGGAGAGGCCGTGCCTCGAATCTGCGGCTGTCCCCGCAACTGTAAGCGGCGAATCCGCGCCACCACACGCCACTGGGAAACCGGGAAGGCCGGCGCGAATGACGACCCGCGAGCCAGGAGACCTGCCATCGACCCGAGGTCCAAGCAGCCGCACCGGGCGGGGTGTCCCGATGCGCCAGCACCGCTTTGGCAGTTGCCCCGTTGCATGGACGGCCCGACCTCAGGACCCTTCAGATGTCCAACCTTTCCGCATCCGCTTCCACGCCGGAAGCGTCGCGCCGTGGCGCCGCCGTCATGCGCGGCGTCTTTGCGCACGCACGCCGTACCTGCAACACGATCACCCTCGCCGCCTCATGAATCTTCGCCATCTTCTCGCCACGTCCGCCGCCACCGCGCTGCTCTCCCCGATCGCCCACGCTGCCGGCGACACGGCGCTCACGCAGCCGCGCCCGCCCGCCGACGGCACCGACCTGCCGACGATCGCCGTGACCGACACGCGGCATCTGCCCGAATCGTTCGACCAGCGCTATGCAACAACGCAGGTGCTCACGCGCGCCGATCTCGACCGGCTGTCGCCGAGCGAGCCGAGCATCACCCAGGCCCTCGCGATGCTGCCGGGCGTGACCGTCTCGCAGACCGGCGGCCCTGGCTCGTCCGCGTCGGTCAGCATCCGCGGCTCGTCGGCCAGCCAGGTCGCGGTATTCATCGACGGGATCCGGATCGGGTCGCCGACCACCGGCATCGCGCCGTGGGCCGACCTGCCGACCGAAGCGTTCGAGCGCGTCGAAGTGATTTCGGGGCCGGCCGCCGCATCGTTCGGCGCGAACGCAATGGGCGGCGTCGTGCAGCTGTTCACGCGCCGCGCCGCCGGCCAGCCCAACCAGACGACCGTGTCGTTCGGCGGCGGCTCGAACAAGACCTTCGACACGCAGCTGCGCACGTCGGGCACCGTGCCGTCGACCGGGCCGCTGGCCGCGCTCGGCGGACTCACTTACTCGCTCGGCCTGCACTCGTACAACACCGCCGGCATCGACGCGACGCGGCCCGTGTTGCCGTACCACGAGGATGGCCGCAATCCATACCACGCGCAGGATCTCGATGCGCGCCTCGGCTACGCGCGCGATAACTGGTCGATCTCGACGTTCGCGCTGTATCACCGCTCCGATCTGTCCTTCGACAACGCCGGCTATGCGAACCGCGAGCTCGATCATCAGCTGACGACCGGCATCGCGTTCCATCTCGACATCACGCCCGACACGCAGTTCGACCAGTCGTTCGGTTATGCGAACGATCGCCAGTTCCTGTATGCGAGCGACCCGGCAATCCGCACTGACCGGATCGACTCGCAGCGCATCAGTTCGTCGACGTCGCTGACCCATCAGACGCACGGCTTCCACCTGTTCGGCCTGCCGCTGTCGGGCGAGACGAAGGTCGCGTACGACTTCACGCGCGAGCAGGCGTTCCTGCCGATCGACGTGCCGGACGGCGTGCCCACGCGCAACGATTCCGCGTTCTCGCTGCATCAGTCGGCGACGCTCGGCAGCGTGACGATGTTCGTCGCGGGCCGTCACGAGATCATCGCGGGGAAAGCCGTGAACACCGGCAACGCCGCGTTGTCGTGGGCGATCACGCCGGTCTATACGGCGCGCGTGTCGTACGGCAATGCGTTCCGCCTGCCGACGTTCAACGACCTGTACTACCCCGGTTACGGCAATCCGAACCTGAATCCGGAGCGCAGCGATTCGGTCGAAGCCGCGCTCGAAGCGAACACCGCGTACGGCACGTTCAGCGCCGCGATCTACGATACGCGCGTCAACAACCTGATCGCGTACAACCCGGCGACGTTCTCGCCGATGAACATCGGCCGCGCGCATATCCGCGGCATCGACCTGTCGTACAAGGGCACGATCGGTCGCACGACGCCGGTGAGCATCGCGGTGGGGATTCTCAATCCGCAGGACGAAACCAACGGCAGCTGGCTCAACCGCCGGCCGCGCCAGACGGTCAGCGTGAACATCGACCACACGTGGGACGAACTGCACCTGCATGCACTGAGCACCGGCGCATCGCTGAACTACGGCGGCACGACGTTCGACGACCCGGCCAACGCCACGTATCTGCCGTCGTATCTGACCGTGAACCTGCGCGCGTCGTACAAGATCAATGCGCACCTGACGGTGTCGGCGACGCTGTCGAACCTGTTCGACCGTCAGTACGTGACTGCGTACGGCTACAACACGCTCGGGCGCACCGCGTTCGGTAAGGTCAGCTATACGTTCTGATCGGGGCGGTCGAGGGCGTCGGTCCGGACAGGTTCGAGCGTTCTATCGCACCGCGGTTCGCGTCAGGACCACACGATGCCGTGTACGCCCGCAATCAACTGGACCGCGCCGAACACCGCGATCACGACGGCCGACACGCGCGACAGCCCGTGCATGAACGTCAGCGGCATCTTCGTGCGCAACGCGGCGGTCGCGCTGCTCAGGCATAGCCACCACGTCGCGGAACCGACGAACACGCCGGCGACCATCAGCGCGACGGTCGGCCCCATCGCAACGTCATGTGTGCCAGTCAGCGGGCCGAGCGCCGCGAAAATCCCGACGAACGACAGGATCGTCATCGGATTCGACAGCGTCAGGCCGAACGTCGTCAGGAAATCGCGCAGCACGGTCGTGCGCGGCAAGTCACGCCGCGCCGCCGATGTGGCCGGCGCCTGCCGTGCGATGGTCCAGGCCAGCCACACGAGAAACGCGCCGCCGCCGATTTTCAGCGCGACGGTCAGCATCGGAAACGCGGTGACGATGCCGGCGACGCCCAGCGCGCCGAGCAGCCCGTAGACAGCATCGGCGCACGCGGCGCCGATGCCGGTGGCAAACCCCGCGTGAAAGCCTCGGCTCAGGCTGCGCTGGATGCACAGCATGCCGATCGGGCCGACCGGCACCGCGATCGACAATCCCATCACGACGGACTTGATGAACAGCATGGCCGGCTCCTCGCGATTTCCCGTGGCTTCAACCGCATCGTAGGGAAAGTCCGGTCGCCGCTGAAGGCGGTTTTTAAGGAAAAATGGCGGCTTCACCTTAAAAACTTCGCCGCGATGGACGAACTCGACTGGAAGGTACTCGCGCTGCTGCAGGCCAACGGCCGCATCAGCTATACGGAGCTGGCGCGCCAGGTTCATCTGTCGGTGCCGGCGGTCACGGAACGCGTGAAGCGCCTCGAATCGGCCGGCGTGATCGACGGCTACACGGCGCGGGTCAATCCGGCGGCGGCCGGCTACCCGGTCAGCGCGCTGATCGGCATCACGGTGCCGCAGCCGGCGAAGGCGAAATTTCTGAAGCTGCTCGAGACGATTCCCGAAGTGGTCGAGTGCCATCACGTGACGGGCGCGGATTCCTACGTGATGCGGTTCGTCGCGGTCAGCATGGCGCACCTCGAGCAACTGATCGAGCGCATCAACCTGTACGGCGAAACGCGCACGTCGATCGTGATGTCGACGCCGCTGCCGGCGCGCGGGCTCGCGCGTCCGGCTGCCGCGAGCAAAGGCGGTCGGGGGTGACACGAGCGCTCAAGGGTTTTCTACTTCCGTTTGAGGCTCACCGCGCCACAGGCACGATGCACGCCCAAGTGACCATTCCGTCGACGTCAGGCA
>Ga0207647_10003144_pt1 | contig 12387 bp, 6 predicted proteins | sample KBSCornC2_FD_184295 | JGI IMG/M metagenome (GOLD analysis project Ga0207647, IMG submission 184295) | Corn rhizosphere microbial communities from Kellogg Biological Station, Michigan, USA - C2 (SPAdes) (version 2) | ecosystem: Host-associated > Plants > Roots > Rhizosphere ...
TACAATCTGCAGCTCGGCGGCGATCTGCACCGGCCCGAAGGCGGCAAGGTCGATGCGGTGATGGATCATTGGGATCGGTTCGACAGCTTCGAAGCCTATGATCGCTTCACCCGCGCCTGGCTCGAACAGGCGCGCCGCATCCTGAAAGATGACGGCACGCTGTGGGTGATCGGCAGCTACCACAATATCTTCCGCGTTGGGGCGGCGCTGCAGGATGCGGGCTTCTGGATCCTGAACGATATCGTCTGGCGCAAAGCCAACCCGATGCCCAATTTCAAGGGCACGCGCTTCACCAACGCGCACGAGACGATGATCTGGTGCTCCAAGAACGAAAAGGCGCGCTACACTTTCAATTATCGCGCGATGAAAGGGCTGAACGACGATGTGCAGATGCGCTCCGACTGGAGCCTGCCCATCTGCGGCGGCGCCGAGCGGCTGAAGGATGATGACGGGCACAAGACCCATCCGACCCAAAAGCCCGAAAGCCTGCTGTATCGGGTGCTGCTCGCGGCCTCCAAGCCGGGCGACATCGTGCTTGACCCCTTCTTCGGCACGGGCACGACCGGCGCGGTCGCGCGCCGCCTGCGCCGGCGCTGGATCGGCATCGAGCGCGAGACCAAATATGTGAACGCCGCCAAGGCGCGCATCAGCTCGACCCTCCCGCTCGACGAAAGCGCAATGGAGGGTGTGCCCGAAAAGGCGGCCCAGCCGCGCGTCGCCTTCGGCCTGCTGGTTGAAAGCGGCATGATCCAGCCCGGCACCATCCTTATGGACGCCAAGCGCCGCTGGCAGGCCGAAGTGAAGGCCGACGGCTCGCTCGTCTGCGGTCCGCAGGGCGGATCGATCCACCGGCTAGGCGCCATCCTGCAGAACGCGCCGTCCTGCAACGGCTGGACCTTCTGGCATGTCGAGGAAGCGGGCAATTTGGTCGCGATCGATTCACTACGGCAGAAACATCTGGCGGAATTTGCGGTCTGAGCTTTCGAGGAAAAAGCCGCCATCAGTTGACGCTGTTTCGAACGGCGGTTCACGCATACGGACCGCTCCGCGTGATACTCAAAGCCGGTCCTTCGTTCAGGTGCCGCGCTTCGACTCACGCTGTGCGGTAGCCATCTGTCTGCTGTGGGGTAAAGCTTCGCGGGAAGATAACATTACCGTCGTGTGATCCTCCAGGCATCGAGCGTCTTGACGACCGCCGTGCCACCATTGGCGATTAAGGACCATTTGAGCTCGCCACCGCCACGGAAGAAGCGGTCGGTGACCGTCGAAGTGCCATCATTGACGTAGAGTTCGATGATCGATTCATCCACAAGCACGTGCAAGGTGACCGTCCCGTTCTTGAACTGGATCGGCGCAGCATGGCGCGCCGCGAAGCCATCGTGAAAATGTGGGCCCGAATGCGTACGGTCGATAAACGCCTCTTTGGCTCGGGGTGCCACGCCAACCAAAGTGCGATACCCCTTGCCGTCGGTCAGCATGAGCGCGACCTGCTCGGCAGTTCCGACATCGACCTCGAACTTCAATTCCGCGACACCGCCCGCCACCGGTAGTGCAACCGCGCGACTGCCGAGCCTGATGTTGGACATGGCCATATGTCCAGTGCGGCGCCGCTGCAGTTCGGCGACCGGAGCTTGCGCGAGGCGATAGCCGCCGGCCGTCTTGAATAGTCGCACCGCCCGCGGGACCGTCATCAACCCGCGCGACGGGTGCGTTGGGATGTCCTGCGCATAATTCCAATTGTTGGCCCAGCCGATCCAGATGCGGCGTGGATCACTCGCCGGCAGGTCGTTCCAGGAGGCCGCCGCGTAGAAATCCGCACCCCAGTCCACCCAATGGGGTGACGGCTTCCAACCGGATACAGGCGTAAACTGCGAACCATCGAAGTCACCCACGAAATACTGGACGCCCGAGCCGCCATTGATCGAATTGTCGCCGAGATTGACGCTCAGGATCCAGCGTTTCTCTCCGGGCCTACCGCCTTCGACCGCAAGTTCGAACAGATCAGGGCATTCCCAGTTCTTGCCGCGCGCGCCCATCGGCCCGAAATCGCTGGCGTGCGTCCAGTCTCTCAAATTGGTCGAGGTATAGAAGGATACCTTGTTCTGGTCTGCGAGAACCACCGCCATGACCCAACGCTTGGTCGCTGCGTGCCAAAAGACCTTGGGGTCGCGGAACTCGGTCGAGCCGATATCGAGCACCTTGCCATGAATGGTGAAGGTGCGGCCGCGATCATTGCTGTAGGCCAGATATTGCGACTGATTGTTCGTCTTCGTGTTCGTGCCGGTGTAGATCGCAACCATGGGCGGGCGCCCGCCCTTTCCGAACCCGCTGCTGTTACTCCAGTCGATCACGGCACTTCCAGAGAAGGCCATTACGTCGTTCGCCTCTGGAATGGCGACCGGCAGTTCCTGCCAGCGCGTGAGGTCGCGGCTCACCGCATGACCCCAGCTCATGTGCCCCCAGCGATCGCCGTAGGGATTGTACTGATAGAAGAGATGGTACTCGCCATCATAATAAACGAGCCCGTTGGGATCGTTCATCCAGTTGCGCGCAGGCGCGAAATGATAGGCCGGCCGCGGATCGGCCACCGCCGCCGACACTATCGTTGGCAAGAGCATCGCCATCGCCGCGCTCAAGGTCCGAACTATCATCGGCTGTTCCTTTCCAGATTCATGTCTTCAAGCGCGATGCCATTGGTCTCGGGCATCTGTTTCCACACCCAGACGAACTGAAGCAGCATCATCGCGCCGAAGAAGGCGAACACCCATCCGCCCAGACGCGTCGCGAAGACCGGAAAAGCCCAGGTGATCGCGGCCGCCATCACCCAATGGGTGGTGCTGCCCAGTGCCTGGCCCTTGCCGCGCACCGTGCTCGGGAAGATCTCCGAAATGAAAACCCAGATTACCGCGCCCTGCGAAATCGCGAAGGCGGCGATGAACCCCAACAATCCCGCCAGCACAAGCGCGCCGTTCGGGCGCGCGCTTTCAAATTGCCAAGCGACGAGGAACAGGGCCGCGGCGGTTCCGATCGACCCGAAGAAAAGCAGAGGACGGCGGCCGAAGCGATCGATCAGGAACATCGCGGCAATGGTGAAGGCGAGATTGGTGCCGCCGATCGCGATCGATTGCAGCAGCGCGCTATCGGCCGCGGCACCGCCCAGCTCGAAAATGTGCGGGGCATAATAGAGCAGCGCGTTGATTCCTGAGAGCTGGTTGAACATCGCGATCGCGATTGCGCAGGTCACGGGCACCGAGTGCGAGCGGCTGAACAGCCGACCCGCGGCATGGCTGGCTGCAACGTCGCGGGCGACCGCCTCGCGCATGTGACGTACGTCTTCGGCGGGATCGGGAAAGCCGAGCCGATCCATCACCTCCAACGCGTGCATTTCGCGGTTGGCGGACACGAGCCAACGCGGGCTTTCCGGCAAGAGGAACGTCACAACGAGGAAAAGCGCGGACGGTGCAGCGACAATGCCGAACATCCAGCGCCAGGCTGTGTCGGGGGGAAGCAAGCCGGCAATCACATAGTTGGAGATGAATGCGAGCAGGATCCCAAACACGATGTTGAGCTGGTTCAACGCGACCAGGCGCCCGCGTACGTAGGTTGGCGATACCTCGGCAATGTAGATAGGGGCGATGACCGATGCCGCGCCGATGGCGAGCCCGCCGGGGAAACGGAAGGCGAGAAATGCAGGCCAGCTCGCGGCCAGCGCTGACCCCAGCGACGAAGCCACATACAGGACTGCGACCGCAAGCAGCACGGGCTTGCGGCCGAAACGGTCGGAAGGCCATCCCGCAATGAGCGCACCGACGATCGTGCCGATCAGGGCCGAGGCAACGGTGAACCCGAGCTGCGCGTCGCTGAGCGCGAAGCGAGCCTGCAGTGCCGACGTCGTGCCCGAGATCACGGCTGTATCGAGGCCGAACAACAGGCCGCCGAGCGCGGCGCCGGCCGCACTGAGAATCATAATCGCCGTAACGCCTTTGGGCACGGGCGACGCCGTGCGACTGAACTGTATGTGGTTCATGCGATCAGACTTTCTGTCTGGAGGGAGTCCTGTGCTCCGACCATCCAGTGCATGGGCCAACGGCCGGTGACATGGCGGAAGGCGAGCGCAAGCGAACCGGTGAATCCGGCGGAGGAACCCGCGGTCGGCCGGGCGATATAGTCGACCATATCCAGGCCCCGCAGGCTGGCATCATAGCCCGCCAGCTTGTGGTCGAGGGCCTCGCGAACAACGCCATACATATGCGGGCGCATCACGCCGCCCCCGATGATGATCCGATCAGGCCGGACAGTGTAGGTGAGGGTTGCGCAGAGTTCGGCGAGATAATGTGCGGCCATTCGCCAAGCGGGATGGTCGTCGGCGAGGTCCTCGGCAGGTCTGCCCCATCGTGCGAGCATCGCGGGACCGCAGGCCATGCCCTCCAGGCAGTCGCCATGATAGGGACAAATGCCGGGGAATGTGTCGCCTGGCGCGCGGACGATGCGGATATGGCCCGTTTCAGGGTGGTTGGCGCCTCCATGTGGCGCGCCATCGATCAGCAGTCCGACGCCGATCCCGGTCCCGACGGTGACGTAGCAGAAACTGTTGAGTGCTCGGCCCCGGCCAAACAATAGTTCGCCGACCGCCGCTGCGTTGACGTCGGTGTCGAGCACGATCGGAACACCCAACGTCCGCCGGAAATGGCCGAGCAAATCCGTGCCGGCCCAGCCGGGTTTGGGCGTAGAGGTTATGCAGCCATAATCACCTGCGTCAGGCCGGAGTGACAACGGACCAAAACTGCCGATGCCAAGTGCAGCGATCACGCCATAACGCTCACTCGCCCGCGTAAAAAAATCGCTCGCTGCTTTAAGCGTCGTGGCGGGCGTGGTGGTTCTAATGCGGATCTCATCGAGGATGGTTCCGTCCTCGCCGGCGATGCCGCAGAGGAACTTGGTCCCTCCGGCTTCGATTCCGCCGAAAATCAAAGGAGACGCCATTCGATAAACCCTGTTTGTCGTGGACTTAACTGGAAGCACACTGTGCTGACAAAGATCATTGGCTGCGGGAAACCGCGGCGAGCAGTCGGATCAGTCGCTCCACTTCCTTGCTGCCATCCGCGTGATCACAGTCGGCCCCAGCTCCTCGGCATTGCGCCCCAGAGCGAAACCATATTCGCCAGCCGGCATCGTCCAGCCGCCGTCCTTCCAATCGGCAAGCAGGCGCGGATCGATCGTCATCGTAAGTTGCCGATGCGCTCCCGGCTCGAGGCTCACGCGCTGGAAGCCGACTAGCCGCCGGATCGGCGCGCCCGCTCGGCTGACGAGATAGAGCTGCGCCACATCGTCGCCCACCCGCTTGCCGGTGTTCGCGACCGTGAACGTCGCGGTCTTTCCCTTCACAGTAAGACCGCCGGCCGAAAAACTCGTATAACTAAGCCCGAAGCCGAACGGGAACAGCGGCTTGGTGCCCCTGCGCGCGAACCAGCGATAGCCGACGTCGGAGCCTTCAACGTCATAATCGGCGCGCAGCTTGTCGCCTCCGAAGGCGGGCTCGTCCGCATATGGCGGTTCGACCCAGGCGCTGCCATCCAGGACGGGGCGCGGCAATTGGCCCTCGTCGACGGGGAAGCTGACCGGCAGGCGGCCACCGGGATTGGTCTCGCCAAAGAGAATGGATGCGATCGCCTGCCCGCCCCGCGCGCCGGGATACCAGGCTTCGATGATAGCCGCAGTCTTGTCGAGCCAGGGCATCTTTACCGGCCCGCCGGTCTCGAGGATGACGATCGTGTTGGGATTGGCGTCGGCGACGGCCGCGATCAGCTGGTCCTGGCCGTCCGGTAGCGAAAGATCGGGCTGGTCATGGCCCTCGGTCCGCCATTCAGTGGCGAAGACGATCGCGACCTCGGCCTGCTTGGCCTTCTCGACGGCATCGGTGATGTAGCTGCCGTCGCGGAAGGTGATCGTCGCATTCGGAGCCAATGCCTTGATCGCGTCGAGCGGGCTGGATCGGTGATATTGCTGCGAGACCGAACTTCTGGCCGAACCGGTAGCGACCGGTATAAGCACGGCCGGCCCGCCTTCACCCTGGACCTGGCTCGACCCGCCGCCCGACAGCACGCCCACATCGGCATGCCCGCCGATGATCGCGATGCTCTTCGCTGAGCGCGCGAGCGGAAGGGTTGAGCGCTCATTGCGGAGCAAAACAATCCCCTCTCGGGCGGTCTCTTCGGCCACGGCGGCATTCCGCACGAAATCGATCTTGCCGCCAGTCTTCGCCGGATATTTGTCCAACCCTGCCGCGTAGATCGCAGTCAGGATGCGCTGGTTCATATCGTCGAGCTTCGCGGCATAGGCCCGATCGGAAGCGGCTTTCTGCTTAAGCACGCCGCTGAAGAATACAGCCTTGTCGAGTTGCTCGCCTGACTGCTGGTCGAGGCCGTTGAGTGCCGTTTCCACGCCGGGCACCGCACCCCAGTCGGACATGACGAAGCCCTTGTAGCGCCATGATTGCTTGAGGACCTTGTTGAGCAGCCAGTCGCTGTCGCAGGCCTTCGCTCCGTTGACGCGATTATAAGCGCACATGACCGAGCCCGGCTGGCCCTGTTCGATGCCGATCTGGAAGGCGAGCAGGTCGCTCTCCCGCGCAGCCGGCTCGTTGATCCTGGAATCCACCGCCTTGCGCCCGGTTTCCTGGCCGTTGAGCGCGAAATGCTTGATCGTGGAAATGATGTTGTTCGACTGGACGCCACGGATCGCAGCGCCCACCAGCATCCCGGTCAGCAGCGGATCTTCAGCGAGATATTCGAAGGTGCGCCCGTTACGCGGGTCGCGCATCAAATTGGCCCCGCCCGCCAACAGGACGTTGAAGCCCTTGGCGCGCGCTTCCGAGCCGATCATGACTCCGCCGCGATAGAGCAGGTCGGGGTTCCATGTCGAAGCCTGTGCCAGACCGGAGGGTAGCGCGGTGGCGCCATCCTTGCGTAGCCCCGACACATAGCCGATGCCGAGGCTCGCATCCGTTTCTTTGAGTGCAGGGATGCCGAGACGCGGAATACCCTCAACATAGCCGGCGCCCGCGATCGCATCCGCAGGCAGGGGCGTGGTCGGCGACCCGTAAGGAAGCGCGAATAGTCCGTGGGTCAGAATGACCTTCTCGTCGGCAGTCATCCGGCGCACGGTTGCCGCGGCCCGGCTTTCCGCCCCAGCGACGCGCGCCGCCTTTTGAGCCGAAACCGACGACGGCATTATTGCTTGGACCAGCAGCGACAGGCCGAGAACCGTCTTCGGATTCATACTCACACGTCTTTCTGGTGCTTGAGTTTATGCCGAGGGAATGAGGGGACGGAAAATGCCGCCCCCTCCCGAGCAGATTCAGCAGCGTTGCGCAGCGCCGCCAACTAGCATTGCACTAGAACTTGAACCGCGCACCGAGACTGAAGTACCGGCCTTCAACCCTAAGATCGCTTGGGAAATACTGCGTCTGATTGTAATATCGGTAATCATTGAAAGGCTGGCCAAGTATGTTGCTCGCCGTGGCAACGAGCGATAGGTGCTTGGAGAACTCGTAAGAAATGGACGCGTCTAGGCGCGCTACCGCACGACTCTGTTCACCAACATACTGCGATTCATCAACGTTACGATTATATTGATTCACGTAATGCGACCGACGATTGTAGGATAGGCGAGCCGATAGCGGCCCCTTCTCGTAAAACGCCGCAAGGTTGTAAGTCCATTTCGAGACATTGATCATCGGCACCATTGCCGCCTCGCCGCCGAATGCCGCCGGCAGCGCATTCTTGGCGTCCAGATAGGTGACGTTTGCCTGCACGCCGAAACCTGACAGCCAGCCAGGCAGGAAATTGAAGAACGTCTGAACATTCGCCTCAACACCCTTGATCCTGCCCTTGCCGGCGTTTTCGGGCCTGCTCACTTGTATCTTGCCATAGACCGGATCGACTGTTTGATGAGTGTAGGTGTCGATGAACCCCCACAAGTCGTGATAGAAGACCGCCAGCGAAGCATAGCCGTTCTTAGTGAAGTAATATTCCAGCGATGCATCGTAGTTCTTCGACGTGAGAGGTTTCAGGTCTGGATTACCGCTCGAAGCAGAGCCCTGGATGTCCGCGTTCGGATCGGTCGCCCTTGTGATGTTAAGGGACGGGTTCAATTGTCCGAATGTCGGCTTTGATCGCGTTTGCGTATAGGCAAGCCGCAATTGAAGCTGATCGGTAAAGCGAACCCTCGACTGGAAGGACGGCAGCACGTCGAGCCAGTCTTGGTTCGCAGTGCGCGGAATGAAGTCGACCGTGCCATCCGGATTCGCGACACGCGAAATTCCACGGGACGATCCGTCCGTATAGGCAAGCCGTACGCCGAGCGAACCATCTACCTGAATATCGCCCAGGTAGAATTTGTAGTTGCCTTCGGCATACGCGGCGATGGTCCGTTCCTTGCCAAGGAATTCAGACGTCGGACTATATTTTACGTCGGGCGTGCTGTAGAGCGCGGCGCTGTCGGCAAGCCAGCCTCTTGCCCAATGGTCGCTGGGCAATGTCGTCAGCAACTGTTGGAGCGTATTGTAGGTCAGCTGCCGCAAGACCTCGCTATTGGCGAGGATGGCGTTGTTATTCGGGGCAAGCCAGCTCTTCAGGCGCTGGGGATCGCCACGGAATCCGTCCTTCACGACCTCGAGCTGCCCCGTCGGCAGATTGGCTAGTGGAATTCGCGCCAGGTTGGTCCAGGCGTATCGATCACCATAATGAACGACGGAGGTGCGCGTCGTACCGCGAATACCGAATTGAAGCTTGGGCAACCAATCGACGTCGGTGTCGAGCTTCAGATCCAGCCGGCCCTGCCAGCCATCACCCTTGGCGACGAGCGCGGACTGCCAGATGCCGTTCCAAATGTAATTGTTGGGATTCAGGATGTCGTAGCCGTTCAGATCGAAAACGCCGGATCCCTTGACGTCAAAGTCGGCATTGATCGTAGGCGTGCTCGTCAGCTCCGTGCCGACATGCGTCCGGTCCCAGGCGTAGCGGCTTTTTGAATAAGCGATATCACCCGAAAGGACCGCACGCCCCGAGGTCCATTTGAAGCCCCCAGCGCCCTGATAAAGATCCGTGCGGTCTTTCATGGCCTGCCGTTCGATCGACGGAGAATTGCCACCCGAATGGGTCAGGCTTGCGGCCTTGCTGTCCTGGTCAGGCACCAGCACCACATTGCTCAGCGTGCCGTCCCGCAGGCTCATGCCGAACGAGTCATTTCCGACCGTACCCCGATAGGCGCTCCACAGACCCTCGGCATAGATTTCGAGGTTCGGTGCGGGGCGCCATTGCAGCATCCCGTTGACCGACGGACGCACGCGTTTGCCAATCGAGTAGAAGTTTCCGATGTAGTCCGGAAAATGGAAGTCTCCCACGCCCGGCGTAGTGACCGTGTCATTGCCCGTGCTCGGCGTGATGACACTCGCACCATCGTAACGCAGCGCGTTGCGATAATTCGTGCGAATATAGCTTGCCCCTAGGAGAGCGCCTATTTCGCCGATCGACGTGTTCCACGTCTTGGTAATTAAGATATTGCCGGCCGGATCCAGCGATTTTGACTGATCGTTGTAATTTCCTTTGATTTCGCCGGCGATGTTCACATCCTTGATGTCGAATGGCTTGCGCGAAATAATATTGATGAGGCCGCCAAGGCCAGGCTCGATGAGGTCCGCTGTCCCACTCTTGTAGACCGCGTATCCGGCCGCGATGCTTGCGGGAAAATCCTGCCAGTGTAGTTGGCGATCGTCGGTACTAAAGAGTTCACGATTGTTATACGTAGTGGTTACGTTAGGAAGACCTCTGATCAGAACAGAGTCGGCCTCGTCATTGTTTCGCGTGATCTGAACGCCTGGAAGACGAGCCAACACTTCGCCTCCATTGTTATCGGGCATTTTGCCGACGTCTTCGGACATGACCACGTCAACAATTGAGTCGGAGGCCCGCTTGGTTTGCTGAGCCGATGTGAGCGCCGCCCGAAAGCCGGTCACCACGATTTCCCCGGCCGCCGAGGTATCTTGGTCCTTGGTGTCTGTCTGCGCCGCGCCCTTTGCCGCCTTGGTTATGGCTTTGGACTGTTCAACCGTAACATTGGTTTCTTGGGCCGATGCGGAAGAAGCCGCCAGCATCGCTACCAATGAGCTGGAGCAAAGCATTATTATACCACGATTAGACATTACACCTCCCCAGTATCGTTATTATCGAATTTCATGATTTCGCAGCCCAGCGCGCTCATCGCGCACTTGGTGATCAAGCGTTTCCGATGCAGTGAGGTCTTTGATCGAGACGCGTCCCGACAAGACTATCTCAATACCGAGCGAGCACCGATCGGCGCCCTCGGCCGAGCTGCTCTTTACGGACTACTTCGCCGCAAGCGTTGGTTGCTGCCCATTACCCTCTCCTTTGTATCGCCGCGTTTTCGCGGTCTGATGTCGGCCGACTAAATCTATCGATGTGATTTGCTAAATCTATGGATGTGATTTAGTCTGTCAAGAGTGAAAAGGCCGCGCTGGAAAAGCGTCTCCGCACTGGTCATAGTGACGCTTGCGCGGCGACGAACGACCGTCGAAAAACACGGATAAGTATTTGATTCGACGCGCAGTAACTGCGCGCCGACCGAGAGGAAGCAGAACACCGATCATGCAGCGGGGAAGCAATTCAACCGGGGTGCGCCGCTATAATGAGCGGCTCGTGCTTTCGACGATTCGCCGACTCAACGGCGCCTCGAAAGCCGATATATCCAAGCTGACGGGCCTTTCGCCCCAGGCCGCGGTCAGGATCGTGGAGAGCCTGGAAGAATCGGGGCGGTTGATTCGCGCGGGCCGGCGGACCGGCGGAATGGGGCAGCCCTCGATCATCTATAAGGTGAACGGAGGCAGCGGCTGCACGGTGGGCGTTGAAATCGGCCGTGACCGGCTGATATGCGTGCTGCTCGATTTCGACGGCGCCACGCTGGCGCGTTGGTGTCAACCCCACGACTTTCCGCGCCCCCGGCAAGTGATAGGCGACATAAATGCGTTCATGGACGCGCAAATGGGGTTGCTTCCAGACGCCCAGCAGCAAGGGTTTCTGGGTATCGGCATCGCCATGCCCTGGTTCCTCGGCGAATGGCGGGATGAGCTAGGGATCACGGACGCGCAGGCGCGGGAATGGGGCGCAAGCGCGATCGAAAATCACTTCCGCTCCGCATTCGATGCGTCGCTCTTTTTCGAGAATGACGGCAATGCCGGCGCGCTCGCCGAATTGCTCTGCGGCGCCGGGCTGGGCCTTCGGGACTTCCTCTATATCCATCTCGGCAAGTTCGTCGGAGGCGGGCTGGTCCTTGGTGGACAAGTGCATGAAGGGCGCAACGGCAATGCCGGAGCATTGGCTTCCATTCCGGTGCCGGGCCGCAACGGCAGCGACGTCCTTCTCCATCGCGCATCGCTCTACAATGCGGATGCGGGGCTCCCCGCTGAGACCGAGGGCTGGCTGAACGATTGTGCGGATGCGCTGAGCTTCGCGATCATCGGAGCCAATAGCCTGCTCGATCTCGAGGCCGTGATCGTGGGCAGCCTGCTTCCGGAAGAACTCACCGGCGCGCTGATGGAACGGATAGGAGAGCGTATCGCGGCCAATGCGCCGCGCGATTTCTTCAATCCGCCGCTGCTGCGCGGCCACAATGGCGAAATTGGCCCGGCCCTCGGCGCCGGCCTCCTGCCGCTCTTCGCCTCTTATGCGCCCAATCTCGGTTCGCTGATGAAGAGTTCCGATTCCGACGCGGTCCCGGAATCGGCGTCAGTGTAAGCCTCGCCTGTACGGACCTGGACCCTATCCTCCGCCGACGTCTTGGGATCAGCGGCGGCGGCCCTGAACGGCTGAATGGGCCCCTAACTGACCGGGCGAGTTTCCGGACGAATGCCGCGAAAGCCACCCTTCGACCGAAGAGAGGCCTATCCCGCGTTTCTCAAGTAAGCTGCGGATTCACCAAAAAAACCGCGCGCTATGTCTCATTAAATCTATTTTGATCCTCAAAATCCGCGCCTCCTAGGGCACGGCCAACCCGATAGTCGATCCGATTACAGCCTCTCACGACACACCCGCCTACCCTCCCCGGCCGTCATCTGGGAGAGGACGCATGGACGTGGGAGCAGCTGCCGGTGCCGCGCAGGCCCGGAACGCGCCGAACGCGGCCGGATCGGAACCGCCGCCGCAGCCGCGCCTGAGCGCGGTCGAGCAAGGCGATCTCGCCGCTGGCCGGATCCGCGTGGCTGAGGGGCAGGTGTTTGCCGGAACGTCCGACAGCGCGCCCGCGACCCGCGAGTGGGGCAATCAGCCGCCCGGCTCCGGCTATCGCGAGGCGTTCGACAGCGCCGCGGCGCGG
>Ga0207647_10003147_pt1 | contig 12384 bp, 16 predicted proteins | sample KBSCornC2_FD_184295 | JGI IMG/M metagenome (GOLD analysis project Ga0207647, IMG submission 184295) | Corn rhizosphere microbial communities from Kellogg Biological Station, Michigan, USA - C2 (SPAdes) (version 2) | ecosystem: Host-associated > Plants > Roots > Rhizosphere ...
GGCGTTCCTGTTCTCGCTGATCGCCGCTGCCATCGCGATCGCGATCGCCGACCTCGCCCTGTTCTCCTGGCAAGGCACCCCGGCCGCCTCGCCCGGTACCTGCCCGGGCAACGTCCCGCCCTGGTGGCCGGAGTGGATCCCCACCTGACGGATCAATCGGCCAACCGCGACAGTGCGGCCGCGCGTTCGGGGTCTCCGATCGAGGCGGCCGTCGGGAACAGGCGGGCCCAGGAGCCGGCGCGGGTCAGCTGGCTGAGCCGGCGGGCGAGCTCGGCGGCGCGGCGCAGATCGGGCAGCGAGTGACCGTCCGTCCACCGCTCGAGATAAGCGTCCTCCAACCGAGCGACGACCTCCGAGCCGTGGTCGTCGGCCGCACGATCGAGCGCGACCAGCAGACTGCAGAACGGGTGCCCGACATTCGCGTCACCCCAGTCGAAGAACGTGTACCGCCCCGCCCCGGCAACCAGAATCTGACCGTCATGCAGATCCGCATGATCCAGCGAATCCGGTACGCCGAGACCCGCAAGCTCCTCGCACGACGCGACCAGCCGCGGCCGGAACCGCCGCAACCGTTCCCGCTCCGCCGCATCCAGCGCCCCGTTCCCGGCGACGGCCTCGTCGAAGATCGACGGCAGCAGCGATACCCGAGCATCAGGTACGCCGAGACCCAGCAACTCCTCCACCCGCGGTACGAGGGCCCGCTGCAACTCGGCGTACTGCGTCAACGCCTCCTCCCACTCGCGCGGCCCGATCTCCAGGCTGCGGAGCAGTGGCCCGCCGGACGGCAGCAGCGACCAGCCGCGGGCGGCGTCGACCGCGTACGGCGTGAGCACGTGGGACGGCACCCACCGGGACAGCGCCTCGCCGAGCCCGGCCTCGAACGCGCTCCCGGGCGACGCGGCCTTGAACCAGACCGGCTCCTCCGCCTCGACCCGGACGAGCACCGACCACGGCCGGACCCGGACCCGCCGCGGACCTGTCTCGCGAACGCCGGCCTCGTCGAGTCGCGCGTCCAGCCAGCCGAGCGCGGCTGCCCGCCACGCCGGGTCCTCCCAGGGGGTCACTGCGTCCGGATACGCGCCGCGGTCGATCTGCATGCGGGGACCATAATCGAGGGATGACGCGCTGGCCGGACTCGCCGTACCGAGTGGGGATCTCAGGCTGGCGCTACGCACCCTGGCGGAAGGTCTACTACCCCGACGGGCTGCCCCAGCGCGCCGAGCTCGAGTACGCGTCCTCCCGCTTGAACTCGATCGAGCTCAACGGTTCCTTCTACGCGCTCCAGCGCCCCGCCTCGTACCAGCGCTGGTACGACGAGACGCCCGACGGGTTCGTGTTCTCGGTCAAGGGGCCGCGCTTCGTCACGCATCTGAAACGCCTGGTCGACGTGGACGCACCGCTGGCGAACTTCTTCGCGTCCGGTGTGCTTGCGCTCGGCAACAAACTCGGGCCGGTGCTGTGGCAGCTGCCGCCCAACTTCCAGTACGACGCGGAGCGCTGCGCCGCGTTCTTCGAGCAGCTGCCGCGAAGCACCGTCGAGGCGGTCGAGGTCGCCAAACGCCATGACGAACGGATGGAAGGCCGTGCGCTGCTGGAGGCTGCTGTCGACCAGCCGATCCGGTACGCGCTCGAAGTACGGCACGACAGCTTCAAGACGAAGGAGTTCGTCGAGCTCTGCCGGGAGCACGACGTCGCGGTCGTCTGTGCCGACACCGCGGGCAAGTGGCCGATGTTCGGCGACGTCACCGCGGACTTCGCGTACGTCCGGCTGCACGGCGCGGAGGAGCTCTACGTCAGCGGCTACGACGACAAGTCCCTCGGTCGATGGGCACGGAAAATCCGTTCCTGGAAATGCGACACCTACGTGTACTTCGACAACGACGTCAAGGTGCACGCGCCGTACGACGCGGAGCGCCTGGCCGGAAAGCTCGGGATCACTTCGGCCGACACCGAAGCATGAAGGCCTTAGCGTCGGCGCTATGACACAGAACCCCGGAGAACTCGTCGAGCAGGCCGTCGGGCGATGCCTCCAACTCGTCGTCACCTGGCCGGCCTGGGACGGCGAACCGCGCATGTCCGACGACGGCCGCACGTTCACGCCGCACAAGGCGGTACGCCGGATCGCCGATCACCTGGTCGATCACCTGGCGGAGGTCGAGGCGCTGCTGGCCGGCGTAGCGACGCAGCCCGACGAGTGGCACGCGAGTGCGCTCACGTCCGCCGCGGACCTCGCGCCGTTCACCGTGGAGGACGTACGCGAGGCCGAGCAGCGACTGCAGCGGCTCGGGCGGACGTTCGCACTGCGGTACGCCGCCCTCGACCCGGCCGAGTGGGACAAGGACCGCAGCCCCAACTGGACGCTGCGCGAGATCGCCGAACACCTCACCGAGCTCGACTGGTACGCAGCCCAAGTCGGCGACCTGAGCCGATAGCGCGGACGTCCGTCACTCACCAACCACGCCGCAGCGCCGCGCAGCACGCTCGCCGCCGACCGGGCGCCGCCGATCCGCGGGAGTTGGTGAGTGGCTGGGGTCCGCCTTCAGAGCAACCGCGCGCCCACCGGCTGCTCCAGGTCGAGCAGGAACTGCTTGCGCTTCAGGCCGCCGGCGTACCCGGTCAGCGATCCGTTCTTCCCGATCACCCGGTGGCACGGCACGACGATCGACAGCGGGTTCTGCCCGACCGCCTTGCCGACCGCCTGCGCCGTCTCGCCGAGCCGCGCCGCGATCTCGCCGTACGTCGTGGTCTCGCCGTACGGGATCTCCTCGAGCACGGCCCACACCCTCTGCTGGAAAGCGTCTCCCACGGGCCGGACCGGCAGGTCGAAGGAAACCCGCGATCCGGACAAGTACGACTCCAGCTGCTCGACGACGAGCGCGATGAGCGGGTCGGACGCCTCGACCCGCTCACCCAGCGTCTGCGCCGTCGGCTTCACCCAGTGGTGCGGAAAATAGATTCCGAGCAGTTCCGTCCCCGACACCACCACCGTGAGCTCCCCGATCCGGGTGCTGACCACCGCATGCCTGTTCATACAGACAGAACGCGTCAGCACCCGGACCTGTGAGGGCTACGAGCTGACGCGGTCCCGCGTCCGGCGACGGAAGTCGCGGCCGACGGTGGTGAATTCGTCGGTGTGCAGCTCAGCGATCGCGACCGACGGCGTGCCGTCCTCCGCGCACTGCGCCAGCCATTGGCCGCGGGGACCGGCGACCCCGGACCTGAGGTCGGTGTCCGGGTTGGCCGTGGCCGCGAGGCTCACCCAGCAGGTGTTGTTCGCGGCGGCCCCGCGGACCTGCACCCCGATGTGCGCGTTCACGCCCTCGTTGTTCGCGTACGACACGAGGACGACGTCGGCGCCGAGCCGGTCGTACTCGGTGAACAGCTCCGGGAACAGCACGTCCAGCCCGAGCGCGAGCCCGAAGCGGACACCGTCCACCTCGAACGTCACCGCCTCCTGGCCGGCGGAGTACATCCAGGTGACCTTCGTCGTGGACAGCATCCGCTCGTCGTACCGGGCGACCACCTTTCCGTGGTCGGACACGACGTACATGCTGTTGTGCGGACGGGCGCCGGGCAGTTGGTGGACCGACGGGATCACGGTCCAGATCCCGAGCTCGCGGGAGAGCGCGACGATCTGGTCGAGCTCGTCCTGCAGCGCGGCCCAGTCGGCCCGGGACCAGTCGGACGGGCCGACCTCGTCCGGACCGAGCGACGACATCACCCACTTGCTCGGGAAGCAGATCGCTCCTTCACCGAAGTGCACCAGGCGGGCACCCGCCTTGGCGGCCTGCCGCATCAAGGCGCGGACCTCGTCGCCGCTCTCCCGGAGCAGGGCGGCGTTCGTCGGGTCTTCGCGGACCGTCGACTGGGCGACGGCGATGCGTGGGAATTCCGGCATGTCTGGTTCTCCTCGAGGAGTCGGACGGAAGTGCCGGAGGGCAGCCGTGTAGGACTCGCCGGTCTTCGCGGCGCGGGCTCGAACCCGTTGTTTGAGATTCCTGTGCGCTGTCATCTGGCCTTCCACGCACTCGCACGCGATCCCCCAGCGATCCCGTCGAGGCGGATGACCAGGACGAGCGGCCCGAGACAGGGAGTCCCTTTGCCTTCTCACGGTGACCGAGCTGGGGCCGGTCGACGAAGGTGAGGCGCGGGCCGCGCCGGACCCACATCCTTCCCGACCCCGGCGGCCGGAGTCAATCAGGCCCGCCGGGCGGCATAAAGTCGGACCCGGGCGCGGTTGTCTTCCGGAGTACGCGCAGACGACGTTGGGAGCAGAGGGTGAGCATTCGGGTCGGGTACAAGGCTTCGGCGGAGCAGTTCGGGCCGCGGGATCTGGTGGAGTACTCCGTGCGGGCCGAGGAACTCGGGCTCGACAGTGTGACCGTTTCGGACCACTTCCTGCCGTGGCGGCACGAGGGCGGCCACGCGCCGTTCGCGCTTGCCTGGCTGGCGGCGGTCGGTGAGCGGACCAACCGGGTGCTGCTCGGTACGTCGGTGCTGACGCCGACGTTCCGCTACAACCCGGCGGTCATCGCGCAGGCGTTCGCCACCCTCGGCGTGCTGTACCCGGGCCGGGTCATGCTCGGCGTCGGCAGCGGCGAGGCGCTCAACGAGATCGCGGTCTCGGGTATGGAGTGGCCCGAGTTCAAGGAGCGGTTCGCCCGGCTCCGGGAGTCCGTGCAGCTGATCCGCGACCTGTGGACGAAGGACGGCGTCAGCTCCGACGGGCCGTACTACAAGACCGTCGACGCGTTCATCTACGACCGCCCCGAGACCCCGCTGAAGGTGTACGTCGCCGCGGGCGGCCCCCTGGTCGCGCGGTACGCCGGGCGCGCCGGTGACGGGTTCATCGCGACGTCCGGCAAGGGCATGGACCTGTACACCGAGCAGCTGATGCCCGCCGTCCGCGAAGGCGCCGAGAAGGCCGGGAAGAAGTTCGAGGACGTCGACCGGATGCTCGAGGTGAAGATCTCCTACGACCGGGACCCGGCCCAGGCGCTGGAGAACACCCGGTTCTGGGCGCCGCTGTCGCTGACCGCCGAGCAGAAGCACAGCGTGACGAGTGCGACCGAGATGGAGCGGCTGGCCGACGAGCTGCCGATCGAGCAGGTCGCCAAGCGGTGGATCGTGGCGTCGGACCCGGAGGAGGCGGTGAAGCAGCTCCAGCCGTACGCCGACGCGGGCTTCAACCACTTCGTCGTCCACGGTCCGGGCAACGACCAGGAGCGTTTCCTCACCCAGTTCACCGAGGATGTCCTTCCGCTGCTGCGCAAACTGGGCTGACAATCGCTGGGTGGGTGACTACGAGATCGTCCAGGACAACGACCCGCGGTGCGCCGAGCTGGAAGCAGCCGGCTACCGCGTGGTCGCCGAGTCCTGGGCGGTGCGGCTGTTCGACCCGGATCGTGAGCTGCTGGAGTCCGCCGTACTCCGGGCCACGGCCGGCGGACTCACGATCCGCGAGCTCGGCGCCGAGTCCGCGCGGGAGCTGCACGCGCTGGAGAAGTCCAACGAGCCGGACTACCCGTACACGCCCGCGACGCACCGCGTGGTCGGAGAGCTGGCCGAAACCCGCGCGCTCTGGCCGGAGCACCGGGTGTTCGGCGCCTTCGACGGCAACCGGCTGGTCGGCGCGACCGTCATCCGCGCGAACGACGGCTTCGGAGACACGCTCTTCACCTCGGTCCTGTCCACCTACCGCCGCCGCGGCGTCGCGCAGGCCGTGAAAGCCGCCTCGATCCTCGCCTTCCTCGACATCGGCATCACCCGCTTCAGCACCGGCGGAGCCGCCGCCAACCAGGCCAGCCTCCAAGCCAACCAGTCCCTCGGCTACAAACTCACCGAACATTGGCGCACCTACGCCCCCTGAGGGCCCCTGCCGGCGAGTGGGCGGAATAGCATCTCGGGATGCCTCTGCTTGTGGGATCGGTGTTGTCTCGGGGGACTTTGCGGGATGTGGCGCAGCCGCGGTTGGCGGTGGGGGGCGGGTTGTTGTTGCGGCCTTGGCAGGGGAGGGATGCCGACGTCGTACGGACGGCGTTCGGGTGTCCTGACATTCAGCGGTGGCATGTTCGGCGGCTGGACACGCTCGAGGAGGCTGGGGAGTGGGTCGGGCAGTGGGCTGATCACTGGGACGCGGAGACGGCGGCGAGTTGGGCGGTCGTCGGTCACGACGATGAGCCGTTCGGCCAAGTCGGGTTGCGGGAGGTCTCTCTGGCGCAAGGCTCGGCGGCGCTGTCCTACTGGGTGACACCGGCCGCCCGCGGACGGGGCGTCGCCGCTGCAGCGGTCGACTCGCTGTCCGCTTGGGCCTTCGGGCAGGCCGGGTTCAACCGGCTGAACATCCACCACTCCACTGCGAACACCGCGTCATGCAGGGTCGCGACGAACGCCGGCTACCAGCTCGAAGGCACCTTGCGGCAGGCGATCATGCACGCGGATGGCTGGCACGACTGGCACGTGCACGGCCGGCTGCGCACCGACAGCCGCTAGCTCGAGGTGCGTACTGTCTGGGAATGCGGACACCTCAGCAGTACCTCAAGGGTGAGCTGGTTGTCGTGATCGACGTGGCCGACCTGGAGCGCGCGGCGGTGTTCTGGAGTGAGGTGCTCGGCTACGTCCGTGAAGGGCAGTCGGAGATCTATCTCAGCCTGGTGCCTGCCGACGGCGCCGGCGTGGAGATCCTGTTGCAGCGAGTCACCGACCGGAAGCTCGGCAAGAACCGCCTCCACCTCGACCTCCGCACCGCCGACCTGGACGCCGAGGTCGCCCGAGTCCTCGCGCTGGGCGCCCAACTCCTGACCGAGGAGCCAGTGGTCGAGGCAGGGTGGGGCTGGCACGTGTTGGCCGACCCGGACGGAAACGAGTTCTGTGTCCTGCAGCCGCCGTCCCACCGCGGGTAGCACCGCGGCGTGCGCGTCAGTGGAGGTCTTCGGACAGGGACTTGGCGGCTTGGGTGAGGAGCGGGATGGCGCGTTCCACCAGCGGCTCGGTCATGCGTCCCGCGGGGCCGGAAATGGAGATGGCCAGCGGGGAGGGCGCGTCGGGCACCGCCACCGCCACGCACCGTACGCCGACCTCCTGCTCGCCCTCGTCCATCGCATAGCCGTCGCCGGCGGCCTGATGGAGTTGGGCCGTGAACGCGTCGGGACTGGTGATGGTGTTGTCGGTGTGTTTCGGCATGCCGGTGCGGTGCAGGAGCTCGCGGACCTCGGCGTCGGGGTACTGCGCGAGGATCGCCTTGCCGACCGCGGTGCAGTGCGGGAGGACGCGGCGGCCGACCTCGGTGAACATCCGCATCGAGTGCCGCGACGGAACCTGCGCCAGGTACACGATCTGGTCGCCGTCGAGCATCGCCATGTTCGCGGACTCGCCGAGCTCGTCGACGAGCCGCGCGAGATGCGGCCGGGCGAACACACTCAGCATGTGCGACGAACTCTCCCCGAGCCGGATCAGCTTCGGCCCGAGCACGTACTGCCGCGACGGCTCCTGACGCAGGTAGCCGAGGTCGACCAGGGTGCGCACCAGCCGGTGGATCGTCGGCAGCGGCAGCCCGGAGGCCGTGGCCAGCTGCGACAGGCCCATCATCCCGCCCGCGTCGGCCATCGTCTCGAGCAGCCCGAAGGCGCGCTCGATCGACTGCACGCTGCCGGTCCGGCCCTTGCCGTTCGTCTCCGCCATGACACCCACCTTTCCGGATCACGGAAGTTTAGCGCCAGATCCCGGAAGGTCGAATGCTTGCACCTTCCGCAAAGTAGATATTAGTCTCCACAATACGGAAAAGGAGGCTGCAGTGGACGACCTGATGGCCGAGCTCGACCGACGCCTGGCGGCTGCCGACGCCGCGCTGGCTGCCGACTACCGCGGTGACCGCGGGGTCCGGCAGCCGATCCACACCGCGTACGTCCCGGCCGACCGGTACGACGCACGCACGGTGGACGACTGGGGCGCGCAGGCCCGTGCGGCTCTCGACGAGTACGCCGCCTCGGCCGCCGACCTCGCGAAGATCGTCGCGGCCGACCTGACCGACGACGTGTACGACCGGGTCCGCGCCAAGCTCGAGCGAGAGCCGATCGAGGACCTCCGCATCGACTTCGAGGACGGCTACGGCAACCGGTCGGACGACGAGGAGGACGCCGCGGCGATCGCCGCCGCCGAAGCCCTCGCGGCCGGCCCGCGGACGCCGTACCACGGTCTGCGGATCAAGTCGTTGGAGGCGCCAACGAGACGACGCGGAGTCCGCACGCTCGACCTCTTCCTCGAGCACCTCGGGGCGGTCGACGACGGCTTCGTCATCACGCTCCCGAAGGTGACCTCGGTCGAGCAGGTCGAGGCGATGGTGCTCGTCCTCGAGACACTCGAGCAGAAATACGGCGTACGGCGGCTGAACTTCGAGATCCAGGTCGAGACCCCGCAGGCGATCCTCGGCGCGGACGGTACCGCGCTGATCGCCCGGATGGTCAAGGCCGGCGGCGAGCGCGTCACCGGGCTGCACTACGGCACGTACGACTACTCCGCCTCGCTCGGCGTCGCGGCGGCGTACCAGAGCATGGAGCACCCGGTCGCCGACCACGCGAAGGACGTGATGCAGCTGGCCGCGGCCGGTACCGGCGTCTTCGTGTCCGACGGTTCGACCAATGTCCTGCCGGTCGGCGACGCGGTCCACGACGCGTGGCGACTGCATTTCCGGCTGGTACGGCGTTCGCTCGCGCGCGGCATCTATCAGGGCTGGGACATGCATCCCGCCCAGCTCCCGACCCGCTTCGCGGCGACGTACCTCTTCTACCGGGAGGGGTACGACGAGGCCGCGCAGCGTCTGCGGGCGTACCTGGGCGACGGCGAGTCGGGTTACCTCGACGAGCCGGCAACGGCTGTCGCCCTGGCTGGTTTCGTGCTGCGCGGCATCGAGTGCGGCGCGATCGAGACGACCGAGTTCGACACCGCGGCCCTGGCTCGACTCGCCCGCCGGGCGGTGTCCGAGGGCTAGCCTCGCACCATGCGACTGGTTGCGGAGTTCACCACGGAACCGTTCGACGTGGACGGGTCGCCGCCCGCGCACGCCACCGAGGCGTTGCGCGCGGCGGAGGAGGCCGGGCTCGACTGTGAGTTCGGCCCGCTCGGTACGCAGGTCAGCGGCGAGCAGCACCTGTTGCTGCCCGCACTCCCGAAAGTGCTCGAGGCGGCGTTCGCCGGCGGCGCGAGCCAGGTGACCTTGCAGGTACGGCGCGATGCCTGAGCAGCATCCCCTGGTCGAGGCGATCACGCCGCTGGTGGAGCGGCTGAACGCCGAGTTGATCGCACCGGCGGACGCCCAGGACGACGACATCCCGCTGAGGTGGGAAGGCGAGGCGGTGGTCGCCGTCCGGCTGCCGAAACCCGCCGACGGCGGCACCGCGGCCGCCGTGGCCGGAACAAACGCCGGCGGGGTGCAGGGCCTGCTGGCAGAGGTTGCCGACGAGTTGGGCGGCCCGCTGCGCGACCTGTCAAGGCATGACAAACAGCAGGCCGTTCTGCTGCTGGAGGCGCGCGGCGCGTTCGAGTACCGCAAGTCGGCCGAGATCGTCGCCGAGGCGCTCGGCGTCACCCGCTTCACCGTCTACAACTACCTGAACCGCGCCCGCTGATTTTCAACAAACTGTTGACGACAGGCGGAGCGGGTGTCACGCTCTCGTCATACGGAAAGTCGATTTCGGGATTCGAGAAGGTGTGATCCGTGGACCTGGAGGAGTTCAACTCCACTGCGGCCGACCGGCTCCGGCCGGCACTGGCGGCCTGCTGCGACGTGCCCCGCTGGGTCGACGCGATCCTGGCCAAGCGGCCCTACGGCGATCGTGCCGCGCTGACCGCGGTCGCCGACCAGTTGCTCCGCGAGCTCGACGACAACGAGGTCGATCGCGCGCTCCAGGCGCACCCGCGGATCGGTGACCGCCCGCAGGGCGCGGGTACCGAGGCCAACTGGTCGCGGAACGAGCAGTCCGGCGTCGGCGCGGACCCGGCGGTCCGGCAGGAACTTGCCGAGGGCAACCGTCAGTACGAGGACCGGTTCGGCCGGGTGTTCCTGATCTGTGCCACCGGGCTGTCCGCGGCGCAGATGCTGGACAGCCTGCGGACCCGTCTCACGCACGACGACGCGACCGAGGCGGCCGTCGTCCACGAGGAGCTGCGCAAGATCGCGCTGCTCCGGTTGAGCAAGGTGGTGGAGGCATGAGTTCGCTCAGCACGCACGTCCTCGACACCGCGCTGGGGCGGCCGGCGCAGAACGTCGAGGTCCGGCTTTACCGGGGTGACGCCCTCGAGGCCGGCGGTACGACGGACGCCGACGGCCGGATCGCCGAGCTGCAACCGAAGCTCGAGCCGGGCACGTACCGGCTCTGGTTCGACGTCGCGGCGTACGCGAAGGCCACCGGCCAGGACATCTTCTTTCCCGAGGTCTCCGTGACCTTCACGGTCGCCGACGAGCGGCACTACCACGTCCCGTTGCTGCTCAGCCCGTTCGCGTTTTCCACCTACCGAGGGAGCTGACCTCCGATGGCCATCCACCTGGGCGCCAACCAGTACGGCAAAGCCGAGAACCGCGTCGTCCGCGTCTACCGCGACACGCCCCGGCACCAGATCCGCGACCTGAACGTGTCGACGTCGCTCCGCGGCAGCTTCGAGGCGGCGCACACGACCGGCGACCAGGCCGACGTACTGCCGACCGACACGCAGAAGAACACCGCGTTCGCCTTCGCCAAGGAGAAGGGGATCGGGGCGATCGAGGACTACGCGCTGACGCTCGGCGCACACTTCCTGGACGCGTCGCCGGCCGCGGAGGGCGCGCGCATCGAGGTCGAGGAGTACGCCTGGGAGCGCATCGACGACCACGACCACGCGTTCGTCCGGGCCGGCACCGGCGTCCGGAACACCGTCGTCAACGTCGAGGGCCGGGGTGCGCAGCGCAAGGCGTACGTCGTCTCGGGGATCAGCGATCTCGTCGTGCTGAAGTCGACCGGGTCGGAGTTCCACGGGTTCCTGAAGGACAAGTACACGACCCTGCAGGAAACCGACGACCGGATCCTGGCGACATCGCTGGTCGCGCGCTGGCGGTACGACCACACCGAGGTCGACTGGGACAAGTCGTACGACGGCATCAAGAGGCTGCTGCTCGAGCGGTTCGCGAACATCCACAGCCTGGCCCTGCAGCAGACGCTCTACGGCATGGGTTCCGCGGTGCTGGAGGCGCATCCGGAAGTTGCCGAGATCAAGTTCTCGGCGCCGAACAAGCACCACTTCCTGGTCGACCTGTCGCCGTTCGGGGTCGAGAACCCGGGTGAGGTCTTCATCGCCGCGGACCGCCCGTACGGCCTGATCGAGGCGACCGTGACGCGGGACGACGCCGGCGACGCCGGGTCCGCCTGGCACGCGACGCCGGGATTCTGTTGAGCAGGACCGTGATCGAGGGCGCCTACGTGGCGACCCTCGATCCGGCCCGGCGCGAGTTCGTCGGCCACGTGGTTGCCGAGGGCAATCGCCTGGTCGCGGTCGGGCCGGGGCCCGCGCCGTCGTACGACGATGCTCGCGTCGTGGACGGGCGGGGCTGCCTGGTGACGCCGGGGTTCGTGAACACGCATCAGCACCTGTACCAGTGGGTGACGCGCGGGCTCGCCGCGGACGCGACGCTCTTCGAGTGGCTGACGACGCTGTATCCGGTCTGGGCCCGGATCTCCGAGGAGACGGTGTACGTCGCGGCGCGGGCGGCGCTCGCCCAGCTGGCGCGGACCGGCTGCACGACCGTGGCCGATCACCACTACGTGTTCCCGCGCGACGGCGGGGACTTGCTCGCGGCCGAGATCGCCGCCGCGGGTGAGATCGGTCTGCGGTTCCACCCCGCGCGTGGCTCGATGGACCGCGGTCAGAAGGACGGCGGGTTGCCGCCGGATTCCGTGGTCGAGAAGCGCGACGAGATCCTCGCCGCGACCGAGGCTGCGATCGACCGCTGGCACGACCCGTCACCGGACTCGATGCTGCAGATCGTGGTCGCGCCGTGCTCGCCGTTCAGCGTGAGCGGTGAACTGATGCGCGAGTCGGCCGAGCTGGCGCGGCGTCGCGGCGTACGGATGCACACGCACCTCGCCGAGACCACCGACGAGACTTCGTGGTGCCAGGAGACGTACGGGTGTACGCCCCTGGAGTACGCCGACCAGCTCGGGTGGACCGGTCCGGACGTGTGGTTCGCGCACGGCATCCACTTCGACGACGCGGAGATCAAGCACCTCGGCGGCACCGGTACGGGCGTCGCTCACTGCCCCAGCTCCAACGCCCGCCTCGGCGCCGGCATCGCCCGCGCCGCAGACCTCCGCGCCGCCGGATCGCCCGTCGGCCTCGGCGTGGACGGTGCTGCCAGCA
>Ga0207647_10003153_pt1 | contig 12369 bp, 6 predicted proteins | sample KBSCornC2_FD_184295 | JGI IMG/M metagenome (GOLD analysis project Ga0207647, IMG submission 184295) | Corn rhizosphere microbial communities from Kellogg Biological Station, Michigan, USA - C2 (SPAdes) (version 2) | ecosystem: Host-associated > Plants > Roots > Rhizosphere ...
ACGATCGCGTCATCGACGACGAAGCCGGTCGCGACCGTCAGCGCCATCAGCGACAGATTGTTGAGGCTGAAGCCGAGCAGATACATCACGCCCAGCGTGCCGAGCAGCGATGCGACCACCGCCACCGCCGGAACCACCGTGGCGCGCAGCGATCGAAGGAAGATCGAAACCACGATCACTACCAGCAACGTCGCGATCACGAGCGTTACTTCGACTTCGTGGAGCGAAGCGCGGATCGTTGTGGTGCGATCGGAAGCGACCGCAACCTTGATATCGCCCGGTATCGCCGCCTCGATGAGGGGCAACTGCGCCTTCACCGAATCCACCGTCTGAATGATGTTGGCACCCGGCTGACGACTGATGACGACGGTGACCGCGCGCTGGCCATTGAACAGGCCCATTGTGCGGATATCCTCAGGCCCATCATAGACGTGGGCGATATCCGACAGGCGCACCGCAATGCCGTTCCGCCAGGCGACGATAAGGCCGCTATAATCGGCAGCCTTAAGCCCCGGCATGTCGCTGTAAATCTGCCAGGCAGTCGCGCCATTCTCGACTACGCCGCGTGGCCGGTTGGCGTTGGTTGATGAGATTGCCGTCCGCACATCCTCGAGCGGAATGCCGTATCGGGCCAGGGCAAGCGGATTGAGATCGATCCGGACGGCCGGCAATGCCGCCCCGCCGAGTTCTACATCGCCAACGCCCTGCACCTGCAGCAGCTTCTGCTGCACGACGTTGGAGACGGCGTTATAGATCTCCGATGGGGTGCGCGTCTTGCTCGTCAGCGCGATAATCATGATCGGCGCGTCGGCGGGATTGATCTTGCGGTAGCTGGGATTGGTCTTGAGCGTGGCGGGCAGATCGGCACGCGCGGCATTGATCGCCGCCTGCACATCCCGCGCGGCGCCGTCGATATTGCGCGAAAGATCGAACTGCGCGGTGATGCGCGTCGAGCCGATACCGGATTGGGAAGTCAGTTCGGTCACGCCGGCAATCGTCGCCATGCGCTTTTCCAGCGGTGCGGCGACACTGGTAGCCATCGTTGTCGGGCTCGCGCCGGGCAAATTGGCGGAAACGCTGATCGTGGGGAAATCCACCTGCGGCAATGGCGATACCGGCATGGCAAAAAAGGCCGCGATCCCGGCCAGCATCATGCCGACAGTCAGCAACAATGTGCCGATGGGCCGTTGGATGAAGGGCCGGGAGAGGTTCACTCCCCTCCCTCCCGACAGGCGCGCTGCATGTTCACGCCCCCTGCTCCAGCGGCAGTAGCGGCTCCGTCTCGCGCTTGCGGCGAACTCGAGCCGAGAGCCGTTCGAAACCGAGGAAAATCACGGGGGTCGTGAACAGGGTCAGCGCCTGGCTGAGGATCAGGCCGCCGGCTATGGCCAGGCCGAGCGGGCGCCGCAGTTCCGCTCCCATTCCGCTGCCGAAGATGAGCGGCAGTGCGGCAAAGAGGGCCGCGAACGTCGTCATCATGATCGGCCGAAAGCGCAGATGCGCCGCCTGACGAATGGCGCTGTCCGCGTCCAGGCCTTCGGTTCGCTGGGCATCGATCGCGAAGTCGATCATCATGATCGCGTTTTTCTTCACGATGCCGATCAGCAGCACGATGCCGATGATGCCGATCACGCCAAGATCATTGCCTGTAAACCAAAGGGCCAGCAGCGCGCCGACGCCCGCAGAGGGCAATGTCGAGAGGATCGTCACGGGGTGGATGAAGCTCTCATAGAGAACACCCAGCACGATATAGACGACCACGATCGCGGCGAGGATCAACCAGATCTCGTTGGACAGGCTGGCGCGGAAGGCATTGGCGGCGCCGAGGAAGCTGGTCGTAATCGCCGCCGGCACGCCGATCCTCTGCTCGGCACGCTGGATCGCGGCGACCGCTCCGCCAAGCGATACGCCGGGCGCGAGATCGAAACCGATGGTGGAGGCAGGAAATTGGGCGACGCGCGTCACCTGGAGTGGCGCCTCACCCTCTACGAACGTTGCGACGGTCGACAGCGGAACAGACGTCCCCGAAGAAGTCTGGACGTAAAGCTGGTTGAGCGCTTGCGGGTCAGTCAGCATCCCTGGCTGACTTTCCAGGATCACCCGATATTGGGTGGTCTGCGTGAAAATCGTTGAGATGATGCGCTGCCCGAAGGCGTTGTAGAGCGCGCTGTCGATGGCGGCGGTGCTGATGCCCAGCCGGGCGGCAACGTCGCGATTGACCTTCACCGTTATAGCGCGTCCCTGGTTCTGCATGTCCGAGACGATGTTGCGGACCTGTGAAACGCCCTTGAGCGCATCCATCAGTTTCTCGGTCCATATGTTGATCTGGTTTTGATCGGCACCCTGGAGCGCGAAGCGATATTGCGTGGGCCCGCCTTCTGCATCGATCGTCAGATCCTGCACCGGCCGGATGTAAAGCGTGGCGCCGGCAATATCCCGCGCGCGCTGCTGGAGCCGGCGGATCAAGGCACTCTGGCTGCCGGTGCGATCCCCCTTCTCCTTCAGGTTGATCAGCATCCGGCCATGGTTCATCGCCGGGTTCTGCCCGTCGACACCGACATTCGAGCTCAGGCTTTCGACGTCGGGGTCCTCAAGTATCGCGTCTGCGACCTTGCCCTGCAGCGCGGACATGCGCCCGAACGAGACGCCCTGCCCCGTTACCACCACCGCCTGAAGCTGCCCCGTGTCTTGCTCGGGGAACAAGCCTTTGGGGATCGCCACGAACAAAATCGCGGTCAGCAGCATCGAACAGAAAAAGACCAGCAGGGTCAATCGCTGCCGTATCAGCACCCAGTCGAGTGCGCGGCTGTAACGATTGGAAAGATGATCGAACCGCTCCATCGTCCATTCCGCGAAGCGGAACTTGCGCATCTCCGCTTCCGCCTTCAGCCAGCGGGCCGACAGCATCGGCACCAGCGTCAGCGCGACCACCGCCGAGATCAGAATGGTTATCGCCAGTGTGACCGCGAATTCGCGGAAGAGCCGCCCAACCACGTCGCCCATGAACAAGAGCGGGATCAGCACTGCGATCAGGCTGAACGTGAGGGAGATAATGGTGAAGCCGATCTCGCGGCTGCCCTGAAGCGCGGCTTGCAGCGGCTTTTTCCCCTCCTCCAGGTGGCGAGCGATGTTCTCGGTGACGACGATCGCATCATCGACGACGAAGCCCGAGGCGATCGTCAAAGCCATCAGCGTCAGGTTATTGAGGCTGAAGCCAAGCAGGTGCATCGCGGCGAACGTTCCGACGATCGAAAGCGGAACGGCCAAGCTTGCGATCAAGGTCGCCTGCCACGACCCCAGGAATAGGAAGATGGCGAGCGTGACGAGCGCAACTGCGAACACAAGCTCGACCTGAACGTCATGGACCGAAGCGCGAATTCCGGTGGTACGATCGGTCAGTAACGTGACATGGACGTCGGCAGGCAAGGCCGCCTCCAGTTGCGGAAGCGCCGCCTTGATCATGTCGACCGTTCCGATCACGTTCGCACCTGGTTGGCGCTGCACATCGACGACGATTGCGGGTGTGCGGTTCATCCAGGCGCCGAGCCGCGTATTTTCCGAGGAATCGACGACATTGGCTACATCGGACAGGCGAACGGGCGCATTGTCCTGATAGGCGATGATCAAGTTCTTATAATCTTCGGCGGTTGCGAGCTGATCGTTGGCGTCGATCGACCAGCTTCGCGTTGGCCCGTCGAAGCTGCCCTTGGCGCCATTGACGTTCGCCGCCGCAATCGCGCTCCTGAGCTGGTCGAGCGAGATGTTGCGCGTCGCAAGCGCCTGAACATTGGCCTGGATACGCACCGCGGGCCGCTGCCCCCCCGATAGGGATACGAGGCCCACGCCCGAAATCTGCGAAATCTTGTTGGCGACGCGTTGGTCGACCAGGTTCTGTACTTCGGCAAGGGGCCGCGTCGACGAGGTCACGCCGAGGCTCAGGATCGGCGCGTCGGCGGGGTTCACTTTGGCGTAAATGGGCGGTGCGGGCAGATCGGAAGGAAGCAGCGTATTGGCGGCATTGATTGCCGCTTGCACTTCCTGCTCCGCCACGTCCAACGTCAGGTCGAGGTTGAACTGCAGCGTTATCACCGACGCGCCGGCCGATGAGGTCGACGACATGCGCGCGAGGCCCGCCATTTGTCCGAACTGGCGTTCGAGCGGAGCCGTCACGGTCAAGCCCATCACGTCCGGGCTCGCGCCCGGATAAAGCGTCGTGACCTGGATCGTTGGATAATCGACTTCCGGCAGCGCGGAGAGCGGCAGAAACCGATATCCGACGATGCCAGCCAGCAGGATCGCCAGCATCATCAACGTCGTCGCCACCGGGCGCATGATGAATGGTCGCGAGGGATTCACCCCCTCCGCGCCGAGCACCTCCTCATCGGCACCCAGGCTCGTGCCGCTCGCCGATTCCGCGCTCACTGGCTGTTGCCGCCGGCCTGCTGACGATGACGGTGACGGCCCGCATGCTGCCCCCCTTCTCCCGACGCGTTGCTGGTGCCGCTATTCGTCCCCGTCCCTTCGGCCGGCTCGTTACCGCTGCTGCCAAACAGCCAGGAGAAGAAACCGCCCTTCTTCTGGCGTTGGAATCGCGGCCGTTCACCGGGGAGGACGACCTTGGATCCGTCCTCCAGATTGTCGGCACCTTCGGTGATTACGGTTTGCCCAAGACGGAGGCCAGAGAGGATGGCGACGCTGGTGCCTTTGGCGGGGCCCTGCTTCACCGTCTGCATCTTCACGGTGCGATCCGCCTGCAGCACGAATACGAAAGCGCCCTGCGTGCCGTGGCGCACCGCGGTAACGGGAACGGTCGGCACCCCCTTCAGAGTATCTACCAGCAGGCTGACATTGACGAATTGGTTCGGGAAGAGGCGCCCATCGCCGTTCGGGAACCGCGCCTTTGCCTTGACCGTACCGGTGGCGGCATCGATCTGGTTATCGAAGGTTAGGAACGCGCCCTGGGCTAACACCGTCTGGCCGGCCTGATCCGTTGCCGTGACGGGCAGCGGGGCACTCGACGTGCGCCGCGCAAGGATGCCCGGAAGGTTGCCCTGTGGCACTGCAAAACTCACATCGATCGGATCGGTCTGGGTGATGATTGCGATGCCGTTCGCGTCACCAGGGGTCACATAATTGCCGATATCCGCCTGTCTAAGGCCAATCCGGCCGGACACCGGTGCAGTGATCGACGTATATTGCAGATTGAGCTTGGCGGAACCGATCGCAGCCCGATCCGCAGCGACGATGCCTTCCTGCTGCTTGACCGTAGCCGCCTGGGTGTCGACTTGCTGCCGTGCGATCGAATCCTGCGCGAGCAGCACCTGATAACGATGCAAGTCGACGCGTGCGAGGTTGAGCTGGGACTGATCGCGCGTGAGGTTGGCTTCCGCCTGCGCGAGCGCCAGACGATATGGCCGCGGATCGATCTGGGCCAGCAACTGCCCCTTGGCCACAACCTGGCCTTCCTTGAAATTGATCGTGAAGATGTTGCCGGATAATTGCGGGCGCACCGTCGCGGTAACGATGGGTTGAACCGTGCCGATTGCGCTTAGCGATTGCGGTACGTCCGCTGCGGTCACCTTCGCGACGCCGACGGTTGCCGCAGCGCGCCGCCCACCACGACCACCCCCAAACCCGCCCTGTGCGCTATCGCTTCCCCCGCCGCGAGTAAGTGCCCAGGCAAGCGCCCCAACCGCCACCAGCACCAGCAGAACGAGCAAGGCATTCCGTCGCGAATTGGGCGAGCGCTCCACCGGATCGACGGGCGTCTCTAGTTCATCGTTCATTGCGGACCCTTGGGGCGATTGAGGAGGACGGCAACGTTACACTTGCGAACGGCACGCGAGATCGCGGGACAACAGCCCCGATCGAAGCAACCGAGATGCGGGCATCCGTGCGCGATTGAGCCCCCGATCTTTGCTCGATGCTGAACTGCGAAAGACATTGCGGCCTTTAACGATGCTTTGCCGCGTACCCGTCGCTCAAGATTATGATGGGGCGACGATCGGCCCGGTCAGACGGGCAACTGGCTGGTGAGTTTCACTTCCTCCAGCACCGCGTAAGTTCGTGTTTCGCGGATACCCGGCAAAGCCACCAACGTGTCCCCCAGGAATGCACGATAGGCGGCCATGTCTGCTACGCGGACCTTGAGGAGATAGTCGAACCCTCCGGCCACCATATGGCATTCCAAAACGTCCGGCAGGCGGCGCACGTGATCCGCAAATTCGGTGAAGACATCATCGGTCGTGCGATCCAACAGCACCTCGATAAAGATCATCAGCGCCCGATCCAGCTTCGCGGGGTCGAGGAGGGCTGCATAGCCCGTGATGACCCCGCTTTCGCGCAGCCGCTTCACGCGCTCGAAGCATGCCGCGCTGGAAAGGCCACAGCGCTGGGCCAACGCTTGGTTGGTGATGCGCCCATCTTGTTGGAGCGCGCGCAGTATCTTGCGATCTACCTGGTCCACCGATGATCCTTCGGATATTTCTTGCGCCGGTGTAACTCTGTTCCAAATTACAGGCAAAAATCAAAAGCACATTCTGCCAGGACTGGCATATAGGCGGCATACATTCAGTATGAGGCTTCCGCGAATGTCCGATCGGGTCGACTGGGATCGTATCGACGCTCTCAAATATCAAGACGAGGCAGACGCTTGCCGCGCGCTGTTGGCGCGCGCACCACTGTCCCAGGACGAGCGGCGGCGTGTAGAGCAGGACGCCGCCGAGATGGTGCGCGCCGCGCGCAAGTCGGCTGAAAAGCAGGGCGTGGTGGAAAGCTTTCTTCAGCAATTCTCTCTCGGCACGCGCGAGGGATTGGCGCTGATGTGTCTTGCCGAAGCATTGCTGCGCACGCCCGACGCCGAAACACGCGACCGGCTGATTGCCGAGAAGATCGGCTCGGCCGATTGGGCGAGCCACCTCGGTCAGTCCGACAGCCTGTTCGTCAATGCGTCGACCTGGGGTCTGATGCTGACCGGCAAGTTGATCGACGTCGACGATGAGGCGAAAACCGATCTTGGCGGCTGGCTCAAAAGGCTGACGGCACGCGTCGGCGAACCCGTCATCCGTCAGGCGGTGGGTGCCGCGGTCAAGATGATGGGCGAGCAGTTCGTACTTGGCCGCACGATTGAGGCGGCGCTCGCGCGCGCCAAGCGCGAGGCCTACACCTGCTCGTTCGACATGCTGGGCGAAGGCGCGCGCACCGCGGCCGACGCCGAGCGTTATGAAGCGATCTACGCGCATGCGATCGAAACGGTCGGTCGCGCGCGCCAGCCTGGCACGGCCCCCGAGGATGGGCATGGCGTATCGGTCAAGCTTTCCGCGCTCTCACCCCGCTATGAGGCCGTACAAGAGGCGCGCGTATGGGAGGAACTCTATCCGCGCGTGAAGCGGCTTGTGCGGATCGCTGCACGGCACAACCTCAATTTTGCGATCGATGCAGAGGAGGCAGATCGGCTCGTTCTGTCGCTCAAGATGATCGACCGACTGGTGCGCGAGCCCGAACTGGGTGATTGGACCGGGCTCGGCGTTGTCGTCCAGGCTTACCAAAAGCGCGGCCTGGCGGTGATCGAAGGGCTTAAACAGCTCGCCGAGAATAGCGGGCGGCGAATTATGGTCCGGCTCGTCAAGGGCGCTTATTGGGACAGCGAGATCAAGAAGGCGCAGGTCGCGGGGCGCCCCGGCTATCCCGTCTTCACGACCAAGCCTGCCACCGATCTGTCCTATCTCGTCTGCGCCGATGCCCTGATTGCGGCCGCGCCCGCGCTGTATCCGCAATTCGCTACGCATAATGCGCATACACTCGCTGCGGTCCGGCTCATGGCGGCTCGCAAGAATGTGCGGATCGAGCATCAGCGGCTGCATGGCATGGGCGAGGCGCTCTACAAGGCCGCCGGGCCAACCGGCGCGGTGCTGCGCGCCTACGCGCCGGTAGGCGGGCATGAGGAGCTGCTGCCTTACCTGGTACGCCGCTTGCTGGAGAATGGCGCCAACACCAGTTTTGTCCACGCACTGTTGAACGAGCGCGTACCGGCGGAGGACGTCGTGCGTGACCCAATTGCCGCGGTCGAGGCACGCCCCTTCCCGCACCCACGCATTCCGCTCCCGGCGGATATCTATGGCGCCACGCGCAAGAATCCGTTGGGTCGTGATTATTCAATCGCCGCGACCCGCGACCGTGCCGCCCGCGCGACCGTGAGCCTGGCGGCCGAAACACTGACCAGCGGGCCGATCATCGGTGGCCGCCTTCAGAAAGGAAGCGGACCGAGGTCGCTGCCCAGCCCCGTCGACCGGGACATCGTAATCGGCAACGTCTCGGACGCGACCCCTGCCGATATTGAGAAGGCCGCCCATCGAGCCGCCCAGGCCCAGCCTGCGTGGGATGCCCTCGGCGGAATTGGCCGCGCTCGCATATTGCGTGCGATGGGCGACGCGCTTGAAGGCGACATGGATCGGCTGATTGCATTGCTCGCCCGCGAGGGCGGCAAAACGCTCAACGACGGTGTTGCCGAGGTGCGCGAAGCGGTCGATTTCTGTCGCTATTATGCGACGCTTGCCGAGAAGCAGTTCAGCGGCCTGGAGACGCTGAAAGGTCCCGTCGGCGAGACCAACCAGCTCGAATTGCGCGGGCGCGGTATCTTCGCCTGCATCAGTCCCTGGAACTTCCCCCTCGCCATCTTCACGGGCCAGATCGCGGCTGCGCTGGCGGCCGGAAACGCGGTGCTCGCCAAGCCCGCCGAACAGACGCCCTTCGTTGCTGCGGAAGCCGTACGGCTGTTCCACCAGGCGGGGCTCGATCCGGATCTTCTTGCCTTGCTCCCCGGCGACGGCGCCAGCGTAGGCGCCGCTTTGGTCTCGCATCCCGAGATCGATGGAATCGCGTTCACCGGTGGCACCGATACGGCGCGCGCCATCAACCGCACGCTCGCAAACCGCGACGGGCCGATCCTGCCCTTCATCGCCGAGACCGGCGGCCTCAACGGCATGTTCGTGGATACGACGGCGCTTCGCGAGCAGGTCGTCGACGACGTGATCCTTTCCGCGATTGGCTCGGCAGGTCAGCGATGCTCAGCGCTACGCATTCTGTTCGTGCCCAAGGACTCTGCCGATGAATTGATCGCCACCTTGGCCGGCGCGCTTGACTGTCTGGTGATCGGTGATCCGGCCAGTCCGGAGACCGATATTGGCCCTGTTATCGATGATGAGGCGCTCGCCAATCTTCAGGCTCATGTCGAGCGACTGCGTGGCGAGGCGAAAATCATTCGCCAGCTGGATCCGGGCACAAGGCGCGGCACCTTCTTCGGTCCCGTCATCGCAGAAGTCCCCAGTCCTGATTTCCTCGAACGCGAAGTGTTCGGGCCGATACTCCACGTCTATCGCTATGATCCCGCCGATCTGGAGGAGGTGGCCGGCAAGCTGGCCGATCGTCGCTACGGCCTCACGCTGGGCGTACATAGCCGCATCGAACGCTTCGCGCAGGAGGTGCGCGCGCTCGTTCCGGCGGGAAATGTCTACGTCAACCGTTCTATCATCGGTGCGGTGGTCGGCGTGCAGCCATTCGGGGGCGAAGGCCTGTCAGGCACGGGGCCCAAGGCCGGAGGCCCGCATTCACTTCTGCGCTACGCGACCGAGCGCGCATTGTCGGTCAACATCACCGCGCAGGGAGGCGACCCCGCCTTGCTGAATTTGTAGCCGCGCGGCGTGCAACGTAGGCTCAGATCGTCGCCGGATCTCGCACAACCCACGCGCCACGCCGCTTGATGATCAACCAGTAATAGCCCGCCGCCAGCACGATCTGTGCGGCGGTGGCGATCATACCGGGCCGTCCTTCTTCCGGATCCTGCCAATTGGCATAGACGACATATAGGAGCGCCAGCAGCGTAAAGACCGGAGCCAATGGGAAAAATGGCATGCGATAAATGCCGTGCGCGGTGGTGCCATTTCGACGCCCGGCGATCGCGCCCAGGCTGATCGCGGCATAGCTGACGATCAGCCCGCCTCCGTTCAGGATCAGGAGAAACTTGAGGCTGATGAAACAGCAGCAAATACCAATGAGGCCGATGATCAAGGTCGCGACCCATGGGCTCTTCCACTTCGGGTGGATCGCGCCGATGAACTCATCGAAACGGTAGCCCCACACGCAATCGCGTCCGGTGCACCAGAAGAAGCGCGCCGAGGCCAGCACGGTTACGATAGCGGCGTTGACGATCGCGATCACCACGCCGATCGCAACCATCTGCGACAGGATCGGGCCGCCCCGGCCGCGCACAAACAAGCCAAAGGGATCGTCGGCCGAAAAGAGCGACTTGAGGTCCGGCACACCCGTCAACACCGCCACGATCGGCACCAACTCAAGCAAGAACGAGAGGCTGAAGGAGACCAGGATTACGCGCCCGATCTTGGCAGGCGCGTCATGCATCTCCTCGCCGAAATAGACAGCCATGCCATAGCCATTGAGAGCGAAGATCGCGACGGTCGTTGCAAGCCCAATCGACGCATGCGACGTCGAAACCAGCGCGTCCCCTGCCAGCATTTGCGGATGCAGCAACATCGGCGCCAATGCGCGGACTGGCTCGGCCAGCCCAAGCCCGATCAGCACCGCCAGGGCGACAATTTCGACCGCCAGGAAGATGCCCGTTACCAGCGCATTCACCCGGATGTTGAGCAACGCGCATAACGTCGATCCCGCCACCACCACGACGGCCGTGGGGATTTGCGGCAGACCGGGAATGACCGTTCCCAGCACCGCACTTACCCCCAGCCCCACCACCGGCGGAAAGAGGATATTGTTGAAGACGTTGATGCCGAGCACGACGAATCCCGGCAGCGGCCCGAGCGTCCGCGCCACCATCACATATTCGCCTCCGGCGATGGGAAAAGCGGAGGATAGTTCGGCATAGACATAAGCCGTGGCGAGGCAGACCAATCCGGCGAGCAGGAAGGCCCACAGCGTACCCGATCCCGCGGTCTGCAGCATGCCCGGGACGATGACGAAGACTGACGATGCGGGCGTCGTGGCGGACAAGGTTAGGAAAAGGATGCCGAGCACACCCAGCGAACGCGACAGCGGACGCGGCGTGGGCGGCAATTTCCGCGCTTCAACCTGCATCAGTTCGTTTGAGACGTCGCGACGTGCCCGTCGAGTTGCTCCAGGCTGAGGCGAGCACCCTCCGCATTATCCTCAGGTTGCAAGCCCGCTGGTAGATCTTCGAAGAGCATGACGACATCCATCCCATCTGTCATCGGGACGAGACTTATGGTCATGCGCATCTCGCCGAACAATGCGGGATCGGTCGTGACGAAGCGCACCGCCTCGACGATGCGATGCGGATACGAAAGCTCGACGAAGCGGACCTCGACTCGATCTTCGTCGGCCGCGATCTTGCCGCGCGTTTCCTTTTCGTCGGGGGGATAGAAGAGCGACATCGAATAGCCGCCTCCCTCCCGCAGATCGAAGCGGTGGATGCGACCGGCCATGTTGCCGGGCGGCAGCCAGGCGGCCAATTCCGCGGGATCGGTGAAGGCCTGATAAAGCCGTTCCGGCGCGGACTTGATGGTCCGCCTGCTGCACATCATGGAGCGAAGCCTTTGCTAATCCTCGCTATTCCGCCGCCTCAGGAAATTCGGGCAGGGTGACGCCGGTCAGCTTGGCGAGCGGTCGCACCGCGGTGTCGATTATCGGGAGAGGTTCGATTGTCTTGCCGCCGGTATCAACGCTGAGTGCCTCGAAGCGCTTGGCCTGCGTCAATACCTGGCTCTCCAGGCTTCCGACGAAGTCGTTATAGGCGCCGGTGGCCTGGGCAAGGTTGCGACCCAGCCGCTCCACATGGCGGCCCATCGTCTGCAGCCGCGAATAGAGTTCTTTGCCAAGCCGACCGACCTCCTCGGCTTGACGCGCGAGGCCTTCCTGCCGCCACATGCCGGCCATTACCTTAGCCAACGCAAGCATGTTGATCGTCGAGGCGATGATCACCCCGCCGCGGAAAGCCTGTTCGATCAGGTCGGGCGCACGCTCGGCTGCGGCGGCAAGGAAATGCTCTCCCGGGATGAACATGATCACGAAATCGGGCGAGAGATCGAACTGTCGCCAATAGGATTTGCGTCCAAGATCGGTCGCGTAGCTTTGCATCGCCTTAGCATGGGCAAGCAACAGCTCGGCCCGGCGCGCCTCATCCTCCTCATCGAAGGCCTGCTCGAAGGCGGTAAGCGGGCATTTGACGTCGACAACGATACAGCGCCCGCCCGGCAGCTTGATCACGCAGTCGGGACGAAGCTGGCGCTCGCCGTCCGACACCGCACTTTCCAGCTCGAAATCCACATTTTCGGCCAGCCCCGCGGATTCAAGGATGGTGCGTAACTGCTCCTCGCCCCA
>Ga0207647_10003154_pt1 | contig 12368 bp, 8 predicted proteins | sample KBSCornC2_FD_184295 | JGI IMG/M metagenome (GOLD analysis project Ga0207647, IMG submission 184295) | Corn rhizosphere microbial communities from Kellogg Biological Station, Michigan, USA - C2 (SPAdes) (version 2) | ecosystem: Host-associated > Plants > Roots > Rhizosphere ...
AAATGTCGCATGCTGATCACTGACCAGGTCGCTACCGCTCCCTGTACTGACCCGATCCAAGAATGATCTCGGACTTTGTCGGAGTAGGAATGATCATTAACTGACCACCCCCTCCACAGATCCGGACGTGCGTTACTAACGCATCCGGCTCTTGCCTTAGGTGCGGACGCCAAGCCGCAATTGCGGATAAGGGTGATGCAGCGCAGGCCATGGCAGCCAAAGATTCATCAAGCGGCGCATTCGCTCCCAGGTGAGTCGCGTTTTCTGGCTGCGTCGCCGCAAAGTGCGATACCAGGCGCGTCCCACATGGAACCGAAACGCAGACAGCGACCTAAGGTTCGAGGGCACTCCGTAATATCGGTTGTGTCCCGCAACCACCAAGCCCAGCCATCTACCCACCTCCGGCACCGGATAGTGCAGCCGTTGGCGCAGTTCCATTTTGATTTCCTTCAGCTTCGCGCGTTTCCTCTTACTCATCGTCCGCCGCAACACCGTGAACTTCCCCTTTCTCGTTTGGCTACAGCTATGCGTGAAGCCAAGAAAGTTGAAGGTCTCAGGTTTCCCTTGGCCACGCGCTTGGCGCTGCTTGGCAGCCAAGCGGCCAAACTCGATGACGCGTGTTTTCTCGGGATGCAGTTTCAGTTTGAACTTGGCGAAGCGTTCCGCCAATTCGTGATGAAACTGCTCGGCATCCTGTTGGTGCTCAAAGCCCACTACGAAGTCATCGGCCCAGCGGACAACTATCACGTCGCCTTTGGCTTTTGTCTTACGCCAGTGCTGCACCCAGAGGTCAAACACGTAGTGCAGATAGATGTTTGCCAACAAAGGCGAGGCACTGCCGCCTTGTGGCGTTCCTTCTTCACTGCACCACCACTCACCTGCTTCCAGCACGCCCGCGTTCAGCCATTTGCGAATCAGTCGCACCACGCGCTGGTCAGCTATGCGATGCTCGACGAACTTAATCAGCCATTCATGGTCCAACTTATCGAAGAACGAGCTGATGTCGCCATCCAGCACCCAGTTCACTCTCCTCGTCAGCAACCCGGTGAACAAAGCATCCAGCGCCTTATGCTGGCTCTTGCCCGGTCGGTAGCCATACGAGAAACCGAGAAAGTCAGTCTCGTAGATGCCATTCAGCACTTCGACCGTCGCTCGCTGCGCTATCTTGTCTTCCAGCGCAGTGACGCCCAGCGGTCGTTGCCGCCCGTCGTCTTTGCTGATGTACGCTCTACGTACCGGCTTCGCTCGATAAGTCCCACGTTGCAGCCGCGCCGAGAGGTCTGCGAGATTGCGCTCCAGTTCCTCCCCGTACAATCGCCACGTTTCCCCATCCACTCCCGGAGCCGCATCACGCTTCAGCCCGTAATAAGCTTCGCGCAACATACTCAAGTTGTAGATGTGGTGCATGAGGCTGGTGAACTTCACCTGCTTATCTTTCACCGCTGCTTGCCGTATCCGCGAGAGCGCACTTTGCACGACTTCCCGGTCCTGTGCCCGGCTCGTGTTTTGCCGCCGCGGATTCCCCTTGGCCAACCCCCTTTGCTCCACCCGCTCCGCCTCCGGCGCACCGGTTTTGTTCGCGGGCTTCGTCGCTACTACGGGGCTGTCCGACTTCCTGCGTCCGTTCATCACCGCCGTGCGTCCTTAGACTTCTCGATGCGTCCCAAGCGTGCCGGCTTGGGTAGCCGCAGGATCTCCCGGTTCTCGCGCAAGTTGCTTCCGTGCATGCCTGGGGTCTTAGACCGCGCGGGATACCACTGGGCCTCGCCAACGCGGCCCACTGGTTGTTGCCTTCCTCCTGCCTCAACTGAGTCGGCATCCCGAGTTCGGCTACTTTCGCGGCTCAATACCCTGCCTGCACTTTCCCCTGTCAACGCTTCGCCGCCACTCTTACGAGCGCCGCCGCATGACTCGGGGTCGTTATGGTTGGCTAGTCCTTTAACGTATGACTCTTTCATTCACTACAACTTGCCGGTTTATCCCGGCGCACTGAGGCAAAGCCTTTGCAGCACTTAAACGAGAAACCAACTACTCCGTACGACCCAAGCGACCCGGCGCAAACGCCGGGTTCAATTCCGTTGCCTCCGGACTCTAACCCGCAACCTCAGGCTCCGGTTCGCGAGCCCGATCAGCCGCCGCCAATCACAGACCCCTCTACGCCTGAACCTACCAGACTGTAAAGAGGATTCTTCGATTGCCGGTACTGTTGCGTTCTTTCTTCACGATTGCAGCTACGAGATGGATCTTCCGATTCTTTAGAAGGCTCGGACTGCTCGGTCTCTTCCTGATGAGTACGCTCGACTCGTCGTTCCTCGTGCTCCCTTTCGGAAACGATCTGCTGCTGATCGCACTTGTGAGCTCTAATCGAAATAGCTGGATCTGGATCGGCTACGTGATTGTTTCGGCGCTCGGATCCGTAGTCGGCGTTTTGATTGTCGACGTGATCATGCGAAAGGCCGGAGAGAAAGGTTTGGAACGTTTTGTAAGCGCCAAACGAGTCGAGAAACTAAAACAAAAACTCGAAAACAAAGCCGGCATCACCGTCTTCATTGCGACGCTGATTCCGCCGCCGTTTCCATTCACGCCGGTCGTGATGACTGCATCGGCTTTACAGTCGCCGCGTGGCCACATGTTGATAGCAGTCTTCCTGGGCCGTCTCCTGCGATTCGGCATCGAAGCGGTGCTGGCGCTGTATTTTGGACGCCAGATGATAGCGTTTCTGAATTCCGACGTCGTGACTTACTTTGTGTACGGGTTAATCGGCATCGCGGTGGTGCTGAGCACCCTGTCGCTCCTCCGCTGGGTAAAGCGAAATTAACCAAAAATTGGCAATAAACATCACGACCTCTATTCCCGGATTTTTTTGTGATTTTTGTGCCCTGCGTGTAAAATCCCGTGTCGAAAATAATCCTCCTGAAGGGAGCCCGCAGGCATGCCAGAGACACGGGGCGTCCAAGCCACCGAAGAAGTAAAAGCAGAGTGGGCCACGGCGTACAAGTTTTATCTCAGAGCGCCAGGTGACCGCTTCGATAAGAAAAAGGATCGGACTCAACGAATCGACTACGTAGCCCAGGAAATGAAGCTGACTCGCAAACAGGCCAAGCGCCGCATTCGAAATTACGAAGCTTGGCAACGAAACATCAAAAAGGGCATCGTACGCCCGTAATGGTCCGAGTTTTCAAGCTGTAAGACTGGACCTCACCCAGTCCTTCAATCCACCCCTCTAACTCTGTCACCCAATCTGTGTAATCTGTGGATAGGTTTGATATATTGTTTGTCCCAATCCCCTTCTCGAAACAATGATTTGGCAGGAGGTTAACGGTGAGATTCACTCGTCATGGCCGCCAATTGTGGCTGGGCCTCTTCTTTCTTCTTTGTATTGGACTAGCGCTTATGTCGTGTACTGATAATCCAAACGCACTTTCATCGTCTGGGACAAACGACGCGGACAAATTCCTGGCTGATGCTGAAAAGCGGCTCATGGACTTGAGCATCAAAGCTGGCCGAGCTGATTGGGTGAAAAGCACCTTTGTCACTGACGACACGGAAACGATGGCCGCCGAAGCAAATGAGAACCTGATCGCGGCGACCACCGAACTCGCCGAACAAGCACGTCGATTCGACAATGCGAATCTCTCTCCCGAAGCCAAACGCAAGCTCAAGCTGCTGAAACTGTCACTCACCCTCCCCGCGCCAAAAGATCCTGCCCTGCGCAGCGAACTGACAAAGATCGCCGCAGGGATGGAGGGCGACTATGGGAAGGGGAAATACTGTCCCGAAGGCGACAAGGGAAAATGTTTGGAACTGCCTGATCTGGAACAGATCATGGGCAGCAGTCGTGATCCGGAAGAGCTGAAGAAAGCGTGGCTCGGTTGGCATCAGATTGCGGTGCCGATTCGCAAAGACTACGTGCGCTTCGTCGAGCTCAGTAACAAGGGCGCTCAGGAAATGGGCTTCAAAGACACGGGCGCAATGTGGCGTTCGAAGTACGACATGGAGCCCGACGAGTTTGCCGCGGAAATGGAACGGTTGTGGCAACAGGTCAAGCCGCTCTACGACTCGCTCTACACCTACACGCGTCACAAGTTGTCACAGAAGTACGGGAAAGACGTTGTTAGCGAAGACAAACCGATACCCGCGCACCTGCTCGGAAACATGTGGGCGCAAACGTGGGGAAATGTCTATCCGCTGCTCGCGCCTGCGAACGCGGATCGCGGCTATGACCTGACACAGATACTCAAGGCGAAGAATACAGACGCAAAGCAGATGGTTCGCTATGGCGAAGGTTTCTTCACGTCACTCGGTTTCGATCCGCTGCCGCCGACTTTCTGGGACCGTTCGCTGTTTTTGAAACCTGCGGATCGCGAAGTTGTTTGCCATGCGAGTGCGTGGGATATCGACTTTGAAAAAGATGTGCGACTGAAGATGTGTGTCCAGATTAACGAAGAAGACTTCTCCACCGTGCATCACGAGTTGGGCCACAATTATTATCAGATGGCATACTCGACTAAGCCTTTCCTCTTTCGCGACAGCGCGAACGATGCTTTTCACGAAGCGATTGGCGACACGATTGCTTTATCCGTAACGCCGCCTTATCTGAAGCAATTGGGTTTCATCGACAAGGTTCCGGATCAGAGTGCGGATATCGGGTTTTTGCTGAACCGCGCGCTCGACAAGGTCGCGTTCCTGCCGTTTGGTTATCTGGTGGACCAGTGGCGCTGGAAAGTATTCTCAGGTGAAGTCAAGCCGGATGGATACAACAAAGCGTGGTGGGATTTGCGTGAGAAGTATCAGGGCATCGCGCCGCCGGTGCCGCGCACTGAGCAGGACTTCGATGCGGGCGCGAAGTATCACGTGCCTGCGAATACACCGTACGCGCGCTACTTCCTCGCGGCGATTCTACAGTTTCAGTTTCACCGCGCGCTGTGTCGCGAAGCCGGATTCAGCGGCCCGCTATACCAGTGCTCGATCTACGGAAACAAGAATGCCGGCGAGAAGCTTAAAGCGATGCTGGCCATGGGTTTGAGCCAGCCGTGGCCCGAAGCGTTAAAGGCGATGACGGGCGAAGACAAGATGGACGCGACTGCGATTATCGATTACTTCGCACCGCTGAAGACCTGGCTCGACGAACAGAACAAGCAGCAGGCAACGACCGCGACGCAATAGGTCCTAGCGCGCTATTCGCGTGATGCTTCTGTCCCGGAGCACATAATGCTGTGTTTGGAGTTCGGTGATGATTTCAGCAGTCTGAAACGCACGCAGAACTTCAGGCGGCCACACGCGATGCGATCTGCCTTCGCGAACAGTAGCGTTGTTGACGCGCATAAACTCGTCGGTCGAAGGGACTGAGGTTCGCGGTTTCACCAGCGAATACTTCAGCGGGCGACGCCGGGTAAAGGGGAACTGTATCGAGAGGATTTGATTTGTTTGGGCTAATGCTTTCATAGACACCTGGTTGAACTAGGATTAACGCCTGTCCAACCTAAAAGAAGTCTCAATCGACGCCACTTTCCAGGAAAGTAGCCACAAAAGGCACAGAAAGCACAAAAGGCACAAAAGCTCATTTTGTGCTTTCTGTGCTTTCTGTGCCTTTTGTGGCCCCTTGTGGCTATTTACGCAGGTCGTTGAAGGTAGGAGCGGAGTTCGGGACGGGTGGCTTTGCGCACCAGGGCGGCTTTGGCTTTCCACTCCATAGTACGGCTTAGTTCCACCAGAAAACGTGTTTCTCCGGATTCGAGAGAAGCGATGGGAGCGCCGTCCTGGTAGAGAATTCTGTTGCTCGTGTGCGCGGTGATTCGACTGCCCGGAACAATGATTCCGACGAGGTTCAAAGGGTCGGCAGCGCTCACCGAAATCAAACTCTCCTGCGGCCCGGCGCGACGAATCGCACGCAACATTCCAATCGCTTCGGGCAGAGCAAACTGTTCACCCGAAATGCCAGCCACAAAGCGACCACCCCGAATATCTCCACGTTGCTCGAGCCGATGGTAGAAGCGAAGCAACACGCGCCACGGCAACGCTATACCCTCTCGCTCCAGCAGGCGCTTGAACACGACGCCATAGCGTTTGAGCAGTGCCCATGCAACTTCTTCAGTAAGACTCTGGTCGTTCAGGTCAGGCGTCGCGTTGCGTTGCAGAATGGACCAGCGGCCGGCACTCGACATCTCATAAACCGGCTGCCGGTGTTTCCGTCGTGACGCTGCCTGCGTCTTCCGACTTCCCGGAGTCAGCAAAGCGCGCAAACCTGCGAAGCTGTCTGAAACGACTATGCCATTAGCGACGAGTTCGGCGAGCGCCTCCTCAACCTGACTGCGCAACAACTTCGTGTGGTCGACGATATCGGTGAAGAACGAAGCCCCGCGGGTCATCAGGTAGTCGTACACAGTCTGCGTGGTGGTTGAAAATTCTGAGGTGCTCGTAGGGGGTGGTTGCGGAAACACAGAGCTCCAGAGCGCAAAATTCTTTCGTCGCAGAAGTGCGATAGGAGTATTTCGAACTGGACCCGAGCCACGTGATCTTTCGCCGTTCTCGACGGCTGTCGAACGTGCGAGTGGAGTGAGTCGCGCCCAAACCACCTCACCTGACAAGCACAACGCATCGAGCCAGGCCGGATCGTATTCGACCATTCGCGCCGGCAGCAGTTCGCCTTCCCACGCTGCGGCTGGTGCTTCCACACCTTCCAATTGCTCGATAATCGCCTTAAGACTTTCCGGCCCTTCCATCTGATGGTCCGGCGTCACCTTTTGCCACGCAAGCAGGAACCGGATGAAGTCGCTGCTGGCAACGGGTTCAATCTCCTGACGCAAACGATTGAGGGTGTAGCTGTGAATGCGGGCCAACAGGCGACGCGCGCTCCATTCAGTTTCCGTTGTGCCCGGTGTGAACTTGCCGCGGATCACGAAACCTTCTGCTTCGAGTCGCAGCAAAGCAGTTTCAATTTCCAACTTGCTGAGACCTGAAGAGTCGATCAACTGGGAGACAGTCACCGGACCCAAGCCTTCCAGACGTCCGCGAATGATCTCGACGAGTGCGTCTTCAGGTGTCCATGCCACGCGCGAGACACTCTCGGGCGCGACAATCTGCGGCTCCAGTTGTGCGTTCGGATAGTTGGGTTGGAGTTGTGGCAGACGTTCCGCTGCAACCCACAACCTTTTCGCCGGTGTTCCGGCAGTCATTACTGCGGCACGACGTTCAGCTTTCAACTCAGCAAAGAATTCCTGCCAGCCTGCACCCTCAGTTTCCGTGAGAAAGCCGAGCTCGACGACCGCATCGTGAAGTTCGTCTGCATTGCGTGGCTCCGGCCAAACTTCTTCGCGCACTCGATCGATTGCAGCCTGATCGAGTTTGCCCATATCGCTGGCAGTCTCCGGATCGAGCCAGCGTCGTTGAAACACTGCTCGCGTGCGACGCTCTTCGAGTGGTGCGTCGTCGAGGTAAGCGTATGGGCGAGCGTTGAGTATTTCCTGCGATAGCGGTGAAGCCTCAATCACGTCACGAGCAAAAAGATTCTTTTCGTTTCGTTCGATCGACGTGAGCAGACGCTCGAGGCCGTCGATGTCCATCGCCTCTTCCAGGCAGTCTTTGACTGTTTGATCGACGAGCGGATGCGCTGGAATCTCTCGTTCGCCGGTCAGGTTTTCTGCACACGCCACCTGGTCCGGGAAGATCGCCGTCAAAAGATCTTCCGCATCCATGCGCTGCAACTGCGGTGGAATCTTGCGCCCGCCACGACGCCGCAGCACCGCGAGTGAACGAGTCACATTCCAGCGCCAGCGGATATTCCACATCGGCGCATCAAGCAATGCCTGGCACAGTAGCTGTCGCACCGTTTTGGAGTTCAGGTAGTGGAAAACATCGTCGAGCGGAAAACTATGCGTTGGCCCAAGTGACAGAACAATCGCATCTTCCGTCGCTGCCGCCTGCAATTCAAAATTGAACTTCCTACAAAATCGCTTCCGTAACGCCAACCCCCAGGCCCGATTAATGCGACTGCCGAACGGCGAGTGCAGCACCAACTGCATGCTGCCACTGTCGTCAAAGAATCTCTCGAGCACGAGATTCTCCTGCGACGGCATCACGCCCAGCACGATCTTCGCGCCAGCCAGATAATCAACCATTTGCTCCGCCGCCGATTGCGACAACCCCACTTCATTCGTCAGCCACGTCAAGGCCGGTTCGAGATTAACCCCAGATCCGTCTTCTCCATCCGCCTTAATCCGCGTCGCGACTTCTTCTCGCAACCTTGACACCGAAACAGACAACTCCTGTGTCCTGGCAGGCGCTTCACCCAACCAGAAAGGAATCGACGGCGGCTGTCCATGAGCATCCTCGACGCGAACCTTCCCTTGCTCTACTCGAAGCACACGCCACGAAGTATTTCCGAGTTGAAAGATGTCGCCCTGCAAACTCTCGATCGCGAAGTCTTCATTTACCGAGCCAATCACAAGTTCGCTGGGCTCGAGCACGACGGCGTAGTCAGCCGTGTCTGGAATCGCACCCCCGGAAGTAATAGCAGCTAGTCGCGCGCCTCGGCGACCACGCAGCCGCTGATTAACTGCATCATGATGCAGATAAGTCGATCTGCGGCCGCGCTTGGTGGTGAATCCTTCCGCGAGCATGCGCACGATGGCATCGAACCGTTCCCGTTCCAGATTGCGATAGGGATATGCGCGTCTGACAGTTTGGAACAGATCGTCTTCCGACCACTCTTCCGCCGCTACAGCAGCCACGATTTGTTGGGCCAGAATGTCCAGAGGTTTTTCAGGAATCTCTAAACGGTCGAGCTCACCACGACGAACCGAATCGATGATGGCTGTACATTCAACTAACTCATCGCGCGAGAGTGGAAAGATGCGACCTTTCGGGAACCCCGCAACCGTGTGGTTCGACCTGCCGACACGTTGCAGGAAGCTGGCAATTGAGCGTGTCGAGCTAAGCTGACAAACGAGATTCACATCGCCGATATCGATTCCGAGTTCCAATGAAGCAGTGGCAATGAGGGCGCTCAGCTCGCCCGACTTCAATCGTTGCTCGGCCATCAGACGTTGTTCACGAGCAAGGCTTCCGTGGTGCGCAGCAATGTTCTCCTCGCCAATTCGTTCACCAAGGTGACGCGCGACGCGTTCAGCCAAGCGCCGTGTGTTCACGAAGATCAGCGTGGTGTGGTGCTGGCGAATCAGTTGCGCGAGTCGATCGTAAACCTCATCCCAAACTTCGCCCGACATCACTGCCGACAAAGGCGACTCAGGCAGTTCGATGGCGATGTCGAGTTTTCTTGCATGACCACTGTCGATGATGGCGCAGTTTGGAGTGTTGTTGGCCTCGATATTTTCGGTGCCGACGAGGAATCGGGCGACTTCTTCAATCGGACGCTGCGTGGCGGAGAGGCCGATGCGAACCAGGGTTGGATTGCCAATTGCCGATTGCCGATTGCCGATTGTAGTTGCGTGATCAAGAACTAGCTTTTGCAATCGTTCGATGGAGAGCGCCAGGTGCGAACCTCGCTTGTCGCCGACAACCGCGTGAATCTCGTCGAGGATCAGAGTTCGCGCAGTCTGCAGCATGCGCCGTCCACCGTCACTGGTCAGCAGAATGTAAAGCGATTCCGGAGTCGTGACGACGATGTGCGGCGGTCGCTTCGTCATCGCCGTGCGTTCGGAAGCCGGTGTGTCGCCCGTGCGAACAAGAGTGCGAATATTTACCTCGGGCAGGCCGAGCGCTTTCAACTCCTCCTGAATTCCTTCGAGCGGAACCTGGAGATTACGTTGTACGTCGTTGCTGAGTGCTTTCAGCGGTGATACGTAGATGACGTGGGTTGAATCGTCGAGTTGACCTTCGAGACCGAGTCGAACGAGATCATCGATAGCTGAGAGAAATGCGGCGAGAGTCTTTCCGGATCCGGTTGGTGCGGCAATCAGCGTGTGCCGGTGTTTCTTAATCTCGGGCCAGGCCCGCAACTGCGGCTCGGTGGCTGCGGGAAAGCTGCGCGCAAACCAGCGCGCCACTGCTGGATGGAAAATCTCGAGATTCATAAGGGACGAAGATTATACCCCGTTCACCTCCGGCTTGCATAGCTGGGCCACGCGCCCACCCGTGAAACAGCATCCACAGATTACGCAGATTACTCGAATTGTTTTTTGAATTGCTCGAATTGTTCTTTCAGTTTCGCGACTTCGGCGGTCAACGCTTCGACCTTTTCTTCGAGGCCTGTACGTCGGGATGGGCTGGGTGCCGGAGTTTGATCAAGGGCTTGGATGTCGATCTCACCTGAAAGCAAGTGAGCAAACCGTCCATCTTTCTGTCCAGGTTGTCGCGGCAACCGTGCGACCAGCGGATCAGGATCGCGAGTGATGAGTTTGTTGAGAGTCTCTTCAACTTCCTCCAGGCTTGAAAACTCATGCAAGCGCCCGCCATTGCCCCGCAACTCACCGAGTGTTTGCGCGCCGCGCAACATCAGGACGCACATCAACGCCAGCTCCGGATGACTCAGGTGCATGACCTCCGGCACCACGTGCTTGTACTTCGGCACGCGACTCGTGCTGCCGTAAAACACATACGCCAGATTTTTTTCGCGCAGACTTTCCACTGCATCTGCGACCTGGTTCTCAGCGTAGGCAGTGACGGGATTGCGGTTGTTCTTCTGATTGCACGCGAGCGTCAGCGCGTTGAGCGTTAAAGGATAGTACTCCGGCGTGGTCACTTGCTTCTCGATCAGCGACCCCAACACACGCGTTTCGATGTCTGAAAGGAATGTTTCCATGTTGAAAAAATAGGTCCTACAGGGCCTATAGGACCTATATTTGACCGCTGTTTATGATTCTATTGATCGTCGCCCTCGGCCGTGCTCGGTCTTTGTCCTTGCCCACGGCCCTCCGAGCGTCCAATACTGAGGTTGTCGTAGTTCAATGCCGCATTGAATATCAGGAAGAACTCGCCCTGTGTTTGATGTCGCCACATCGGGTTCGTGGCAAACATCACGACGTGACCGCGTCCGACCGGCACGTCGACGATCGCGGGTTTGTTCACTAGTTCATTACCACCTGCGAGCATGCCACTCACAAGCAGGTTCTTCTCGTCATTCGCAAACCGCAGGACGACGCGTGGTCTTAGCTGTGGCGGCGTAAAGAATGGACTCTCGCGCAGATCGGCATCCGGGTCGGGGCGGTTATTGGGATCGAGTGGTCGCGGTTGCGGCATGGCCTGAATCACATCCGGGTCAGTAACGCCACCACGTCCGGAAGCACGGTTGGCACCGCCACCACCTCCCTGGCCTCCACCACCTGCGCCGCCGCCTCCACCAAACCCGCCACCTCCGCCGGCCTGCACCTGAAACAGCGGCGCCTGGCTGAAGTAAATCGGCAATCCTGAATCGTAGCCATAAGCAATCGGACTCTTTCGGTCCGAGAAGGTTGAGTTGTAAATCGATCCACGTGCCTGGAGTTTATCTGCCTGCTGAATCGAGACACCGTTTGTAATGCCGTAATCGATCGGCACCTGAGCTACAGTGCCGATAGTAATAAACAATCCACCGTCCTCGATGAACTTTTGCAGGTTGGCGACGCCGGCCACATTCATTCCGCCACGCATGTCGTCAGTTTGATCCGGCGAGTTGGCAAAGTTTGGCGTTACGGTAGATGCCTTCCAGGGGATCGGATCGCCACGTTTCGGCATGCCGTTGACGATTGTCTGCGCGGAACCGCCAACAGGCGGGAAGATCAAAACGTCAAACTTCTCACGAAGATTCGGCGTGTTGCGAATGACGTGATCGGAAATGTACGTGTATGGGATCTGCAACTTGTCGAACTCGATCCGGTACCAACCTTCATTTTGAGTATTGGTCCAGGTATGAACAATCGCGATGCGTGGCACTGCCAACTCGTGACTCTTCACGTCCGGCATTTTGTCGACCCCAATCGCTTTGAGACCCAGCTCAGTTACAGCCGACTCCAGTCGCGCGCGCAAGTCCGCCGGATTGCCGTCCTTCTTCAAGATAAACGAGCCGGTGTTGAACTGCTGATCGCCGACTTTGAACGAGTCTTCCGCAGCACTCATCTTCACATCTTTCAACTTGAAGCGCAGTGTTGCGAGCGTGTTGTCAGTGTTGTGATTGATTATGTAAGCCACCGCGGAAGCCGGACCGCTAAGCTGTCCGGTTACCTTCGCGTCTTCCGTGAGTAGCGTCGCCGGCGCGTCGAGCACGCTCTTGTCGACAACGCGCACGGTCTTAACGTTACGCATGGCGCCCATTGTCCAGCCGGTGTCGTCGTATGGAGCCGGATCGCTGACGTTGTAATACTGCGTGTCGAGCAGCATGTCGGCCATGCGTGAATACGGCTGGTCCATCCTGACGATGTAAGAACCGGCCGGGT
>Ga0207647_10003155_pt1 | contig 12365 bp, 7 predicted proteins | sample KBSCornC2_FD_184295 | JGI IMG/M metagenome (GOLD analysis project Ga0207647, IMG submission 184295) | Corn rhizosphere microbial communities from Kellogg Biological Station, Michigan, USA - C2 (SPAdes) (version 2) | ecosystem: Host-associated > Plants > Roots > Rhizosphere ...
CGCGAATTCCTTCCCCGCGATTTGCGATATCGGCAACACGTAAAGCAGCGCGAGATTCACTGACAGGTAGATCGCCGCAATCGCAAGCACGCCGCCGAACAGCGCGCGCGGAATGTCGCGTCCGGGATTTTCAACTTCTTCCGAAAAATAGATCACGCCGGCCCAACCGTCGTACGTGTAAATCGCTGCTTGAAGTGAAACTACGATAGCCGTCATCGTGATGACGGGCATCGCGGAGGTTTGTGAACTCGTGAGTGAACCGTTCCCACCGAAGATGAAGGCCGCCGCAATCAGCGCGAGAAAAGCCAGCGCTTTCAATAGGCTCGTGACGTTTTGAATGTTGCTGCCCCAAACGATTCCACGCCACTGCAGCAGTGCGAAGACGATCGCCACACCGGCTGCGATTGCCATGCCTTTTCCTTGAAGTGCGGGGAAGAGCGCGCCCGCGAACGTTCCGATGACGAGCGCGACGGCAGCAGTCGAACCGCATGAAGAGATCCAGTCGCTCCAGCCGACGATGAAACCCGCATATTCGCCGAGCGCATAGCGGGAGAAAACGTACTGACCGCCTGAGCGCGGAATCATCGTTCCGAGCTCGGCAACTGAGATCGCGCCGAGGAAGGCGTAAAGCCCTCCGGCAAGCCAGACGAGCAGGAAAGGTGTCGGTGCAGGTAATTGTTCAGCAATCGCGCCCGGCGCCTTAAAGATCCCAGCGCCAATCGTATTGCCAATAATGACGGCGAGACCAAACCCCACTCCGAGTACGCGCAGCAGGTGGCCTTGAGTTTTCATCTTTTATCGGTATTTTATCCGCGTTTATCTGTGGCTGAACTGACGTCTTGATGTAGTAACCGATGAAAGAGGTGTTCTCCAGCTTCGCGTCTTACAGACAACCGCCCAGCATGATACCCGCGCGAGCTCAGTCCGCGCTGCACTGATTTACAGATCGCCGTGTCTTCATCCTGGATGCGCTGGCCCACCGCAACACTCGCATGATTGCGCGCGCGCGCCTCTTCACTCACCACATCAGGAAAGTAAAAGTCGAAGATCACTTCGGTCTGGTCCACGCCGCGTGGTATGACGAGGTTCGTATCCATCACACCGTCGTACCAATTGATCATGAAGTTTGGATAAATCCAGTAATAGAGCGCGCGGTCGCCCTTTCTAACCGCGCCCGTCTGCGCCTCAGCGCCCTCAGTTACAATCGGGCTCCACTGCAAACAGTAATGCTCGCCGTTCTCAATCATGTATTTGCTGTAATCGAGCACGCTGTCAAGACCTTTGTGCAAATAAGGCACGTGATAGCCACCATCGAGATAGTTATCGACAAACACTTTCCAGTTGCAGTCGAACTGATAAGACCTGCGTTCAAACCAGTGCAGATCATTCAACTGCAACGCGCCTGTTTGCGACATCAGATCATCGCCGAGAAATTCCTCCAACGATTGGGGTAAATTCTGAACTGCCTTAACGAACACCCAGTTTTCCCACTCGGCAATCTCGACCGGCACAAGGCCATTCTGTGCGCGATCGAAATCGCACACGCCGGAAAAATCCGGAGTGCCTTTCAACTCACCCTCGAGCGAGTAGGTCCAACCGTGATACGGGCAACGAAGTTGCGCCGCCTTTCCTTCAGGCTCAGTCATCACCGCCGCGGCATGATGGCGGCAAACGTTGAAGAACCCGCGCAGCACGCCATCGCCTCCGCGCACGATCACTACAGGCTCGCCGGCAATGTCAGTCGTGACGTACCTGCCCGCTTCAGCCAGCTGATCAGAACGCCCTGCAAGCTGCCACGATTGTGAGAAGACGGTTTCGCGTTCGAGTTCGTAGAAGTCTTTGTTGGTGTACCACGACGAAGGGATCGTCGACGCCACATCGAGCGCCAGATTCGGATCGTATTGATCGACGACTTCTTTTAAGTCTGGTTTCAAACCGGTGTTGCCGTTTTCCGTTTTGGATTGAAGAAGGGTGTCTTTGTCACCGTCGCGCGCACGTGATGGCGAACGGCTTCGACTGTGATCTCGAATTGCAATCGTGTGCCCGGTCGCGTGTACGCGCGGTTGACGGTGGCGAGCGCGATCATTCGCTTCAACGTCGGCGACCACGTCGTCGTTGTCGCTTTGCCAACCTGAATGCCTTCTTTGAACACGGGCACGGCGACACGCGATGCGATTGGTGAAACTGCGGGTGGCAGTCCAACTTCTTCGTAGAGACTCTCGACCTGTGGCCAGTCGATCTCGAGACCGACAATCTCGCGCGCATGGCCGCGCTTTTGTTCCTCGATCAATGCTTGTTGGCCCACGAAACGATTCTTGTCGAGGTTCACAAGACGGCCAAGTCCCATTTCGTAAGGCGAGTAGCGTTGTTCGTCGACGAGGGCCTTCTTGCTGCTGTTGAAATCAACGTCGATCAGCAACAATCCTGCTTCGACTCTAGCCACGTCGAGCGCCAGCATTCCCGCGGGATGAATATCGAACGCGCGGCCCGACTCCATGAGTGCATCCCAGACCTTGATTGCCTTGTCAGAAGCCATCCAGATCTCGTAACCGAGATCGCCAGTGTAACCGGTGCGTGAAATCTCGACCGGTACGCCCGCGATCGTGGCCTTAGTCACGCGAAAGTATTTGAGATTTGCAATATCGGCGTCCTGCACAAGAGTCTTGAGCAAACGGCCTGAAGTTGGTCCCTGCAAAGCGAGCGCGGAAACGCTTTCGGAAATGTCTTCGATCCGCACGTCCATGCCCGCGGCATTCTGAGTGAACCAGCGAAGACTCGGATCGGCCGCAGTCCAGCGATACGTATTTTCTTCGAGACGCGAGACTGTGCCGTCGTCGATCACCTTGCCGCGCTCGTCACACCACGGTGTATAGACCACCTGGCCCACCATCACCTTTCGCATGTCGCGCGTGATGATGCGATCCACAAGTCGCGTCGCGTCTTTGCCGGTCAGTCGATACTTGTAAAGCGGCGAGATATCGATCAATGCAGAAGCATTGCGGATGGCGTTGTACTCGTGCTCGTGATGCGGCTCGTAAGAGCTAACTGCATAGTAACCAGACCACTCGCGATAGCTGAGACTTTCGCAAAGCGGCAATGTTCGTTCGTGAAAAGCGGTACCGATAGGCATCAGATCAGTTCAGATCAAATCCTTTCCGTGTTCATCCGTGTTACGAGTTTGTCAGGGCGAGCGATTATAAGTATCCTAACGCGCTTGCAGCAAGACATCCTAAACGTATGAATAGCAAATACGACGTCGTCGTGATTGGGGGTGGTCATAATGGTCTGGTGAACGCGGCCTATCTCGCGCGCGCCGGAAAGAAAGTTCTCGTGCTCGAGCGAAGGCACGTGCTCGGCGGCGCGGCAGTTACTGAAGAGGTCTTTCCTGGTTTTAAATTCTCTGTCTGTTCTTATGTCGTTTCTCTGTTGAGACCGGAAATCATTCGCGAACTCGATCTGCCGCGTCACGGTCTCGAAATACTCCCGCTCGACGGCACTTTCACGCCGATGCCGAACGGCGATTATCTCTGGCGCGTCAACGATCACGCGCGCACGCGCCGTGAGATTGCGCGCCATTCGCGTCTCGACGCAGAGGCTTACGACGAATACGGCAAGGCCATGATCGAGATGGCCCACTTCGTGAAGCCGATAATGAGTATGACGCCGCCGGATCCGACTTCACTCGATCCCCGCGGTTGGAAAAATCTCGCGTTCCTCGGCCGGCGTTTTCAAAAACTCTCCGACGAAGACAAGTACAACCAGGTGCAGTTGATGACGATGAGCGCCGTCGACTTTCTCGATCAGTGGTTCGAAACTGACGTGCTCAAGGCGACGATGTCAGCGTCGGGAATCATCGGCACGTTTCTCGGCGTACGTTCGCCGGGAACCGCGTACGTACTGCTGCATCACTACATGGGCGAGATCGACGGCGCGTTTCGTTCGTGGGGATTTGCACGTGGCGGCACGGGCGCGATCTCAAACTCGATCGCCGATGCGGCGCGTGAAGCCGGCGTCGAGATTCGCACGGAAGCGCCGATAGCAAAGATTCTGCTCAAGAGTGGACGCGCGACTGGCGTCGTGCTCGAAAACGGCGACGAGATCCACGCTGAAGTTGTTTCGTCGAGTGTCGATCCTCGTCTGACGTTCATGAAAATGATTGGCGAGGAGCACTTGCCGGACGATTTCTGCACGGACCTCAAGCGCTACAAGTATCGCGGTTCGTCGGGGAAAGTGAATCTCGCGCTCGATGGTCTACCGAATTTCAAGTCGCTGCCTGGACCAGGCGCACATCTGCGTGGCGCGATCTCGATTTCGCCGGGTGTCGAATACATGGAGCGCGCGTATGACGAAGCGAAGTATGGGCGGTTTTCGCGCCGGCCTTACATCGACATGGTGATTCCGAGTCTCACGGATCCGTCTGTAGCGCCGCCGGGCAAGCACGTGATGTCGTGCTTCGTGCAGTACGCGCCGTACAACTTGAAGGAAGGTAGCTGGGACGAGAAACGCGAAGAGTTTGGCGATACTGTGGTCGACACGATTGCCGAGCACGCTCCAAATATTAAGGAGTTGATTCGCGATCGACAGGTTTTGACTCCACTCGACCTCGAACGTGATTTTGGTTTGTCGGAAGGGAATATTTTTCAGGGTGAGTTGACGCTCGAACAACTCTTCTTTCTGCGGCCTGCGCCGGGATGGGCGCAATATCGGACGCCGATAAAGAATCTCTACATGTGCGGATCTGCGACGCATCCCGGTGGTGGGATCATGGGTGCGCCTGGACGTAACGCTGCGCTTCAGTTGCTAAAGGATCTTTAGAATTGCCAATTGCCGATTGCCAATTGCCGATTTGGAAGACGGTATCTGCAAATTGGCAATCGGCAATTGGCAATCGGCAATAAAATCAGATGACTTACGACGTCACAATTGTTGGTGGTGGCCATAATGGGCTGGTGGCTGCGTGCTATCTCGCGAAGAGCGGGTTGAAGACGCTGGTAGTTGAGCAGCGGGAGATCGTTGGTGGAGGTGCTGTCACTGAGGAGTTGACGCCGGGGTTTCGTTGTTCGACGTTGGACCATGCTGCCGGGCCGCTGTCGTCGCAAGTCGTTGCCGATCTGAATCTGTCGCGTCATGGGTTGGAGATGATCACGCCTGAAGCACGTGTGCTCGCACTCGCGCCTGACGGTAGGTCGCTGTGCATTTATAACGATGTCGCACGGACTGTCACTGAGATCGAAAAGTTTTCCGCAAACGACGCGCGCGCGTTTCCCGAGTTTGTGAATAGCTTCCAGCGCATCGGTCGTGTGCTCGCGCCGTTGGTTTCGATGACGCCGCCCTCGATTGACCAGCCCACACCCGCAGATTTGTGGCAGCTCGGTAAGGTGGGGCTGGCGTTTCGCGGTCTCGGGAAGAGGGATGAGTATCGCCTGCTGCGCTGGGGACCGATGGCGGTCGCCGATCTTGTAAGCGAGTGGTTTGAGACGGACTTGTTGCGCGCTACCGTTGCTGCGCGTGGAATTCATGGAGCGTTTGCCGGCCCGTGGTCTGCGGGAACGAGCCTCGGATTGCTATGGCAATCGGCGATTGATGGAAGCGCGCTGGCGCCGGCGTCGTATCCAAAAGGCGGCATGGGCGGTTTGACTCAGGCGCTGGCTAGCGCGGCAAAAGCTGCGGGCGCAGAGATTCGCACCTCGGCGCGTGTTTCGCACATCACAGGCGCTTACTCTGACAAACCGAAAGTGGTGCTCGACGGTGGTGAAGAGATCGAGTCGCGCGTGGTGGTTTCGAATGCAGATCCGCGCACGACGTTTCTGAATCTCGTCGATCCGATCGACCTCGAACCAAATTTTCTGCTGAAGATGCGCAACTATCGCGCTCCGGGTGTGGTTGCGAAGATCAATCTCGCACTTTCGGGATTGCCCGCGTTTCGCGGTGTAAATCACGCGGAAGCGACGTCGAAACTTGCAGGCCGCATACACATCGGTCATGAGATCGACTACCTGGAACGTGCTTTCGATGCTGCGAAGTATGGTGAGTTCTCATCGGATCCGTACCTCGACATCACCATCCCTTCGCTCGGCGATCCGTCGCTTGCGCCCGAAGGTAGACATGTGATGTCAGTTCACGTGCAGTTCGCTCCATACCGGTTGAAGCAAGGCGACTGGGCCACGAGAAGTGAGGAGTTTGCGAATAACGTGTTCGACAAGTTGGAAGCCTATGCGCCGGGCGTTCGCGATTTGATCGTTGCGGCGCAGGTGATCACGCCGTTGGATCTCGAGCAGGAGTTTGGTCTCAACGGTGGACACATTCACCACGGCGAACAAACGCTGGATCAGTTTTTTACCTTCCGTCCGTTAATCGGTTGGGCGCAATATCGCACTCCACTCAAGCGACTCTACCTGTGTGGCGCCGGCACGCATCCTGGCGGCGGCATCACGGGATTGTCGGGCGCGAACGCCGCACGTGAGATCTCGAAAGACTTCAAGGCGGGCAAACTATGATCAGGCGCAGCTTCGCAAGCGACAACAATGCCGGTGTGCATCCGGAGGTCATCGAGGCTGTTAAAGCCGCGAACGATGGCCATGTCGTCGCGTACGGCGACGATCCTTTCACCGCGCGAGCGACAAAGCTGTTTCAGAAACACTTCGGCCGAGATGTTGCGGTCTATTTTGTTTTTGGCGGCACTGGCGCGAATGTTCTCGGGTTGAAGTCGATCACCGAATCCTACCAGGCAATTATTTGTGCCGAGACTGCGCACGTGAACGTCGATGAGTGTGGTGCGCCCGAAAAATTCACGGGCTGCAAACTACTCACCGTCGCAACGCCTGACGGCAAGCTTCGCGTCGAACAGATTAAACCGCTCATGCACGGCATCGGTGTCGAACATCACGTTCAGCCTGGTGTGATCACGATCTCACAGGCCACTGAGATGGGCACGGTTTATACGAAGAAAGAGTTGAAGGAGCTCGCCCGCTTCGCTCACGACAACGGAATGTTGCTTCACGTCGACGGCGCGCGACTATCTAATGCAGCCGTACGTCTCAATGCGACACTGAAAGAGATCACGGCTGATGTGGGTGTCGATGTGCTTTCGTTTGGTGGTACGAAGAATGGAATGATGTACGGCGAGGCGGTCGTTTTCTTTGATAAGAAACGCGCGGCCGATTTTAAGTACATTCGCAAACAGGGAATGCACTTGCCGTCGAAGATGAGGTTTATATCGGCGCAGTTTGAAGCGCTGCTTTCCGGGGATGTGTGGCGACGCGGCGCTGCGCACGCGAATCGAATGGCGCAGTTGTTGGGCAGCGAGTTGGCCACAGTGCCGCAGATCCAGCTCACGCAGCCGGTTGAAGCGAATGGCGTCTTCGCGGTGATTCCGAGGAAGTACGTGCCGGTGTTGCAGAAGAAATATTTCTTCTACGTTTGGAATGAAGAGATTTCGGAAGTGCGATTGATGGCGTCGTTTGATACGACCGAAGAGGACGTGCGCGATTTCGTTGAGTTCGTGCGGCGAACGGTTAGATAGATTACAGGATTATTCAGGATGGACAGGATCTGTTCTTGTTAATCCTGAGGAAATTCTGTTCATCCTGTCCAACAGGCCTCTGGCAGCAAGCACGATCATCATCATCCAGAACACGTATCTAATCCTGAACAGCGCTCCAGCGTTCACCACGACTAATCCGAGCGCCACCATCCCGATCGTCGCCACCAGCAACAAGAGCCACATCTTCAGATTTCGTCGTTCGCGCCACACGCACAACGCAGCGGCGAGATAAAGAAAATACATCGCGAAGGTTTCGACGCCACTCAACACCCGGTGCGCGCGGCCGAAGCTTCCCACTTCAATCCACATATTCGGAAACGGCGCAAAGAATCCGATCACAAAAGCGCGTGGTAAATATCGGATAACGTCGCCCGTGCTATTAAACTGCACGTCTTCGTCGATGTTTGAAGCCTGCGAAGTATAAGAACGGAAGCCCGCTCTGCGACCGGACATCTGTTTGATCGTTGAAGGAATTGTTAGCGTGGTTGATGGCGGCCGTACTCCGGGGAGAGTCGTGCTTTCAAGACGCGAAGGAACAACAACCATCGCTACGATAATAAGCAACATCGCGAACACATTGCCTTTTACAAACTTCCTCGCGCGAAACATCCGGGCTGCCAGCATCACAACCGTAATCGCAACCGCGACGATCACGACATTCCACATATTCCCTCGCGCGAGCCAAAAAACTGTGACTAAGATCGCGCCGGCAATTCCGAGCAAGACGGCTTGCGCCCCGACGAATTCACGACCCAGCAGCATTGTCAGCACAAGCATTAGCGCAAGCAGGCACGCGATTGAAAGCGGATCGCGGATCAGTTGCGTTGAATGAAGTAAGAACGTCGGCCACACGCTTACAATCGCTGCTGCCAATACCCCTGTCTGGGCGTCGAATAGCTCGCGACCAAGGAAATAAATACAACTCAGAATGCCAAGGAAGTAAAAGAGATTGAGCGGTTCAGCGCCGAGAATGTTGTAACCGAGAAGCCATCCGAACATCATGAACGAGATCGAGTGCAGACGACTGTGCAACGGCGCCTTTGTTTTCAGCCACGCCGTGAAGCCGTTGGTCTTCCATTCGCTAACCAGCTCGATCGCAACTTGATGGTAAGTTTTGCCGTCGATGGCGAAGGTGATGCCGATGCCGTTTTCATCGAACCTGTTTGGCCAAACGCGAAAGTGTCCGATGAGGAAGATCGCAGTGGTCAGAGCGACATGAATCGCGCCCGCTAGTATCAGAAATCTCAACTTTGAATTAAGGACCATCGGCGGAGGAGTATCTCACACAGAAAAACTCTGTGTAATCTGTGGATGGTTTGCACCATTGCGGGAATCTGTATTAAGTTCACGTTCTCGAAATAAACGAATGAGCAGTGTGCTCGATGACGTGGTTGACGAAGTTGAGCCGGCGCCAAACATCGTGTCAGTAATGGAGGGCACAAAGCCCACGCTGCTATTGAGCATCGACGTCGGTACGTCAGGAGTGCGTGCAGCGTTGTTTGACGAGCGTGGCAGCGAAGTCCCGGGCGCGCAGGTTCGCAGCCGTCGCAGTGCGGCAGTGTCAGACTTCGCCGAGCTCGATCCGGATCAACTCGTCAATGAAGTGGTGACGACTATCGATAAGTTGCTGACTTATCACTTCCATTCGGCAGCACAGATCGAGTTCATTGCGATTTCTGCGTTCTGGCACAGCCTGATCGGAATTGACGCCGCTGGACAGAGCACCACGCCAGTGTTGACGTGGGCCGACACGCGCGCAGCGGAGTTCGCAAATAAATTGCGACGTGACTTCGACGAAGCAGGAGTTCACGCGCGCACGGGTTGTCGCTTCCATCCGAGTTACTGGCCCGCCAAACTTCTCTGGCTGCGGAGCGAACAACCGGACCGATTTCGTAACACGAACTACTGGTTGGGATTTGCCGAGTATCTTTGTCTCCGTTTTTTTGGCGAAAATTCCACATCTGTTTCGATGGCGTCCGCCACAGGCTTATTCAACCAGCGCGACTGCGACTGGGACTGGGATTTTGTGGAGGAACTCGGCATCTCGCCCGACACTCTCCCTACTATCAAACTGCAAACGAACACGCGGCTCACGGACGATTTTGCGCTTCGTTGGCCCGCACTTGCGGAAGCACGGCTCATCAACGTTGTCGGCGATGGCGCTGCAAACAACATCGGCGCAGGCTGTAGCACGAAAGACAAGATCGCTCTGATGGTAGGAACCTCGGGCGCGATACGAGTTGTCTTTCAGGGAGATGCTCCTGACCACCTCGCAGGGGGGCTTTGGAGTTATCGAGCTTGTAGCCGACGTGTTGTAGTTGGTGGCGCGTTGTCGGACGGTGGCGGGCTCGTGCAGTGGATCAACGAGTCATTGAAGTTCGTTTCGGATGACATTGCCGCACTCGAGCCCGACAGTCACGGGCTCACAGTGTTGCCTTTCTGGTCAGGCGAACGAAGCACTGGTTGGCTGGCTGAAGCTCGCGGTGGCATCTTCGGATTGAGACAACAGACGACGGCCGTCGAGATCGCTCGTGCAGTGCTCGAGGCAATCGCTTATCGCTTCGCCTTAATTGCTCGCGCACTCGACGCAGTGGCGCCAAACGCGACGATCGCTGCATCGGGAAATGCGTTGCGATCTTCACCGGAGTGGTTGCAGATCATCGCAGACGTTTTAGGTCGCCCGTTATTGCTCGGTGGCACTGCCGAAGCATCGAGCCGTGGCGCAGCCTTGCTTGCGCTGGAAGCGGTGGGCAAAATAGCAAACATTGAGGAAGACACATTTGCGGTTGACCAGGTGTTCGAGCCTGACATGACGCGACACGCTCGCTACAGCCACGGACTCGCACGCCAGGAAGAACTCTACGATCGAATTTACAAGGAAATATAGGTCCTATACGACCTATACGACCGATTTCAGAAACCAGGAACCTAACCAAATGAGCGCGCCAGTGCAGAAAGAAAACTCCAACATCAATCCCGAACTCGATCAGCTTTGCATCAACACAATCCGTGCTTTAACAATCGACGCCGTCCAAAAAGCCGAGTCCGGTCATCCCGGTTTGCCGCTCGGTGCTGCGCCGATGGCTTACGTTCTGTGGACGCGTTTCATGCGCCACAACCCACGCAATCCGAAGTGGGAGAATCGAGATCGCTTTCTGCTTTCTGCCGGCCATGGCTCGATGCTGCTCTATTCGTTGCTTCATCTGACCGGTTACGACCTGTCGCTCGACGAGTTGAAGAACTTTCGCCAGTGGGGCTCAAAGACGCCCGGTCATCCGGAGTACGGCCTCACGCCCGGAGTTGAAATCACTACCGGCCCACTCGGTCAGGGCTTTGCAAATGGCGTCGGCATGGCGATGGGCGCCGCACACCTCGCAGCAAAGTTCAACAAAGACGGTTTTCCGCTGATCGATCATTATGTTTATGCGATTGTATCGGACGGCGATCTGATGGAAGGCGTTGCTTCGGAAGCAGCATCACTTGCCGGTCATCTCAAACTCGGCAAGTTAATCTATCTCTACGACGACAACCAGGTCACGATCGAAGGCTTCACGAGTCTCGCGTTTAGTGAAGACGTGCCGAAGCGTTTTGAAGCGTACGGCTGGCACACGCAAACAGTCGCCGACGGAAACGACCTCGACGCTATCGAAGAGGCAATCAAAGTTGCCCAATCAGTGACTGACAAGCCGAGCTTGATTTCAGTCAAGACAGTTATCGGATTCGGTATGCCGACGCAGGGCACACGCAAGGCTCACAGCGACGCGCCGGGTGAAGAAGCTGTGCGCGAGACGAAGAAACATCTCGGCTGGCCCGAAGACAAGCAGTTTTACATTCCCGAAGAAGCTCTCGCGCACTATCGTGAAGCTGTGCCGCGCGGCGAGCAGTTCGAAGCCGACTGGCACGGGCTCGTCGAAAAATATACGCAAGCTCACGCAACCGAAGGCGAACTCTGGCGCGTCACGATGAGCGGGGAACTACCTGCGGGTTGGGAAGATCATCTGCCGAAGTTTGAAGATCCGAAACCGGTAGCGACGCGTGTGGCGAGTGGTGAAGTGATCAATGCGCTGGCGCCGGTGCTGCCGATGCTCATCGGTGGCTCGGCGGACCTCGGCGTCTCGAATAACACCGACATCAAATCGAGTCACAGTTTTGAGGCCGGCGAATACGACGGTCGCATCCTTCATTTCGGCGTGCGCGAACACGCGATGGGCTCCACGTTGACGGGAATGTCTTTGAACGGCGGATTGATTCCGTATGGCGGAACGTTCATGACGTTCTCCGACTATATGCGTCCGGCGATTCGTCTGGCAGCGTTGTCGGAAGTGCAGGTCGTTTACGTCTTCACGCACGACTCCATCGGCCTTGGTGAAGATGGACCAACGCATCAGCCCATCGAGCACCTTGCTGCGTTGCGAGCGATCCCGCATCTGTTTGTGATTCGACCGGCTGATCCGGCGGAGGTGAGCGAAGCGTGGCGCATTGCGATCCTGCGACGCTCGGCGCCGACGGCGTTGGCGTTGACACGACAGAAAGTGGCGGTGATCGATCGCAAGCGTTTTGCCAGGGCAGACGGATTGCGACACGGAGGCTACGTCCTGGCAGATGCTGAAGCTGATGGAAACGTCGTTACACCGAAACTGATTCTCATCGCGACGGGATCGGAAGTCGGGTTGACGCTCGAGGCACGAGAGAAACTACAGAGTGAAGGCGTGCCCGTGCGCGTTGTTTCGTTGCCTTGTTGGGAATTGTTTGAGGAGCAAACCGCAGATTATCGTGACCAGGTTTTGCCGCCTTCGGTGACGGCGCGGCTCGCGGTTGAAGC
>Ga0207647_10003161_pt1 | contig 12356 bp, 8 predicted proteins | sample KBSCornC2_FD_184295 | JGI IMG/M metagenome (GOLD analysis project Ga0207647, IMG submission 184295) | Corn rhizosphere microbial communities from Kellogg Biological Station, Michigan, USA - C2 (SPAdes) (version 2) | ecosystem: Host-associated > Plants > Roots > Rhizosphere ...
GAGCGCGGCGGCGTCGTCGCGATTGCGCAGCACGTGGACGCCGCCGAGTTCGATGCCGGCGATCGCGGGCAGTTTCGGCACGCTGCCGGTGGCGAGCAGGGCGGTGTCGTAGGTCAGTTGGCCGCCGTGGGCGAAATGAATCGTGCGCCTGGGCACGTCGAGACGGGCAACCTTCGCGACGATCCGCTCCACGTCGTGCCGCGCGAGCCAGTCCGGCGCGAGCAGCAGCGGCACGTCGGCGGGCGCCATGTCGGCGGACAGCACGAACTTCGTGAGCGCGGTGCAATCGTAAGGCGCATGCGGGTCATCGCCGATCAGCGTGAGGCGTCCGCCGAAACCGTATTCGCGCAACGCCGTGCAAGCCGCGGCGCCCGCCGCGCCCGCGCCGATCACCACGTAATGCGGTTGCGCGGCGGCGGCATGGCGCACCGCTTGCGGCTGCTTTCGCGGCGCGACGATCACGTCGTCGCTGCTCACCACCACGGGGTAACGGTCGAGCGCGACCAGCGGGGGCGGTTCGAGCACGTTGCCGGTGGCGGCGTCGAACGTGCCCTTGTGCCACGGGCAGATGATGCGGCCGTGACACAACCCACCCTGTTCCAGCGGACCGCCCGCATGCGGGCAGTCGGCGGCATAGGCGCGCACCGTGTCGCCGTGGCGCACGAGCAGGATGTTCTCGCCGTCCACCACCACGCGCTCGGCGCGATCCTCCCGCAGGTCCGAGAAGCGGGCGACACGGCGGGCAATGGTTTGCATGGCGGGTTCTCGCGCAGGGGGATGGTGTGACGAATAGCAATCGACGTGCCCGACGAACCCGCCGCCTCGCGCGCCGGCCGGCTTGCAAGGCGTCCTTTGGAGAAGCGCGGAAGTGAGGTATAAATCATGAGAAAGGAAATAGCGCACGAACATCGCGTCGCGGCACGATGTGTGCAACTTTGCTGATCTGTATCGACCTTTGATGGAGAGGCTGACCGTGCAACGGGCGGAGCGTGCCGCAGTCGATTTCCCCATGCCCTCGCGCAATTTCGCGGCGACGCGGCGCATGCTTCTCATCGTGCTCGCCGTTTCGATCGTGTTTCCGCTTGCCTGCCTCGCGGGCTACGGCTATTTCGATTACCAGCGCCGCATCGCCGATTCCGACAACGTGATCGACCGGCTCGCGCGCGTGACCGAAGAGCAGGCCGTCAAGGTGCTCGATCTGAGCCAGCAGATGGCCTCGCGCATCGTCGAGTTGGTCGACAATCAGGACGATGCGCAAATCCGCGCGCGCGAAGCCGAATTGCACGAGCGCCTGCAGGAAATCGGCGGCGACTTTCCGCAGGTGGCGTCGATTTCCCTGCTCGGCGCGAACGGCGACCTGCTGGTGTCGAGCCGCGAATATCCCGCGCCGCCGCGCTCGATCCCGCAGCGCGAGGACTTCACGAGCGCGAAAGCCATGCGGCCGCAAACCTATTTCTCGCTGCCGATGTTCGGGCCGTTGTCGAAAACCGATGTGTTCAGCAGCGCGACCGGCCGCTCGGGCGCGGACGGGCGCTTTCTCGGGGTGGTGTCGGTGGCGCTGCGCAACGACTACTTTTCGCGCTTCTATCGTGACCTGACCAATGGCGACCCGTCGCTTTCGCTCGGCCTGTATCGCCAGGACGGCAATCTGCTGGTGCGCTATCCGCCGTGGCCCGCGGGCGCGAATCCGAAGGCGCAGAGCGCGTTCGCCACGGCGCTTCGCGACCGCCAGGTGTTCGGCCACGTTCGGCTGAATTCGACGGTGGACGGCGTCGAGCGTCTGCTCGCGTTTCGCCGCGTCGGCGACTATCCGCTCTATGTGATGAGCGCCTACGCGACGAGCGCCATCGCCGACGCATGGCGCCGGCATTTCCTGATGATCGCCGCGCTCACGGCGGCGCCCTGCATCGCGATCTGGCTGCTGGTGCTGTACTCGTTGCGTCAGCTCGAAGCCGAGCGCCGCGCGTGGGAGCGCTGGCAAGGCGAGGTGGCGATGCGGCTGTCGGCGGAAGCGTCGAGCCGGCAGTTGCAGCGCATGGGCGCGCTCGGCAATCTGGTCGCCAACGTGGCGCACGATTTCAACAATCTGCTGATGGTGGTGTCGGCCAATATCGAGCTCGCGCGGCTCAAGCGCTACAACCACGTCGAGAAGGAAGTGCTCGCGATGCAGCGCGCCACCGCCACCGCCGAGTCGCTCACGCGGCGTCTCTTGAGCGTCGCGCGCAAACAGCCGCTCAAGCAGGAACCGCTCGATCTTTCCCGATGGCTGCCGGCCGCCACGCCGCTGATCGACGCGGCGCTCGGCGACAAGGTCGAACTGGCCTTGAATCTGGTCGACAACGTCTGGCCGGTGCTGGCCGATCCCACCGACCTCGAATTCGCGATCATGAACCTGGCGGTCAACGCGCGCGATGCGATGCCGCACGGCGGCCGCTTCGTGATCCGCTGTCAGAACAACCGGCTGGTCGGCAGCGACACCTTGTTGCCCGACGGCGAGTATGTGCTGATCGCCTGTTCCGACGACGGCGAGGGCATGTCCGAGGCCGTCGCCCGGCGCGCGTTCGAACCGCTGTTCACCACCAAGCTGCGCGGTTCGGGCACGGGGCTCGGTCTCGCGCAGGTGCTGTCGATGTGCGAGCAGGCGGGCGGCACCGCGAAAATCGACAGCGTGCCGGGCCGCGGCACCACGGTCAGGCTGTATTTGCCGCGCTATCGCGAGCGCCCGCGCCCGGCGCCGGCCGCCGACGTCGAAACGGCGCGGCAACCGGAGCCCGGCGCGGCCGGCATGGTGCTGCTCGTGGAAGACAACGAGGAGGTGGCGGCCGGCGTGACCGCCGTGCTGGAAACCTTCGGCTGCGAGGTGCGGCACGAGCCCACCGCCGACCAGGCGCTCGACGTGCTCGCGGGCGGCGCGCGCTTCGAACTCGTGCTGTCCGATATCCAGATGCCGGGCAAGCTGAACGGCATCGATCTGGCGGAAAAAGTCCGCAGCGCGTGGCCGGCGCAGAAAATCGCGCTGATGACGGGCTACGCCGATGAACTGGAACGCGCGCGCCGCCTGGGCGTGGCGATCCTCGCAAAGCCGTTCAATATCGACGAACTTCATGCACTGGTGGCTTGCGAAACCTAGTGGCCGGCCGGGCCGCGCCGGCCGGCGCGTTCGGCGCATCGCATGACGCGCGGCACATCCCTTGCTGAAAAAAGGTCGGGAGATTGCGTATCCGGTGGACCGGGTCGCGCACCCGCTTTTTTCTTGCACAGGAGAACCGTCATGAAGATCAGGCATGCATTGCTCGTTTCCACGTTGGCCGCCGCTTCGTCGCTCGCGATGGCCCAGGGCGGGGCCGGCGGCGGCGCCGCCGGGACGGACCCGGCCAGCACCGGCGTCAACACTTCGACGCGCGAAGGCGGCGACATGCAGGCTTCCGGCGCGATGAGCCATTCGAAGTCGAAGATGCATCACATGAAGAAGTCGAAGACGGCCAAGCCGGCCACCGATACGACCAACACACCGGGCGCCAACGCCAGCAGCGATACGAAAGGGCAGTAAGGCGCGCACGGAACACGGCATGCGTCCCTGGCTGGAGGCATGCCAGCCTTTGCAATGCGCCCCAACACACGCGACAATACTGGTTGGAGGCGGCGGCGCGCATCGCGCCACGGGGCGAGGCCGGCAGAGGCGCAGCACACAAGGATGAGTATGGGCGGCAGTGAGGCAGGGGCGTCTCCAACGACTACGCGGGCAGACGCGCAAGCGGACGCGACTACGCGTGCAGACGCGCAGGCAGGCGCACAAGCGGGCATCGAGGCGGAGTCCGGCAAGGCCGTCGGCACGCCGGCGGGGTCCGTCACGCCCGGCGCCGGCGCACTCGACTTTCCGGTCGTCGGCATCGGCGCTTCCGCGGGCGGTGTGCAGGCGCTGCTGCGCTTCTTCGAGAACGCACCGGCTGACATGGGCATGGCGTTCGTCGTGGTGCTGCATCTGTCGCCCGATCATGCGAGCAGCGCGGACGAGGTGTTCCAGCACGCCACCGGCATGCCGGTGAACCAGGTGCGGGAGCGGGTTCAGGTGCAGAAGAACCACGTCTACGTCATCTCGCCCTCGCACGATCTTTCGCTGGATGACGGCCATCTCACGCCCATCGAAGCCGACCGCCCGCGTGGCCGGCCCATCGCCATCGACCTGTTTTTCCGCAGTCTCGCCGACGCGCATCGCGAACGCGCGATCGCCATCGTGCTGTCGGGCACGGGCGCGGACGGCGCGACCGGCATCGGCCGCGTCAAGGAGCAGGGCGGCGTGACGTTCGCGCAGGATCCGGCGGACGCCGAACACCCGGAAATGCCGCAGAACGCGTTGGCCACCGGCATGATCGACATCGTGCTGCCGGTCGCGGAGATGCCGCGCAAGCTGCGCGAGCTGGCTGAGAACGCCCGCGCGATTCACCTGCCGCCCGTGGACGACGAACCCGAGACGCTCGCGCTCGCGCAGCCCGATCCCGCTTCCACCGCCGAGCGCGCGTTGCTCGGCGTGCTCGCCACGCTGCGCGCCCGCACCGGCCACGATTTCCGCCACTACAAGCGCGCCACGATCCTGAGGCGCATCGAACGCCGCCTGCAGGTCAACGGCATTCCCGATCTGCAGGCCTACCAGGACTACGTGCTCACGCACCCTGACGAAACGCCGGCGCTGCTCAAGGACATGCTGATCGGCGTGACCAATTTCTTTCGCGATCGGGACACGTTCGAAGTCGTCGAGCGCGAGATCGTGCCGAGGCTCTTTCACAAGAAATCCGAGGACGACCCGGTGCGCGCGTGGGTCGCCGGCTGCGCGACGGGCGAGGAAGCGTATTCGCTCGCCATGCTGCTCGCCGAATATCCCGAGCGGCACGAAGAGATACCGATCCAGCTATTCGCCACCGACATCGACGAACATGCGATCGCCTTCGCGCGCGCGGGCCTCTACCCCGAGTCGATCACCGCTGATGTAACCGCGCCGCGCCTGCGCCAGTTCTTCACGCCGGAACGCTCGCGCTTTCGGGTGAGCAAGGCGATCCGCGAGCGGGTGCTGTTCGCCGTGCACAACGTGCTGCGCGATCCGCCGTTTTCGCGCGTCGACCTGGTGTCGTGCCGCAATCTGCTGATCTATCTCGACCGCAACGTGCAGACCCAGGTGCTGCAGATGTTTCACTTCGCGTTGCAGCCGGGCGGCTATCTGCTGCTCGGCAGTTCGGAATCCGCGGAAGCCGCGGGCGACCTGTTCACGCCGGTCGACAAGAAACACCGCATCTATCGCGCGAACATGGTGACGAGCGCCGTGCGTCCGCCGATCAGCATGCCCGTCGTTCAGCATGGCGGCGCGGCCACCACCGCCAGCGCGGGAGCGCCGCAGCCACTGCCGCAGGCCTTGCCGTTCTCCGCGCTGCATCATCGGATTCTCGAGCTGTATGCGCCGCCGAGCGTCGTGGTCGACACCGACGCGAACATTCTGCACATGTCCGAGCATGCCGGCCGCTTTCTGCGTTTCGTGCGCGGCGAGCCGTCGTACAACCTGATCATGCTGGTGAATCCGGCGCTGCGTCTGCAACTGCGCGCCGCCTTGTTCCAGGCGCTGCGCGGCAATCAGGAGGTGACGACGCCCGCGATCGAATTCTCGCCGCAGGCGAGCGTGCGGATCACCGTGCGCGCGCACCGGCGCACCGAGGATGCGCCGGAATTCGCGCTCGTGCTGTTCGAGGAGATCCCCGCCGTCGCGTCCGCCGCGAGGCGAGGCGAGACCGCGAGCCCGACGGTGCAGGATTCGTTGCTGGTGCATCTCGAGGAGGAACTGCATCGCACGAAACAGGAATTGCGCTCGACGGTGGAGCAATCGGAGGCGTCGACCGAGGAACTGAAGGCCTCGAACGAGGAATTGCAGGCGATCAACGAGGAACTGCGCGCCGCCACCGAGGAACTCGAGACCAGCAAGGAGGAACTGCAATCGTTGAACGAGGAATTGTTCACCGTCAACGCGGAGTTGCAGGCCAAGATCGAGGAGACCGGCAAGGCGAAAGACGACTTGCAGAACGTGATCGCCTCCACCGGCATCGCCACGCTGTTCGTCGACCGGGACATGCGCATCAAGCGCTATACGCCGGCCGCGACGGAACTGTTCAACGTGATTCCCTCCGACCTCGGGCGACCGCTGCACGACATCACGCACCGGCTCGATTACCCGCAACTCGCCGACGACACGGCGACCGTTTTCGAATCGCTGCAACTGATCGAGCGCGAGATTCGCGGCACCGACGGGCGCTATTTCCTCACGCGGCTCTCGCCGTACCGCACCACCGACGACCACATCGACGGCGCGGTGCTGACCATCGTCGACATCACGGCGCTGCGGCGCGCCGAACAACTGGTGCGTGTCAGCGAGGAACGCCTGCATCTCGCCGCGCAAAGCACCAACGACTTCGCGATCATCGTGCAGGACATGGAAGGCCGCGTGGTGACCTGGAACAAGGGCGCGGAGCGGATTTTCGGTTATAGCGAGAGCGAGATGACGGGGCAGACGCTCGACCGGCTCTATCTGCCGGAAGAGCGCGAGGCGAACGAACCCGCCACCGAGCGGCAGCGCGCGCAGTCCGACGGCCGCGTGGAGGACGAGCGCTGGTACATCCACAAGAACGGCACGCGGCTCTATTGCAGCGGCGTGATCACGCCGGTGGCGTCGGACAGTTTCCGCGGCTTTGCGAAGATCGTGCGCGACCTCACGCAGCGCAAGGGCACCGAGGCGCTCGAACAACGCAAGATTTCGCTGGAACGCTCGGTCCGGCAGAAGGTCGAGGCGGCGAGCCGCCTGAAAGACGAATTCCTCGCGGTGCTCTCGCACGAGTTGAAGAACCCGCTGAACCTGATTCACGTGAAGGCCGACATGCTGGACCGCGCGCCCTCCACGCAGGGCCTGCCGGTCGTGCACGATGCGGCGGACGCGATCCGCCGTTCGGTGATCAGCCTCGCGAAGATCATCGACGACCTGCTCGATCTGTCGCGCGTGCGGACCGGCAAGCTGGCGCTCGATCGCTCGCGGGTGGACATCGCGGCGATCACGGCGTCGGTAACCAGCGCGATCGAGGCCGAGGCGCTGGCGCACCAGGTGAGCGTGAGCGTGAAGGGCGTGAGCGAACCGTTCTTCATCGAGGCGGACCCGGTGCGCTTCGAGCAGATTCTGTGGAACCTTGCCAGCAACGCGGTGAAGTTCACGCCGCCGGGCGGGCGCATCGCGCTGACTTTGTCGCGTGAAGCAGGCTATGCGTGCGTCGAGGTGCGCGATACCGGGCGCGGCATCGAACCGTCGTTCCTGCCGAACGTGTTCGACATGTTCAGCCAGGCCGAGGGCGCGCATCGCCGGCACAGCGGCGGATTGGGCATCGGACTCGCGCTCGTCAAGCAACTGACGGAAATGCACGGCGGGCATGTGCAGGCGGAATCCGCGGGCGTCGGCAAGGGCGCGCGTTTTCGCGTCTGGTTGCCGGCCGACAGCACGACGATGCCGAACGAAGCCCGCGAAACGCCTTGCGACGCCAGCTTGCTCAAGGGCATGAAGATTCTGCTGGTCGACGATGCGGCGGAAAGCTTGCAGGCGTTCCAGAGCCTGCTCGAACTCGAAGGCGCGCAAGTGTGGCCGCAAACCAATGGCGCGGCGGCGCTGGCGATCGCCGCGCATCAGCAGTTCGACCTGATCCTGTCGGATATCGGCATGCCGGGCATGGACGGCTACGAACTGATCGCCGCGCTGCGCAAGCTGCCGGGCACGGCCTCGGTGCCGGCGCTCGCGTTGACCGGCTTCGGGCGCCCGCAAGACGCCGCGCGGGCGATCCGCGCGGGTTATGACGGTCATCTCGGCAAGCCGGTTTCACTGCACGCGTTGCTCGACAAGATCGCGCGCATCACCACCAACCGCACCGGCATGGCCTGAGCCTGGGCGCAGTGCCGCCTGCCACCCGGCACCCGGCGCAGCGCCTCGCCGGAAGGCTAGCCCTTTTCCTGCACCGCCTCGTACTTGCCGAGCGCCGCGTCTCGATTCAGACGCGCGCGCTTGAGCAACGCCTGCTGGGCCTCCAGCACCTTGCTCGGGTCGCCTCGCCACGCTTGCAGCGGCGGTTCCTGCAACGCGCGGCCATACGAGAAGCTCAGATTCCACGGCAGCGGCCCGAGCCGGTTCATTGCATCGAGGTTGGCGGTGGCTTCTTCCGGGGTTTGTCCGCCCGACAGAAACACGATGCCCGGCACCGCCGACGGCACCGTGCGCTTGAGTATCCGCAGGGTGTAGGCGGCGATGTCGCTGACAGGCGACTGCTGCGCGTGTTCGGAGCCGGCGAGCACCATGCTCGGCTTCAGCAGAATGTGTTCGAGCGCCACGCGATGCCGGTGCAGCGCATGAAACACCTCGTGCAGCACGGTCTCGGTGACTTCGGCGCAGCGTTCGATCGAATGGTCGCCGTCCATCAGCACTTCCGGCTCGACGATCGGCACGATGCCGGCTTCCTGCGAGATGGCCGCGTAGCGCGCCAGCGAATCGGCGTTCGCCTCGATCGCGAGGCGGCTCGGCAAGCTCGCCGTGATGTTGTACACCGCGCGCCATTTGGCGAAGCGCGCGCCTTGCCGTTTGTAGTCGACGAAACGCTGGGCGAGGCCGTCGAGACCCTGGGTGATTTCATCGCCCGGAGCCAGCGCGAGCGGGATCTTGCCCAGGTCGACCTTGATGCCGGGCACGATGCCGTTGGCGGCGGCGAGTTGCGGAAACGGCGTGCCGTCGTCCGCTTTCTGGCCGAGCGTTTCCTCGTAGAGAATCACGCCGCTGATGAACTCGCCGAGGCCCGGCGTGGTAAGCAGCAGGTTGCGATAGGCGCGGCGGTTTTCCTCGCTGGATTCGACGCCGATCGTCTTGAAGCGCTTGGCGATGGTCGGGCCGCTTTCGTCGGCGGCGAGCAGGCCCTTGCCGGGTTGAACCATTGCACTGACGGTGGCTTGCAGTTCGCTACGGGTGTCCATGAGATGTGCTCCCTTTGATCCGGTTCGCGGATGAATCATGCAGCAAACGCAGCTCGAACAACGTTGCCCGCGCCGCTTTATTCGCGCTTTTTTAGCGCTTGATTAGCGCCTCATTAGCTTTATTCGCCGATCAGATGCAGCACGATGTCGCGCGCCTGCGTGTGCCGGCGATGCTCGAACAGATACAAACCCTGCCATGTGCCGAGCACCATCTGCCCATGCTCGACCGGCACCGTCAACTGCACTTGCGTGAGCGCCGTGCGCAGGTGGGCGGGCATGTCGTCGGGGCCCTCGGCGTTGTGTTCGTAGCGTCCGGCGTCCTCGGGCGCGAGGCTCGCGAAGTAGCGTTCCAGATCGCGCTGCACCGAGGGGTCGGCGTTTTCCTGGATCAGCAGCGAGGCGGACGTGTGACGGCAAAACAGCGTGAGGAGTCCGGTGTCGATCGACTGCGCGGCGACGAAGCGGCGCGCTTCGTCGGTGAATTCGACGAGCCCGCGGCTGCGGGCCTTGACGCTCAGGTGGTGGAGGGCTTGTCGCATGATGGGCGCGCGATGCTGCGGGTGGGTTCTTCAGTGGGTTCGATCGACGCGACGCGCCCGGTTCATAGCGACGCGAATGCTTGCGCGATCTCCGTGGCGCTGGTCGGACGCACGACGCGCGCGACTTCGACGCCGTCGCGCATGAAAATCAGCGTGGGCCAGAGCTTGATCTTGAACGAGCGGCCGAGCGGTCGGCCGGGGCCGTCCTCGATCTTGAGATGCCTGACGCCGGCATGCGGCTCGAACGCCTTGGCAATCGACGCTTGCGCGCCCTGGCAGTAGCCGCACCAGTCCGTGCCGAATTCGATCACCGTGGCGCCCGGCAGGGCGTCGACTTCGGCTCGCGAGGGGGCGCGGGTGGAATAGGCGGTTCGTGTTGCCATGCTTGCTCCGAAGCTCGTTGATCCGTGCGGGCGCTGTTTCCGCTGCCAGGGAAGCGCCCGCGCGTGGGTTGGCGCGTGGTTGGATAAGGCATCTGTCAAGAGTAGCAGCTATGCTCGGGATCGTCAGCGAGGCCGCGCTTGCCGCGTTGAGTGCCGGGGCGCGGTGTCGGGCGGCTTGCGGTGGGACGCGTGGGCGCGCGAATTTGATGCACACTTGCGGTCTTGCCGACGCGGCGTGAGAACATGGTCAACTCGCATGATCAACTCGCATGATCAACTCGCATGATCAACTCGCGCGGTCCACTCGCGCGGTCCACTCGCCGTTAGCGGTCACGAAGGATTCAGGAAGGCAAATGCAAGAAACGCTTTATCTGCGCCGTCCGGGCAAGGACGAAACCGTCGCCGTCGCGACCGGCTTCAGTTGGGGCGCGTTGTTGCTCGGTTTCGTGTGGGCCTTGTCGAAGAGAATGTGGTTCGCCTCGTTCGTCATGTTCGGGATCAGCACGGTGCTGTTCTTCGCGGGGCTGTGGGGTGAAACGGCCGGCTTGATCGGGCTGGTGCTGTCGGTCGTGTTCGGCGTGGCGTGCGGCGCCTATGGCAATGAGTGGCACCGCCGGACGCTGGAGCGGCGCGGCTACACGCTTCTGCAAGACGCGGGCGGGGACCGGATATCGCCAGGCGCCAGGCATTCGTGACACTCATGCCGCGTTTCCCCTCACCGGCGATTACAGGGCCGCGGCGCAACCCTGCGCGCTGCGCGCGGCAAGTCGCTCACGCCGCCTCCACCGTTCGCCGATCAGCGCATGAAATATAAGTTGGGATGCGGCGACGCGGGTTTACGCGAGCGCGGCCTCGGCCGATAATGCCCCGGTCGTTCCGGCCACGAAGTCGGCGGCGCGCGTCGCGCCCGCAGGCTCTCTTTCCCTGACCCCACCGCCCCCTGTGTTGAAAACCTCCCGTTTTTTCGACCTGCTGCGCATTCCCGGCTTCAAGCCGCTCGCCGCCGCCACGCTGATGCTCGGGGTGGCGATGTCCTTCACCGCTCCCTATCTGTCGCTGTTCGGCGTCGAGCGCGCCGACATGACGCCGTTCAGGCTCGGCGTATTCATGACGCTGATCGCGGCAAGCGGGGTGCTCGCCAGCACCTTTGCCGGCCGCTGGAGCGATGCGAGCGGACGGCATCGGCCGCTCTTGCTGGCGGCGCTCGTGGCCGCCGCGCTCGGCTATCTGTGTCTGTGCGTGGTGCGTGACTACCGGTTGTTGCTGGTGGTCGGCATCGTCTTTATCGGCGCGGGCGGCTCGGCCATCTCGATGGTGTTTTCGTTCAGCCGCGCGGCCTTGCCCGTGCCGGATGCGGCGGAGCGCGCGTTCGCCAGCGCGACCTTGCGGACCATCCTGTCGGCGGCGTGGGTGTTCGGACCGTCGGTGGGCGCGCTGGTGCTCGCGGGCACCGGCTTTTATGGGCTGTTCCTATTCGCCGCCGCCAGTTTCGCGGCCTGCGCGGTTATCGTCTGGCGCATGCGGGAGCCGCAAGGCCACCTGGGCGATCACACGGTGGAAGACACGGCCTCGGAGCCGTCGGCTTCCATTACCGTGCCGCCGCTGACCACGCCCGGCGAAGAGGCGCATGAGCATCTGCCCGGCGTCGCGTCGCCGAGCGATATTCGCCGCGCGGTGGCCGCGCTCACGCTGCTCGGCCTCGCCGCGAACGCCACCATGATCGTGCTGCCGCTCTACATCGTGCACGGCCTGGAGGGCACGCACCTGGACGTGTCGATCATGCTCGGCCTCGGCGCGTTGATGGAAATTCCGATGATGCTCGCGCTGGGCGCGAAGTCGTCCGCGCTGCACAAGCCCAATTGGCTCGCGGCTTGCGCGGCCGTTCACGCGGCGTATTTCGTCGCGATGTCGCTGGCGGGCAGCGTCCATGTGCTGATCCCGATGCAGATTCTCAACGCGTTCGTCGTCGCGGTGACATCGTGCCTCGGCATGACCTACGTGCAGGATCTGATGCCGCAGTCGCCCGGCCGCGCCACCGCGCTGTTCTTCAACGCGGCGCGGGTCGGCTCGATTCTCTCGGGTGTGTTGTCGGGCTTGCTGGTGCAGGCGTTCAGCTATCGCGGCACGTTTCTGATCTGCGGTTTACTGGCGCTGTGCGCGCTGGTGCTGTTCGCGGTGCCGGGTTATCGCTATCCGCTGATGTGGCGGGCGATCACGGAGTTTGCGGTGCGCCAGCAGGGCAAGCTTCTGGCCAGGCGCCGGCAGCAGGTGCCTGGGCAGGGCGAGTGACGTCGGGCCGTGTGCGGCATCTGGCCATGCGCGCGCGCATGGCTCACGTATTGCTCAGATATTGCTCACGTATCGCTAACGTATCGCTCACGGAGGACGGCGCGCACGCGAATTT
>Ga0207647_10003162_pt1 | contig 12354 bp, 15 predicted proteins | sample KBSCornC2_FD_184295 | JGI IMG/M metagenome (GOLD analysis project Ga0207647, IMG submission 184295) | Corn rhizosphere microbial communities from Kellogg Biological Station, Michigan, USA - C2 (SPAdes) (version 2) | ecosystem: Host-associated > Plants > Roots > Rhizosphere ...
GCTGCCGTGCGACTTCCGCATCGCGACCGAGGCGACACGTTTTGCCATGCCGGAGACGAGCATCGGCCTGTTCCCCGACGTTGGCGGCGGCTGGTATTTGCCGCGCCTGCCGGGCCGTGTCGGCGAATTCATGGCGCTGACCGGCGCCAGGCTAGACGGCGCCGAATGCCATTATCTCGGTCTCGCCACCCACTATGTCGAGCAGGCCTCGCTGCCCGACATGATCGAGCGCATCGCGACCACGCCGCAGCGCGTCCAGGGCCCGATCGGCGCCTTCGCGAGCCCGGCTCCCGAAGCGAAAATCGAGCAGAACTTGCCGCAGATCACCAAGCTGTTCGCGTCCGACCGCCTCGAGGAGGTGCTTGCCGCGCTCGAGGCGGACGAGAGCGATTGGGCATTGACCGAACTCGGGACGCTGCGAACCAAGAGCCCGCTGTCATGCAAGGTGTCGCTGCGGCTGATGGCCGAGGGCGCCAACCGCGCCAGCTTCGCCGACGAGATGAAGGCCGAATATGCGCTGGCAGGACGCGTCGCCCGCACCCACGACTTCCGCGAAGGCGTGCGTGCGCTGCTGATCGACAAGACGGGCGATCCGCAATGGGACCCGGCGACGCCCGAAGAGGTCAGCGACGAGATGCTCGACGTCCTCTTCGCGCCGCTGCCCGAGACCGAGGCGTGGACGCCGTTCCCGGAGACGAATGCATGAGCGAGTACAAGACCGTCCTGGTCGAAAAGCGCGGCGCGGTGACGCTGGTCACACTCAACCGCCCGCAGGCGCTCAATGCGCTCAACAGCGAGGTGTTGAAGGAGCTGATCGCGGTCTTTGCGGCTTATGATGCGGACGACAGCCAGCATTGCCTCGTTTTGACCGGGTCGGAGAAGGCTTTTGCCGCCGGCGCGGACATCAAGGAAATGTCCGGCCAGGGCTTTGCCGACATGTATTCGTCCGACTTCTTCGCGGGGTGGGAAAAGGTGACCGCGACCCGCAAGCCCTGGCTCGCCGCGGTTGCCGGCTATGCTCTCGGCGGCGGGTGCGAGGTGGCGATGATGGCCGACTTCATCATCGCGGCTGACACGGCGAAGTTCGGCCAGCCCGAGATCAAGCTAGGAGTCACCCCCGGTATGGGCGGCTCGCAGCGGCTGGCTCACGCGGTTGGCAAGGCCAAAGCGATGGAGATGTGCCTGACCGGCCGGATGATGGACGCCGAGGAAGCCGAGCGCTCGGGGCTCGTCGCCAAGGTGGTTCCGGCCAATGAGCTTATGACCGAGACGATGAAGACCGCCGAGGCGATCGCAGCCATGCCGCCCCTCGCCGCGATCGCGGTCAAGGAAATGGTCAACGCCGCCTTCGAAATCCCGCTGGGGCAAGGGATCAAGTTCGAGCGGCGCCTGTTCCACGGCCTGTTCGGGACCGAGGACCAGAAGGAAGGCATGGCCGCCTTCGTGGAGAAACGGCCGGGTAACTGGAAGGGACGTTAGTCATGGCGCGCATCGCATTCATCGGGCTCGGCCATATGGGCGGCGGAATGGCGCCGAACCTCGCCAAGGCGGGGCATGAAGTTCACGCGTTCGATCTCGTGCCGGAAGCTGTCCAGCATGCCAGCGAAGGCGGGTGCACGCCGGCAGCTTCGGCCGCCGAAGCAGTGAAGCGTGCCGAGGTCCTCATCACCATGCTGCCGGCCGCAAAGCACGTTCGCGCTGTGTTCGAGAATGACGTTGCCCCCAACGCCGCGCCCGGCACCTTGCTCATCGATTGCTCGACGATCGACGTCGCATCCGCCCGCGAGGTCGGCGAGGCGATGCAGGCCAGGGGCTTCGACTTCCTCGACGCGCCCGTCTCCGGCGGGATCGCCGCCGCGGCCGGCGGCTCGCTGACCTTCATGGTCGGCGGGACCGATGCGCAGTTTGACCGCGCCAGCCCGTTCCTCGAGCCGATGGCCAAGGCCGTGATCCACGCCGGTCAGCTCGGCGCCGGTCAGGCCGCGAAGATCTGCAACAACATGATCCTCGGCGCGACCATGGCCGCAACCGTCGAGGGCTTCGTGCTGGCCAAAAAGCTCGGCCTGGACTTGCAGACCTTCTTCGACATTTCGTCCAAGGCGTCGGGCCAGAGCTGGTCGATGACGAGCTATTGCCCGGTGCCCGGTGTCGGTCCCGAAACGCCAGCCGATCACGACTACGAAGGCGGGTTCGCCGCCGCCTTGATGCTCAAGGACCTGAAGCTCGCCGAGGACGCCGCCCGGCAGGTCGGCGCCTATCGGCCGATGGGCGCCAGGGCCGAGGAGCTTTACCAGCGCTTCGTTGACGCCGGGAACGGCAACAAGGACTTTTCTGGCCTGATCAAGATGATCGAGAGCGCCGACCCCGCCCAGGATTAGGAGAGATCATGCGTATCGCGCCTATCGCCTTCGCCTTTAGTGCCCTTCTCCTGAGCGCTTGCGGCGGCCCGGAAACCAGCCAGGGCAACAATTCCCAGGCGAACATCAGCACCGACTCACACTCACCCGCGACGGCGAACGCCAGCGGCGCGACCAACTCGATGGTCATGCTGGCTGCCGCACCGCCAAAGGATCTGGCGCTAAAGATCATGCATGACCGCCACGAGGCCATGGAAGGCCTCGGAAAGGCGATGAAGGCGCTCCATCGCGAGCTTGAATCCGGCAAGCCGGACATCACTGTGGTGCGCGCGCAAACCGCGACGATGGCATCGACGGCGGCAAAGATCCCGAGCCTGTTCCCGGCGGGGACCGGCCCCGAGGTCGGCAAAACGCGCGCGAAACCCGAAATCTGGAAGCAGCAGGACGTATTTGTCCGCAAGGCGAGGGACTTCCAGGCCGCTGCACAGGCGATCGATGCCGCCGCCAAGTCTGGTGACCTCAACCAGGTCATGGCCTCCCACGACAGCCTCGATAAGGCGTGCAAGAGCTGCCACGATCCGTTCCGCGCGCCCGAACATTGATGGATCGCCGATGGCGCCGAACCACCTCTCGAATGGGAAGCAGCCTGTCTGGGACTTGCCCGTGCGGCTGGTCCACTGGACGCTCGCAGGGTTGATCGCCTTCAGCTGGTGGTCGGTCAACAACCACCACACGGATTGGCACATCTGGTCGGGCTGCGCGATCCTGACCCTGCTTATCTTTCGTTTCCTTTGGGGCTTCGTCGGCAGCTCGACCGCGCGCTTCTCGAGCTTCGTACGCGGGCCGGGGGCCGTGAGAGACTATCTCCGGGGGCGGTGGAGCGGCATCGGCCATACGCCGCTTGGAGCACTCAGCGTGCTCGCCTTGTTCGGCGCCATCGCGGTGCAGGTCAGCCTCGGGCTGATCTCGGAAGACGAGGACGGCATCTATACTGGCCCGTTGAGCGGCCTCGTCAGCATCACGACCTCCGACAAGGCCCGCGACATTCACGAGCTCTGGTTCAACGTCATCCTTGGCCTCGTGGCTCTCCATGTCGCGGCGATCATCTTCTACCGCCTGCGCGGCAGGCATTTGACCAAGCCGATGATCACCGGACGCGCAGTGATCCATCCCGGGGCCCAGCCGATGCGGCCGAGCAAATGGTGGGTTGCGCTGACCTGCCTTGCGGTCTCGATCGCCATCGTCCGCTGGATCGTCGCCGGAGCCCCACCCTTCGGGCATTGGACTCCTCCTTCTTGATCCAAGCGCTCAGGCGGCCCACATCGAGCTCATGCTGATCCGTACCGAACAGACGCCCAACCCCACGACCCGCAAATTCCTGCCGGGTGAAACCGTTATCGAGGCGGGGACACGCGACTTCGCGGATGCGGAGAGCGCTTCGGCGTCTCCGCTTGCCGCGGCTTTGTTCGACAGCGGCATGGTCGAGGGCGTCTTCTACGGCCGCGATTTCATCTCGGTCACCGCGGCTCCCGGCGTATCGTGGACCGACCTCGAACCGCTGGTGCTCGAAACCTTGCTCGACCATTTCGTGAGCGGCGCGCCGCTGTTCGCTCCGGGCACTGCCGCAGAGATTCACATCGCCGACGACAGCGACTTCGAGGAGGACCCTGGCGACGCGGACATTATCGGCCAGATAAAGGAGCTGATCGAAACCCGTGTGCGCCCTGCCGTCGCGCAGGATGGCGGCGACATCGCCTACAAGGGCTACCGCGACGGCCATCTCTATTTGTCGATGCACGGCGCATGCTCGGGCTGCCCCTCTTCGACCGTGACGCTGAAGCGCGGCATCGAAAGCCTGATTCGGCACTACGTGCCCGAAGTCGAATCGGTCGAAGCCGTTTAGGCACGCGGCCTAACTTTCAGGGGCTTGCGGCGTTGGACCGCATGTGCCCACTATCTCACCCAACATGCTGCTCGCTTTCGACACATCGAGCGCCGCCTGCACGGTCGCTCTGTTCGACGACGCCGGGATATGCGTTGCCCGCGGCGACGAGTTGATCGGGCGCGGACATGCCGAGCGACTGGTGCCGATGATCGCCGGGCTGATGGACGGCGGCCGCGCCGCGAGGATCGTGGTCGGCGTCGGGCCCGGGAGCTTCACCGGCATCAGGGTCGCGATTGCTGCGGCGCATGGACTCGCAATCGGCTGGGACGCGGAACTCATGGGCATGTCGTCGCTGGCATTGCTTGCCGCGGACGCAGCGGGCGAGGGCGATGTGGCGGCAACCGTCGCCGGCGGCCACGGCGAGCTGTTCGTCCAGCAATTCGACGGCGCGACGCTCAAGCCCACGTCCGACCTCCTCAACCTTCCACCGTCCGAGGCCGCTCGCGCCATCCCTGCCACACTGGTTGTCGGATCGGGTGCGCCCATTCTGGTCGACGCACGGGGCTGGGGCGAGGCACGTGAGGGATGGCCATCCGCGGCGAACACGATGCGCGTGCCTGTCGCTCAGCGCTCGCTTGCCCCCCGGCCGATCTATGCCCGCGCGCCCGACGCTCGCGTGCCTGAGGCGGCGTGATGGCTACCGTGGAGCAGCAGGTGCTCATCGAGCCGGGCTCGTCACATGACATCGATGCGGTGATGCGGGTGATGGACGCCGCCTTCGGCGACCGCTTCGGCGAGGCGTGGACCCGGTCGCAGCTCGGCGGAATTCTGCCGATGGCCGGCGTCTCTCTGATGCTCGCCCGCGAGCCCGACGGTGGCGATATCACCGGCTTTTCCCTGTACCGCACCGTCGCCGATGAAGCCGAGCTGCTGCTGATCGCCGTCGTCCCGTCCCGCCATCGTCGCGGCGTCGGTCGGATGTTGCTCGACAATTTCTTGGACCGCGCACGAAACGATGGAATTGCGCGCGTCCATCTCGAAGTCCGCGACGGCAACTCGGCGGCGGCTTTGTACCGCGAGGCTGGCTTCGCGCCGGTCGGGCGCCGCCGGAATTACTACCATGCTCCGGATGGCCGCAGGTTCGACGCAGTCACGTTTGCACATCATCTTTAGTTAAGTTGTCGCGTTTGCGACAGTGACGCGGTCAGTTGCGGCGCTTCGAATAGCGGCGTAGTACTTGCGATTGTGCAATACATGATTGCACGGCCTCTGCTCGAAGTCAGGATTCTACGATGCCCGAACTAGACAATTCTGAAGACACTTTGCTTGCGCTGACGGCAGACATCGTCGCCGCCCACGTCAGCAATAACAGTGTCGCTGTGAATGACTTGCCGAATCTAATCCAGAATGTGCATTCGGCACTCTCCGGCATTGCCGGAAGCAGCGCCGCAGCCGAGCCTAAACCCGAGCCGAAGGTGTCGATCCGCGCGTCGATCAAGCCAGATTACATCGTCTGCCTGGAGGACGGGAAGCGACTGAAGATGCTCAAGCGGCATCTGATGACCCACTACAACATGACTCCGGACCAGTACCGGCAAAAATGGGGTCTTGCCGCCGATTATCCGATGGTCGCGCCCAATTATGCGGAGCAGCGGCGCGCGCTCGCCAAGTCGATCGGGCTCGGCACCAAGCGCCGCCGGACCCGGGGCGGCAAGTAAGGCTCGCAAAAATTGGGCCGCGAACCTAATTTGGTGGAATGACGCGTAAGATCGATATCGAGGCGCTTTGCGCCGACAAGGGGCTGCGCATTACCGAGCAGCGAAAGACGATCGCTCGCGTGCTCGGCGACAGCGAAGATCATCCCGACGTCGAAACGCTGCACGCCCGTGCCGCGGCGGTGGACCCGAACATCTCAATCGCGACGGTGTATCGCACCGTGCGCCTGTTCGAAGAGGCCGGCATCCTCGAACGCCACGAGTTCGGGGATGGCCGGTCCCGGTACGAAGCGGCGTCGGAAAGCCATCACGACCATCTGATCGATGTCGAAACCGGCAATGTCCTCGAATTCGTCGATGACGAGCTCGAGGCCCTGCAAAAACGCATCGCCGAAAAGCTCGGCTTCCGTCTCGTCGACCATCGCATGGAGCTCTACGGAGTCTCCCTCAATCGCGACCGCTGAACAGAGGCCCAAAGCGCGAGCGGTGGCGCGCGTCCTGTGCGCCTTCGGGCTGTTCGCGGTTGTCGCCCCAATTCACATCCTAACCAAAGCTGTGCTGGGCCGCTCGCATTGGCCGACTCGCTTCCTTGCCGCTGTCAGCTGGATCTTCGGCGCGCGAGTGCGGACGGATGGCACGCCGCTCGGCTCTCACACCTTGCTCGTCGCCAATCACCTCAGCTGGTTCGACATTGTCGTGGTCGGCGGCGCGACTGGCTGCGCATTCGTCGCCAAGCACGAGCTTGGCCATCCGTTCATCCACTGGCTCGCGGACCAGAATCACACCGTTTACGTGAAACGCACCCACGTCAAAGGCGCGAAGGACCAGGCGCTCGCGATCGCCGCTGCGCTTGAGCGCGACCAGCCCGTTGCCTTGTTCGCAGAAGGCACGACCGGACCCGGAACTCATCTGTTGCCATTCCGGTCAACCTTGCTCGAAGCGGCCAACTATGCGTCCAAAGACGTCGTCATCCGCCCGGTCGCGCTCGACTATGGCGCCGCCGCGACTGAAGTCAGCTGGTTCGACGAAAAGGCCATGGACAATGTCTGGCGCTTGCTCGGCCGGCGCGGCACCCTGCCAGTTTCCCTGCACCTTCTCGCGCCGCTCGACCGGGCCGGCGACCGCAAACAGCTCGCCCAGGCCGCCCGGCAGTCAATTGCCGAAACGCTCGGCTTAACGTCGCACGCCCACTCGCCTATAGGTGGCGACGAATGACTCCCAAGACCTTTAAAATCAAAAGTTTCGGCTGCCAGATGAACGTCTACGACGGCGAGCGCATGGCCGATCTGCTCGGCGAGCAAGGCATGAGCGCCGCAGTCGAGGGCGAGGACGCCGACCTCGTCGTCCTCAACACCTGTCACATCCGTGAAAAGGCGGCGGAGAAGGCCTATTCGGATGTCGGGCGCCTGAGGCGCGAGGACGGCTCCAAGCCGCTTATCGCGCTCGCTGGCTGCGTCGCCCAGGCCGAGGGCGCGGAAGCGAAACGCCGCTCAGCGATGATCGATATAGTCGTTGGGCCACAGGCCTATCATCGCCTGCCGGAGATGGTCGCGGAAGCGGCGCATGGCGGCCGCCCAATCGACACGGACATGCCAGCGATGGCCAAGTTCGATGCTCTGCCGGCGCGCCGCCGAGCCAACCCCAGCGCGTTCCTGACCGTCCAGGAGGGCTGCGACAAATTCTGCACCTACTGCGTCGTCCCGTACACGCGTGGCGCCGAAATTTCGCGGCCATGGAGCGACATCGTCAGCGAAGCGCGCGAGTTGGTCGACGCCGGCGCGCGCGAGATCGTGCTGCTCGGTCAGAATGTGAATGCCTGGGCAGACGGACGCCGCGGACTCGCCGAGCTCATCCGTGCCCTGGCGAAGATCGATGGTCTCGATCGGATCCGTTATACGACCAGCCACCCCGCCGACATGACCGACGACCTCATAGCCGCGCACGGCGAGGTTTCGAAGCTGATGCCTTACCTCCACCTCCCGGTGCAGTCGGGATCGAATCGAATCCTCAAAGCAATGAACCGCAGTCATACGGCTGAGACCTACCTTGCCATCCTCGAAAAGGTACGCGCTGCCTGCCCCGACATCGCCATTTCCGGCGACTTCATCGTCGGATTCCCCGGTGAGACCGAAGAAGATTTCGAGGCGACCCTGAAGATCGTCGACGCGGTCCGTTATGCCTCGGCATACTCGTTCAAATATTCACCCCGGCCGGGCACGCCCGCCGCGACAATGGAGGATCAAATCCCGCGGGACATCATGGACGACCGGCTGCAGCGGCTGCAGGCCCGGATCGCCGAACACAGCCTGGCCTTCAACCGATCCAAGGTGGGCACGAACACCCAGGTTCTGATTGAGCGCAAAGGCAAGCTGCCGGGCCAGATGATCGGCCGATCACCCTGGCTCCAGTCGGTCCATGTCGAGACGAATGCTCGGGCCGGCGACGTCGTCGATGTCACTCTAGTCGCGGCTGGACCGAACAGCGTCGGCGGCGCCCAACGCGAGCGGGTGGCCGCCTGATGGCCCGCCGCGATCTTGCCGCCGTCCCCGCCAATGAGCAGGGCCGCGCCCGGCTCGAACTCGAATTCGACCAACCTTACCTGCTCGGCCCGTTGTTCGGGGACTATGACCGGCACCTGATCAAGATCGAGCAGAGGCTGGGCGTCCACATCGCGGCGCGCGGCAACCGCGTCCAGATCGAGGGCGAGCCCGACGCTGCCTCTCGCGCCCGGGAAGTGCTCGTCGGTCTCTATAATCGGCTCGACCAAGGCCACGACGTCGACGCCGAGGCTGTCGAGGCGGTGCTTGGCATGGCGGCCCAGCCGAACCTGGACGGCATCATTTCCGACGAGGTGGCGAGCCCGCCGCGGGTGATGATCCGCACCCGCAAGAAGACGATCGTCCCGCGCTCGCCGGTGCAGACCATCTACATGGAAGCGCTCGGCCGCGACGACATGATCTTCGCGTTGGGCCCCGCGGGCACCGGGAAGACCTATCTCGCGGTCGCGCAGGCGGTTTCGCAGCTGATCAGCGGCAGCGTCGACCGGCTCATCCTGTCGCGCCCCGCGGTCGAGGCCGGCGAACGCCTAGGCTTTCTGCCCGGTGACATGAAGGAGAAGGTCGATCCCTATCTCCGGCCGCTGTACGACGCGCTTTACGACATGCTTCCGACCGAGCAGGTCGAGCGCCGCATCGCCTCCGGCGAGATCGAGATCGCGCCTTTGGCCTTCATGCGCGGCCGTACGCTCAATGATGCCTTCATCATTCTCGACGAAGCGCAGAACACCACGCCCCTGCAGATGAAGATGTTCCTGACCCGCTTCGGAATGCGCAGCCGGATGGTGATCTGCGGCGATCCCCACCAGGTCGACCTGCCCGATCCGACCAAGTCGGGCCTCGCCGACGCTGTGCAGAAGCTCCAGCGCGTGAAGGGCATCGCCACCGTTCGCTTCACCGCCGCCGACGTCGTCCGCCACCCGCTCGTCGGTCGCATCGTTGAGGCCTATGAGGGGCCGGGACGGTGATGCTCGGGGTCGCCATCGACGCTGACGGCGAATGGGACAGTAGCCGCTCCTGGGAGAAACTCGTCCGCCGTGCCGCCGAAGCGGCGATCGCCGAAAGCGCATTCCCGCAACTCGCCGTCGGCGATCGTCCGGTCGAGCTGTCGGTTCGCTTGACCGGTGACGAGGAGGTCCGGGCCCTGAACGCCGAATGGCGTGGCAAAGACAAGCCGACCAACGTCCTCTCTTTCCCGCTCGTCGAAACTCTGGACTTAGCGCCAGCAAATATTGCCAAAGCAGAATTGTTGCTCGGTGATATCGTACTGGCGCGCGGGGTCTGCGAGACGGAGGCCGCGGACAAAGGCATCAGCGTTGAGGATCACGCGGCCCATCTTCTGGTCCATGGCACGCTTCACCTCCTCGGCTACGATCATCATGATGATGACGAGGCCGCCGACATGGAAGCGCGCGAGGTCCGCGCCCTCGCCCGCCTCGGCATCGCCAATCCTTATGAAGCGAGCGCCTGATGGCGACGCAGGGCGACGAGCAGGGCGGCTCCCGGCTGTGGCGAGGAATGCGTCACCTGATTTTCGGGGAGGACAGCGAGCCGAGCCTTCGCGACCAGATCGAGGAGGCAATCGAAGAAGCCGAAGATTCGCGCCCGATTGCCGGCGATCTCTCGCCGTCCGAACGGCAAATGCTCAGGAACCTGCTGCATTTCGGCGACCAGACGGCCGGCGAGATCGCGGTCACTCGCGGCGACATCATGGCCGTCCCGGCGGACATTGGCTTCGATGCCCTGATCCAGGCTTTTGCGGACGCCGGCCACAGCCGCCTCCCCGTCTATGGCGAAAGTCTCGATGACGTCGTCGGCATGGTTCACATCAAAGACGTCTTCATGGCGAACGTCGGTGCTTCGCCCGAGCGGTCTCTTGCCGCACTGATGCGCGAACCTTTGTTCGTGCCCGAATCGATGGGCGTGCTCGAGCTGCTCGCTCGGATGCGCAGCCAGCGTATCCATCTCGCCATCGTCGTCGATGAGTTCGGCGGCACCGAGGGCCTGGTCACGATCGAGGATGTCGTCGAGGAGATCGTCGGCGAAATCGAGGACGAGCACGACGAGGACGAAGGCGGCATGCTGACGATGCTCGACGACGGCCTGTGGGAGGCCGACGCTCGGCTCGAGCTGGAGGAGCTCGCCCAGGCGGTCGACTCGCGCTTGTCGTCCGACGAGGACGAGGTCGACACGGTCGGCGGGCTCATGTTCCTCCTCGCCGGCCACATTCCCGCCAAGGGCGAGTGCGTGACTCACCCGTCGGGATGGAAGCTCGAGACCATCGATTCCGACCCACGCAAGATCATCCGGGTGCGACTCCACGCACCGGAGACACGGCCAAGCCAAGCTGGCTAGGCTGCGGCGGCCGCGCCGATTTGAGGTTGCTTTCCCGCGAGCGAATTGCGCCGCCACGCCATCCAAAGCACCAACCCCGACGTCACCAGAAGAGTCAGGGGGTTAGCGATCACTTGCCACGACCAGGCGGTATTTCCGTGGAACCCGAAAACAAGGTTCTTCGGCGCAAGCATCAGGCTGCAGACAAGCACGATTGTCCAGGCGCTTGGATCCATCGGACCCTCTTCACGGGCAACGAGGATCAGCGGAATGATGAAGGCGAGCAGGTGATAATCGGCGAAGACATGACTTCCGAACACGTAAGCGCAGAGCGTCAGGAACAGGCACTCTGACTGCCGCAGCCGACCCTGCCGCGATTCAAGCACCGTCGGGGCGAGCAGGAGTGCCGCGATGATGAACGGGACGAACGGCATCCACCAGGCGTAGCCGAGCGGCGCACGGATCATGCCGTAAAGCGACGAGCCATTCGAATAACCGTTTTCCCCGCCCGCATAAGCCATCCCATATTGGCCAAGTCCCTTGAGGAAGCTGGCGTAGGAATAGGCCGGATAGACCTGGTGGACGACGGCCATGGTGCCGACGAACAACAGGATTGTCGCGATGCCGAGCCAGATCGCGTTCCGAAAGGACAGGCCCTGCTTGCCGAGGAACAGGACGAGGGGAACGATTCCCATGTTCGGCCTCAGGTTCAGGGCAATAGCGAACATCAGGATTGCCCATCCGTCAGCCTTCCCGCGCAGCGTTCGGAAGGTCGAGGCGATGATCAGCGACGCCCCGATCAGCGAGAAGAAATGCCCGCGGTCGATCGCCAGCAGCGCCGGGTAGCTGAGGATGGTTGCAGTCGCGAATGCCACGCCCACGCGGCCCGCGGGCGCCGCGCGAAGCACCGTCGCGAACAGCGCAGCGAAGGCAGCGACGAGCAGGCAGAGGAATAGCAGCACCGGGTCCACGAGGGACATGAGCCAGCGTGCTGTGACGGCGAACAGTGTCGGGACCGGCGGCTCGTGGAAATGGTTGACGTTGGTCCCCTCGTACAACTTCACCTCGGCCATGTGGTGGGCCAGGAGGTCGTCCACGTGCCAGAAGCTTGCGGCCGGGTGGATCGGCGCATCGGGATAGGAAAAGGCGAGCTTGAAGAAATCGGCGAACCGATCGTCGGGCAAGGACAGGAACGAGGAATACGGATAGCTCGCGTGCAGCCCGGTCGCGACGGCGTTGAACAGCAGGTTCGCAAGGACAAGACCAAGGACGATCCAAAGCGCCGTGCGAGCGACGGTGGAAGCGCGGTCGCTTCCCAATGAATCCCACGGCATACGCAACTGCATTTCCCCCAAACCCCGCGAACCAATGGTTACATTGGGCTTAGGCCGTTGCAAAAAGGTTTTGTGGATTCGCCATCGCCTTGAACTCGAGCGCGTTTCCGGCGGGATCGAGCAGGAACATCGTCGCCTGCTCGCCGGGTTGTCCGGCAAAGCGCACCGTCGGCG
>Ga0207647_10003165_pt1 | contig 12349 bp, 8 predicted proteins | sample KBSCornC2_FD_184295 | JGI IMG/M metagenome (GOLD analysis project Ga0207647, IMG submission 184295) | Corn rhizosphere microbial communities from Kellogg Biological Station, Michigan, USA - C2 (SPAdes) (version 2) | ecosystem: Host-associated > Plants > Roots > Rhizosphere ...
TCGCGCTCGCGCTTCATGTTCATCGCGCAGTTCCGCGACCGTTTCCCGGAACGCATCTGCGCGGAACTGCGCGGCCACTTCGACGAAGACGGCACGTCGCCGTTCTGGCGCGCGGTCGGTTCGCACTTCTACCAGATCGATTTCAACGCGGCGGACTACCTGAGCTCGCACGGCCGCAAGTCGTTCCTCGCGGAACTGATGCCGCGCTATCCGGTGTACGTCGACCTGCTGCCGCAGGACGCGCAGGACGCGGTCGGCCTCACGCACCGCGACACGCTGCCGGCGCGCAAGATGCTCGAGGCAGAAGGGCTGCGCTACCAGAACCACGTCGACATCTTCGACGCGGGCCCCGTGCTCGAATGCCACATCAACGACCTGCGCACGGTGCGCGAGAGCGTGGTCGTGCCGGTCACGATCGGCGAGCCGGGCACCGGTGACGCGCAGGGCGACCGTTCGCCGAAGTCGCTCGTGTCGAACACGTCGCTGAACGATTTCCGCGTCGGCGTCGCGCCTGGCGTGGTCGCGAACGGAGCGTTCGTGCTGTCGGCCGACGATGCCGCCGCGCTCGACGTGAAGGCCGGCGATCCGGTGCGCGTGCTGCCGCTCAAAGTCAAACAGGGATAAACGAATCATGACGGAACTCTTCATCGACGGCGCCTGGATCGCAGGCTCGGGCCCCGCCTTCGCTTCGCGCAACCCGGGCACCGACGCGATCGCGTGGCAGGGCGACAGCGCGTCGGCAGCCGACGTCGACCGCGCGGTCGCGAGCGCGCGCCGCGCGTTCGCCGGCTGGTCGGCGCTCGACTTCGAAGCGCGCTGCGAAATCGTCAAGCGCTTCGCGGCGCTGCTCACCGAGCGCAAGGAAGCGATCGCGACGGCGATCGGCCGCGAGACGGGCAAGCCGCTGTGGGAAGCGCGCACCGAAGTCGCGGCGATGGCCGCGAAGGTCGGCATCTCGATCCAGGCGTACCAGGAACGCACCGGCGAGAAGCGCCAGGACATGGCCGACGGCGTCGCGGTGCTGCGCCATCGTCCGCACGGTGTCGTCGCGGTGTTCGGCCCGTACAACTTCCCCGGCCACTTGCCGAACGGCCATATCGTGCCGGCGCTGATCGCGGGCAACACGGTCGTGTTCAAGCCGTCGGAGCTCGCGCCGGGCGTCGCGCGCGCGACGGTCGAGGTGTGGCAGGAAGCCGGGCTGCCGGCCGGCGTGCTGAACCTCGTGCAGGGCGAGAAGGACACGGGCATCGCGCTCGCGAATCACCGGCAGATCGACGGGCTGTTCTTCACCGGCAGCTCGGATACCGGCACGCTGCTGCACAAGCAGTTCGGCGGCCGTCCGGAAATCGTGCTCGCGCTCGAGATGGGCGGCAACAACCCGCTCGTGATCGGCGAAGTCGAGGACCTCGACGCGGCCGTGCACCACACGATCCAGTCGGCGTTCCTGTCGGCCGGCCAGCGCTGCACGTGCGCACGCCGCATCTTCGTGCCGCAGGGCGCGTTCGGCGAGCGCTTCCTCGCCCGCTTCGCCGACGTCACGTCGAAGATCACGGCCGACGTGTTCGACGCCGATCCGCAGCCGTTCATGGGCGCGGTGATCTCGGCGCGCGCGGCCGCGAAGCTCGTCGATGCGCAGTCGCGCCTGGTCGAGCAGGGCGCGAAGCCGATCATCGAGATGACGCAGCGCGATCCGCGCCTGGGTTTCGTGAACGCGTCGATCATCGACGTGACCGGCGTGGCGAACCTGCCCGACGAAGAGCACTTCGGCCCGCTTGCGCAGATCGTCCGCTACGCGACGTTCGACGAAGCGATCGAGCGCGCGAACGACACGGCGTTCGGCCTGTCGGCCGGCCTGCTGGCAGACGACGCGCACGCCTGGGATCACTTCCGCCGCACGATCCGTGCGGGGATCGTCAACTGGAACCGCCCGACCAACGGCGCATCGTCCGCCGCGCCGTTCGGCGGCACCGGTCGCTCGGGCAACCATCGTCCGAGCGCGTACTACGCGGCCGACTATTGCGCGTATCCGATGGCGTCGGTGGAAAGCACGCAACTGACCTTGCCCGCGAGCCTGTCGCCGGGCCTGCACTTCTGATCGAGGGAACGACGATGAACGCACAAGAAGCCAATTTCGACGGACTCGTCGGCCCGACCCACAACTACGCCGGGCTGTCGTTCGGCAACGTGGCGTCGCTCAACAACGAGAAGTCGGCCGCGAACCCGAAGGCGGCCGCGAAGCAGGGGCTGCGCAAGATGAAGCAGCTCGCGGATCTCGGCTTCGCGCAAGGCGTGCTGCCGCCGCAGGAGCGGCCGTCGCTGCGCCTGCTGCGCGAGCTCGGCTTCTCCGGCAAGGACGCGGACGTGATCGCGAAGGCCGCGAAGCAGGCGCCCGAACTGCTCGCCGCGGCGAGCTCGGCATCGGCGATGTGGACCGCGAACGCGGCGACCGTCAGCCCGTCGGCCGACACCGGCGACGGCCGTGTGCACTTCACGCCGGCCAACCTGTGCAGCAAGCTGCATCGCGCGATCGAGCACGACGCGACGCGCCGTACGCTGTCGACGCTGTTCGCCGATCCCGCGCACTTCGCGGTGCACGAGGCGCTCACAGGCACGCCGGCGCTCGGCGACGAGGGGGCCGCGAACCATACGCGCTTTTGCGCCGAATACGGCAAGCCGGGCGTCGAGTTCTTCGTGTACGGCCGTGCGGAATACCGCCGCGGCCCGGAGCCGAAGCGCTTCCCGGCGCGCCAGACCTTCGAGGCGAGCCGCGCGGTCGCGCATCGCCACGGCCTGGATGAAACGGCGACGGTCTATGCGCAGCAGGATCCGGACGTGATCGATGCGGGCGTGTTCCACAACGACGTGATCTCGGTCGGCAACCGCGACACGCTGTTCACGCACGAGCGCGCGTTCGTCAACAAGCAGGCGATCTACGACACGCTGACGGCCACGCTCGACGCGCGCGGCGCGCGGCTGAACGTGATCGAGGTGCCGGATGCGGCCGTGAGCGTGAACGACGCGGTCACGTCGTACCTGTTCAACAGCCAGCTGCTGTCGCGCGCCGACGGCTCGCAGGTGCTCGTCGTGCCGCAGGAGTGTCGCGAGAACGCGAACGTCGCGGCCTATCTCGACGAGCTCGCGGCCGGCAACGGCCCGATCCGCGACGTGCTCGTGTTCGACCTGCGCGAAAGCATGAAGAACGGCGGCGGACCTGCCTGCCTGCGCCTGCGCGTCGTGCTGAACGACGCCGAGCGGGCGGCCGTCACGTCGAACGTGTGGATGAACGACACGCTGTTCGCGTCGCTCGACGCGTGGATCGAAAAGCACTACCGCGACCGTCTCGCACCGGACGACCTCGCCGATCCGACGCTGCTCGACGAATCGCGCACGGCGCTCGACGAGCTCACGCAGATCCTGCGTGTCGGGTCGCTGTATGACTTCCAGCGCTGAGTCCCGCATGCCGGCCGCCGCGCTGCTCGACGACTTCCTCGCGTTCACGCTCGCGGGCGACCCGCCGGCCGTGAAGGACGGCGTGTGCGCGGACGGCGCGGTGCGCTGGCAATGGCTCGGCGACGGGCTGCTCGCGGTCGAGCCGGCCGCACGCGATGCGGCGGGCGATGCCGATGCTGACGCTGCGGCGCGCGCGAGCGTGCTCGTGTCGGCCGGCGTGCATGGCGACGAGACCGCGCCGATCGAGCTGCTGTCGATGCTCGTGCATGATCTCGCGGCGGGCACGCTGCCGCTCGCGTGCCGGCTGCTCGTCGTGCTCGGCAACGTGCCGGCGATGCGCGCGGGCGAACGCTATCTCGACGACGACCTGAACCGCCTGTTCAGCGGCCGTCACACGCAGGTGCCGACGAGCCGCGAAGCGCCGCGCGCGGCGCAGCTCGAAGCGGCGGCCGCCGCGTTCTTCGCGGCCGCGCCGGCGGGCGCTGCACGCTGGCACGTCGACATGCACACGGCGATTCGTGCATCGGTGTTCGAGCAGTTCGCGCTGCTGCCGCACACGGGCACGCCGCCGACCCGCGCGATGGTCGAATGGCTCGGCGAAGCGCGCATCGCGGCCGTGCTGCTGCATACCGCGAAGGGCAACACGTATTCGCACTTCACGGCCGAGCAGTGCGGCGCGCTCGCGTGCACGCTGGAACTCGGCAAGGTGCGGCCGTTCGGCCAGAACGATCTGTCGCGCTTCGCGCCGGCCGACCGCGCGGTGCGCAAGCTCGTGTCGGGCGCGCCGCGCGATGTCGATGCGGGGGGCGGCCACCCGCGGGGCGGCCATCCGCGGGGGGGCCATGCGCCGTTGCCGCGCGTGTTCACCGTGATCGACCAGATCACGAAGCAGAGCGACGCGCTCGAGCTGTTCGTCGCGGCCGACGTCGCGAACTTCACCGCGTTCGCGCGCGGCACCGTGCTCGCGCAGGACGGCGACTACCGCTATACGGTGAAGCACGACGAGGAGCGCATCGTGTTCCCGAATCCGTCGGTGAAGCCGGGCTTGCGCGCGGGCCTGCTCGTCGTCGACACGACGCGCGACACGCTCGCCGCGCTCGTCTGAGCGATGCGCGGATGCGCGCGGCTGCGGTGATCGGCAGCCCGCGCATCGTCGCGCCGCGTTCGCATTTTGGGTTGACGTACGTCCGCCTGCCGCGCAGAGGCCCGCGCATCGGCCCTTGCGTATTTGCGACATCGTCTTGCAAGTTCGACGAACGGCCCGGCCGACGCCGGCGCACGCAGCGCAGCATCGCGTGCCGGCGGCCGCTTTGCCGTACCGGGCCGTGCGGATTGGTACAATCGCCGCCTTGCGGCTGTTGCGCCGCATCAAGGCGCGGCATCGGGATTGTCGTTGTCATCCGACCCTGCAATGATGCAAGCGCCCGTAGTTCCGGAACATTCGAGTATCGAGGAGAACACCTGATGAAGTTGGATTGGCGTAAAGTGGCCGCGCACGCGGTAGTGGCGGCAACGGCCGTGGCGGCAGGCAACGCGATGGCTGCGGATCTGAAGGAGATCCGGTTCGGCGTGGAGGCCTCGTACGCGCCGTTCGAATACAAGACGCCCGACGGCAAGCTGACCGGCTTCGACATCGACATCGGCAACGCGGTGTGCGCGAAGCTGAAGGTGAAGTGCGTGTGGGTCGAGAACGACTTCGACGGCCTGATCCCCGCGCTGCAGGCACGCAAGTTCGATGCGATCAACTCGGACATGACGATCACCGACCAGCGCAAGCACGCGATCGCGTTCACCGATCCGATCTACACGATCCCGAACCAGCTGATCGCGAAGCAGGGCAGCGGCCTCCAGCCGACCCCGCAAGCGCTGAAGGGCAAGCGGGTCGGCGTGCTGCAGGGCACGATCCAGGAAGCGTACGCGAAGAAGAAGTGGGCGCCGGCCGGTGTCGAGGTCGTGCCGTACCAGACGCAGGACCTGGCCTACGCCGACCTGAAGTCGGGCCGTCTCGACGCGACGTTCCAGGATTCGGAAGCGGGCTCGAAGGGCTTCCTGTCGAAGCCGCAAGGCCAGGGCTTCGGCTTCGCCGGCGGCACGGTGGCCGATGCCGAGATCCTCGGCTCGGGCGTCGGCTTCGGCCTGCGCAAGAACGACGCGGCGCTGAAGACCGCGCTCGATCAGGCGCTGAAGGGGCTGAAGGCCGACGGCACGATCGACACCCTCGCGAAGAAGTACTTCAGCGTGCCGGTCACGCTCAAGTAAGCGTTTCGATCCGTCGCACGATGCAGCCGGCCGCTTTCGCGGCCGGTTTGCTTTTGGGGCGTCGCTTCTTGCGCACGGGGCGGCGTACCGCGTGCGTTACGCGGGGAAGAATCGCCCCAGTTCGCGCGCGAGCTCGTTGAGCACGCTCATCTCCTGCTGCGTGATCTTGCGCGCGGGCTGCGCGCCGGCCCAGTCGCCGTACAGCAGGCCGACGGTCGTCGTGCCGACGCGCACCGGCAGCAGCACGAACGCGCGCGTGTCGGGGAGCGCATCGAGGTACCACGCGGGCAGGCGCTTCACCATCTTCGGCTCCTGCGCCTGCTCGATGAAGATGCCGACCGAGTTCGTGATCGCGAGATGGAACACGTCCGGCTCGAAGCGCTCGTCGAAGCACAGCCGGTCGAGCGCCGCATCGACGTCCGGCCCGAAGCCGAGGCGCGCGGCGAACATGCCGTCGTCGCGGCGCACGAACATCACGGTGCGCGTGAACGCGAGCCCCGCGAGCAGGCTTTCCGACGCAAGCGCGAGCACCGGCATCAGCACGTGCTCGGACGGCAGCGCGCGCAGGTCCGCGAGGCCGGCCTCGAGGCATGCCTCGGGTTCGGGCTGCGCCCGCGCGATCGCATCGGCGTTCGCACGCAGCTCGACGATCTCGCGCATCACGGTGTCGCTCGCTTCCTCGCGTGCGAGCCGGTCGGCGATCTCCACCAACGCGTCGGCATCGATCTCCAGTTCCTGCCCGTAGCGCTGCGCGAGCACCGCGATGTGCGCGTCGCGCTGCGGGCCCGCGGGCATCGCGAGCGCGCCGGCGACATCGGTCGAGCAGCGGCTCACCGAACGCAGCCAGCGCACGCGGTCGCTGCCTTCGTCGGCACAGGCCGCGGGGCGCCGGCGGTCGTCGCGCGCGTCTTCGTCGTCGTCTTCGCGTTCGTCGCGGTGGGCGGCGTGCGCGGCGCGACCGTCGCCGTCGGCCATCCCGGCGCGGATCACGTCGGGCAAGCGCCAGCTCGCGGCGGCCTCCAGACCGATTTCGTCGAAGCCGACGCCGAGTACGTCGATGCACGCGGCCGCGTCATCGCCGTTCAGCTCGGCGGCGCGGCGGCGGATCCGGTCCCATTCGCTGTCGAGATAGCAGACCACGAGCAGCTTGCCGACCTGGCGCATCAGCGTGCAGACGACCGCTTCCTCGCCACCGCGCAGTTCCGCGTGCTCGGTCAGCTTGCGGGCGACGCAGCCGGACAGCAGCGCGCGGTTCAGCTCGAGCTTCGCGTCGATGCGGCGCGGCGTGCTGTGATGGAAATGGTCGACGAGCTTCAGCCCGACGACGAGATGGCCGACCGTGTCCATGCCGAGCACCATCAGGGCTCGCGTGACGGTCGTGATGTTGCCGCCGAACGCCATGTACATCGCGGAATTGGCGAGCCGCAGGACTTTCTGCGTGAGCGCGAAATCCGACAGTACGACGCGTACGAGCGCGGTGAAGTCGAGGTCGTCGTTCTTCATCGCGGCCATCGTCGCGCGCAGCGATTCCGACAGCAGCGGGAAGTCGCCCCGTTCGTTCATCCGGGCCCACAGCTTGTCGAGCAGCGCCGTGCGGGGCAGGTGTGCGGTGATTGACATACGAATCTGTCCGGTTCGCTGCGCGCGTCAGGCGGCGTGCAGGCGCAACTGCTGCGCCTCGAAGCGCCGCGCGAGCTCCTCGGACGGCAGCGCCTGGCACACGAGCCAGCCCTGGATGTGGTTGCAGCCCATTTCGGTCAGCAGTTCGCGCTGCGCCTCGGTCTCGACGCCTTCCGCGACGAGCTCGAGATCGAGAGTCTGCGCGAGGCCGACCACCGCCGACACGATCGCGCGATCGTTGCGCGAGGTCAGCAGGTTCTCGACGAAGCTGCGGTCGATCTTCAGCTTCGCGAGCGGGAAGCGCTGCAGGTACGCGAGGCTCGAATAGCCGGTGCCGAAATCGTCGATCGCGAAGCGGATGCCGAGCTCGGTCAGCTCCTCGAGCAGCACCTTCGCCTGCGCGGGATCGTGCATCAGCAGGCTTTCGGTGATTTCGAGCACGATGCGGCGCGGGTCGATGCCCGTCAGCGCGATCGCCTCGCGCACGCTCTGCGTGAAGCGCGGGTCGCGGAACTGCTGCGGCGACACGTTGACCGCCACATACTGCAGCGCGAGCCCCTGGCGGTCCCACGCGACGAGCTGCATGCACGCGGCCTTGAGCACCCAGTTGCCGAGATAGTTGATCAGGCCGATCGATTCGGCGAGCGGAATGAAGGTGGCCGGCGGCACGAGGCCGTGCACCGGATGCCGCCAGCGGATCAGCGCCTCGACGCCGTCCACCGCGCCCGACTGGCTGCGCGTGATCGGCTGGAAGTGGAGCGAGAACTCGCCGTTGCGCACGCCGTCGTACAGGTCGGCCTCGAGCTTGAGCCGCTCCGCGTCGGCCGGGTCGTCGACCGGCTCGTGAAACGCGAGCGCATTGCCGCCCGACGCCTTCGCCTGCGCGAGCGCATGGTCGGCGCGGCGCAGCAGCGGGCTGTGGTGCTGCGCGCGATGGGGCGCCGCGCGCTCGTCCGGGTACAGCGCGATGCCGATGCTCGCGGACAAGTGCACGGTCTGCCCCTGAAACACGTAAGGTTCGCGCACCGCGGCCTGCAGCCGGCGCGCGAGCGCGTCCGCGGCGTCGCTCGCGCGGGCGCGGTTCGGCGCGGTCAACACCACCGCGAACTTGTCGCTCGCGACCCGTGCGAGCTGCTCGCCGGGCGCGACGAGCGCCCGCAGCCGCTGCGCGGTGTCGCGCAGCAGCGTGTCGCCGGCGTCGTAGCCGAGCGCGCGGTTGATGCGCTGGTAATCGTCGAGGTCGAGCAGCAGCAGCGCCGCGCACGTGCCGCTCTCGTCGGCCGCCTGCTGCGCGCGCATCAGCGCGGGCACGAGCGCGGACAGGTTGTCGAGCCCCGTCATCGGATCGTGGTGCATCTCGTACGTCAGGCGGGCTTCGAGCGCACGCCAGGCCGTCACGTCGAACGCGGCGATCGCGAAGCCGTCGACGCCGTGGTGGCGGCTCTTGAACGCGCGGATCTCGACGTCGAGCGGGTAGGTGAGCGACTTGACGATGCAGATCGTCGCCTTCTCGACCTGGCCGGAACGCGCGGCACGTGCGAGCAGGCCTTCGAGCGTCGCGGTATCCTGTTCCGCGATCAGGTCGCGCAGCGTCAGCGTGTGCAGGTAGTCGCGGTGATAACCGATGAAGCGCAGGCTCGCGTCGGATACATACAGAAAGCGCAGCTCGCGGTCGACATGGGCGAGGAAATCCACCGTGCCGACCGTCTGTTCCAGCCAGTTGCGCACGGTGTCGTCGCGGCGCGGCGCGCCGGCGCGCGCAGGCATCAGCGCGCCGCCCGACCAGGCGAAGCGGCGCAGCGTATGCAAGGCATTGCGCCAGGAGCCCTTGCGTGGCGTCTGTTTCCTGTTGGCTTCCATGTTTCTCGCTGACGTGAAGGGCTGGAACCGGTTGTCCGGAAGGAATAACGGCAAGTTGCGCGGAATCTTTAACCGGCCGGCCGGCAGCGGCTCGCGCTGCCGCCGGACCGGGTCGTGCATGCGGCGTTCGATGGTCGAACGCCGCATGGCCCACATCGAGGCTGACTGTATAAGAAATGAGGACACAGATGAAGCGAAAACTATTGGTGGGCGCCGCGGCGGCGCTGCTGCTGGCCGGTCATGCGCTGGTCGCGCAGGCGCAACTGAAGCCGGGCGCTACGGCCCCCGATTTCACGACGCAGGCGTCGCTGGGCGGCAAGACTTACACGTACGCGCTCGCCGATGCGCTGAAGCACGGGCCGGTCGTGCTGTATTTCTACCCGGCCGCGTTCACGAAGGGTTGCACCATCGAGGCGCATGCGTTCGCGGATGCGGTCGATCGTTACAAAGCTTACGGTGCAACGGTGATTGGAGTCTCCGCCGACAACATCGACACGCTGACCAAGTTCTCGGTGAGCGAGTGCCGCAGCAAGTTTCCGGTCGCGGCCGATCCGGACGCGAAGATCATCCGCGAATATGACGCGAAGCTGCCCGCGCTCGATCGCGCGAACCGCGTGTCCTATGTGATTTCGCCGGAAGGGAAGGTGCTGTACGAGTACACGAGCCTGTCACCCGACAAGCACGTGGAGAACACGCTCGCCGCGGTCAAGGCGTGGGCCGACGCGCATCCGAAGCAGTAAGCCGCAGGGGGTGAGCGGGTGGCAAAGCGGCCCGCTGTGCGGGCCGCAAGCACGGCGAAACGCGCCGCCGGGTGGCGGCGCGGGCGCGCCGGACGTACCGGATGTCCGGTTAAGCGCGCAATGCCTGTTCGATCGGCACGCCGCCGCCGACGAAGCCGATGACCTTGTGGGAAATGCCGAGCTTGATCGCCTCGATCGCGGCCCATGCGACATCCTGGCGCGACACCGGCGGCGCTGCGTTCAGCGGCTCCTCGGTCAATGCGATCTTGCCGACGCCCGGGCTGTCCGACAGCGGGCCGGGGCGCAGGATCACGTAGTCGATGCCCGACGCGATCACGCGCTCGTCGCCTTCGCGCTTCATCTGCGAGTAGTGGCGCAGCGCGTCGCCGCTGCGCTCCGGCCAGTACGCGGTCAGCGAACTGATCACGACCAGCTTCTGCACGTTGTAGGCGAGCGCATGCTCGGCCGCGCGCGCGACCGCGTCGCGGTCGATCTGCTCCTCTTCGGCGGCGCCTTCCGATTCGGCCGAACCGGCCGCGTAGATCACGTGCGTGATGCCCTGGAATGCGTGCGAGAAATCGCCCGTCAGATCGGCCTCGACGACCTTCGCGCCCGGCAGCGCATAGCCGTGCCGGCGCACCAGCGCTGTCACCTCGAATTCCGGCTGCTTGAGCAGCAGATCCGCGCAGGCCTGGCCCGTGCGGCCGGTCGCACCAATCAGCAGTACCTTCGTCGTCATGAAACCGCTCCTTGCACGATGCGTCATCCTCCCAGATAGGGACGGACGACCGATACTCAAGTGTATGTCGATTTGGGCCGGCGGCGTGCAGGTAATGAGGGACGCACCGCTCGAGGCTTGCCGGCGCGGCTCCGGAAGGCCTCCACCGGCACGTCATCGTGCGCATCGATTGCGGAATCGACCCGCTGACCGGCTATCATGTGCGCGATGCATTTTTCGCCGCGACGCAATGCAACGCGGCGACCAACCGGTTGGAGTACACATGGCATTACCCCTGGACAACGTCAGCATGGCCGTGTTCTGCGACTTCGAGAACGTCGCGCTCGGCGTGCGCGACGCGAAGTACGAGAAATTCGACATCCAGCCCGTGCTGGAGCGGCTGCTGCTGAAGGGCAGCATCGTCGTGAAGAAGGCATATTGCGACTGGGAGCGCTACAAGGGCTTCAAGGCGTCGATGCACGAGGCGAGCTTCGAGCTGATCGAGATTCCGCACGTGCGCCAGTCGGGCAAGAACTCGGCCGACATCCGGCTCGTCGTGGACGCGCTCGATCTCTGCTACACGAAGTCGCACGTCGACACGTTCGTCATCATCAGCGGCGACTCGGATTTTTCGCCGCTCGTGTCGAAGCTGCGCGAGAACGCGAAGAAGGTGATCGGGGTCGGCGTGAAGAAGTCGACGTCGGACCTGCTGGTCGCGAACTGCGACGAATTCATTTTCTACGACGATCTGGTGCGCGAGCAGCAGCGCGCGCAGGCGAAGCGCGAACAGCAGCACGCCGGTAACGGCGGCGCGAAGCGGCCGGACGAACCGTCGCGCAAGCCGGAGCTGGAAGCGCGCCGCAGCGAGGCGATCGCGCTCGCGGTCGAGACGTTCGATGCGTTGGCCTCGGAGCGCGACGACGTCGGCAAGATCTGGGCGTCGGTGCTCAAGAGCGCGATCAAGCGCCGCAAGCCGGATTTCAACGAGTCGTATTACGGCTTCCGCGCGTTCGGCAACCTGCTCGACGAAGCGCAGGCGCGCGGGCTGCTCGAAGTGGGGCGCGACGACAAGTCGGGCGCGTTCGTGTCGCGGCCGCGCCAGTCGTCCGCGGTGGAGCAGGCGGCGGCACGTGATACGGGCGGCTCGCACCATGGTCACGGCGCGCATCACGGTCACGGCGCGCGTCATGCGGAAGCGGCAGCACCGGCCGAGCGCCAGTCGCGGCGTCGCGGGCAGCGGGCGGAAGCAGTCGTGCAGGAAAGCGTGCAGGCCGACGTGCAGGAGGCGGCCGTCGTCGATGTCACGGACGAAGTGGCGCTCGTGCCGGCAGCGACGGCCGAGGCGACTGTAGTGACTGAAGCGACTGAAGTGGCCGACACGCACGGCGACGCGAAGGACGGCCGCAAGCGCGCGCGCAAGAGCGCGGCGAAGAAGACCGGCGCCAAGAAGGGCGGCGAAGCGAAGGGCGCCGGCCGGCAGGCGGCGGCGAAGCCGGACGAGGCCGCGCACGGCGGTGCGAAGCATGGTGGCGACAAGCACGCGCAAGGCATGCCTGCCGAAGCGACGCATCGCGACATGGAGCATCGTGAGGAGCGGCACGTCGCGGCGCCGACGGCTGGCGAGTACGGCGCTCCGGCGGCTGCCGCGCAGCCGGCGCACGAAGCGGCACCGGCTGCCGAATCGACCGGCGATTTCGTCCTG
>Ga0207647_10003167_pt1 | contig 12347 bp, 11 predicted proteins | sample KBSCornC2_FD_184295 | JGI IMG/M metagenome (GOLD analysis project Ga0207647, IMG submission 184295) | Corn rhizosphere microbial communities from Kellogg Biological Station, Michigan, USA - C2 (SPAdes) (version 2) | ecosystem: Host-associated > Plants > Roots > Rhizosphere ...
GTGTGTCTTCAGCGCAGCAAGCAGCAGATTTGTGCCAGGAAACCTTTGTTCGGGTCTTTAAGATGGTGCGCAGTGACAGCGGCCTGCGGCACCCCGAACGCCTCGGTCCCTATGTCGTCTCCGTTTGCAACCACGTTTTGATGGAACACTACCGAGGCTATTCCCGCGAAGCCCCATTAGGAGATGAGCAGGAGGATACGGTTCCTGATCATCAGAGCATTGATCCCCTGAACAGCGTCATGGGTAAGCAGACGGTGCAAATTGTCCGTGATGTCCTGGAAGAGCTACCCGAGCGCGATCGCCGCGTCCTGAAGGAGCTTTTCCTCGAAGAACGCGAAAAAAATGATATTTGCCGTGACTTTGGTATTGACCGCGACTATTTGCGGGTCTTGGTTCATCGCGCCAAACAGGCGTTTAAGTCACAGTATCTAAAGGGGAAACCCTTCGATCAAGGCCTCAGAAAAGGTAATGGGGCCAAAGCGGCCGGCACCCCCTAGTTGCAACGTTTCACCGCCTTGTTTCACTACAGTCCAGAGAGGAAAAAGCGGAATGGATCACCCCGAGGCAATCCGCCTGATGGCGGTCGAAAAATACTTACTCAACGAACTCTCCCCTGAGCTTCGACGGAGTTTTGAGGAGCATTTATTCGAGTGTAAGGAATGTGAATTTGATGTTCAGGCTGGTTACGCACTTATAGATGGTTCGAAAGAAGTGTTGGCGTCGACAGCGGTAGAAGTTCCGAAAGCAGTTGTTCCCGGTAAGCCGAACCAGTGGTTGTCATGGTTCCGTCCGGCATTTGCGGCGCCTGTGATGGCGTTGTTGGTTGCGGTGGTTGGTTATCAGAATCTTGTCACCGTTCCTGGATTGAAGAATGAAGTAGCCGTTGCGCAAGCGCCACAAATTCTAAATCCGGTTTATCTCACTGCGGGCACAAGTCGATCCGAAAATCAGGTAACTGTAACCGCGAAACGTGGTCGTCCTTTTACATTGACAGTCGACATTCCGGCAGAAAGCCGTTTCACTTCTTACCTGTGTGAGCTACAATCGCCATCCGGAGAGCTGGAGGGGTCGCTCGCAGTTTCTGCAGAAGCTGCCAAGAACTCAGTTTCCATGAGCATGTATCCCAAGCATGGAAAGCCTGGGACGTACCAGTTGGTAGTTTTCGGTGTCTCGCAGGATGGGACACAGAAAGTTGCAGTCGAGCGCCAGCCTTTCGAGTTGCAGATACAGGATTAACCTAACCAAAACGTCTTTGGGCTCTGGCCGAGCGCAATTTTCTTTCCCCGAAAAAATTTAAGGGAGAACTCTATGGGTCATACAATTGGTGGCCGTACCCACTCGTTTCACGCCGATGCCAGCGCCTTTGGCGGGCAGTTGGAACAACCATTTGAAAGAATCATTCCTGCCCAAGCACCGCTGACGTTGTCGCCGGATGGCGGCTACAGCAGCGCGCGCATCGACTACTTCGCGGTCGAGGGCCTTTTCTCGTTCAAGTCCGCTTACACACAGGTTGCGGGCATTGTCAGCAAGAAACGCCCGGGATGGACGACACTGGCAACGAGCGTCATTGAAGGTTTGAATGTTGGCGAAATATTCCTCGCCGATCGCGTGGTGGCGCAACTCATTACAGATCATCCGGCGGCGGTGGGGAAATATGCTCCCATAGTAAATTTCGTTGGAACCAGGTTTGACAACCTGCGGATTGGCAGTTGTCCAATTGACGTCGATCTTGATCTGAATCTGTGTACGCCAGAAAAGGCAGATGCTGACGGCTTCCCTGAGCAGCACACCATGGCAGACCAACGTTTTCTTGGTTCCCTGCAACAGCGGGGTCAGTATAATCCGGCAGTGAAGGGAAAGAGCCAGATCGAGTGTTCTTTGGTGGAAAAAATCACGCCCAAGGGCAAGCTACCGGGAACGATTCAGGGCAATGTGCTAACCATCCCAGGCTTCGGCAAAATTTCCTTGGCAGAGCTAATCATAGATTCCAACTCCTATCGCTTAAGTATGTTTCGTCTCGAGCTTGGATGCCCGACCAGGGGTGGCGTCAGCGGGGGCAATCTGGTTGGCAACGGCACTACGCAACCCTAAGCCGGTTATTGATCTTTTGTCTGGCGGTCAATCTTTCCTCGTGCAAGCGGCAGGATTTGGATAAAAATCCTCAAGGAAATTTTGACCGCATCAAACTTGAATTTCTTCACGGACACCTGGTTCAAGCCCAGCAACAAGCTGAACTTGCTTATCGTCACTTTTCTGCCACAAGCCCGGAATGGGCCTGGAGATTCCGTCTTTTAACAAGTGAAATCCTGATTAATCGGGGATTGAGTCAGGATGCACTGACACTGCTCAATAACCAGCCTTCTTTAGATTCAACCCAAAATGATCTTCAGATCAGAAGAGACCTTTTAGAGGGATTCGCATACATGGCCCTCAATCGTCCTCAATTGGCAGAAGAACGGTTACAGCGAGCTGAAAATCTAAGTCAGGCTGCTCGCCCCAATATCACTGCCGAGGTTTTGGCAGGCAGAGGAATTCTGGAGATTCGTCGCGGTCAATTGCCCACTGCCGAGCAATACTTTCGCAAAGCTTTGCAGTTAGCCCATGCAAGCAATGACAGATTTGTGGAAGCAGCCACGCTTTTAAATCTGGGTTCCGTTTCACTCCGCCAGCTGCACTACGACGATTCAATCGACTGGTCAAACCGTGCTTATGAAATGGCCCATTCCATTGACGCCGGCATCACCGAAGAAAAAGCACTGGGGAATCTCGGCTGGTCATACTACAAGATGGGAGACTTTGACAGGTCTTTGTCTTTGACGCTTGACGCAGAAAAGCGATCCCGCGACTTGGCGATCATGAAGGATCAGGCGAGGTGGGTATACAACACTGGCGTTATCTACTATGAACAGTCCCAGCTCGCGCTGGCCGGAGACCACTTTCAACGGTCCCTCAACCTCGCCAAAGAGCTCGGCGATACAGACCAAATTACAAACGCGCTTTCTTCCCTGGCATTCCTTTCATTTCGACAAGAGCAGTTTGAAGCAGCAAAGAACTACAGTCAGCAGGTCTTTACTCTGGCTCATGAGCAAGGTGACCGTCCAAGGGAGCTCTATGCCCTGTTCACTCAGGCACAAGTTGCGGTAAAAGCAGGGGATGATCGACAGGCGGAAAAACTATTTACAGAGATCGCGCAAGATGGACAGACAGAAAGCCCTTTGCGTTGGCAAGCTCAGGATGAGCTGGCTCATGTATACGAAAGGAAAAATCGACCTGAAACCGCGGAGCAGCACTATCAATCGGCCCTGGCCACAATCGAGTGTGCGCGTGATTCGCTACGGAATGAAGAGTTCCGCTTACCTTTCCTGACCAATGCAGCTGACGTCTATGGCGACTACATTCAGTTCCTGGTTAAGGACGGGAAAAAAGAGCGCGCCCTTAAGGTTGCCGACTATGGCCGGGCCCAGACATTGGCCGAAGGATTGGGTCTGGTCAAAAACAAAACAAATTGTTCCGCACGACCCAATGGCTCATTCGATCCAAAAATCGCTGCTGCCAAAGCTGGCGCAACCATATTGTTTTACTGGATTGGACACAATCAATCTTATGAGTGGATCGTGGACAAAAAGCAAATCTCTATTGTGAATTTGCCGCCTGCACATGAAATTGAAACAGCGATTGGGCAATATCGAAAATCACTGCTCGGAGCAGACGATGTATTGCAAAGCGGCGGACATATTGGATCCGACCTTTATAAGAGCCTCATTGAACCTGCTCAGCCCCTCATTCGGAATGATTCGCGGCTAGTCATCATTCCCGATCAGAGCTTGAACAATCTAAATTTTGAAACGCTCCTGGTGCCTGGCCCTAAGCTCCACTATTGGATCGAGGACGTCACGATTTCCTATGCCAGTTCGTTGCGCGTGTTAGCAGCGAAACGACCTTCTGCACACACAAGTCAAGGCAGGCTGATGTTGATTGGGGATCCGGTTGTGCCGGATGCAAAATATCCGAGCCTGCCGGAAGCAGCAACGGAAATAGAAAAAGTTGAGGCCAGCTTTCCTCAGCGACTCGTTCAGGTTTACAAACGCGAGGCGGCCACCCCTCTTGCCTATTTGAACAATAAACCTGAGCAATACTCCTATATTCATTTCGTCGCTCATGGTACAGCCAGCCAACTCAGCCCGCTTGATTCTGCGATTGTATTGTCGAAAGCAACTGTTGAAGAGGACTCCTTCAAACTGCATGCGCGTGACATCATTGGGCACCCGCTCAACGCTGACTTAGTCACGATTTCTGCATGCTACGGCTCAGGATCCACGGTTTATAACGGTGAAGGTCTGGTGGGCCTGGCTTGGGGATTTGTTCGAGCCGGCGCACATGGTGTGGTGGGTGCTCTTTGGGCGGTTAGCGATAAATCGACCTCTCAGGTAATGGGTCGATTTTATTCAGAGATTAGAAATGGACGTCGGCCCGAGGATGCATTACGAAACGCAAAGCTTTCCCTTCTTCACTCCGACACCATTTTTCGCAAACCTATTTATTGGGCACCGTTCCAGTTTTACATGGGATATTAAGGGAGGCTATCTCACTCGCGCCAGCACCAGCGTCACATCATCCGGCTGTTCCATGGCGCCAATCCAATCATCGACGGCAGCAGTAACGATCTCACTGATTTTTGCCAGGGGCAGTTGGCGGTTATCCCACACCAGGTTGATCAGGCGTTGCTCTCCAAACTCTCCATAGTCATTTTCTGGTTCGGTGACACCGTCGCTGTAAGCCAGGAAAATATCCCCGTCTGCGAGCTTTATCACGCTCTCTTCATAGCCAACTTCGCCGAACAGTCCGACGACAGTCCCTCCGCGATCCAATCTGCGTATCGCACCGCCATGTCCCAGGATGATCGGAGGAAGATGCCCGGCATTGGAATAGGTCAATGTACGCTCGCGGCCGTCATAAAAACCGAGAAACATGGTGGCGTACTTTTCCGCGGGAGTGCTTTCAAACAGCTGATGATTCAAGAGCCTCAACAAAGCTGCGGTGGAAACCTCGACTCCCTGGATGGCAAGCGCCAAACCATTCTGGCTTCCGGCTCTAACCGCTGCCAGCGATTCGCGCAAAATGGGAATCCCCTCCAAAGTATAGGCACGCACCGCAGAGTTGATCGTGGCCATCAATAATGCTGCGGAAATTCCTTTTCCGCTCACATCGCCGACGGCCATCACCATACGGTGATTATCCACAGGCAGAAAATCGTAGTAGTCGCCGCTTACGGTGCGCGCCGGACGGCAGAATCCGTGTACTTCCAGACTGGCCAATTGGGCAATGGTCCGCGGAAACAACTGCGCCTGCACTTCCTGCGCAATGACGAGTTCATTTTCCATCTTTTGCTTTTCTTTTTGTTCCTCCAGCAATTTCTGCAACGACTCGGACATTGAATTGAACGAATGCGCCAAAGTTGCCAGTTGGTCATTTGATCTTACGGGGATGCGATGGCTGAAATCGGCTTCATTGATGTGACGCGTTGCCAGGTAAAGTTGGGCCACCGCGCCGGTCACGCTTCGCGTCAAGCGTGTACCGATGACTAGCGCAAGGATTACGATGATGCCGAAACCCAGCGTGGTAAGCAGAATGATCAATCCCCAACCGGAGCCGAAATTTGCCGGGCCGAACATCTTGCCGTACAAGCGGTACGCGCGAGTCTCTACTTGCAACACGCCACCTTGTTTTCCCTCTTCGTCTCCGGCTTTCCATTCCTTGCCGGTTTTCCAGTCCAATACTGTCATTGGCGCTGCCCCCTGAATTGCTAAATCGAAGCTTCCGGAGGCAGTCGGAAAAACCCCAGCCTTGACCGCCTGAACTCGAGTTTGTGCAGAGGATAAATTCGGCGCCAGGGTCACCTCCCCCAGATCCGTGGCTATTTTTTCTAATATCTTGGAATCGAGGGGTTCGCTGGTCGCTATCGTGATGGATTGTCCTTTGACACTGCTTACTACCACCGCGCGGAGATGAAACTTGTCCTCATCCTCCACGATGGCTTCCAAATGATTGCCAGAGAGAACGGGGGCTGCAAGGTTCTCTTGGGTGGCTTTACTTTCGCAGATCGCTGCTGATTTCGAATCTCGCCAGACGCAGATTTGTCGCAGGTTATTTGCGGAATCACGTCGCCGCACGCTCTCAATCAATTCCGGAGTTAAGGCTGCTCCGTGTTCTAGCTCCGCCACAAGATTGCCGGCAATTGCCGAATTGGTAAGCGTAAGATCTCGCAATTCGGCATTCAATTCCGAGGTAACCACATAGTTGGCAAATTGTCCCGCAAAAACGTTGAGTGTGTAGTAGGAAATTGCCACTAACATGATGGCGGGAATCACCCCGATAAAAACGTAGGTGACAATCAAGCGGTTGCGCAGCCGCCACAGCATTCTGTCCTTCAGCCAGCGATACACCAGGCTCAAAAGCAAACTGAATCCGACCAGCCCGAGAAGGGCTACCCAGAAGTTAAGCGACTGTCCATACGAACTGCCACTGAGATCGAGAACTTTCTTTAACGCGAACAGCAGGAGATCAAGCGCCAGGATGAAACATGTCACACGTGCATAGCGCGTAGTGGGCCACAAGCCAGTACGGGCCATCCATATCCGTAAATAACGGAGAGGGGACTCCATAGGTCAGGGAGTGATTATAGTGGGAATCCTACGCCAGGCTTAGGTCTTCGCATGCTCATCTCAAATTTCCGGATAGAAGTCGAAAAATGCATCGAGGCTGTTCTTGAGCTGTTTTTCGATCTCTTCCTTACTGCCCTCGAGCATATGCATGGTGACACGTGCTTCCCTGCCATTCTTGAGCTTCAGAACCGCATCTTCGACCTCGGAAACTTCTTCAGAGGGCAGCAGTCGGAGACCGTAGATTAATGTTAGGTTCGCCATATCTCTAGATTTTACGGCACGGCGGTTCTTCGGCGGTCTCTGCGTGGTTTCTCCGCGTCGTGCCGTTTTAAGATTTGCTTTCCCTTAACTGGAAACAAAGCCTCAAATCACAGAGAAGGCAAAGAAAACCGAGCAGAAATCACCGAGAAACCAGTTTGTATTCCAGGATGCATCGCAGGAATCGCACCTGATAAAATCCCCTGCGTGCTTCGAATCACCTCGATCCTTTGTATTTTCTTTGGCTGTGCATTCATGGCAACAGCGCAGCAGCCCTCACAACAACCACAAGTCAAAGTGAACATGCTGAACGTCTGTACGCCTTCCGCGGACGAGCAGAAGGAGATTGTGGCCGCTTTGGGCCGCATTCCCAAGCAGCCCTTGTTCTCGCAGGATTTTGAGGTTGACCGCGGACGTTCCACGCTGGATGAAACTCCGGACTTTCTCCAGGGTGGAGCCGCAACCCAGGCATCGTCTCAACCTTCGATCGCCCGCTGGGTGCGTATCCGCCGCGAGTTTGGTGTGCAGGCGCAGTTTTCTACTGTGCAGTATTCGTTCAGCTCCGACGGAAAAAGTATGTCGGAGACGCTGACTTTCCGCGTTCGCGACCCCAAAGATCTAATGCAGGTGACGATCGAGGATTCTGCTTCGGCCGTGACTACTCCGGCAGCCATGCTGGGCACCAACACTCCTGTAGGACGCATCCGGTTGGAACGCTTTGGAAAATCTTCGATCGTCTTGGCCCGCTGCTCGGGGTCGGAAGGTTCTCCCCCACCGGACCAGGTTGTTTATGAACCGCTGTTTCAGAGCGCGACAGGAATCATTGCCAACTACCGCAGCTTGTTGGGAGCGCGCCACACTGTACCCGAGGAATTGGCGCGAGTTGCCGCATATGGCGCGGCAACGAAAAAACCCACAGCCACTCCTGTGAGAAAATCATCTGCCCCTAAGAAGTGATTGAGAATCAGCAGCCTGCGGACAGGCTTGCGACCAAATCGAAAGCTATCAATCTAATTATGACGATGGAACATATTCGCAATGTAGTAATCCTCGGCTCGGGATGCGCCGGCCACACCGCAGCGCTCTACTCTGCACGGGCCAACCTGAAGCCACTTGTCCTCGAAGGTCACGAGCCCGGCGGCCAGCTTGCGCTGACCACACTGGTGGAAAACTTCCCCGGCTTCCCGGATGGAATCCAGGGCCCGCAGCTGATTGAGAACATGCGCATGCAGGCTGCACGTTTCGGTGCCCAGTACCAGTTGGGACATCTCGACACCGTGGATTTGAGTAAGCGGCCATTCAGCTTGAAGGTGGGAAAAGACACGATTCTCACCAAGACGTTGATCGTTGCCAGCGGTGCATCAGCCCGATGGCTCGGGTTGCCAAGCGAGAAAGCGCTGATCGGCCATGGCGTCTCTTCATGCGCCACCTGCGATGGCTTCTTTTTCTCCGGCAAAGAAATTGTGGTAGTGGGCGGCGGCGACTCCGCTATGGAAGAAGCGCTGTTCCTCACGCGCTTCGCGACGAAAGTTACTCTGATTCACCGCCGCAGTGAATTCCGCGCCAGCAAGATCATGCTCGAGCGCGCACAGAAGCACGAAAAGATCGAGTTCCTGGTGGATACAGTCGTCGAAGACGTGTACGACGTGAACAAAATGGAAGTCACCGGCTTAAAGCTGCGCAACCTGCGCACCGAGCGGGCGTATGACTTCCCCACCAGCGCGATGTTCCTAGGCATCGGGCACATTCCTAACGCGCGCATGTTCGAACAGCAGCTCGATACCGATGCCGATGGATATCTCATCACTCACAATCACGTGCACACGCGCGTCCCCGGCGTCTACGCTTGCGGTGATGTACAGGATCGCCGCTATCGCCAGGCCATTACGGCCGCGGGCACCGGCTGCATGGCGGCTCTCGAAGTAGAACGGTTCCTCGAAGCAGAAGGTTCCTAACAACATCATTATCATTCGGAGAGCTGCTGAGTCATTCATTAGACAAGACTTAGCAGCTCGGAAACTTTTTGTAGCCAGGGAAGTTACCAGCGCGCAGTGACTAAGGTTATCTTTTTGCCATAGTAACCCTCCAGTATTCTCCTCAAAGAGATACCCAATGAAACGCTGGACTGCAATCCTTACATTGCTGTTCGCCTCGATGGCCGTTGTTTGCCCGCAGAAATCGTTTTCACAGGACGACACTGAAGGCAAGCGCAAAGTCACCAACCGCGTTGTGCCGGACTACCCTGATATGGCCCGTCGCATGAGTCTGCGTGGCGTGGTAAAAGTGGATGCCGTGGTCGGTAGCAATGGCGTCGTCAAGAGCGTCGAGATTAAGGGTGGACACCCGGTTCTCGCGCAGGCAGCGGTTAGCGCGGTACGCAAGTGGAGATGGGAACCTTCGGCGCATGAAACCAGGGAACCCGTCGAGGTCAAGTTCGAACCGCAACTGCAATAGTCTCAAGCACTGGCTCGATTCACGTCCAAGGTAACTCTTGGATTTGTGATAAAAGAATCTGTGAACGTCGATCCTACCTCCATCCCAATTCAACAGGAAAACGCACCGTGTTAAGGGCGCTTTTTCTTTCTTTGTCCGAAAGCCGCCGACTGCGCACGGCGGCGGAGAGCTCCTCGATCGGGCACAAGCTTTCCGGCCGTTTTGTCGCCGGCACACAAGTAGAGGACGCTTTGCGTGTTACCCAGGCCGTCAACCAGGCTGGCATGACAGTTTCGGTCGACAATCTGGGAGAGAGCGTCACCAACCCTGACGAGGCGCGGCACAGCGCCCAACTTTACCATCAGATGCTGGATGAAATTGCTGCTCGGGGGCTCAAGGCCAACGTCAGCTTAAAGCTCACCCACATGGGATTGGATGTGGATGAGGCGTTGGCGCGCGAGCTGGTGTCTGGACTCGTGGCAAAAGCTGCGGGCATGAAACCGGCGAATTTTGTGCGCGTGGATATGGAAGGGTCAGCGTATACAGAACACACGCTTCGCTTTGTGCATGAGTTGCATGGTCAACCTGGGAATCAGGGATGCGTTGGTGCAGTAATTCAATCCTATATGCGAAGTGCGGAACAAGATGTTGCCAAGCTGTTAGCTGCTGGCATTCGGATTCGACTATGTAAAGGTGCGTACAAGGAACCTGAGGAAATTGCTTTTCAGAAAAAATCTGAAGTAGATGCCAATTATGTGAAGCTGCTTAAGATCCTGCTTAAGAGCGGCGTTTATCACGGGCTGGCTACGCACGATGAGAACATCATCAATCTAGCTAAAGAATTTGCAATCCAGGAAAATATTCCACGCGATTCATTTGAATTTCAAATGCTGTATGGCATCCGCCGCGACCTGCAAAGGAAATTAGTAAAAGATGGGTGGGGGATGCGGGTCTACATTCCGTTTGGGACGGAGTGGTATCCCTACCTGATGCGGCGGCTGGCCGAGCGACCGGCGAATGCCCTGTTTATTGCAAAGAACCTGTTCCGGAGTTGATTGGCAAACAATTAATCGCCTGAATGATCCCAATCCGCCCCAGCGCTTCGACCGAGCCGATGCAAATCCTTTCCGTTTCGGACGACACAATGTTCGGTCATGTACCAAGAGCGAAATGGGGACGGCTGATCGCAGACCAGGAGTACATAGGCGTGGGATGTTTAGCAGCGAAGTAAATTAAGGGCTTGCCATCAGGTCCGATAAGTCACACACCATTGCTTGGACCACGTCGGAAAATCACTGCGAACGATGGGTTTCACGCAAGCATAGCGAAGCTGCGAGCCTTGCATTGGGAGATTCCTGCACTTGGGATCAGACTCAAGCAAAATATTTCCAATAAAAAAGCCGCTCGGAATGAGCGGCTTTTTTGATCACTCCAAATCTTTACGAGCTTACTCCCGCGCCCGGCGCGGGTTGAGGTACCGCCCCGGTCGTGGTCGCAGCCGCAGCTTCGTTCAGAATCCGATGGTGGATGGTGAACAATGCCAACTCCAGCCGGTCGGAAACACCGATCTTGTCATATACGTTGCGTAGGTAATTTTTGATTACCTGCTCGGTGGTCCCAAGCTGGGAGGCAATTTCCTTGTTCTTGTATCCCTGAACGATCAGGGCCACAATGCGCAGCTCTTTCGCGGTCAGACGATCGCGTACGCGCAGTCCGACCATATCGTTCTCGGTAAGCTCGCTGGGCACGGCGATGTCCTGCACCCAAGTCTCACCGCGAGCCACGCGGCGGACGCAATCTACCAGCGATGCGCTAGTCACGTTGCGATAGACAACACCGTGAGCTCCCGCGCCCATGTATCGCTGCGCGCTCTCGCCGGTATCGGCCAAAACAACGACCCGAGTCTTATTTCGGGTGGCTGCCTGCAGAATTGCGTTGAAGTCGTTGTGGAATCCTCCGGCAATCACCAGCACTGCCGCGCGAAACTTGTCCAGGGCCATGAACATCTGCTCCTGGGTCTGCGCCTGTGCCACGATGCGCATTTCGTCTTCCACCGCCAGAACTTTGGCGATGCCTGCGCGAAAGATTGCTTGATTGTCGGCCAGAATCAGTTTCAGCATCCCGTCACCTCACCCTACGAGTGGCGCACGAAATCGTAAGAATCAATCACGCAGGCAACGCCGCGTGAGTCTGATGAGCCGCTGGCTTCGTCCGCTCTTACGACGCGGCCGCGGCATTGAATGATCACGTTGTCCTTGGCGCCGGTCATTTCCGGCGGCAAGGCGATTTCAAATTCGACAGCCGAACCGATCTCCAAAGCTGCGTCGGCCTTGATATACACTCCGGCCGCGCTCAGATTGCCCGTCATGCCTTTGAGGGCAGAACCTTCTTGTTCTTTGCTGATCTTGATCGGCAGCTCCAGCGGGAACCGTTTACCAGTGCGTGCGTCGGACACGAGACCTCCTCGCCCCTGGCCATTTTGGCGTGCTAATGCCAGTTCCATACCAGACAGCTCCTGGGGGAGTAAATTAACCGACAGTCAACTATCCACTACTCAGGCGTTTATACCACGGATAACCGGCCTGTTCAAAGGGTAGGTGACGGTTAAGTCAATGGGTTTATGGGGTTTGGGGCCTAAAGGATACGAGCCTATAGGCCAGCTTCGTTGTCGGAGATACTACTGGGCGGGGTGAAAAAAGTCGATTGCCATTTTTATTCGGCATCTTCTGCACTGCTATGACCGCCGTCAACCGCGATTGCCTGTACGTTGAGTCCATGTTCGGTCGCTAATTTTGCGCGGTTGGGTGGAAAGCGTAAAATGCTTTTCCTCCCTGCCGTAGTAAAGGCGCATCGGACATTGAAAGCTTGGGGCGTATGCCCAAGTAGATCGTAGTTCGAGTTCCCGGGCATCCCGATAATTGAACGGTACATCTGCGTCAGCCCCGATGGCGACTGCATGTCTCGTGGATCCAACAGCATCAGGAGACCCGGAAA
>Ga0207647_10003168_pt1 | contig 12342 bp, 10 predicted proteins | sample KBSCornC2_FD_184295 | JGI IMG/M metagenome (GOLD analysis project Ga0207647, IMG submission 184295) | Corn rhizosphere microbial communities from Kellogg Biological Station, Michigan, USA - C2 (SPAdes) (version 2) | ecosystem: Host-associated > Plants > Roots > Rhizosphere ...
AATTTGCCGCTCTATATCGACGACACGCCCGCGCTCACCATCGCAGCCCTGCGCACGCGCGCCCGCCGCCTCAAGCGCCAGCGCGGCCTGGGGCTTGTCATCGTCGATTATCTGCAGCTGCTCCATGGCGGCGGACGAGGCGGTGGCGATCAGAATCGCGTGCAGGAAATTTCCGAGATCAGCCGCGGTCTGAAGCAGCTCGCCAAGGAACTGCAGGTGCCCGTGATTGCGCTGTCACAGCTCAGCCGCGCGGTCGAGCAGCGCGAGGACAAGCGCCCCCAACTGTCGGATCTTCGTGAATCCGGCTCGATCGAACAGGACGCCGACATCGTGCTCTTCATCTATCGCGACGAATATTATGTCGCCTCGCGTGAGCCCAAGCGGCCGGGCGAGGGCGATGATCCCAAGATTTTCGAGGCACATGATCAGTGGATGCGCGACATGGAGCGCGCCTACGGCATCTCCGAACTGATCATCGCCAAGCAGCGGCACGGTGCGACCGGCAAGGTGAAGCTCAAGTTCGAGAGCCGCATCACCAAGTTCAGCGACCTGGCGGAAGATTACTCGCACTGAGTGGCCGCTCGCGGCGTGGGGGCTTCCCTTCCGCGCCGCTTCGGCGCACCAAGCCCTGCCACTTCAGCGGAGCAGTCATGCGTCTCGTTTCCCTTGCCGTGCTCGCGGGCACGCTGGCCTACGTTTCTCCGGTTATTGCCGCTTCCGCCGCCATTGCTCCGCTTAGCTTCACTGAGCGGACGCTGCCCAATGGGCTGCGCGTCTTCGCGATGCCGGACAAGAGCACGACCAACGTCTCCGTCCAGGTGTGGTACGATGTCGGCGGTCGTGATGATCCCAAGGGACGGTCCGGGTTCGCCCACCTCTTCGAGCATCTGATGTTCAAGGGGACGCGCAATATGCCGGCGGAAGAGCTCGACCGGCTGACCGAGGATGTGGGTGGGAATAATAATGCGTCGACCGACGACGACTTCACCGAATATCACGAGATCGCGCCTGCCAATCATTTAGAGCGCCTGCTTTGGGCCGAATCGGAGCGTATGGGTTCGCTGGTGATTGATCAGCCGACCTTCGCGGCCGAGCGCGAAGTCGTGAAGGAGGAACTGCGTGGCGATGCGGCCCGGCCCTATGACAGCCTCTTCCGGCTCGACGTACCCGCCGCCAGCTATACGACCAGCGCCTACGCTCGCTCGCCGATTGGCAGCATCGCCGATCTGGATGCGGCGACCGTCGATGACGTGCGCGCCTTCCACGCGCTTTATTACCGGCCGGATAATGCGGTGCTGGTCGTCTCGGGCAATTTCGATCCTGCCCAGCTGAACCAGTGGGTCGACAAATACTTCGCGCCGATTGCGACGCCTGCCTGGCCGATTCCCCGCACGTTCGTTGCCGAGCCGCCACGCGTGGCCGGTCGGCGTTATACCCTGCACGCGCCCAACACGCCCTTGTCGGCCATCGTGCTGACATGGCAACTGCCCCCCGCGGCGGATTCGGATCACGGAATAATCAACGTGCTCGACGGGATATTGTCGGGCGGTGAAAGCTCGCGCCTTTATCAATCGCTTGTCTATCGCGACCAGCTTGCCGCCGAGACGGGCATATCGACCGACATGCGCAAGGGTGCGGGCATGTTCTCGGCTTATGCAATCGTCGCAGGCGGCAAGACTCCCGAGACGGTGGAGGCCGCGCTGCGCCGCCAGATCGCGCTGATTCGCGATCAGGGTGTCACGGCCGAGGAGCTGACGCGGGCCAAAAACCAGTTGCTGACGGGTGCGCTCAAGCAGCGCGAGACGGTTGAAGGCCGGGCGACGACGCTCGCCTCCGATGTCATCCTCGAACGAGATCCGCATGCATCGGACCAGCGTCTCGCCGCCATCCAGGCGGTAACCGCCGCCGACGTGCAGCGCGTGGCGCGCCGCCTTCTCGCCGACGATCGCGCGGTCGCAATCACCTATCTGCCCGCCGCGGAGGGAGCGCCCGTCGAATCCATCCCGGTCGCAAACACCGTCGCGACAGCCGCGCTGGTCGCGCCGCCCAATGTGCCGGTTGTTGTTGCCGCGTCCCCTGCGGAGCGCGTTCAACCGCCCGCGCCGGGTGCACCCGTAACACCGGTACTGCCGGTGCCGGTTGAGCGCCGTCTCGCCAATGGCATGAGGTTGGTCGTGGCAGAGCGCCATGCGCTGCCGATAGTGACCGCCTATATGGTGGCTGATGGCGGCTCATCGACCGATCCGGCTGGTCGGGCGGGTCTGGCAGAGCTCACCGCCGATCTGCTTACAAAAGGCACCGCCGGCCGCTCCGCGACCGACGTCGTGCGTGAGGTCGAGACGCTCGGCGGGGCGATCGGCGGGGACGCGGTGCGAGACGGCATGTTCCTGACCCTGACCGTCAAATCCGATCAACTTGCGCCGGCAATGAACGTATTCGCGGATGTCGTCATGCATCCGGCCTTCAAACCCGACGAGTTGGAACGCGAGCGCACACGGGCGCTGGACGGCCTCAAGGTCGCCTATAGCGAGCCGGGTCAGCTTGCCTCGATGGTATCGTCGCGCGTCGTGTACGGAGACGGACCCTATGGCAAACCCGCGGATGGCACGCCGAACTCTCTCACGGCGATCCGCCAGGGTGATATCGTGGCAGGTTATAAGGCTTTCTGGCGGCCTGATGAAACGACGCTCGTCATGGCTGGCGACATTAGTCCCGACCAGGCCGAGACGATGGCGACGCGGCTGTTCGGCGGCTGGGCCAGGCCCGCGACGCCGCCAATGGCTTTGCCGCCACCCGGAATGCCTTCTGCGCCGCATACCGTGGTCGTCGACATGCCACAGACGCCACAGGCAGCGGTCGTGGTCGCTCGCGTCACCATCGCGCGGAAAGATCCGCGCTACTATCCCGTCATGGTCGCACAACAGGCGCTCGGTGGCGGCTATAGCGCGCGTCTGAATCAGGAGATCAGGGTCAAGCGTGGCCTCGCATATGGTGCCGGGGCGTCTTTCCAGGCCCGCCGCTCGCCGGGGCCCTTGGCCGCTTCGACGCAGACCAAGAACCAGACCGTGCCCGAGGTGATCGACCTGATCCGCGGCGAAATGACGCGGATGGGAACGGATCCCGTGCCGCAGACGGAGCTCGATGCACGCAAGGCAACGCTGGTCGGCTCATTTGGTCGCGAGGTCGAAACTACCGATGGACTTGCAGGCTATGTTGCCGGCCTGGTCTTGGAAGACGTATCTCCGACCGAAATCAGTCGCTACTCGGCCGCGGTCAATGCGGTCACGCCGGAGCAGGTGCGACAGGTCTCGAAGGACCTGATCGACCCGACGCCCGCAAGTGTGATCGTGGTCGGGGATGCGGGGCAGTTCGCTCCCAAGTTGCAGGCGAAGGGCGTGAAAGCACAAGTCGTACCCGTCGCCAAGCTCAACCTCGACAAAGCCGGGCTGCAATAACTGTTCGACATTCGCCAAATGCAAAGCCCCGGCCAAGGCCGGGGCTTAACGGTCTGCTGATATAACCCTGAAGGAGCGAGCTGCCGATCAGGCGATCAGTTTGATCGCCTCCGCACCCGCCATCAGGATCGCCATCCACAGCACGATCGACGCGGAGACGATCAGCGCCAGGCTACGGCGCGGCGACCATTTCTGAATGTCGGTGGCGGATCCCGCGGCGGCGTGCTGTGCGAGACGCTGCTGCAGGGCGACTGCCGGCGAGGGCGCGGCCGCGAAACCATCGATCTTGGTGCTAAGCTGAGGCGCGGGCGCAGCGGCCGGTGCCGGCGTTTCGTCCTGACGAAGTTTCGCAAGCGCCATAAATCACCTTTGCCCTGTAATCGGGCGTCTGCACTGCGCCCTTTAGCCTTACCAATTCGTTGTGGTGTTAGGTTAGGTCGGTGTTAACCATCGGGCCGATCGCTTCCCACGCGCCGGATACCGTGGCGAGCATGTCCCGTGCCTGGACCAATGCCGCTTGACGGTCGACGCCGGGGGCGGGGGTGAGCAGACGACGGGCCTCGCGGTAGATGCGGCCAAGATTTTCAGCGATCTCTCCGCCCCGCGCATAATCGAGCGAGCTCTCAAGCCCGTGAAGCAGCGAGATGACGCGCGCATGCGCGGCATTGCGACGAGCCGCGTCGGATATGCTCTCTGCCGCCTGCAGCGTGTCGAGGCCCTTCAAAACTTCTTCGAACATGATGAGGATCAGGCCGTGGGGCGTCGCACCCTGAACGCGCGCCGCCACTTCGATATCGCGGTAGCGCGCGCCTGGCGCGGCGTAACGGGAAGGGGCTCCGAACATTAGCTCTTATTGCTCCACGCTGCGATCTGCTGGGTCATGTAGGATTGGATCGATTTGTATGACGCGACCTGGGTCTGCATCCTGGTGAACTGGGCGGTCAGCTGGTCCTTGTAGGCGCTTTCCAGATTTTCCAGTCTGGTACGATTGTCAGCCAGGGTCTTCTTCTCGGCCGTGAGGGAGTCGCCCAGCGAGTCCAGAATGCCCCCGTTGGCACGTAGGCTGTCACGGATTCCCTGGAGAATACCGGAAATGCCTGCGTCGACCGTGATGGTCGCGCTTGCGACGTTACCCTGCGGCTGGATCGAGAGGCCGGCGGCGTCCGACAAGACGGAAGCCATCATGCCATTGGGATCGCTTGAGCTCGGCAGGAAGGCAACGCCGTCCACCATGCTGGTAGAGGGACTGCCCACGGTAATGTTCGTCAGCGTATAGGTGCCCGGCTTGGTGCTCCCCATCGCACTGGTGATCTTGATCAGCGGGCTGCTGCTCCGCTGCGTCGGGTTGAACATGGCCTCGACCGCGTCAGGGTAGGCGGAAAGCGCCTTGGCGAGCTTGTTGGCGTCGACCGATAGCGTTCCGTCCTGCCCGGTCGATACGCCGATCTCGGCCAAGGTCTGCGGGCCGTTGGGATAGGAGCTGAGCGCGGTTGAGGTGATCTTCTGCAACTGCCGTTGCATTTCCCTGATCGCGCTGTTGCCGTAGAGCGGGCCCTGTCCCGTGCCTCCGCTGCCGATCGCCGTGGCCGCATCGATCTCGCTCTTCAGCGAATTGTAGGCCGAAACATAATCGTTCACCGCCTGCGCGATGGCATCGGTCGGTCGCGTAACGCCAAGCGTGATAGTGGTTCCCGGCCTGGCCGAAACCAGGTTCAGCGTGACGCCTGCAATGAGATCGGTGACCGTGTTGGTGGTGTGGGTGGTGTCGACGCCATCCATGCGGATGATCGCATCCTGTGCCGGCTGCGCCTGCGCCATCTGTGCGCCGGTGCCGGTCGAGGCAAAGCGCGTAAGATCGGGATCGGCGCCGTTTGCGGTGATCGTGAAGCTGTTGGCCGAACCGGTCTGGCCCTTGACCACCAGGCGCGCGCCGTTGGCATCGGTGACCACGCTCGCGGTGAGGCCGCTCGGCGTCGAGCCGGTATTGGTCGCGTTGATCGCGGTGGCCAAGCCGGCGAGCGTATTGTTCGAGGCGTCGATCGTGATGTTGAAAGTCCGCGCTGAAGCGCCCGTGCCCGTGGTCAGCGTGAGGCCGCCGAGGCCCACCGCGGTGGTGCTGCTGGCGAGATAAGGCGAGACAAGCGACTGCGCGGTCGCCACCTGTCGCACTTCGATCTGAGCGGAAAGGGAGCTTATATTCGTGCCATTCTGCGCGGTTGCGGTCACGACCGAGCTGTCCGACGTGGATGGCTGGGATTTGAGCGTGCCGCCGGCGACCAGCTGCTGCAGCGCGTTGGCGAAGGCGTCGATGCCGCCGGTCAGCGTCCCGAGCGAGCTGATCTTGGCCGTGTTGGCGTCTTCCTTCGTCTTGAGCGCACTGTCCTTGGGATCGAAACTGGCCGAAACCAGGCCCGTCACCAGCGCGTCTGTATCGATGCCCGAGCCCGCACCCAGCGAGGTCAGGATCGAACTGCCCGTGGTCGACGATGTCGACGAAGAGGTGGAGGAGGTACTGGTCATGTGGCTCGGTTCCGATCAGGATAACGGCCGAAGGAGGCGTGGCTTTAGGTCGCCTATGTGCCCCTTTCGTTATTAATGGAGCGTCACCTTGCCGTGCTCGTCGAAGCGAGCGGCCGGCGGGACATCGACCACCGGCTGGCTCACGCCATCGGCCATGGCACGATCGAGGTTGAAAACGAACGCCAGTACGGTCGCGACCGCAATGTAGAGGTCCTCCCGGATGATCTCGCCAGGGCGCGACGTGTAATAGATCGCACGTGTCAGCTGCGGATAGCTAAGCATCGGCACCGCATTGTCATTGGCGAGCTCGCGGATCGCCTGTGCGGTTTCGTCGGCACCTTTGGCCAGCACGACGGGAGCGGCATCGAAGCCCGGGCGGTAACGCAGCGCCACCGCGAAGTGCGTGGGGTTGGTCAGGATCACGGTGGCTTCCTTGACCGCCTTGCGCGCCGATGAGCTCAAGACGGCGCGTTGCTTACTGCGGATGTGGCCCTTCATCTCGGGCGATCCTTCGGTTTCCTTATGCTCGTCTCTGACCTCCTGCTTGCTCATGCGCAGGCGGGCATTACGGCGGATGATCTGGACCGGCAGGTCGATCGCCGCGATGCCGCCCAGTGCCAGGGCCATGACGAGCACGGCGAAGCGGAAGATGTTGCCGATGTCCCCAAGGGCGGCGACAATATCCTGCCGGCCAAGTCCCATGATTTCGGTCCAGCGTCCGCGCAACATCCAGTAAGCGATGCCGCCGAGCAGCACGACTTTGGCAAAGGCCTTGCCGAACTCGACCAATCCTTGCAGCCCGAACACGCGCTTGATGCCCGTCAACGGGTTCATCTTGGCCGGCTTGAAGCCGACCGCGCTCCAGCGGAAGCCTAGCGAGCCCAGCATGGCAGGCGTGCCGATCGCCGCGGCGGCCGTGAAGGCAAAAAGCGCGCCGAGGGGAAGCGTCACCATTGTAATGAGGCCGAGGATCGCGCGCGACGGATTGAAGTTGACGATATCGTCAGCGCCGAAGGTTAGCCCCCGTTCGAGCATCTTCTCGCAGGCGCTGATCATCCAGGGGCCGACAAGCACGATCCAGGCCGCGGCTGCGAACATGCTGAACGCGGTGCCCAATTCTCGTGACTGAAGGACGTCGCCGCGGTCCGCCGCCTCGCGCTGGCGCTTGGGCGTCGGGGCTTCTGTTTTCTGATCGCTTTCGGGCGTGTCGGCCATGACCGCTCACTGGCCCAACTAGGTTAATAGCCGGTTAGTACGTAGCAGCGAGGTCAGCTCGTAGAGCTGAGCGCGAGATGGAATTTTGCGCCACGGCGTTGTGGGCCTAGAGGCGCTTCATGCTCGATGAAGTCCGTTCAGCGCTCTTTCTTCCCGCCTCCAATTCACGTGCGCTGCAAAAGGCACGCGGATTACCTTGCGACATGGTCATTCTCGATCTTGAGGATGCCGTTCCCGAGGGCGACAAAGATGCGGCGCGCGCTGCGGCGCTGGCGGCGGCGGATGGTGGCTGGGCAAGCCGAGTCCTCGCGGTTCGGCTCAATGGGGCGGGACCTTGGCACGAACCCGATCTCGTCGCGCTGGAGGGCGTTTCCGGTGTCGATCTGGTGGTTGTTCCCAAGGTGGAGACGCCCGAATATGCCGAAGCGCTCGCGCGCCGTCTGTCGCGGCCGCTGCTTGCGATGATCGAAACGCCGGCGGGCGTATATGCCGCCCGCGAAATTGCTGGGGTCGGGGGTGTGGTGGGGCTTCTAGCCGGATCGAACGATCTCGCCGCAGCGCTTCGTCTGCCGGGTGGCCGCACGGGACTGACGCTTGCCCTCCAGTCGATCGTCCTGGCTGCCCGGGCGGGGGGCGTCGCGGCCTTGGATGGCGTGTTCAATGCCCTCGACGACCCGAAGGGTTTCGAGGAGGATTGCTCGGCGGGACGGCAGATTGGCTTCGATGGCAAGAGTCTGATCCATCCCAATCAAATCGATATCGCCAATCGTATCTTCGGCCCCTCGCCTGAGGAGATCGAGGAGGCTAGGGCCCTGATTGCGGCCTTTACCGGTGGCGCCGAACGATTCCGTGGCCGGATGATTGAGGCGATGCATGTCGAGACGGCGCAACGTGCGTTGAAGCGCGCCCGGCTGCCCTAGCGCCGCGGGCATTGCCGCCCTATATGGCCCCGAATCCTTTAAACATCCGCGGGGATTCATGACCATCGAACTCGGCCTTACTTTCGACGACGTGCTCCTCAGGCCCGGCGCCTCCGAAGTCCTGCCGACCGATGCCGATACGCGGACGCGCGTCACGCGCGAGATCAGCCTGACGATCCCGTTCCTGTCCGCGGCAATGGACACCGTCACGGAAGCCGACATGGCGATCGTGATGGCACAGCTTGGTGGCATCGGCGTCCTTCACCGCAATCTCGAAATCGGCGAGCAGGCGGCCGCGGTGCGTGCGGTCAAGCGCTTCGAAAGCGGCATGGTCGTAAACCCCATCACGCTCAACCCGCAGCAGACGCTCGCGGAGGCCCGTGCGCTGATGGAGCGTCATCACATTTCCGGCTTTCCCGTGGTGGAATCGAGCGGAAAGCTGTTGGGTATCCTCACACATCGCGACATGCGGTTTGCCGAGCGTGTCGATCAGCCCGTAGCAGAGCTGATGACCAGCCAGAATCTGGCGACCGTACGCGCCGGTGTTAGCTCCGCCGAAGCGCAACGGCTGCTTCATCAACGCCGGATCGAAAAGTTGCTGGTCGTCGATGACGAATATCGCTGCGTGGGCCTGATCACCGTCAAGGATATCGAAAAAGCGGTGACCTATCCCAACGCGACCAAGGACGCGTCAGGTCGTCTCCGCGTTGCCGCAGCCACAACCGTGGGTGACAAGGGCTTTACGCGGACCGAGGCGTTGGTCGATGCCGAATGCGACCTGATCGTGATCGACACGGCGCACGGCCATAATAAGGACGTGGCGCGCGCGGTTGAGCGGGTGAAGCGCCTCTCCAACTCGATTCAGGTAATTGCGGGCAATGTTGCGACCGCCGAAGCGACCCGTGCGCTGATCGATGCCGGAGCGGACGGGGTCAAGGTCGGGATCGGCCCCGGTTCCATCTGCACCACGCGCGTCGTCGCAGGTGTGGGCGTGCCCCAGCTCACGGCGGTAATGGAAGCTGCCGAGGAAGCTTGGAAATCGAACGTGCCGGTGATCGCCGATGGCGGCCTGCGCACATCCGGCGATGTCGCCAAGGCACTTGCTGCCGGAGCATCCAGCGTGATGGTCGGCTCACTGCTCGCGGGCACAGATGAGGCGCCGGGCGAAACCTTCCTGTACCAGGGGCGTGCGTTCAAGGCCTATCGAGGCATGGGCTCTGTCGGCGCGATGGCGCGCGGATCCGCGGACCGTTATTTCCAGCAGGAAGTGCGCGATCAGCTCAAGCTGGTCCCCGAGGGGATCGAGGGCCAGGTGCCGTACAAGGGCCCGGCCAAGGACGTCATCCACCAACTGGTCGGCGGCGTGAAGGCGGCGATGGGCTATACCGGCGCGGCAACATTGGAGGAGCTGCGTCAGCGGGCGCGCTTCATTCGCATCACCAATGCGGGCCTGCGCGAAAGCCATGTCCATGATGTTTCGATCACCCGTGAGGCGCCTAATTATCCGTCATTGGGGTGATGACCTCGCGGCCTTCCCGGCAGGCGGGCGGGAGTTAAAATGACCCCCGCCGCTCGGCTTCAGGCCGCGATAGAAATCGTCGACGAGGTAATCGCCGCCGCGCAAGCGGGTGGCGCGGCCGCCGACACGTTGATCGCGCGCTATTTCAAGACGCGGCGTTATGCCGGCGCCAAGGATCGGCGCGCCGTGCGGGATCTCGCTTATGCGGCAATTCGCCGTGCTGGCGAGCTTCCGGAGAGCGGCCGGGCGGCGCTGATTGGTCTGGCCGAGCAACGGCCGGAACTGAGTGAATTGTTCGATGGCTCGACCAACGGTCCTGCGCCGATCGGACAGGAGCCGGCAGCTCCCGCAGGCATCGCTCCACGGTGGCTGGAGGCGAAACTGGCCGCCTCCCTTGGATGGGACGAACTACCGGCCCTGCTGGAACGCGCGCCGCTCGATCTGCGCGTCAATCGGCTTAAAGCGACGCGGGACGGCGTTCAAATCGAGCTTCCCGAGGCGGTTCCCGGTTTGCTTTCACCCGACGCGCTTCGCTTGCCGGAGGGCACCAAGGTCGAAGCGTTGCCCGCCTTCACCCAGGGGCGCATCGAGGTGCAGGACGAGGGTAGCCAGCTAATCGTTGCTGCCTGCGCTGCCGGGCCGGGCATGACTGTGGTTGATCTTTGTGCGGGAGCAGGCGGTAAAACGCTCGCGCTCGCCGCCGCCATGGAAGGCCGGGGGCGGTTGATTGCTTGTGATGTGGATCGATCGCGTCTTTCCCGCCTTGTCCCGCGTGCCGAGCGCGCCGGGGCGACCTTCATTGAGACGCGGCTGCTGGATGGCGGACGCGAGGCAAGTGCGCTGGCCGATCTCAACGGGACAGCCGATCTGGTGCTCATCGATGCGCCTTGCTCCGGGACCGGGACGTGGCGGCGCAATCCTGAGGCGCGTTGGCGGCTAACACCTGGACGGCTGCAGCGGCTGCGCGCAATGCAGGCGCATGTACTCGCATTTGGCGCCCCCCTTGTAAGACCCGGTGGACGACTGGTTTACGCCGTTTGCTCGCTACTGGAAGAGGAGGGCAAGGAGCAGATCGAAGCATTCCTGGCGGCCGAACCCGGATGGACCGCGATCAATCCGCAGTCGGCGGGGCGTCCGCACGGGGCCGGTCGACGGCTCACACCGGCGCATGACGGCACCGATGGCTTTTTCATCGCCGCTTTGGTCCGCACGTGATAAATCGGCCTCAATCCCGTTATGTGGAGCTGTTGATGCGTTTCTCTCCTGCCGCGCTTGGTCTGGCGCTTTGTATCGCAACCTTGTCTTCCAGCAGCTTCAGTCAGCGGCGCGACGATCAGATCGATCCGCGCAGCCTGGCGCTATTGCACCAAGGCGAAACGTTACGCGTTGCTGGCAATCTATCCGGTGCGACCGACATGCTTGAAAGCGCGCTCGCGATCGATCCACGCAATCGCGGCGCTTATGTTGCGCTTGCACGCGTTGCGCAGGGCCAAGGCCTGCCGGGCAAGGCGATCCGCTTCTATCGTGACGCGCTCGCGCTCGACCCCAACGATACGGTCGCGCTTGCCGGTCAGGGCGAGGCCATGGTGCAAAAGGGCGCCGTGGAGCGCGCGCGGGTCAACCTCGCGCGCATCAATCAGCTCTGTAAGGCGAATTGCCCGCCCGCAGTGGCGCTTAACGCCGCCATCGCCAAGGGGCCGCCCGCGGAAGTCGTAACGGCCCAAGCCACCACCAAGGTGCCGCCAAAGGGCCCGGACACGCCCGCCGAGAAGCAGCAGTAGGCCAAACAGCCAGTCAATATCGCGCAGACGATCTCAGGACCCAATCTCTCGCGCGATACTGACGAAGTCTGCGACCGTGAGGGTTTCCGCTCGACGGGTCGCGTCGATGCCAAGCCTGTCGAGCGCCTCCAGCGCTCCGGGCAACCCCTTGAGGCTCTGCCGCAGCATCTTGCGGCGCTGTCCGAACGCGGCGGCGGTGAGTTTCTCCAGCGTGGCGGCACGCACCCCGGAGGGCTGCTCGGCAGGGGTAATGTGCACCACAGCGGACATAACCTTGGGGGGCGGGACGAAGGCGGAACGGTGAACCGGCAAGGCGATTCGCGGCGTAGCGCGCCATTGCGCCAGCACCGCCAATCGGCCGTACGCGCCGGTATCTGGCTTCGCCACGATCCGCTCGGCGACCTCTTTCTGGAACATGAGGGTCAGCGAGCGCCACCAGGGCGGCCAACGCTCGCCCCCGAGCCACCGAACCAGCAGCGCCGTGCCGACATTGTAGGGCAGATTGGCAGCGATATGTGCGCCTTCTCCTACCACGGCGCGTTCATCGATCTCCAGCGCGTCGCCCTGGATGATGTCCAATCGACCTGGAGCGGCTGCCCCCAATTCTGCGAGCGCCGGCAGGCAGCGGCGATCGCGCTCGACGGCGGTCACATGCGCGCCGGCGGCGATCAATGCCCGCGTCAGCCCGCCCGGGCCGGGTCCAACCTCATAAACGCGCGCATTCTCCAGCGGGCCCGGAATGCGCGCGATACGGTCGAGCAGTTGTCCGTCGAGCAAGAAATTCTGGCCCAGCGCTTTTTCCGCGGAGAGGCCATGCCGCGCGATCACTTCGCGCAGTGGCGGAAGATCAAGCTTCATTGCAGACGCGCGCGATTCTCCGCGCACTCATGCGCCAGGCGGATCGCTGCAATGGTGGCGCCTGGATCGGCCCG
>Ga0207647_10003169_pt1 | contig 12341 bp, 15 predicted proteins | sample KBSCornC2_FD_184295 | JGI IMG/M metagenome (GOLD analysis project Ga0207647, IMG submission 184295) | Corn rhizosphere microbial communities from Kellogg Biological Station, Michigan, USA - C2 (SPAdes) (version 2) | ecosystem: Host-associated > Plants > Roots > Rhizosphere ...
CGGACTTGGCCGGATCAGCACCGACACCGCCAATTCACTCAATCGCCGCTATGGCCTTGGCCTTGGCGGTACCAACAACTGGACGCGCGTGATCGACGGAGCCGCGCGACGCGGCCAGTCGGCGACCGTGCTGGTCCTCACGGGCACCGGGTTCCAGACCGCCGATTGGAGGCGCATCCCGGCGCCTCACCTCTATCACGCAATTTTGGCGCTCAAGCGCACGGGCCAGGACTTTACCGCGCGGATGATCGCCGCCGAGGCCCTGTCACGGACGTGACACCGAGGATGAGTTCACGGACGTGAGTCCCGACGATCGAGCACTGGTCGATCGGTTCCTCGACATGATGGCTGCCGAAGCTGGGGCGTCGAAGCATACCCTGACGGCTTATCGCAACGACCTCGAGCGGGGCGCGGAAACGTTAGGCGGCCTTGGCAACGCGTCGGCAGCCGACGTTTCGAAGCTTGGAGCCGGCTGGTCCGATCTCGCTCCTTCCACCGTAGCCCGAAGATCAGCTGCGCTCAGACGCTTCTTCGGCTTTCTCGTCGATGAGGGATTTCGCCGGGACGATCCGTCCTCGGCGCTGCCACGGCCGCGCTTCGAACGGCCGCTCCCGCGAATCCTCGATGAGGACGAAGTGCGTCGAATGTTCGAAAGCGCGGAGGACCGTGCCGCGAGCGGAGAGGGCGCTGCGGTCCGCAACCTCGCGCTGCTCGAATTGCTTTACGGTTCGGGACTGAGAGCAAGCGAGCTGGTGGGCTTGCCGCGCGCGGCGGTTCGTCCGGGCCAGCCGTTTCTCATGGTTCGCGGGAAGGGAGCGAAGGACCGGCTCGTTCCAATCTCAAGCCGGGCCGAAACCGCGGTGCAGCAGTGGCTCGAACATGTGCCCTCCGGAGCGCCGTGGCTGTTTCCGAGCGGGAAGTCGCACCTCAGCCGCGTCCGTCTGTTCCAGATAGTCCGGTCGCTCGCCGCCGACGCCGGCATTCCGCCCGACCGGGTCAGCCCGCACGTCCTCCGTCACGCCTTCGCGACGCACCTTCTTTCAGGCGGCGCCGACCTTCGAGTCCTCCAGTCGCTCCTCGGTCATGCCGACATTGCGACGACCCAGATCTACACGCATGTCGACAGCGCCCGCCTCGTCGAGCTGGTCAACGCCCGCCATCCGCTCGCGACCCGTTCTCGTTGACCTTTGCAGCGCCTTCAGCCTAGTCGCCCCGCCAGATGCTGAATTACCTCGATTTTGAAAAGCCGATCGCCGAACTCGAGACCAAGGTCGCCGAGCTCAGGGAAACGGCGAACAGTACCGACATCGACATAGACATTGATGCGGAGGTGGGGCGCCTTGAAACGAAGGCGAACAAGCTGCTTCGCGACACCTACGCCAAGCTGACGCCGTGGCAGAAGGCTCAGGTCGCCCGTCATCCCGACCGGCCGCATTTCAAGGACTATGTCGCCGGCCTCGCCGACGATTTCATGCCGCTCTCCGGCGACCGCGCCTTCGCCGACGATCCCGCGATCATCGGCGGCTTCGCTCGGATCGACGGACGCCGGGTGATGCTGATGGGCCATGAGAAGGGCGACGACACCGCTTCCAGGCTCAAGCACAATTTCGGAATGGCCAAGCCCGAGGGCTATCGGAAAGCGATCCGGCTGATGAGGCTGGCCGACCAGTTCGGGATTCCGGTCGTGACCCTGGTGGATACGCCAGGCGCCTTCCCGGGTGTCCAGGCGGAGGAGCGCGGGCAGGCCGAGGCCATCGCGCGTTCGACCGAGGAGTGCCTCGGCCTCAAGGTTCCGATCATCGCCGCGATCGTCGGCGAGGGCGGTTCCGGCGGCGCAGTCGCGATTGCGACCGCGAACCGGGTGCTGATGTTCGAGCATGCCGTTTACTCGGTCATTTCGCCCGAGGGCTGCGCGTCGATCCTGTGGCGAACCGCGGACAAAGCGGCGGAAGCGGCCGAAGCGATGAAAATCACCGCCGCCGACCTCCAGGCGCTGGGAGTCGTCGACCGCATCATCGAGGAGCCGCTCGGCGGCGCGCAGCGCGACCCGGATGCGGCCATCGGCGCACTCAAGGGCGCACTGATCGAGGAGCTTGACGGCTGCGGGAAGCTCGGGCCGAAGGAGCTTCGCGCCCAGCGCCGCGCCAAGTATCTCGCGATCGGCTGATCTCAGCGAAGGAACCTGCGACAGTCATTTTCCGTTCAAATTCGGGGCCGTTTAAGTCCGGACGAACGGAGGCCGCAGCCGACATGCGAAGAAGCCTACTGTTGTTTTGTGTTGCCGCGCTCGCGCTTGCGCCCGCGAGCGCGCAGCAAGTCCGGTACCTCGATCCGAGAGATGTCGCGCAGGCGCAGCGCGAAAATGCGCAGGTCATCCAGGAGCTGGGTGGGGCGGAGACGGGCACTCGGGCCGCCTATGTGGATTCTGTCGGACATCGCGTGGGCGCCTTCTCCGGCATCGCCAATCCGGCCCAGGCGCTTCACTTCACGACCCTGAACTCAGCCGTCGAGAATGCCTTCTCCGTGCCCGGCGGCTACGTCTACGTCACGCGCCAGTTGATGGCGCTGATGGACGATGAATCGGAGCTCGCCTTCGCGCTTGGCCATGAAGTCGGCCACATTGCCGCCAACCATGCGCACCAGCGCGAAGAGGTCGAGCAGGAGCTGGCGCGGGAAGCCCTGCCGTGGGTGATGATCGGACAGATGATGGGCGGTTACGGAAGCGAGGTCGCGCTTCGCAATCTTCTCGCGGCCAAGCTTCAGTCGCTGAGCTTTTCACGCGAGCAGGAATATGAGGCGGATACGCTCGGCCTCCGGTACATGATGGCGGCGGGCTACGATCCCTCAGGGGCCGCCGACCTCCTGCAGGCGCTAAGCCGTCAGACGGCGCTCGAAGCGCGCGTTCAGGGTCAGAAAAACCGGAGCATTCCGGAATGGGCGCTCACGCACCCCTTGAGCGAGAACCGGATGCAGCGCGCAATTCAGGAAGCGCGCCAGACTGGGCGTTTGGGCAAGGGCGTTCACAACCGCGACGCATTCCTGAGCCAGATCGAGGGCATCTATGTCGACGACGATCCGGCGCAGGGGATCATCGATGGCCCGGTCTTCACCCATCCCGATCTTCGCATCCAGTTCCGCGTTCCCACCGGCTATCTGATGTCGAACGGCACCTACGCGGTGACCGTTTCGGGATCAGCGGGCAAGGCGCAGTTCAGCGGTGGACGAGCGACCGGTTCGCTAGACAATTACATCCTCGCCGTCTTTCAGCAGTTGACCGGTGGGCAGGGCCAGATCGCTATTCCGCGACCCAGCCGGACGACAATCAACGGAATGCCCGCCGAGTTCACCACCGCCCACGTCAACACGGACTCCGGAGTGATCGACGCCAGCGTCGCCGCCTATCAATGGGACGCGCAGCATATCTATCATTTCGTGATGCTAACGCCTGGTGGAACCGGTCTCGGCGCGTTCGCTCCGATGGTGAATTCGCTGCGCAAAATCAGCGTTCAGGAGGCGGCGGACATAAAGCCGAGAGTGATTCATGTGGTGACGGTGGGACCAGGCGATACGATTCAGTCGCTCGCAAGCCGGATGGCTTACCGCGATTTCAAGGTCGATCGATTCCTGGCGATCAACAACCTTTCAGCAACCAGCAGGCTCACGACCGGCCAGAAGGTGAAGCTCGTCGTCTACGGCTCCCGGCGAAATAGCTAGGGGTTCATGGCCGTGTCGACTCTGGCCGAAATCTTGCCCCACCAGCCGTTCACGCCACCGCCGAGTTGCGAAAGAGCGCCCATCATCGCGATCACGATGAGCGCCACGATCAAACCGTATTCTAGAGCCGTCGCGCCTCTCTCGTTGCCGAGCAAGCGCATGCATTTTCGGATAGCGATCACGCCACCCTCCTCTGGTCCACGTCCACGCGGCGGGTGTAATGGACGCAGGGTTAACAACTCTTCCCAGCGAAACAGTTAACGCGGCATCAGTTCCTTTCCGGGAATCCAGGCCGCAAAATGCAGGATTTCGAACGTTTCCGTGGTGCGTTCGCCGTCTCCTGCCTCGGCGAACGCCCTAACTGCAGCCTTATGTTGCGCACGCCCCAGCGGAGCCGCTCGGGAACGCAATACATTCGTCGCTCCCATCGATCGAAGGTCGCCGATCAGCCTGTCCATCGAAAGGTAGGAGACCTGAACGCGATCGACATCCACCACGGGCCGAGCAAAACCCGCCTCGCTTAGCAAGGCGGGGAGCGCGGATGGCTCGATACGAGGATGGACATGTGCCGAGGCGCCGCCGGCAAGCGCATCAGCGGCGCGCATCGCAGAGCGGAGCTGAGGAAGCGTTTCACCCCCGGATATGACACCGATCAACAGCGCGTCGGCTTTCATCGCATAACCGATCAGGCGAAGCGCGATCGGAAGGCTGTTCACCGTGTCCAGTGTCCCGATAGCGATCACCAAATCATACGTCTGGCTTGGCGGCTCCCAAGCATCTTCGACAATGACTTCGCCCTCTCCCGCGGCCGCGAACAGTGGGCCGGGGTCGCGAACGTCGACATGACCGACGACGATCCGAAGGCGCTCGGGCCACGCCGGATCGGGGCAGCCGATCATCAGGGCGCGCTCGAAGCGGCGGTCCTGAAGCTCGATCCGTTCGAGACAGTCGGCAAATGCGCGCTCGAGCAGAAATAGCTCGGGACCCATCCGGGCCGCCCGCTCGCGGCGAAGCGCGCGCAGCTCCATGTCAAAGAGGTCGGGCACGGCGTGCTTGTGCGATGCCTCGCGCCGAGCGACAAGAAGGCAATGGAGGTAGGGAGGATTGTTCGTCGGTGCGCGCGATCGGTGCTCGATTTCGCGCTTCCGCCCCGGTGCGCGGGCTGCGGGACAATCGTCGAGGACGTTCACAGCTTCTGCCCGGATTGCTGGAAGCAGGTCGAGTTCCTGGGCGAAACTGGCTGCGCCTGTTGTGGCCTTCCGCTTCAGGCGACCGAGCAGGCCACCTGCGCGCGCTGCCTTGCTGTCCCGCCGAGAATATCGCGCACCAGGGCGGCGGTCGCATATGACGATCTCTCGCGAAGCCTCGCCATCCGCCTCAAATACGGCCGCAAGGTCGCGATCGCGCGGACCATGGCGCATTATATGGCGCCGCTGGTCAGGTTTGATGGAGATGCGATGCTGGTGCCCGTACCGCTTCATCGAACCAGGCTGTGGACACGCGGCTTCAATCAGTCGGCGCTCGTCGCCCGCGAGTTGTCCCGTCGGTTGAAGCTCGATTCCGACCCAAGCCTGCTTCGACGAACAAGGCGCACGCCACCGCTCAAGGGGATGAGCCCGGTTCAACGACGCAAGACCGTCGCGGGCGCCTTTCAGGTAACAAACAAGGGTTCCGTCGCGGGCAAGACCATCATCCTTGTCGACGATGTACTCACCACGGGAAGCACCGCTGACGCCTGCGCCAGGGTCCTCAAACGCGCCGGCGCCGCCCGCGTCGAGCTCGTCAGTTGGGCGCGCGTGGTGAAACCTTCCCAATTGATGCGTTGACGCGAATGCCTAAGTATCCGCCTGAAGGAATTTGGCGTGACGATCGAGATCTATACGAAGGCGTTCTGCCCTTATTGCTGGAGAGCCAAGGCCCTGCTCGAGGCCAAGGGCATCGAGTATAGCGAAATTTGCGTCGATTACGGCGGCGAGCTTCGTGAGCAGATGATCCAGCGTGCCAATGGAAGGACTACCGTCCCGCAAATTTTCATCCGCGAACACCACGTCGGCGGCTGCGATGATCTCCACGAGCTCGAGCGCAATGGCCGTCTGGACGACCTGATCAAATGACCCGCATCGCTCTATTCCAGTCGAACACAGGCATCGATCCTGCGGCGAACGCGGATGGCCTCGGCAAGGCGATCGCTGAAGCTGCTGCCGGCGGGGCCGAAATTCTGTTCACACCGGAAATGTCTGGTCTGCTCGACCGAGATTCGGCCCGGGCAGCGAAGAATCTTCATCGTGAGGAAGAGGACGAAGTGCTCGCCGCCTGCCGTGAAGCGGCGAAACAGCACCGCATCTGGCTTCACATCGGATCGCTCGCGGTTCTCGTCGATGACGGAAAGGTCGCGAACCGCGGCTTCGTCATCGACCGCGAAGGGAACATCCGAGCGCGTTACGATAAACTTCACCTATTCGACGTCGATTTGCCGACCGGCGAAAGCTGGCGCGAATCCAACGTCTATTCGGCGGGCAAGGACGTGGTGCTGGTCAACGGGACGCCAATCGGCAAGCTCGGCCTCACCATCTGCTACGACCTGCGCTTCCCGGGGTTGTTCGCGCGGCTTGCCGAGGCCGACGCCGACGTCATCGCTGTTCCCGCCGCGTTCACCGTCCCGACCGGAAAGGCGCACTGGCATATTCTCTTGCGAGCAAGAGCGATCGAGGCCGGGCTTTTCATCGTCGCGGCGGCCCAGGTCGGACACCATGACGATGGCCGCAACACCTTCGGCCACAGCCTGGTCATCGATCCCTGGGGCGAGCTCCTCCTCGACATGGGCGAGCAGCCGGGCGTTGGCTTTGCCGATATCGATTTGAAGCGCATCTCCGACGTCCGCGGCCGCATACCGGCGCTTAACCACCGAAGAATTATCCCCGAGGCGGTGACGCTGTGATCGTTTTCGATCTCCACTGCCGCGACGGCGGCGAGATATTCGAGGCCTGGTTCCGCTCGAACGCAGATTTCGATGAGCAAAAGAGCGCCGGCCTCGTCCAATGTCCGTTCTGCCAGTCGGCCAATGTCGGCAAGGCGCCGATGGCTCCGAGCGTTCCGCGCAAGGGCTCGGAGAATCCGCTCGCACGACTGGCGGCGATGCAGGCCGAGATGCTCAAGGATTCGCGCTGGGTCGGCGATCAGTTTGCCGACACCGCGCGCGCGATCCACAGCGGCGAACGCGCTCCCGAACAGGTCCACGGCAGCGCGACGCTCGATCAGGCGAAGTCGCTGGTCGACGAGGGCGTGCCCGTTGCTCCGCTCCCGCTTCCGGTCAGGCCGCCCGAGCAGCTCAATTGATTGCGGGGGCGCGTGCCCCTATTCCCTCCTCAGCGACCCCGTAGCTCAGCAGGATAGAGCATCAGATTCCTAATCTGAGGGCCACAGGTTCGAATCCTGTCGGGGTCGCCAATGTAGTGAGGGCTGGGGAATGGCGACGACGCATTCGAGCGAGCAGCAATCAGGCCTGGTTGACCGCATGTTTCTCGATCATCCGCGCTCGCTCGGTATGAGTTGGGCCAGGCATGGCATTGGAGCGGTGGCGATCGGTGCGACGCTGGTTGGTGCAGGACTCGCATGCCTCGTCCACGCGCTCGTGCCCGGCTGGTTCACGCAGACTGCCGGCAAGACCGTGAATGCCATGTACGACCATATGACCCGCCGAAAAGCCGATGCGAAGAATCCGGAGAATTGGCCGGATTATGAAATCTAGAACCACCGTCGCGATCGTCGGCGGCGGATTTTCAGGAACTATCCTCGCAGCGCAGCTCGCCCGGCGTGGGATCGACAGCGTGCTCATCGACGGCAGCGGACGAGCGGGGAAGGGCGTGGCTTATTCGACCACAGAGCCGGCGCATCTCCTGAACGTCCGCGCCGAAGGGATGAGCGCGTGGTCGGGTGAGCCCACGCATTTTGCCGACCGGTTTGAGGCAGAAGGCGGAGATCCGCGCGGGTTCGCGCAGCGGCTTCTGTTCGGGCGCTACCTCGGCGAAATCCTAGACGACGCCGTCGCAAGCGGTCACACACAGCCGCGTCATGCCTCTGCGACTGCGGCGCAGCACAACGGATATTGGCAAATCGCGCTCGACGACGACTCCCAGGTCGAGGCCGATGCGCTCGTCCTCGCCATCGGAAACCAGGAGCCGGAATCGCTTGGGCCCTTCGCGGGCGCGGGTAAGCGCTACATCGCCAATCCATGGGCAGCGGACGCGCGAGCGGCGGTCGCCCAGTTGGCCGAAACGAGCGGAGCGGCGCTGCTCGTCGGTACCGGCCTTACGATGGTGGACCTCGTCCTTTCGCTCGACGCAGCCGGACACGCGGGAAGAATCGTGGCCGTGTCGCGCCGCGGGCAGATTCCGCGCTCCCACGCCGATTTCCAACCTGCTCCCGTCGAGGCGGTGGATATTCCACACGGTCGGCCCGGTGCGATGTGGCGATGGCTTCGCAAGCGCAGCGCCGAGGTCGGCTGGCGCGCGGCTGTCGATAGCCTCCGCCCCCACAGTCATGCATTGTGGCAAAGTCTCGACGCCGACCAGCAGCGGCAATTCCTTCGGCACGCGAGGCCCTGGTGGGATGTCCACCGTCATCGCATCGCTCCGGAAGTCGCTGCGACGGTAGCGCGCCTCGTTAGCGAAGGCCGCCTGGAGATCATGGCCGGCCGGATCGTCTCCGCCAGGGACAACGGTTCGGCGCTGGAGGTCGGGATTCGCCGGCGGGGCGCCGCGGATGCGCGCCAAATGACCTTCGATTTCGCCTTCAACTGCACCGGACCGCTCCATGTCATCGAGCACACGAGGGACCCGCTGCTTCGATCCCTGCTCGACGCCGGAATGGCTCGGCCCGATCACCTCAACATCGGCCTCGAGGTCGATCCTCGCTCCCGGGTGGCCGGCGGGGAACGTTTATGGGCGCTCGGGCCTCTAACGAAGGGTCGTTATTGGGAGATCATTGCAGTGCCGGACATTCGGGAGCAGGCAGCCGCCGTCGCGGACGATATCGAACGGGAGCTGCGAGCATGATCGGCAATGGCAACGGCGATCCCATGAACGGCGACCTGGTTGAGGAAGCGCCGCCGGTCGAGGTGCCTGGCGAGGTCAGCGACGCTATCCGGACCCTCATCCGCTGGGCCGGCGACGATCCCGATCGCGAAGGCTTGCTCGATACGCCGCGCCGAGTGGCCCGCGCCTGGAAAGAATATGCGCGAGGCTATCAGGAAGACCCCGCGATGCATCTCAGCCGGACCTTCGAGGAAGTCGGCGGCTATGATGAGATCGTGCTTTTAAAGGACATTCCGTTCCAGTCGCATTGCGAGCACCACATGGCGCCGATCATCGGCAAGGCCGCGATTGCCTACCTGCCGCAGGACCGCGTGGTCGGGATCAGCAAGCTCGCGCGTGTCCTCCACGGCTTCGCTCGCCGGCTTCAGGTTCAGGAGCGGCTGACCGCCCAGGTCGCCGATACAATTTGGGAGCATCTCCAGCCCAAGGCCGTCGCGGTCGTGATCGAGGCGACCCACGCCTGCATGACTGCGCGCGGAGTCCAGACGCCCGGGGTCATGATGACCACCAGCCGGATGATGGGCACTTTCCGCGAGGACGAACGGAGCCGCCGCGAGGTGCTCGCTTTGATGGGTTACTAGATACAAGCAGGGCGGTCCCGCTGGCCGTAGGACCGCCCCGCTGCCCACCCCGGAGGGTGGACGATCGTTAGGCCGAGGCCTCCATTCCGTGCTTCAGCTGGCTCATCTGGTCGTGGCCTGAGCGAACCGACTGGTAGCAGCGCTCGACGACTGAACGGCTGTCGCCGCTTAGCGCGTCCGAATTCAGCGCCGTCTCGAACTTCTCCTTGAGATAGTCCTCGCCGCGTTCGACCTCGTTGATGATCGACTTGTCGTCGCCGCCGGTGATCGCGGCCTTCAAATCCTCGAAGCGTTGGTGGGTCTTGCCCATGAATGAGCCGTCGTCCTCGGGATTTCCGCCGAGCCGCCGCACTTCGCTGCGCAGCTCTTCGACGACGCGCTGGCGCTCGTCGGCGCGCTGGCGAAACATCTCGCGGAAGCGCTCGCTGTCGACGTCCTTGGCCGAATTCTCATAGCCGGTGATGCTGTCGATCGTCGTGGCGATCAGCGTGTTGAGCGTGCTGATCTCTTCCGAATGGTTATGATCGGTCATTCGATTGCTCCATTTTTCAAGGGGTTCGGTGCAAGAACGCGCGAGCGGTTGAGCCGATGCGTGCAAGGCCCTGAAAAATTGTGGGCATCCGCCCCGAATTGCTGTCAGTCTGCCGCTCACGGGCGGCTGCAGGGGGCGAGTCGCCGAGAGGGGGAGGGGCTCGATGGCGCTCACTCGTCGGGCATTGCTCGAGCATATCGGATCCGTCGGCGGCCTTGGCGCCGCCTATATGGCGATGGAGACGCTGGGGCTTGCGATCCCGACGCCGGCTGGCGCCGAGAATTTCGCGCTTCCGCCGAGGAGTGGGAATGGCCGGTCCGTCGTCATTCTCGGCGCCGGCATCGCAGGTCTCATCTCTGCCTACGAGCTTCAGCGCGCCGGCTATCGGGTGACGGTTCTGGAGGCTCGCAACCGGATCGGCGGGCGATCCTGGACCATTCGGGGCGGCGACCGCATCGTCCAGACCGGCCGTCCCGACCAGCTCGCGACCTTCGATCCCGGATTATATTTCAACGCGGGCCCGGCGCGTATCCCGAGCACGCATCGGCTGATCCTCAGCTACGCGCGCCGCTTCGGCGTACAGCTCGAGCCTTTCATCAACGTCAACCGCAACGCCGGCTGGGACTTCGGCGGCAAGGTCTATCCGGAACGCCGGATGGTCGAGGACATGCGCGGTCATCTCGCCGAGCTTCTCGCCAAGGCGATCGACCGAAAGGCGCTGGAAGGAATCGTATCGAAGGACGAGATCGATGCGGTCCGCCAGTTCCTCGCACCCTATGCGAACGTCGGACCCGACGGAGTCTATCGGCCGACGGGCCGCTCCGGCTATTCGGTCGACGGCGGCGGCTACGCCCAGGCGCCCGTCGCGCTTGCCGCCCTTGGCTTCAAGGAACTCGCGCCATCACAGTCGATCATCCTGCCATATTTGTTCGAGCATGTTTGGGACATGCAGGCGACGATGCTTCAGCCAGTCGGCGGAATGGATCGCATCGCCCACGCGATTTACGACCAGGTGAAGTCGACGGTACGGCTCAGAACTCCCGTCTCGGCGATCCGGCGCGCCGGCGATCGCGTCCGGATCGAACATGGCCCCGGCAAACAAATGACAGAGGCCGACCTTTGCATCTGTACGATTCCGCTGCCGGTCCTGGCGCGCATCCCCAGCGACTTTTCACCGGCGAAAAAGGCAGCGATCGCGGCCGCGCCGGCCTACCTCCACAGTGTGAAGCTTGCCTTCCAGGCGCCCCGATTCTGGGAGACCGACGACAATATCTTTGGCGGCCTCGCCTGGACCGACAAGCTCAATGAGAATGTCATGTATCCGTCCGGCGGGATTGGCAGCGCTAAAGGCGTGATCGTCGGCGCTTATTGCGCAGGCTGGACCCACAACGACACGCCGGACTCGTTCGCGGCTCTGTCGCATGAGCAACGCATGCGGATCAGCCGCGAATCCATCGAGGCGCTCCACCCCGGCCGTTCGCACCTCCTGAGCAAAGGCGTGACCGTCGCCTGGGGCCTGACGCCCTATTCGGAGGGAGTTGGCGCCTTGTGGGGCGATCCGGATTTCGGCGGCAACACCGACCGCGGAGACGTCTACCGCGAACTCATCAAGCCCGAAGGCCCGATCATCTTCGCCGGCGAGCATTTGAGCTACCAGCCGACGTGGCAGGAAGGCGCCGCGACTTCGGCGCATGAGGCGCTGAAGCTCGTCGTGGCAATGGCGAGGGAGAAAGCTGCGGTATGAGTCGGGAAGGCGGGTGTACCTGTGGCGCCGTGCGGTACCGGATGAATCGCGAACCAATGTTCGTTCACTGCTGCCACTGCACCTCGTGCCAGACGGAGACCGGATCTGCCTTCGTCATCAATGCCCTCATCGAATCGGACCAGGTTGAAACGCTCAAAGGTTCGCCTGAGCCGATTATGACGCCGTCGGAAAGCGGACGTGGCCAACAGATTTGGCGCTGCCCGGAGTGTCGCGTCGCGCTGTGGAGCAATTATGGCGGAGCTAAGGACATCCTCCGCTTCGTCCGCGTCGGCACGCTGGACGCGCCGGGCGAGGTCGAGCCAGACATTCACATTTACACCCGCTCGAAGCTGCCGTGGATACGATTGCCGGAAAATGCGCGGGCGGTCGAAGCTTATTACGAAAGCAGCGAGGTCTGGCCGCCTGAAAGCCTCGAGCGGCGAAAGGCCCTGTTCGGCTAAGCCGGTACGCCGGGCAGATGCGCTGCAACCGCCGCCCAGGGCAGGTTGAACCAGAAGACCGATAGCGGGAAGACCTCCCACAGAGCAGCCATCGCGATCCCGAACTTGGTTGCGGGATGAATGTGCCCGACGGTCTTCCGGTCCCAGATGATCAGCGGGACGAACAGCAGGAAGCCCAGCAGCAGTTGCACCGTGAAGACCGGAAGTATCGGCGGG
>Ga0207647_10003170_pt1 | contig 12340 bp, 10 predicted proteins | sample KBSCornC2_FD_184295 | JGI IMG/M metagenome (GOLD analysis project Ga0207647, IMG submission 184295) | Corn rhizosphere microbial communities from Kellogg Biological Station, Michigan, USA - C2 (SPAdes) (version 2) | ecosystem: Host-associated > Plants > Roots > Rhizosphere ...
GACATCACGAGGCTGGAGGAGGCCGCCCCGATCGACGAGGCGATCAGGCGTTCGGCGTGCTGCAGCAGTTCGAAATCGGCGGGCGCGCCGGGATCGAGACTGCCGGGATGGCCGGCGGCGAAGGACTCGAAGGCATGGCGGGCGCGGTCGGGGCCGAGATATTGCGCCACCGTGGTCTGGATGTCCTGCACGGTGACGGTGGTGCGCCAGCGGCGGAAATTCGGGGAGATCGGCGCGAGCGTGTTGGGCACGAACAGATCGGCCTGCACCAGCTCGATGGACGAAGGCCGCCGTGCCAGCGACAGCAGCACATAGGTGAGGATGTTGAGCGACAGCGACCAGATGACGCCGTGCATCAGCGGCGGCAGGTCGGCGCCGAACAGCGCCTGCGGCCGCAGCGCCTCGATCCCGAACGGGCCGTGCTGGAGCAGCAGGATGCCCGCGGTCGAGGAATCCATGAAGCTCGGAATGAACAGCGTGTAGAGCCACACCACGAAGCCGACCAGCATGCCGCCGATCGCGCCGCGCGCGGTCGCCCGCCGCCACAATAGCCCGCCGAAGAAGCTCGGCGCGAGCTGGGCGATGGCGGCAAAGGACAAGAGGCCGATCGCGACAAGCTGGGTGTTGCCGAGCGCGCGGTAGTAGAAATAGGCCATCACCATGATGGCGAAGATCGCAAGCCGGCGCGAGCGCAGCAGGAAGTCGCTGAAATCGGCGCCGCCGGTGCGTCCCTCCGGCCGCCGTTGCAGCACCAGGGGCACCACGAGGTCGTTCGAGACCATGATGGAGAGCGCGACGCATTCGACGATCACCATCGCGGTTGCCGCCGACAGGCCGCCGACGAAGATGGCGACGCTGAGCAGATCCGCGCCGCCCTCTATCGGCAGCGCCAGCACGTACATGTCGGGGTCGGCCGTGCCGAAGGGAAAGCTGACGAGGCCGGCGATCGCGATCGGGATCACGAACAGGTTGATGGCGACGAGATAGAGCGGAAACAGCCAGCGCGCGCGGCCGACCTCGGCATCGGAGGAATTCTCCACCACGCTGACATGGAACTGGCGCGGCAGCAGCATGACCGCGCACAGCGACAGCAGCGTCATGGTCAGGAAGTTGCCGATCGACGGCGAGTAGTTGATGGCACGCACCGCCTCCGGCGTCTTCATCGCGCGCTCGATCAGTTCATGCGGCGAGAACATCCAGAATGTGACGAAGATGCCGGCGGCGAGGAAGGCGACCAGCTTGACGATGGATTCGGTCGCGACCGCCAGCATCAGGCCGTGCTGATGCTCGGTGGCGTCGGTCTGCCGCGTGCCGAACAGCACGGCGAAGGCCGCCATCGCCAGCGTCACCATCAGCGCCATGTCGCCGAGGATCGGGATGTGGGAGAAGGCCTGATCCTCGCTCAGGATCGTCTCCAGCGAGGAGGCGACCGCCTTGAGCTGGAGCGCGATGTAGGGCACCGAGCCGATGATCGCGATCAGCGCCACGGTCGCCGCCACCGCCTGACTCTTGCCGTAGCGGGCGCCGATGAAGTCGGCGATCGAGGTAATGTTGTGGGCCTTGGCGAGCTGGATCACGCGGCGGAGTACGCCGGCGCCGAGCCCGATCATCAGGATCGGGCCGACATAGATGGCGAGGAAGTCGGTGGACGTGCGGGTGGCAAAACCGACCGAGCCGAAGAAGGTCCAGGAGGTGCAGTAGATCGCCAGCGACAGCGGATAGATCAGCCCGGAGGCACGTCGGGGCCCGGCCTGCGCGCGGCGGTCGCCATGGCTCGCCACCAGGAACAGGAAGCCGATATAGCCAAAGGCGGCGGCAATCACGCCCCAGTCGTGCAGCATGGCGAGCGTGCTTCTCCCTGGGCGCGACGGCGCCCGATCTCATTTTCCCTGCAAATCTAGCGCGTTGGGTGGGCGCAAGCGACAGCGAAATGCCGGGCCCGGGGCGGGAACTGGGGTTGTCGTTAAGTTGGTCGCTTGAGGCTCACCGAGAGAGTCCCCGTGTGGCACCCCCCTCCCTGACCCTCCCCCGCAAGGGGGGAGGGAATGGAGAGAACGTCGCTTGTTGCGACAAAGGCGACACCAACACGGCGTCGGGCAGTTGCGCTTAATCAATGTGAGGCAGCCACAACCGTCCCGCTCCCTCCCCCCTTGCGGGGAGGGTTGGGGAGGGGGGTGCCCCGGGGACGGTGTGTGTTGGATGGAGAGGCGAAGAGGCCTACTCCGCCGCCAGCGACTTTTCGCGGAGCGGCAGGCCGAGGCGGTCCCATACTTGCAGCAGCGCTTCGGCGAGCTGATCGATCAGGCCGTCGTCGTGATAGGGCGAGGGCGTGATGCGCAGGCGCTCGGTGCCCTTGGCGACGGTCGGATAGTTGATCGGCTGGATGTAGATGCCGTGCTCTTCCAGCAGGAGGTCGGAGGCCTGCTTGCACTTCTCGGCATCGCCGATGAACAGCGGCACGATGTGGGTGTCGCTCGACATCACCGGGAGGCCGGCGGCGTTGAGGATCGCCTTGACGCGGGCGGCGCGGTCCTGGTGGCGCTCGCGCTCCCAGTTCGAGGTCTTGAGATGCTTGATCGCGGCGGTCGCGGCCGAGCAGATCGCCGGCGGCAGCGCGGTGGTGAAGATGAAGCCCGGCGCATAGGAGCGCACGGCATCGATGATCTGGCCGTTGGCGGCGATGTAGCCGCCGAGGCAGCCGAACGCTTTGGCGAGCGTGCCTTCCAGAATGTCGATGCGGTGCATGACGCCGTCACGCTCGGCGATGCCGCCGCCGCGCGGGCCGTACATGCCGACCGCGTGGACCTCGTCGACATAGGTCATCGCATTATATTTCTCGGCGAGATCGCAGATCTTGGCGAGCGGGGCGACGTCGCCGTCCATGGAATAGAGGCTCTCGCAGGCGATCAGCTTCGGCCGGTTCGGACCCGCCGCCTTCAACAGCGCTTCGAGATCGGCGAGGTCGTTGTGGCGGAACACGACGCGTTCGCAGCCGGACTGGCGGATGCCCTCGATCATCGAATTGTGGTTGAGCTCGTCCGACAGGATCAGGCAGTTCGGAATGAGCTTTGCGATCGTCGCGATGCCGGTCTGGTTCGAGACGTAGCCCGAGGTGAACAGCAGCGCCGCTTCCTTGCCATGGAGGTCGGCAAGCTCGGCCTCGAGCTGCACCAGCGGATGATGCGTGCCGGCGATGTTGCGGGTGCCGCCTGCGCCGGTGCCGACGCGCGTCGCGGTCTCGACCATGGCGCCGACCACCTTCGGGTGCTGGCCCATGCCGAGATAGTCGTTGGAGCACCAGATCACGACGTCGCGCTTGCCCTTGGGCGAGTGCCAGATCGCGTGCGGGAACCGGCCCGCCATCCGCTCCAGATCGGCGAACACGCGATAGCGCCGTTCAGTGTGGAGACGATCGAGGGCAGAATTGAAGAACTGGCTGTAATCCATCGGCAAAACCTGCAACGGAACCTGACCAAGGGGCCGCATCTTCTTAGAGCTTTTCCAGCTCCAATGTCTATGCGCTATCCCACATTTGGCCCTGGAGGGCATTTGGGCAAAATGCCCTATCGGCCAGGGAACGACTTGATCCCGATCAAAGAGTTCACGGGCTCGTGTAATGCTGCTTTGCGGAAAGGCCTGCGAGGGGCCGACACGGCAGCCTCGGCCTGCCTTGGGCTCGGCAAGACAATTCAGCAGATTTCCATTCGAAAGGACGCTCCCATGAAGCGCGTGATGATCCTCAACGGTCCCAACCTCAACATGCTCGGCATCCGCGAGCCGCACATCTATGGCACCACGACTCTCGCAGAGGTCAACGCGGGCTGCGAGGAAGCCGCCGCGAAACTCGGGCTCAAGCTCGCTTTCCACCAGTCCAACCATGAGGGCGTGCTGGTCGACCTGATCCAGTCGGCGCGGCAGGACGCCGATGCTATCGTCATCAATCCGGCTGGCCTCTCCTTCACCTCGGTCTCGATCATGGACGCGATCAAGACGTTCGAAGGCCCGGTGCTGGAAGTCCACATCTCCAACATCCACGCCCGCGACGAATATCACCGGCACTCCAAGATATCGTTCGTGGCCTCAGGCGTGATCTGCGGGCTGGGGCCGTTCGGCTACATCGCGGCCCTGCACGCGATCGCGAACATGAAGTGAGCTGTTGCCGCACACTCGTCATGCCCGGGCTTGTCCGGGCATCCACGAACTCGTTTTCGCTTGAAAGAACGTGGATGGCCGGGACAAACCCGGCCATGACGCCGTGGCTCACGTCGTCCTGAACTGGAGCACGCCGTCCTTGGTCTCCGCCGTCAGCCGTCCCTCGACGATCATGTAGTTGACGTGGGCGACGAGCTCGCCGGCGGCGAAGCCCATCTGGTGTTCGTCCAGCACGTGCTTGTTGAACACCACGGGCACCAGGGCGCGCGAGGTCTGCGGCACCTCGCGGCAGGCTTCCGCGATCAGGCGGCAGCGCTCCTCGTGGTGGTCGGCGAGCTGCTTGATGCGGGTCTTGAGCCCGTAGAACGGCACGCCGTGGCCGGGCAGCACCAGCACATCATAGGGTAGCGTCGTGGTGAGGCTTGCGAGCGAGGCCAGATATTCGCCGAGCGAGTTCTGGTCGGGCTCGACCGCCCACACGCTGACATTGGGCGAGATCCTGCTCAGCACCTGGTCGGCGGAAAGGAACAGCTTGTCGTCGGCGCAATACAGCATCACCTGGTCAAGCGCGTGGCCGCCGCCCGTGATCACCTTGAAGCGGCGCGTGCCGATCACGACGTCGTCGCCATGCGAGATGCGGCGGTAGGACGGCGGCAGCACCGAGACGCGCTTGAGATAGTCCTGGCCGCGGCCGAGCAGCTTTTCGGTGAGCGACTCGTCCATGCCGTGGCGGCGGAAGAACAGCCGCTGCGCCTCCTGCCGTTCCGCGGTGCCGCGGTTCTGGTGATAGACCGATTGCAGATATTCGACCTGCGACATCACCAGCGGGCAGTTGAACCGCTCGACGATCCACCCGGCGAGGCCGACATGATCGGGGTGCGAATGGGTGACGATCAGGCGCGTGATGTTGACGCCCTTGAGCGGGCCGTCGAACAGTTTCGTCCAGGCCTCGATCGTCTCCTCGTTGCCGAAGCCGGCATCCACCATGGCGTAGCCGTCGCCGTCGGCGAGCAGATAGATGTTCACATGGTTGAGGCGGAACGGCAGCTTCAGCCGCGCCCACAGCACGCCGGGCTTCACCTCCACGACCTCGTCAGGGCCGGGATGCTGGTCCCAGGGATAGCGCAGGGCCTCGCCGGAGGACTGCACGGTGTCGGTCTTTGCGTTCATGCTACCGACTTAAACCCAGCTGGCGCGCCGCGCCAGCCGAAAAAGGACGCGAGTTCGGCTCGCATAGCGGTCATTCCGCGCCGGATTTTTCCGTGACCCGGACGGAGCGCAGGGCCAAAAATGCCGGTCATTCCGGGGCGCGCGTGAGCGCGAACCCGGAATCTGGAGGTCGTTGCGCGAGATGCCGGGTTCGGCGCCAAGCGCCGCCCCGGAATGATAATCAGGCCGCCCGCATGTTGTTGAGGAACGCGTCGATCTCTCCGCGCAGCAGGTCGGCCTCGCGGCGCAGTGCGTCGGAGGCGCCCAGCACTTCGCTCGCCGCAGCGCCGGCTTCGGCAGAGGCGGTGGAGACGCCGATGATATTGCTGGAGACCTCGCTGGTGCCGCCGGCGGCATGCTGGATGTTGCGCGCGATCTCGCGGGTGGCCGCGCCCTGTTCCTCGACGGCAGCCGCGATCGTCGTGGTGACGTCGTTGATCTCGCCGATGATCCGGCCGATGCCCTGGATGGCGCCGACCGCCGAGGTCGTCACGTTCTGCATGCTGGCGATCTGGGTGCGGATCTCCTCGGTCGCCTTCGCGGTCTGGCTCGCGAGGCTCTTCACCTCGGAGGCGACCACCGCGAAGCCGCGGCCGGCCTCGCCCGCGCGGGCCGCCTCGATGGTGGCGTTGAGCGCGAGCAGATTGGTCTGCGAGGCGATGGTCTGGATCAAATCGACCACGACGCTGATGCGGCTCGCACTGTCGGCGAGGCTTTGCACCGTGGCGTCGGTGGCGCCGGCTTCGTCCACCGCCTTCTTGGCGATCCCGGCCGAGGTGACCACCTGGCGGCTGATTTCGGCGATCGACGAGGACAGCTGCTCGGTGCCGGCCGATACCGTCTGCACGTTGACCGAGGTCTCCTCCGCGGCGGAGGCGACTGCGTTGACCAGCGCGTTGGACTGGTCAGCGGTGTTCGACATGCTCTGCGCGGTCGACTGCATCGAATTGGCGGACTGTGCGAGATTGTCGAGCGCGGAGCGCACCGTGCTTTCGAATTCGGCGATCTTCGCTTCCATGCGTGCGGCACGCTCGGCCTTGGCGACGCGATCCTTGTCCTGCTCGCTGGCGAGCGCGCGGGCCTCGACCATGCTATCGCGGAACACGGTCAGCGTGTCGGTCATCGCGCCGATCTCGTCACTATGCTTCGCGCGGGCGATCTCGGTGTCGAAATCGCCGGCCGAGAGTGACTGCATGGCGCGCTGGAGGCCGGTGATCCGGCGCAGGATGTTGCGGCCGACATAGAGCCAGACGAACAGGGCCGAGCCGACCAGCGTCAGCGCGCCCAGCGCCAGCATTGCGGTCGTCGCAAGCGAGATCTCCTGCCGCGCCTGGAAGGTCGACGCGTTGGTCTCCTTCTGCACGCCGTCGACGAGCTGCTGCACGCTGATGCCGAGGCCGACATTGAGCTTGCGCGTCTCGTCCAGGATGGTCTGGCCGTAGTCGACGGAGTCGAGCTCCTTCTCGCGCAGATTGAACACGCCGGTCTTGCCGGTACCGAGCGCCAGCAGCTTTTCCGCCGTCTCGCGCAGCATCTTGTTGCCCTGATTGTCCGGCAACAGGTCGAGGTTGGACCGCAGGCGTCCTTGCGCCGTCTTGAATTCCTTCTGGATGTCGTCGAGCTTGTCGCTCGTGTTCGCCGACAGCGCCGCGCTCATGTCGGCGGCTGCGAGATTGCCGCTGGCGACGACGTTGCCGAGCTGGCCGACGGTCTGCGCGGCTTCGGTGGCATCTTCCGCGGACATATTGGCCGAGCCGAGAATGGCGTTGACCCGGGTCTGCGCGTCCAGCATCGCCGGGCTGGCCGCGCCGACGAACGCGCCCTGCGCGTTGCGCAGCGCGTCATACTGCTTGTCATGGAGGGCCGCGATGTCCAGCCGTTCGCGGGCGGCCTTGGCCAGGCTTTGGGCCGCCTCGTTGATGCTCTTCATCGTCTCGCTGAGTCCGGAGACGACGGCCTTGTCGCCGCCGAGCTCGATGATCTCGTTGAGCTTCTGCTGCGTCTGCTCCTGAAATTCCCTGAGCTTCTTGGTGCGCTCGTTCAGGGCGTCCTCGCTTTGAGCCGCAAGCAGGGCAGGTCCCTGTGCCGCAAGGCTCGCGCTCAGTGCCGACAATTGCAGGCTGGCGGCAAGGCGCGGAATGTCCCGCCCGCTCAGTTCAGTCATGCGTCCGCCGAGATTCTGCAGCACCAGGCCGGCGCCGGCCGAGATCACGAGGCCCATGCCCGCGATCACCGCGAAGGCCGCGAACAAGCTGCCGCGCACGCCCCATGTCGGCATCTTGAAACGTGGCCTCAATCGGCCAAGGAAACTGCCACGGCCCAGGCCCAGACGGATCGCCATCGAACTTCCCCCACGCTCTTGCTTCTGTTTTGTGGCGGGCAGTATCGGTCGGGCCGGTTAAAAAATCGCAATTGGTGCAATTGCTTGCGCTGGTTCCGCAGAGCGAAAAAAGAAGGGCCGGCAACATGGCCGGCCCTTCCTCAGGATAAGGTTTTGCTAACCGATCAGTAGCGCGCGACCGCCGAGTTGGCCCAGTTGAAGCGATAATTGACGCCCGCCTTGATGGTGTGGTCGTCGGTGGTGAAGTTGCCGGTGCCCGCGAGCGGGCCCGCGGTGAAGTGCGCGTCGCCGAAATTGTAGTACTGGTACTCGGCCTTGGCCGACCAGTTCGGCGCGAACATGTATTCGAGGCCGGCGCCGACGGTGTAGCCGTTGCGATGATCGCCATCGATGATGAAGCCGGTCGGGACGCCGCCGACCGTGACCTTCTCGTTGTTGTCCGAATAGGCGTAGCCGCCCTTCACGTAGAGGAGGCCCGGACCCCAGGTGTAGCCGACGCGGCCGGTGATCGAGCCGAGGCCGCGCTGGTCGTTGGTGTAGGCGACGCCGCCCGGGAATACCGCACCGACGCTGCCGGAGAGCCAGGAATACTGGCCCTCGACGCCGACCACGAAGTTCGGGTTGAACTGCCAGTCCGCACCGACCTGCACGCCGCCGAGGAAACGGCCGTTGCCGTTGTTGCCGGTGGAGAGGCCGCTGAAATTGTTGTCGCTGGAGAACGCGCCGCCGACATGGGCGCCGAGATAGAATCCGGTCCAGTTGTAGATCGGCGCGGCATAGGCCGGCGCGGGCGCCTTGTAGTAGTTGCGGTTGCCGAGATCGGCGCCGACGGCCGGCGCAGCGGCGCCCACCACGAGCAGCGCAACGGTCGCGAACAGAATCTTCTTCATAGTCCAAACTCCAACACTTTAGGTCCCCGGCAGGCGCGCTTTCCGCGCCGTCGTTGGTTTTGCAGATAGCTAGCTTTTGACGAAAATGCTGTCACATCCGTGGCACAGCGTGAGCCAACCTAACTTATTGGGCTGCAATTGATTTTCGTGCTTAATGGCGACTTAAGAAATGCTGAAGGAAGGCTTAACTTCGCGTCTTCCCGGTAACCTGCGTGCGGCCCTTGTTAACCAAGTCGCCGCCGCGCCTCATCGCGCATCTGTTCGCGGAACGCCGCGCGCTTTGCCGGCCGGTCTTCCTCGCGCACGTCGTGACGATCGAAGATGTCGAACTTCTCCAGGATCGGATAGCGCTCGCTCGCCATCGCGAGCACGCGCAGCACCTTCGTCGCCGACGGCGTCGGGCCGCTGACTTCCCAGCGCCGGATGGTGTCGGCGCCGCCCTTCTCCGGCAATCCGCATAGCCTGGCCATGTCGGCCGCGGTGAGCTTGCGCTCGAGGGCATCGGAGAGGTCGGCGCGGAGTTGCTTCAGTTCTGGGCCAGTCATGTCAATCGCGTTCAGGGGAGTTGCTGAAGGCAATGCACTAGCGCTGATTCGGGTCCATCCGAAGGCGGCGAGGGCGCGCCCCCCGCGCTCCGGCACCTTCGTGTGCGCACGGAGTTATGAACGGAGTGCCCATGGAAATCCTCCGACGAATGAACAAATGGTACAAGGGGGCCCGAGCGACGAAGGGATCAGCCATGACAATCGTCAAACTCGCCATTGCCGCGCTCATCACGACTGGATTGCTTGCCGCGCCCTTCGCGGCTGAGGCGAAGAAGCACCGGTCGAGCAGACATTACAGCGCCGGTGTGGTGGCCCCGGCCTATGGCGGCGCCGGATTGCCGGCGACGCAGGGCAGTCCCGCTTACGGATCGTCCGGACAGACGGTCGGCACGGTCACGGCGCCGTCGATCGGAACGTACAACTGGCCGTCGGTCGGCGTGACCAATTCGGTTCCGACCTGGAGCAACACCACGCGATAGAGGCGCGCGCCGATGCCGGTCAGCGCGTGCCGGCCGCGAGGCCGGAGAGCAGGGCGAGCGCGACCAGCAAGGTCGCGACCGACAGCATCGTCGTGACCGAGACGGTGGCCGCAACCAGTTTCTCCTCGACCTTGTGCTCGTGGGCGAGAACGTACACGGTTTTCGCCGTCGGCACGGCTGCGCACACGACGGCGGCGACGGTGTAGAGCGGATCGAGGCCGGTGATCACGCAAAGCCCGTAGACGATCAGCGGCATCACCACCAGCTTCACGGCCGAGAGCGCGAACGATGCCTTCAGATTCGATCGCAAGCCTTCGACCGACAGGCCGAGCCCGATGGCAAATAGCGCGCAGGGCGTGAGCGCAGCCGCGATCATGTTGAGGTAGGCCGCAAGGGGCGACGGAATCGGCAGACCCGTGATCGCCCATGCGAGCCCAATGAGCGTCGACAGCACCATCGGATTGAGCAGGATCTGTTTCGCGAGGCCAGCGGAGTGCGCAGGTCCGCGCGCCTCCTTTTCCAGCAGGATGACCGTGATCGGAAACATCACGGCGGCCACGAACACCGTCGCCACGGCGGCGGGCAGGACGGCGGGCTGGCCGTAGATCGCGTGCAGGATCGGAAGCGCCACGAAGCCGGTGTTGGTCATGGCTGCGGCCATGCCATGGATGGTGCTGCTGGCGAGATCATGCTTTCCGCCGGCGCGGACGGCTACGAAGACGAGCGCGAAGCAGAGCAGCGAGCCGCCGCCAAACGCGAGCAGGAAGCGCCATTCCAGCAGGTTGCGCGCCGGCTCCTGGGCGATCGTGACGATCAGCAGCGCCGGCATCGCCACGTTGTAGGCAAAGTGCACCAGCGCGTCGGCGAGCGTGCGCGAGAGATAGCCGAGCGCGCCGGCCAGCCAACCGGTGACGATGATCGCGAATACGGGAAGAACGAGGCTGGCGACCTCCATCCGGCTCCCCCTTTTGCCAGGCGGCTATGGGCCATCCTAGCTCGCCGGTGCGTCGTCGTCACGGCCCAGCGGGATCGGGGAGGTCCGATCAGCGCACCTCAGGCGCCCCGGCCACCCTGTTGCCCGATCACGCAGCGCCATCCCGCCAGGCGCTCGGCCGGATGCTGGTTCATCCATTCGGCAAGCTGCGGCGCGCCCATCATGCAGGACTGCATCGAGACGTCGGCGAAGTCCGACGTGGTGACGATCTGCTCGTGACAATTGGCGGGAGAGGAGAGGCTGCAGAGCACGGCGATGATCTTGATCACGACAGATTTTCCACGTTGCCGCCGACGGCGCGCCCGATCGTGGTCGTGTCGTGCCGCTCGCTGACCGGATCAGCGGGCGGGAAGATGCTGTCATAGATCGCGCGTGCCTCCTGGATGAGGCGCAATCGTTCGCGCTCGGATCTCGAGACAAATTGAATAACCTGGCCCATGTTTGGCTCCGAAGAGTTTGGCAACCATCATCAGATGATGGAAATCATTCCAAACCGATGTGGGGTGCGGCCCGGCGCTTTGAAGCTGTGTAGGCGGTCACGAGGAATAAAAAGCGCGTGACAGCGCCGTTACGACAGATGCGGTTCGATTCGGTCCAATCGTCTGGGGCCGAACCGGATACCGTTCGCCTCACGCTGCCGGCGCGCGCTCCTTCCGCCCCGGCACTGCCGCGAGCAACTCGCGCGTATAGGCGTGCTCGGGCGCGGCGAACAGCTGCGCTGTCGGCTTCAGCTCGACGATGGCCCCGCGCTGCATCACCGCGATGCGGTCGCAGATCTGGGCGGCGACGCGCAGATCGTGGGTGATGAACAGCATCGAGAGGCCGAGGCGCGCCTTGAGGTCTTCGAGCAGCCGCAAGACTTGCGCCTGCACCGAGACGTCGAGCGCGGAGACGGCTTCGTCGGCAACGATGATCTCGGGCTCGAGCGCGAGCGCGCGCGCAATGCCGATGCGCTGGCGCTGGCCGCCGGAGAATTCATGCGGATAGCGTTCGAGCGCGCCGGCATCCAGGCCCACCATCTTCAGGAGATCGCGGGCGCGCTCGAAGGCGACCTTCGGATCGATGCCGGCTGCGATCGGGCCGTCGGCGATGATGTGGCCGATCTTGCGGCGCGGATTGAGCGAGGCGAACGGATCCTGGAAGATCATCTGGATGCGATGGCGCTCAGTGCGCAGCGCCTTGCCAGAAAGCTGCGTGAGATCGGTCTCGCCGATCCGCACCGTGCCGCGGTCGGCTTCGATCAGCCGCATCACGAGGCGTGCCACCGACGACTTGCCGGAGCCGGATTCGCCGACGAGGCCGAGCGTCTCGCCCTTGAGGATGTTGAAGTTGACCTCGCGCGCGGCATCGACGCGGCGGTCCTCGCGAAACCAGCCGCCTGATGTGACGTAGGTCTTGTCCAGCCCGATCACCTCGACGGCCCTGGCCTGGTCGTCGAGCGGCTCGCGCGCCGGCGGATCCATCGACGGCACGGCGGCGAGCAGCGCCTTGGTGTAGTCGTGCTGCGGATTTTTGAAGACGGAGCTAGCGGGGCCTTCCTCGACGACCTTGCCATGCCTGAGCACCACGACCTGGTCGGCGATGTCGGCGACCACGCCGAAATCATGGGTGATGAACATCACCGCCATGTTGCGGTTGCGCTGGAGGTTGCGGATCAGTTTCAGGATCTGCGCCTGCGTGGTGACGTCGAGCGCGGTGGTCGGCTCGTCCGCCACCAGCACCGCGGGCTC
>Ga0207647_10003172_pt1 | contig 12338 bp, 9 predicted proteins | sample KBSCornC2_FD_184295 | JGI IMG/M metagenome (GOLD analysis project Ga0207647, IMG submission 184295) | Corn rhizosphere microbial communities from Kellogg Biological Station, Michigan, USA - C2 (SPAdes) (version 2) | ecosystem: Host-associated > Plants > Roots > Rhizosphere ...
GAGAAAAAATGTGAGCGACTTCGCGGAATTCAGCAGACTTGCCATGACCCTGGAGCCGTGGCGCGCGCAGATTGTCTCCATCCCGAAAGAAGAGTCCGGGCTTTACGAGGCTGTGGCCGATCTTCGCGTGCCGAACCCAGTGAGTTTCGTGGTCCAGAAGCTTTTGATCCGGGACAGACGGGAAGGGAAAAAGCGCGCTCAGGACGTCCTCTATATAAGTGACACGCTCAAGATCTTCTACGGAGCAATCGAGAGTGATCTAGTTCCAATCTGGAAGGAACTGGAGGCCACGCTGCATGCCAACCAGCGAAAGTCGGTTCGCGAAGGCGTGCGAGAGCTGTTCTCGGAGATGAACGACGTGATCCGCGAGGCGGCAGAGATTCCTGATGACAAGCGGGACCCTGAAGCGATGCTACAGCTTTGCAGGGAAGGCTTCGAAGAACTATTCGGCGAGGTCTAGTACGCCGCCTCGGCCCCGGGCTTCGCGCTAACGCAATCCCACGTTCCAGAACTGCGTCGGTCCGAACGGATCGATCTTGAAGCCCGTCACCTCCTTGCGCAGCGGCTGATAGACGAGCGAATGCGCGATCGGCGTGAACGGACGTTGATCGGCGAAAATGCGTTGCGCCTGCAGGTAGAGTTTCGTGCGCTCCGCTGTGTCGGTCGTTTCCCGCGCCTTGACGATCAGATCGTCGAACGGCTTGTAACACCATCTCGCGAAGTTGCTGCCGCCGACGGCCGAGCAGCCCAGCAATACGCCCAGCCAATTGTCCGGGTCGCCGTAATCGCCCGTCCAACCGATCAGCAGCGTGTCGTATTCGCCCGCGTGCGCGCGTTTCACATATTCGCCCCACTCGTAGGTCACGATGTTCGCCTTCACGCCGATCTTCGCCCAATCCGCCTGGATCATCTCGGCCATGAGCCGCGCATTCGGGTTGTAAGCGCGCTGCACCGGCATTGCCCACAATGTGATCTCGAAGCCGTCCTTGAATCCGGCATCGGCGAGCAGCCGCTTTGCTTTTGCGATGCCGCGCGGCGCGTCGGCGATCGACTCGTCGTAAGACCACTGCGTGGGCGGCATCGGATGGCTCGCGATCACGCCCGCGCCCTGATACACCTCGGCCAGAATCGCCCGCTTGTCGATCGCCATGTCGAGCGCGCGGCGCACGTCGACGTTATCAAGCGGTTTTTTCGTCGTGTTGTAGGCGAGATAGCCAAGATTGAAGCCGGCTTGCGACGGCACCTGCAAATCGGGATCGGCCTGGAGCGAGGCGACGTCGGCCGGGCGCGGGTAGGTCATGACCTGGCATTCGTTGCGCTTGAGCTTCTGTTCGCGCACGCCCGCGTCAGGTGTAATCGAGAAAATCAGCCGCCTCAAGCGCACCGCGCCCGGCTTCCAGTAATCGGGATTGCCGTCGAAACGGATCGAGGCATCTTTCGTATAGCCGCGAAAAATGAACGGCCCCGTCCCGACGGGAGCGTTGTTGATCTCCGACGCCTTGCCCGCGTTCAGCAGTTGCTGCGCATACTGGGCCGAGAGCACGGACGCAAACGGCATCGCCAACTGCGAAAGGAACGGTGCATTGACGGACGCCAGTTTGAACCTCACCGTGTACGCGTCTATCCGCTCGATGCGCTCGATGGTCCTGTCGAGGCGCAGGTCCGTGAAATAGGGAAACGCTACCGGATAGGCCTTGCGAAACGGCTGGTTCGGATCGCGCATGCGCTCGAACGTGAAGACGACGTCATCGGCGTCGAACTCGCGCGTCGGCTTGAAAAACGAAGTCGTCTGGAACTTCACGCCGTGGCGCAGATGGAACGTATAGGACCTGCCGTCCGGTGAAACCTCCCAGGACTCGGCCAAGCCCGGTTCGACCTTCGTGCCGCCATGCTCGAATTCGACGAGCCGGTTATAGACGGTATAGGCCGCGGCCGAATTTTCGACGCTGCTCGTGTATTGCGCCGGATCGAAGCCCGCCGGACTCGCGTCGGAGCAGTAGACGAGGGTTTTGGCGGGAAGCTCGGTGGCCCCGCAGGCAATGCTGCCGAATATGGCGCAGGCCACTGCGCCTGCTGAAACGATGAACGAAGTCGAACGAACGCCAAAAAGCGGATGACGGACCGACATGGGCACTCCCTCGGTAACCGGGCCGCACAAGCGTAGCACGGCGCGTTCGCATCGCGGTCCGCGGATCAGCGCTCAGGCGAATCGAGGATGACAACCTGAGTCGGCCAACGTCTTTGGGCCCGTTGCGCTGGAATCGGTCCTAGATTTTCGCGAATAACGCTGTCTCTCTCACCTGGCGGTTAGCCTGCGCACCGCAGTCGAGCGCGCGTTCGTCGCGTCTCGCGCTCCCGATTCGTTCACTCATAGAGGCATAGATGTTTCGTTGTTTATCGGTCCGTATCCGTACGATCCCCTTGGCATTGCTGCTAGCGACCACATCGGTCGTTTCGCTCGACGCGCTCGCCGATTCAGGCGACTACCGCATGCGAAGCGAAACGCGCTCGAACGGCGTAGGCGTCCTTCAACAAGTCGATGCCAACACGTTTCCTCAATTTAAGGGTTCGCGCCCGGCATCGTCGAGCCCCGATACGCCGGGCGTCGAAGCCAGCCACCTGCGAGCCGTCCGCATGCTGGTGCCAAACAAAAGCGATTACAACGTCGCAATTGGCTCACAGGACGAGTCGGCCCAGATCATCGTCGAGTTCTACAACCATGCGTTGTTCGTGGTCTATGGCGGTCCTTCCCTGTCCAAATCCTCGAGTCCCTTCCTGCGGACCGACAGAACAACGGTTTGGCAAGACACCACGCACCGGTGGGCGCAGAGGGTAGACGTAAGCTCCTCCCGCGCGAGCCATTTCGTCATGACGCTGTATGTCGTTCCCCGTCTCGACGGTGCTTCGTCGTCCAACGGCAAAGGCAACTTGCTTCTCACCGTCAACGAGGCCAGCGTGCAAGGCATGCACGTCATCACCGGGCGAACGCTGGCCAGTGATATTGCGCTCGCGGTGGATGAAAGCAACTGGTCGCGTTGGCGGCAAGCGCCGCTGCGCGCCGGCCTCATACGCGGCGATCAGGACGGCGTGCTCCACCCGCTGCGCACCTCTACCCGCCGCTTGCCCTTCATCGAACAGCGAACGCTCGATCTGCGCGCCGATTCGGGCGGACGCCGGCGCGACAAGCGATGCCTGAACAACGTCATCTTCGACATGAGCAATCTCATGCTGCCGTTGTTGCTGGACGTCTACTTCGGCCGCGCAGATCTGTGCTCATTCGATCCCCATCCCAACGAGGACATTGCCGCGCCGCTGCCGCTCGTGGAAGTGACCGATCCGCAGGACATCCCGCGCCTGCCCGAGCCGACCGTTTTCGAAGCCTCCGCGCTGGAGCCGCGAGAACTCGGTCACACCGATGCATTCGATGCCGCGATGGACGTCCAGTTTTGCAATGCCAACCACCTCGCCGGAGAGGGCGAGCAACCGTGCACCGACGAAGACCGGCGCGCGGTTGCGGCCATTGGCGAGCTCACCCCGCTGGAAGTCGACGAGTTGCTTGCCAGCATCGCTCGCATGTTCGCGCCCGATCAACAGGGCGCGGGTACGCTGCGCACCGGCAACGCCGAACTCGATCGATGGCTCAACGCCGATCTGAACCGGGCCGAGCAGGCGCTCAACGCGGCCAAGGCGATCGTGCGCGTCTCCGATGCCGCGGCAAACGTCAACGAAACGATCAAAAAGAAGAAGAACAAGAAGGAAAAAGTCGTCAAGGCGAGCTGCGTCATCAAGCAGAAAGACGATGGCTCGGACGAGGTGAAAAACGGCGCGGACGACGAATTCACGCTTTGCGTCAAAAAAGCGAAGCGGCAGCTCGGGGAGACCGGCCCGACCGTGGCCCTGCCGCCGCATGTCGACGATAGCGACCGTTTCCATCTGCGCGGCACGCCGGGATTCACGCGACTCGTCCGGGAATTCCGCAACACGGGCAGGAGCCTGCCTCCAGGCATGGCCGGCGATCATTTCGCCCAATTCACGACAGCAATCGCCCGAGATCGCGCGCCGACCGGCGACAATCTCGGCCTGATCTACATCAACGATCCCACGCTTCGCGGCAATGTCCGGTTCAAATATGGAATCGAGCACATCTGGGCACCCGGCGCAGGCGGTGGGGACGACGCGGGGCACCGGGATGACTGGCAGACCCGTCTGCCGGGGCTCTCGGTAAGCGGGCGCGACGTGCTCACACAGGTGATCATGGCCGCCTTGACCGATCCATTCGCCCAATTCAGGCAGACGCGCTCACGCAACGGCAACGTCGTACGCACGTTCGAGTACTTCACGTTCCGACAGGGCCAACGTCTTTTCGCCATCAGGAACGTGCGAATCGTGCTCGGTCAGAATGGAATGGTCATCACGGCATTCCCGCTGAAAAACGCCAGCGCGCAATCGCTCGAAATGTAAGCCGTTCCGGCTGCGGGGGAAGACATCCCCGCAGCATCGGTACCCGCGCGGCGCCGGGACTGCTAGACGGATCCGGCGGCCGGCGGGCGTTCAGCCCAACCGCTCGCAAATCGCCTTCGTTGCCGCGGCTCCATTGAGCGTATAGAAATGCAGCCCCGGTGCACCTTCTTTTACGAGGCGCTCGCAAAGCTGGGTGACGACATCGAGTCCGAACGCGCGAATCGACTCGCGATCGTCGCCGAAACTTTCGAGCCGGCGCGCGATCCAGCGCGGCACTTCCGCACCGCACATATCGGAAAAGCGCATCAATTGCGTGTAGTTCGTGATCGGCATGATGCCGGGCACGATCGGCACATCGACGCCGAGCTTACGCACATCTTCGACGAAGCGGAAATAGGCGTCCGCGTTGTAGAAGTACTGCGTGATCGCCGAGTTGGCCCCCGCCTTCACCTTGCGTGCAAAGTTCTCGAGGTCTTTTTGCGGCGAGCGCGACTGCGGATGATATTCGGGATAGCCCGCGACTTCGATGCGAAACCAATCGCCGTATTCGGCGCGAATGAAGGCGACGAGCTCGGACGCATAGCGCAGCTCGCCGACCTCACCCATGCCCGAAGGCAAATCGCCGCGCAATGCGACGATATGGCGAATGCCGTGACTGCGATAGCGCTCGAGAATGTCGCGCAGGCTCTGCTTCGACGAGCCGATGCACGACAAATGAGGCGCGGCTTCGAGCCCGTCGCGCGCCAGTTCGAGGACGGTATCGAGCGTCCCTTGCTGGGTCGAACCGCCGGCCCCGAACGTGACCGAGACGAACTTCGGCGCGAGCCGCGCGAGTTGCGCGGCGGTGGCGCGTAGCTTCTCGACGCCGTCGGGTGTCTTTGGCGGAAAAAATTCGAAAGAGATTTCGATGGTGGCCATGGTGCGACAGAAGAACGGCAATCAGCCTAGGCTGCGATTGCCGAATATGAGGGCCGACAGCAACCACGACACGATGCTGTACAGAATCGAGCCGAAAAACGCCGACCAGAATCCCGACACTTCGAAGCCTTTCAGTAGCGACGCCGCGAGCCAGAAGCAAAGCGCGTTGACGACGAGAATGAAAACCCCCAGCGTAACGATCGTCACGGGCAGCGTGAGCAGAATCAGCACGGGACGAAGCACGGCATTGATGAGCCCGAGCACGAGCGCGACGATGAGCGCTGTACCGAAGCTGCGAATATGGATCGACGGCACCAGGTAGGTGATGATCAAGAGCGCGAGCGCATTGATCAGCCAGGTCAGCAGCACGGTCATCTCAGGACTCCTTTCGGTTTCGTTTCGGTTCGGTATCGGTTCGAGGTCGCCGCCGGACGCAAGGCGAGGCCCGCCGCCGGCCAAGGCTGGCAACGGACAGCCGTCGGCCGGCGCGTTCCGCGCAAGCATGCCATACGCGCCGGCGCGGAGCCGACCGTTCAATAACGGTAGTGATTCGGCTTGAACGGACCGTTCTTGTCGACGCCGATGTAGCTCGCCTGATCGTTCGTGAGCTCGGTCAGCTGCACGCCGATTCGCGCAAGATGCAAACGCGCGACCTTCTCGTCGAGATGCTTCGGCAGCACGTAGACCTTGTTCGCATACTCGGCGCCGCGCGTGAACAGCTCGATTTGCGCGAGCGTCTGGTTGGCGAACGAGTTGGACATGACGAACGAGGGGTGGCCTGTTGCGCAGCCGAGATTCACGAGGCGCCCTTCGGCGAGCAAAATGATGCGCTTGCCGTCGGGGAACACGATGTGATCGACTTGCGGCTTGATGTTTTCCCACGTGTACTGGCGCGTGGAAGCAACGTCGATCTCCGAATCGAAGTGACCGATATTGCAGACGATGGCGTTGTGGCGCATCGCCTTCATATGCGCGTGCGTGATGACGTGATAGTTGCCCGTGGCCGTGACGAAGATGTCGGCCTTGTCGGCCGCGTACTCCATCGTCACGACACGATAGCCTTCCATCGCGGCCTGCAGCGCGCAGATCGGATCGATCTCCGTGACCCAGACCGTTGCGCCGAGCCCGCGCAGCGACTGCGCACAGCCCTTGCCGACGTCGCCGTAGCCCGCCACGACCGCGACCTTGCCGGCGATCATGACGTCGGTCGCGCGCTTGATGCCGTCGACGAGCGATTCGCGGCAGCCATAGAGGTTGTCGAACTTCGACTTCGTCACCGAATCGTTGACGTTGATGGCCGGGAACGGCAGGCGGCCGTCCTTTTCCATCTGATAGAGGCGGTGCACGCCCGTCGTGGTTTCCTCGGTCACGCCGCGGATCTGCGAGAGGCGCTTCGAATACCAGGTCGGATCGATGGCGAGATGGCGTTCGATCGATTTGAAGAGCGCCGTTTCCTCTTCGTTCGTCGGCTTGGCGATCGCGCTGCGATCCTTCTCCGCCTTCGAACCAAGGATGAGCAGCAGCGTGGCATCGCCGCCGTCATCGAGAATCATGTTGGCGAATTCGCCGTTCGGCCATTCGAAGATACGGTGCGAGAATTCCCAGTACTCGTCGAGCGATTCGCCCTTGAACGCGAAGACCGGCGTGCCGCCCTTGGCGATAGCCGCGGCGGCGTGGTCCTGCGTCGAAAAGATGTTGCACGAAGCCCAGCGCACGTCGGCGCCGAGCGCCTCGAGCGTCTCGATCAGCACGGCCGTCTGAATCGTCATATGCAGCGAGCCCGCGATGCGCGCGCCCTTGAGCGGCTGCGCGGCTTTGTATTCTTCGCGGATTTGCATGAGCCCGGGCATTTCGGTCTCGGCGATGTTGAGCTCCTTGCGGCCCCAGTCCGCAAGCGAGAGATCGGCGACAACGAAATCCTGCGAGTGATTCGATTCGATAACTGCGGCGTTCATCACGCCCTCCTTTCTAAATGAGTTCTAGAAATAGACGTGAGCGCCGTTCGATGGAACCGCCGCGCGTTTTCATGCGGGGTCCGATTGAAGTTTCCGAGCCTGGCGGGCAAAGCCGTCGCAACGCTCCTCGGAAACGGGGGGAATTGTAGCAAAAACACGCGCGCAACGGTCCCGGGATCGCATGCTGCCCAGGCTTGCGATCCCGCAGTCGGATAAACGAGAGTTTTCTCGTTGCCGCTCTCGCAGCCGTTCCGGATAGTGCCCGGATATTCTCGTCAAAAAAGGGATACCCGTGTCATTCGGATTGAACAGCCAATTTCGCAAGGCTACGCGAGGGTTCATCAGCCAGATGGCGATCTCCGCGAAGGCGATTCAGGCAGGCGGCCCGGACGGGGCTGGTTTCGATTTGCGGATACCGTCGACGGTCAAAGGATCGACCGTCCACCTCGGCTATTGGGGAGCGGGCAGCCGCTCCGACGAAATACTCCCCGGCTACTGGGTGCCGCAAGGCGGCTATTGCGATATCCCCAAGACGCCTGAGGAAAAGTGCTTCGTCTTCACACCCGACTTCAGCGGTTGCTCGCTGCTCGTGGACCAGATCGGCAACGACGCGTATCGCGTCTATCACGTACAAGGCGGAAGCGCCCGTTTGCAGCCGGAGTATTACCGGCGCCACGACAGCACGCCGCAGCGGCTCGGCCTCGCCGCGGCGATGACGTTCGGTGACTATGGGCACGTCTGCGGGGATCGGTTTGGAATGGGACAGGTCCGCACCGAACGACGTGGTTTCGCATTCCTCAAATACGAGCAAGGACGCTGGTGGATCTACTTCCAGGGACAGCACGAGTTGACCGACTTGAACTGCGATGCATCGCGGGACCCTCTTACGCTCGGCGTACGTAACGGAGGGCGCATCCCCGTGGCGGATCTCACGTGTGAAGTGCCGCGGATCAACGCGCGACACGATCCGCAGGTCGAGCGCAAGCGCAACGAGGCTTGCCTGCCGCCGAAAGCGCCTTTGCACGATCTGCCGATCAGCCGTCAGATCAAAACCCAGCGGCGCCTGCTGCCCAACGACGAAGTATGGGCGGGCTTTTCCCCGGCATTCGGTCACTGAGGGCGCTGCGCCGGCGCGGCGCCGGCCCCAACCGCGGCGCGTGTTACCCGAACGCGCTGCCGAGCAGCGAGCCGATCACAGGTGCAATCAGCACCATGACGACGCCCGCGATCATCATCGTGAGGCTAGCGATCACGCCCTCCTCGCTGCCGAGCTCGCGCGCCTTTGCGGTGCCGACCGCGTGGGCCGCCGCGCCGAAGAGCGCACCGCGGGCGAGCCGCGTGCGCAGCGGCATGAGCGCCAGGACGAATTCGCCGAGCAGCATGCCGCACACGCCCGTGGCGATGACGAATAGCGCCGTCAGTTGCCGGGGCGCATGGATTTCATCGGACACGGCGAGCGCGAACGGTGTCGATACCGAACGCGTAAGCAGACTGCGCGCGACGTCCGGAGCCAGGTGCAGGAGCTTGGCCAACGCGAACGAGCCGCTCACGGCTACGACGATGCCGACGGACACGCCCGCCGCGAGCGAGAGCCAATGGCGCTTCATCAGTTCGCGGTATTCGTAGATCGGCACGGCGAATGCGACTGTCGCCGGCCCGAGTAGCCACATGAGCCAGCGCGTATCGGCAAAGTACACGGCATAGGGAATGTGGGCGATGACCACGAGCGTCGCGAGCAACGCGGGCACCACGACGAGCGGCGTCAGCCACGGGCGCGAAAATCGCGCATAGAGCCGCTTGCCCGCGGCATAGAGCGCGATCGTCAGCGCGAAGCAGACGGCCGCGATGGCTTGCGGACCGAAAGCGGACACCGGCGATGACAACATCGAGGCAAGCATGGTCATGTTCCGTTCAGGTGAGGCGATCCGACGCGTGGAAAGCGCGCGGGCGAGCCATCAGCCGCGCGCGACGCGCGCATGCCGCATGGCCAGCCGGCGTTCGAGACGCGCGGCCTGATCGACGGTGAAGGCCACTGCAACCATGACGGTCAACGTGCCGGCCACCACCACGAGCGCGAGCCGCCAGCCGTCGGACTTGAAAAGCCCGCCGTACTGGACGACCGCGACGGCCGCCGGAATAAAGAAAAGCAGCATGTTCGAAAGCAGCCAGTCCGCCCCCGCCTTCACCCACTTCGGCGCGATGCCACCGGTGAGCAGCAGTGCCAGCAACGTCGCCAAGCCGACCACGCTGCCCGGCACCGGCAGGCTCAAGCGCCGTGCGGCCTGGTCGGCGATGAACCAGAGTGCGGCCAGCAGCGCGCTTTGCGCGACGATTTGCGCGAGATTCCCGATGCGCTTGACGGTCATGGCAGAACTCCCTATTGACTTCATGAACCAAGTGTAGTCAGCTCGCGCCCATAAATAAAATGACTTAAAATCATCCGATCCATTCCAATTTGGAACAACATCGACCCGGGGCGGCCTCGCCCCGCACGGCGCTGGAGGGCACAGGCCATGGAATTGCGCGCGCTGCGTTATTTCGTCGAAGTCGTGCGGCAGCAGAGCTTCACGCTCGCAGCCGAGCGTCTTTTCGTCACACAGCCGACCATCAGCAAGATGGTGAAGGCTCTCGAAGAAGAGGTCGGTGCGCCGCTCCTGTTGCGCGAAGGCCGGCAAATGGTGCTCACCGACGAAGGCCGCATCGTGTTCCAGCGCGGCCAGGACGTATTGGCCGCGCACACGCGGCTACAGGCCGAGCTCGACGATATCGGCACGCTGGGGCGCGGCGAACTCACCGTCGGCATTCCGCCGATGGGCGGCTCGCTCTTTACGCCGGCCATCGCCGAATTCAAGCGTCGCTATCCGAAAATCGAGCTGAAGCTCTTCGAGCAAGGCTCGCGCGGCATCGAAGCCGCGCTCGCGGCGGGCGAGCTGGAGCTTGGCGGCTTGCTGCTGCCCGTCGACGCCGAGCTTTTCGACGTGCTCCCGATGTCGCGGCAGCTGCTGTGGCTCGTGGCGCGCACCGGCACACGCTGGGACAACGTGGAGCGCGTCGGGCTCGCCGACCTTGCCGAAGAACCGTTCGTCTTTTACGGCGAGAGCCTCGCGCTGAACGATGTCGTTACGCGTGCGTGCCGGCAATCGGGCTTCGCTCCGACGATCGTCGCGCGCAGCAGCCATTGGGACTTCATGGCGGCGCTCGTGCATGCGGGGCTCGGCATCGCGTTGCTGCCCGCCCCGTACTGCGACCGTCTCGATCCGGCACACTTCACCTGCCGCCCGCTGGGCGAGCCCGAAATCCCCTGGGAGATGGCAATCGGCTGGCGGCGCAACGGCTATCTCTCGCATGCCGCCCGTGCCTGGCTGGAGGTGGCGCGGCAAACGCTGCCAGGCCAGCCGGGCGACGATTTCGTCTATGCGCGCACCGGCAAGGCGGCCGGCAGTCCGGACGTTTGGTGAGCCGTGCGGGGCGTGAGTTCGTCGTCATCGGCGGCGCGCTCGATTGACAGCCGGCACGAGGCGTTCGATCGTTGTCGCGAGCCCTTCCTCTACTCGTTCGGCCCATTCAGAACCTATGATGCAGGTGCGATGCACCGACGACGCCAGCGGCGCCGCAGGAAGCGTCGCAGCCGCCAAGCGCAGCGACCGCCAGAACGGGCAGCGGGCGGCTGTAGTGTCCTCCTCGGACGAAAGTCCCAGGTTTCTCGGAGCAAACTCGGATGAAACCGCAGAGCACCCACGAAGTCACGAATCAAACGCCGCCGCTCGAAGGCTATAACCTCTTTGCGAGCGACCCGGTACTCGCCGCGGCCGTCGATCGCGAAGGCGCGCACTGGCACGCCGAGGCGCTCGTGCGCGATGGTGCACGCATCGGCAGGCGCGAGATTCTGGCGCTGGCCGACCTCGCCAATCGCCACGCCCCCGAACTCTTTACATACAGCCCGCGCGGCGAGCGCATCGACACACTCGAATTCCATCCCAGTTGGCACCGGCTGCTCGAATTGCTGCGCGAAGAGGGCCTGCACGCGCTGCCGTTTTCCGAGCCGCGCCCCGGCGCCATGGTCGCGCGATGCGCTGGCTACTTCCTGCACGCCCAGCTCGAATCGGGTTCGCTGTGCCCGTTGACGATGACGTTCGCGAGTATTCCGGTATTGCGCCGCGAGCCGGCGCTCTTCGCGGCGCTGGCCGACAAGCTTTATTCGCGCGAGCACGATCCGCGCGACGCGCCGCTCGACGAGAAGCGCTCGATGCTGGTTGGCATGGGCATGACGGAGAAGCAAGGCGGCTCGGACGTTCGCTCCAATCGCACGAGGGCGTTCGCACTGGATCGGGGAGGGCGCGGCAACGCCTACCGGCTCGTGGGACATAAGTGGTTTTTCTCGGTGCCGCAATCCGACGCGCATCTCGTTTTAGCGCGCGCCGACGACGACGAAGGACTCTCGTGTTTCTACATGCCGCGCTTCGCCCCCGACGGCACGCGCAACGCAATCCAGATACAGCGGCTCAAGGACAAGCTCGGCAACCGCTCGAACGCGAGCAGCGAAGTCGAATTCCTGGATGCGTTCGGCATCATGATCGGCGAGCCGGGCAGGGGTGTACCGACGATCATCGAGATGGCGAACTACACGCGGCTCGACTGCGTGATCGGCAGTGCCGCGCTGATGCGCGCGGCGCTCGTGCAGGCCATCCACCACGCCCGTCACCGGATGGCATTCGGCAAGCGGCTCGCCGAACAGCCGCTGATGCGCAACGTGCTGGCCGATCTCGCGCTCGAATCGGAGGCGGCGACCCTGCTCTTCATGAGGCTTGCCCGCGCGTTCGACGCACACCTCGCCGCCGATGCGGGCGAACTCGGGGCCGACAGCGATGCCGAGCGTGCCTGGCGGCGCATCGTCACGCCCGCGGCCAAGTTCTGGGTATGTAAGCGCGCGCTCGAGTTCAGCGGCGAGGCAATGGAAGTACTCGGCGGCAACGGCTACGTCGAAGAGAGCCCGATGGCGCGCTT
>Ga0207647_10003174_pt1 | contig 12337 bp, 14 predicted proteins | sample KBSCornC2_FD_184295 | JGI IMG/M metagenome (GOLD analysis project Ga0207647, IMG submission 184295) | Corn rhizosphere microbial communities from Kellogg Biological Station, Michigan, USA - C2 (SPAdes) (version 2) | ecosystem: Host-associated > Plants > Roots > Rhizosphere ...
CTATTGGACGATCGCCACCGGTTGCCACGCGCCCTCGAGCGCGATCTCAGCCGGTCACGCCAGTTTCGGCGCCGGCCTGCTCGAAGCGGCCACGCTGTGCGCCACCGAGCGCCAGCCCGTGCTGCTGGTGTGCAGCGATATCGCCGGCCATGGACCGCTGGGCGAGATGAGCGGCACGCGTGCCTCGTTCGGCTGCGCATTGGTGCTGTCGCCGCAGCAGGGCGAACGCAGCCTTGCGCGGCTGGACCTCATGCTCGAGCCGCATGTCGGGTCCGTGCTACACCCCGCGCCGCGTACCGGCGCGTGGCAGGAAGCCAACCCGATGGCCTCGGGGGCATGGCCGTTGATGCAGAATCTGGCTCGTGGAGACGGCGAGTGCACGGTGGCCGCCGCCGAAACACTGGCCTTGCGCATTGTCATGGAGACCGTTGCTTGAATACCTCCGATGTCCGTTGGTGCGTGCTGATTCCTTGCCTTAATGAAGAGGCTGCGATCGGCCAGATCGTGCAATCGGTGTTGAACCTGGGCGCGCCGGTCATCGTGGTGGACGACGGCTCCGACGACCGCACGCCGGACATCGTGAGCGCCTTGCCGGTAACCCTCCTGCGCCACCACCAGCGCAGCGGCAAGGGAGAGGCATTGCGCACGGGCTTTCGCGAAGCCCTGCGCCAGGGCTACGACGCGGTGCTCACCATGGATGGCGACGGCCAGCACCTCGCCAGCGACATCCCGCGCATCGTGGCGGCGGCAAAGCGGTATCCGAACCACATCGTGATCGGCGCCCGCCTCCTCGATCGCGAACAGCAACCCAAGGGACGACGCCGCGCCAATGCGGTGGCCGACTGGGGCATCTCCTGGGCCTGCGCGCAGCCCGTGGCCGACACGCAGAGCGGCCAGCGCTGGTATCCGCGCGCCGCGCTCGATCTGGTCGACCTGCCGGCGGAAAACTTCGTATTCGAAGCGGCCATCCTCATCGCCGCCACGCGCGAACGCGGGCTGGACGTCGTGTCGGTACCAATCGCCTCGCGCTACCAGGGCGAATTCCGCATCAGCCACTTCAGCCCGGTGCGCGACGTCACGCGCATCACGTTCTATACGATCGGGCAGGTGATCCGGCATGGCGACGTGATGGCGAGTTACCGCCGTTCGCGCGCGTCGCGGCCGATCGTGTTCGATGCGGCGGTGACGGGCTAGCCGGCGAAACCCGGACGCGACGCTGGCGATCGATTCACGCCATGCCGCCGTTGACGCCAATCACCTGGCCGTTGATGTAGCCGGCCGCCTCCGAACACAGGAACGCCACCAGCGCTGCGACTTCTTCCGGCTTGCCGGCGCGCTGCGCCGGGACGATCTCGCGGATGCGCTCGGGCGGAAACTCCTCGCCGATCATGCGACCCTCGATCACGCCCGGCGCCACGACGTTGGCGGTGATGCCGCGCGAGGCCATCTCGCGCGCAAGCGAACGCGTGGCGCCATGCAAGGCCGACTTCGCGGCGGCGTAGTTCGCCTGTCCGCGATTGCCCAGCTGCGCGGCCACCGAACTCACCGACACGATGCGCCCGAAGCGCGCCCGCGCCATCGGCAACAGCAACGGCTGGGTGACATGGAAGAAGCCGTGCAGCGAGACGTCGATGACCCGGTGCCACGCCTCTTCGGAAAGACCAGCCAGGGGGCCATCGGCATGCACACCTGCGTTGTTGACCACCGCATGGATGGTGCCGTCGGCCAGCAAGGCGTCGATCGCCTGTCGCGTGGCGCCGGCATCGGTGACATCGAACGCGACGGACTGCGCGCTGCCACCCGCGTCGCGAATGGCCGCCGCCACATCATCGGCGCGCGCCAGCGATGCGTTCGCATGGACGATCACGTGATAACCGCCTTGTGCCAGCGCCTGGCAGATCGCGCCGCCAAGGTCGCCACTGCCACCGGTAACCAGGGCGCGTCGGGAAGCGTGGGCATGCGACATGGATAACCTCGCGATCAGGAAACGGGATGGATGACGGCCGCGCGCCCGGATGCCAGCCGGCGACCGCGCTGCTCCACGCGAAACGCATACTGCGCCCCCGTCTCATCGGCGTACAGGCATTCGGCATGGACGTCCAGATGGCCATCGGTCGGATCGACGTATTCCACCGCCAGCACCACCTCGCGCAGGCTCACCAGCCGCCCCGGACGCGCCTCGTTGGTACCGCGCCGACCTGCCAGCAGGGCGCCGTGCACGGCCATCGCCTGGGCGCCGTACTCGGCCAGGTGCACGGCATGGAGACCGTGCTCGCCGCGCAACGGATGATCGGTATGCGCATGGCTGTCGCTCACCGCATGGATCGTGGTGTCGTCCCACGCGAGCACGGCGTCGAGCAGGCACATGGTGCCCTGGTGCGGGATGAGGTGCGCCCAGTCAGTCTTGGCGAGCATGCGGGGCCATCAGGATCGAAAGACAGAAATGGAACGCCACGCCGAGGCTCACGGTGAGCCCGATGGCGCGCAGGACCGGGATCGAGCTCCACGCCAGCATGCCGAATACCAGCAGGGCGGAAAGCACGCACACCAGCGTCGCGTGCAGCGTGCGCCGTTGCTCGGCAGCATCACCGGTATCGCGCTCGAAGAACAAGGCGTAGTGCAATCCCAGGCCTGCCGCGAGGATCAGCGCCACCAGATGGAACAGCGAAATCTCCACGCCCGCCACGCGCTCCACCGCCAGTACCAGGAAGGTCGCCAGCGTCATCGGCGCCAGCACGTGCCAGGCGCGCCGGACGCTGCGCAACGCCACGGTGATCGCCACCACCAGCAGCAAGGTGGCCGCGAGCAGCGCATGCAGGATGCGCGTGCGGTAGTCCACGACCATCGATTCCGCGGTTTCCTTGAGATCGAGCAGGCGCACCGCGCCGCTGCTGCCGTGGGCCAGCGCTTGCAAGGCCGCTACGTCGTGCACGCCGCTGAGCGTACCCAGCCCCACCCAATGATCGCCGCGCGGCATCAGCATCGCCGAGACGCGCTGGCCCAGTGGTGACATGGCGAAGCGCTCCGCCGTCAGCGGTGGCAACGCGCGCGCCTTCTGCACGTCGGCGACAAAGGGCGCGAACAGTCCCGCCTGGAACGGCATGCCCTGCTCGGCTTCCGCGAGTGCGCGCTCGAGCGTCGCGCGGTCAGGCAGCCGCTGCTGGCGCGTGCGCTGCACGGCTTCGCTGGGCAAATAGCGCGAAGGCAACTCGATGGCGTCGACGGCGTGCCTGGCGACCAGTGCGTCTGCGGTGGATTGCAGGCGTTCGGACAAAGCGAGCACGCCTTGTTCGTCGCGCGCCTCCATCACCAGCAGATAGCGCACATCCGGCGCGCCCAGCGCTTCGCGCAGGCGCGCGTCTTCCTGCAGCAGATCCCGCGGCAACGGCGTCAACGCCGACAGGTCGTTCTGCCAGAACGCGCCTCGGGCGAAGACCAGCATCACCACGGTGGCGACCGCCACCAGCACGGGAATCCAGCGCGGGCGCGGCAAGGCGTCTGCCCAGCGCCGCGCGCGCACCAGCCAGCCCATGCCGGCCACGTCGTGCACGCGCTCGGGCAACAGATGCGGCAGCAGATAACGCGTGCTGAACCCCGCCACCAGCAAACCGGTGATGGTGAACACCGCCAGCTGCTTCAGGCCATTGACGCCGGACGCATAGAACGCGAGATAGGCAATGCAGGCCGAGGCGATCGCGGTGAGCAGCAACGGCCACAGGTCGCGCACGCTTTGCAGTGCGTTTTCACCGGCGCGCCGATGGCTGAGCACGCGGATCGGGTATTCCTGCGCCACACCGAGCAGGGTGAAGCCAAACGCAAGCGTGATGCCGTGCACCTGCGGAAACAGCACGATCAACGCCGCGATGCCCGCGAGTGCCGCGCTGGCGATCGGCAATGCCGACAACAGCAGCGAACCGATGCTGCGATAGGCCAGCAGCAGCAAGACGATGAAGCCCACCGTGGAAATGCGGCCAATCCACTCCGCCTGTCCGCGTGTCTGCGCGTTGGCCACCACGCTGAAATAGCCGGGCCCGCTGACCTTGAGCGTCGCGCCTTCGTGCCCTGGCAATGCATCGAAGGCCTTGTGGATGCCATCGATCGCGACAGCCTGCGCATCCGGATCGAAACCGGCGGCACGCGTCTGCACCAGCAGCAAGGCTTCGTCCTGCGGGGAGAACCAGACGCCTTCACGCACCTCCGGGGACTTCGGCGGCGTCCAGCGCTCGGCCAGCTTCAACACTTCCAGCGTCGGATCGCGAGGCAGCAAGCCCTTGAGCAAACCGGCTGCAGGCGAGGACAGATCCTCCAGCCGCTGTTCCAGCTCATCGCGCAGGAACGGTGCATCCATCGCCTGCGTATCGAGCGTCGGCGACAAGAGGTAGCGATAGGGCAACAGCTGCTCGTCGAGCGAGGCGATGTCGAAGCTGCCGTTGAGCGCCTGGCTGTAGCGTTCGTCCTTGCGCAGCGAGGCGGTGAGTTGCTGGCTCAGCGCCGCGAGCTGCTCGTCGGACTTGCCGGCGATGGCGAGCAGCAACAGGCGCGAACCCGGGCCCTCGCCCACCTGCTCCATCATCAGGCGCTGGTCCGGCGTGGCCGGCGCGGGCATGAAGCTGCGCAGGTCGGTGCTGACGCGCAAGCGTTGCGCGACGATCGCGCCGATGGCCGCAAGCGCGACCATCCACACCGCCAGCAGCATCCACCGACCGCCTGGCCGCATGCCTAGCCGCCCCGACAAAGAGCGGCGAGCGCATCTCTCGTCGGCACAGCGGGCATCTTCGCGGCAAGGCCGCCAAGGAGGTCGACGGCGAGATCGCCATCCGCCTCCTGCATGCGCATGCAATGCGGCTCGTTGCCGGCGCCGTCGATCTCGATGCGGCTGACCGTGCGTACCAGCTTGGGATCGCGCGGGGTGAGCGTAAGCGTCCAGCGCCGCGCATCGTCGCCGCTGTACTGGATGGCGAATGCCTGCTCGAGGCGCGTGGCATCGCCACCGAGCATGGCGACGAAGCTGTCGAGCAGAATCTGCAACTGGGGAGCGCGCTTGAGCGAGAAGCGACGCGGTTCGCGTCCCTCGCGCTCCTGGCTCACCTGGCCGTCGGCGATGGTCGATACCTCGCGGTTCGGGTGTTCGACGCGGCGTTCCAGCCTATCGCCGCCCAGCCACGACAGTTCGCCGGACACCACCAGCGGCTGGTCCAGCATCTTCATGAAGCGCGCTTCCGCGAATGGCGTGCGCGCCGGCGCCGGACGGCCCAGCGAAGCCACCAGCGCACGCGCCGTAGCGGCCTCCTCAGGCGCCGACGCGTTCGCGCATAGCGACAGCGTCAGGCCGCACAGCAGTAGCCATGTCTTGCTGCCAGAAATCATAGAAGTTGAACCAGTTGTAGGGAGCTACGTGCACGTAGTGTTCCACGCGCGCGGCGTACCGGGCTATCCAGGCATCCAGCGCCTGGGCGCGTTCCTGCCGCGGAATATCCACGGGATCCGCGAAGCGCTCGAAGATCAGTCGATAACGGTTGCCGCCTTCGTACAGGCCGAAGCACAGCATCACCGGCACGCGCAGTGAATGGGCAAGCAGCCACGGACCGACGGGAAACGGCGCCGGCTCACCGAGAAATGGCGTGCGACGAAGCACTTCGTGCTCACGCCCGCGATCGGCAAGCAAGGCGACCATCGCACCTTTTTCGCACGCCTCGGCCATGGCAAGCGTGATCGACGCACCACCGTTCGCAGCGTCGATCACGTTGGCGCCGATATCGGGCGCGAGTGCTTCGAGCAGCTCGGTCATCGCCGGTGTCTTCTGCTTGTCCAGCACCACGCGCAACGGCACGTCGGGACGGCGCGTGCTGAGGGCGCGCAGCGCCTCGAAGCTGCCCTGGTGGGAGCCCATCAGCAACAGGCCTTTTCCCTGCGCCAGCGTGGATTCCAGCGTATCGAGGCCTTCCACCGTGATGTCGAAACCCTTCTCGCCGTGGGCGAGCAGGAAGATGCGATCGAGTGTGATCGCGGCGAAGGCGTGGAGGTGCTTCATCACCTGCCAGGCGGTCGCCGGCTTGCCCAGCACGCGCTCGAGGAAGTGACGCGAAGCGTCCCGTTCCGGGCGCCGGCGCAGGTAGAAGTACAGCGTGATCGGATACAGCAGCACGCGACCCAGCGGACGTCCGCCGTACAAAGCGATGGCACGGATCAGCCATATGGCGAAATGCCCGCCGCCTTCCGGACGGCTTTGCCAGTGGTCGCTCATGCCGCGCCCTCGATGCTGCCGCGCGCGAGCAGTTCGTCATCGCGGCGGATTTCGAAGCGCACGCGACCCTGCGTCTGCGTCAGGCTGACCTGCGCACGCTGATCCGGCAGCAGCGGCGCCATGAACTTGGCATCCAGCACGCGAGCCAGACGTTCGCCGCGCCAAGCACGCAAGGCCAGCGCGACCTGCTCCAGCAGCATCACCCCAGGCACCAGCGGCGAGCCGGGAAAGTGCCCGGGCAGGCTGGGATGATCGTTCGCCACGGAGAATTGGCGATGGAAGGCGGCTTGGCTCATGGCGATGCCGGATCCTGCCCGCGCACCAGCTGCGGCCAGCACGATGCGATGCCCATTGTCAGATCCTGCAGACGCGGATGCGTGAGATGACGCAGGCGCCAGCGCCGGTAGACGTGTTCGAGCAGGAACGCGGCGGCGATCACCGCGTAGCCGCCGATATGCACGTAGGACTGCGCCAAACCCGCCGGTATCGGCAACGGCGAGGCGAGGCCCAGCGAGGCGATGAGGCCGCCGGGCTCGGCGCACAGCAGCAAGGTGGCGAGCACGGCCGCCTGCAGCGACGTCAGCCATGTCCAGAACCAGGTCAGCTGGCGCGCATAACGCATCAGGCCGGGCACCTGCAGGCGCTCGGGTCCTTCCACCGCCTCGATGAAGCGGGCGATCAACGGCGTCGATCCGTGGCGAAGGCTGCGTCCGAACAGCGAGGCCACCAGGAGGTTGATGGCGATGGGCACGCTTTCCAGCAGCAGACCGACGTAGCCGCGCATCCACAGCCAGCCCATCACGCAGAGGACCAGCGTCCACACGGCCCAGGCACCGATGCGGCGCGCGGCTAGGGCCGGCGCCATCAACAGGGTGAGCAGCAAGGCGCATGCGGCCAGGGAAAAACCCTGGCGGTGCGTCAACACACCGGCCATCGCCAGCACCGGATAGCCGAGCATCAACGGCAGCCAGCGCCGTGACGAGGACTTCGATGAAGTGGGGGGAACAGAAGACATGCGTGGCTCGGCCTGTTCGCTAAGTCGCGGCGACGGCACCAGTGTGCCGCGCGCCGATGACATCATGCCGGACGCCGGTTAAACGGCACGGTGCCGTTCGACATGCTCGGACAGCGTCCGCAGGCTGGAAAAGATCTGGCGGTTTTCCGGGTTGTCCGAGCGCAGCTGGAAGCCGTAGCGCTTGGACACGGCCAGCGCGATTTCCAGCGCGTCGATGGAGTCGAGGCCCAGATCGCCGCCGAACAAGGGGGCATCAGGGTCGATCTGGTCGGCTGACACAGTTTCCAGATTGAGGCTTTCCACAATCAAAGTGGCCAGTTCGTGTTGTGCGGTGCTCTGCTCGGCCATGCCCGATTCCGTACCCTTTCAAGCGCCTCCCCCCCGGAGGCGGCGACCGGCGAGTGTAACATAGCGACCCCGATTGCCCGGCTTGTTTCCCATGGTTCAGGGTTGTGAAAACGCAAGGATCGCGCTGCGCCGCGCGCCCCAGGTGTCCTACCGTCACGCCGATCCGGAAGCGGTCCTGCGCGAACCGGGCACCCTGGCCGTCTTCGGCTTTGGCGCCGGTGCCGCGCAGAGCGAGGACCCGCGCTGGTTGGGCGTGGACCTGGAAGGCCTCGACGCGCCGGTCCCGATGGAGATCTGGCAGGTGGCCGGCACGGTTGACCACGGGCGCGAGAACGATGTGCAGTGGTCGGCCGGCGACGGCTGGCTGTTCGCCGCGATCACGCTGGACGAACGGACCCACGGCGGCCCGCGCGACACCGCCCGCGAGGCCTATGGCCAGCTGTGCCGTTTGCTGGCCACGCGCCGCGAGCGTCATGTGCAGCGCATCTGGAATTACCTGGGCGATATCAACCACGGCGAGGGCGATACCGAGCGCTACAAGCTGTTCTGCGACGGCCGCGCCACGGGCATGGGCGAGTTCTTCGCCGAGGGGTTTCCCGCGGCGACGGCGATCGGACATCATGCGGCCGCGCCGAGGCTGCAGGTCTACCTGCTGGCCTGCGATGAAGCCGGCCGGCGTGTGGAAAATCCCCGCCAGGTGAGCGCCTGGCGCTATCCGCGGCAATACGGCCGCACGCCGCCCAGCTTCGCCCGCGCCATGATGCTGCCGGCGAGCGATGCGCTGGCCATCTCCGGGACGGCGGCCGTGGTCGGCCATGCCTCCGCGCACGAGGACGACCTGCTGGCCCAGCTGGAAGAAACCCTGACCAACCTGGAAACCCTGCTGCAGAGTGCCGGCCTGGCCGCTGGATTTGACACGCAATCGCCTCTGAAGGCCTACGTGCGCCAGCCCACCGATGCACCGCTGGTGCACGACTTCCTGCAACAACGCCTGCCTGGCGTGCCGGTGCTGCTGTTGCATGGCGACATCTGTCGCCAGGAACTGCTGGTGGAGATCGACGGCTGGCGATACGCCTGAGCTTCAGCCCGGCCAGCCGTTCGGCGAACGGCAGGCGGGGAATGCCTGCCTGAAATGCTCGAGCAGGTAGTCGGCTGCACCTGATTTGCCAGCGGGCAGCGCGGCGTACACGTCCGCCACGGCGAGGTCGCCCTTCTGACTGCCGAGCGCCGCGATCGGCACGCTGCTCAGCACGGCGGCATGCACCGTGAGGCCATCGGATCGATAGCGGAACAGCGCGGTGCATTCGTCGGGACGCGACTGCCAGCTCATCAGGGGATGGGTCTGGCCGAGGCTGGATTCCGGCGACCCGGTCAGCGTGGCCAGGCGTTCGCCCGCACCCGGCAGCAGGCCGTTGGTTTCATCCAGCATGCAGCCTACGCAGGCCGGGATCACCGTGAAGGTGATCCAGCCCGCCGATGCGCCATCGGGCGACGCATAGGTGTAGACAGTGCCGCCGTCCATGCCGACCTCGGCGCGCTGCAGGCGCCATCCGGCCGGCACCGGCATCCAGCCCGCGATGGCGCCGTAAAACCACTGCCACGGGGATTTGCCCGCGACCGGCGCATCGCCGGGGAACGGCGGCAACTTCGCCGGATCGGCGCGCAACCAGTCGCCGGCACCGGCATGGACGTCGATCAGTGTGACGGATGCGCCGCCGTAGGACGTCGCATGCAGCACATAGTCGGCGTCCGGTGCCGAATGCCTGTCCGGCGTGGAGCGAAGCTCGCGAACGCCGGTGGTCGCATGCAATGCCGACAGGCATGGCGAGCAGAGCATGACGACAAAGATCAGCTTGAAGATGCCCGGACAACGCATGGCCTTTTCCCTTGGCGAACGCGGCGCGATTTATACGCCGCGGCGGGCCGCGCTGGCATCAGACCATTCGGACTATGCCGATCATTTGTGCTTGACCGGCCGATGCCAGCCGTGGAGCGTCGTCTGGCGCGCGCGCGCGATCGTCAGCTCGCCCGCCGGCGCATCCTTGCCGATCACCGAGCCGGCGCCGATGGTGGCCTGCGCGCCGATCGTCACCGGCGCCACCAGCGCGCTGTTGGAACCGATGAAGGCGCCGTCGCCGATGGTGGTCAGGTGCTTGTTGGCGCCATCGTAGTTGCAGGTGATGGTGCCCGCGCCGATGTTCACGCCGCTGCCGATCACCGTGTCGCCGAGATAGCTCAGGTGATTGGCCTTGCTTCCTTCGCCGATCTGCGCCTTCTTGGTCTCGACGAAGTTGCCGATGTGCACGCCCGACGCCAGCTCGGTGCCCGGACGCAGGCGCGCGAAAGGACCGATGATGCAGGGCCCGTGCGTCACCACGCCTTCCAGGTCGCAATGCGCCAGCACCACGGTGCCCGCGGCAAGCTTCACGTCTTTGAGGCGACTGAAGGGGCCGATGCGCACGTCGTCGCCCAGCGTGACGTCGCCCTCGAAGATCACGTTGGCGTCGATCTCCACGTCCATGCCGGCGCTCACCGTGCCGCGCACGTCGATGCGCGCGGGATCGACGATGCGCACGCCCTCGAGCGCCAACGCCTTGGCGGCACGCTCGCGATACTGGGCTTCCAGCTCGGCCAGCTGCCAGGGATTGTTGGCGCCGGCCGCTTCGTACTCGTCCGCGCATTCCACGCAACTGGCGGCGCGGTTTTCGCCGGCGGCCATCGCGAAGATGTCGGTAAGGTAATACTCGCCCTGCACGTTGTTGCGGTCGAGCTTGGACGTCCAGCGCTTGAGTGCGGCCGCCTCGGCCGCCACGATGCCGGTGTTGATCAGGTTGTTCGCGCGCTGCGCGTCATCGGCGTCCTTCTCTTCCACCACGGCGCGCACATGGCCATTGCCGTCACGCAGCACGCGGCCGTAACCGGACGGGTCGGTCACGCGGGTGGCCAGCAGGCTCACCGTGCCTTCGGCGCGCACCAGGAGCTCCAGCGTCTGCGGACGGGTCAACGGCACATCGCCGTAGAGCACCAGCACGGTGGCTTCGTCGGGTACGTCCAGCAGGGCTTCGCGCACTGCGTGACCCGTGCCCAGGCGTTGCGACTGCAGCACCCAGCGCAGGTCGGCGTCGTGCTCGAACGCGGCGCGCACCTGCTCGCCACAGTGGCCGTAGACCAGGTGGATCACCGCCGGCCTCAGCGCGCGTGCCGCCTCCAGCACATGGGCAAGCAGTGGACGCCCGGCCAGCGGCATGAGCACCTTCGCCTTCTTCGACTTCATGCGCTTGCCTTCGCCGGCGGCGAGGACGATCACGTGCAGCGGAGCGTTCTTGATCATGGGCGGGTCCGGTGTAAGTGGCGAAGGAGCATAACAGCCGCTACCCGAACGACTTCAGTCGTCCGTATGGCGTAAGCAGGGCGGGTCATGGCGTTGCCGCGCGCACATCGACCACGGGCACATCGCCGTTCATCGCGAAGCGAAATACATACCTCACTTCGAACGGCTGGGCGTGATCGCCGACTGAATGTGCGTCGCCGTTGGCGTCGGCGGCCCATTGCCGCGTCCGCCACGGCACGAAGGTCCAGCGCATGGCCGCCTCATGGACGGCATCGATGAACTGGCGGCGAGGCGGATGGGCGATCGACTCATCCGGCACATGCACCGCATTGACCTTGCCCTGTGCGTCCACCACAAGCCGGACCTCGACGTCTTGCGGCGGCATATGCAGCGCCCGCAAGGCCGGCGGATAGATCGGCAGCGGTTGCTCCAGCGGTGTCGCGCCGGTGGACGTCTGGCCGAGCGCCAGCGGGATGTGGCGCATGGCCTGCGAGGATGTCGAGCCTGTCGTCGCATGCCTGGACGGTACGCTGGCGCAGCACGCGAGCACGACCGTGGCAGCAGCCACGCACAGGTAGCGAAGGCGCAGTCCCAGGGAAGGCATGGCTCGGGTCACTCTCGGGTCGCCGGCCAGATTAAACAAAAACGCCGGCACGAGGCCGGCGTTTCCATGCCACGTTGCCGTGGACTCAGTGCTTGAGCGTCTTGCGCAGGCGCTCGAGGGCCTGCAGCTGGGTAATCGCTTCGGCGAGCTTGGCCTGCGCTTCGGCGATTTCCACCGCATCGGTGCGGTTGGCCAGCGCGTCTTCGGCTTCCTGCTTGGCGCGCTGGGCCGCAGCCTCATCCAGGTCGGAAGCGCGCGCGGCCGTGTCGGCCAGCACGGTGACGACCTGCGGCTGCACTTCCAGGATGCCGCCCGACACCCAGAACTGCTGACGCTCGCCGTTGCCCAGCACCACGTCGACGTGGCCGGCTTTCAGGCGGGTGATCAGCGGCGCGTGGCGGGGCGCGATGCCCAGTTCGCCCATCTCGCCGGTGGCGACCACGAGCTGCGCGTCGCCCGAGAAGATCTCGGCTTCAGCGCTGACGATGTCGACACGAAGGGTATGACTCATGACGGTATTCCGGTGCGTGTGGAGCAGTGGCGACAGAGCAGTTGACTCTTAATCAACTGCTCCGCTTGCCATCACAGGATCAGGCCGCCTTCTTGGCGCCCATTTCCTCGGCCTTCTTGATGGCCTCGTCGATGCCGCCGACCATGTAGAACGCCTGCTCCGGCAGGTGGTCCACGTCGCCGTCCACGATCATCTTGAAGCCGCGGATGGTTTCCTTCAGCGGGACATACTTGCCCGGCGAGCCGGTGAACACTTCGGCCACGTGGAACGGCTGCGAGAAGAAG